>OCVV011318498.1_pt1 | contig 31512 bp, 48 predicted proteins | sample 1539721 | NCBI WGS metagenome assembly OCVV01 (sample SAMN02144230, study PRJEB22623) | gut metagenome | biome: sheep rumen | host: Ovis aries | place: New Zealand | reverse complement strand
TCTCCTCAAAAAAACTCTACGCGTGCGCGTGCGCGTAAGGGGGTCAAAATGGCAGCAGAAAAAACCAAAAAGACCGCCCAAAAACGGGCGACAAATACGGCGAAAACAAAAGAGGTTGCAGCAGATAGCGCGACATTGGAAGAATTAAAAGGGCTTTTGGAAACATTCGCCAAGATACCCGAAGATAGACGGGCGGCACTTCTAAAGCGTGCGCAGCGCGAAGCCGCGGGCGAAATTTTGACCGAAGAAGCAGTTGAAGAAGAACGCAAGAAGTTAGCGCGTTTCTTTGCAGGAATAAAAGACACCCGCAAGAAAAAATTGATTGCGCGCAAGGTTGAAGAAATCGCGTTCCAAGCGGTCGCAATCCGAGAAGCAAAAGAAAGCCTTATGACGGACGGGTTAAAATCCCGCGTCGAAAACGGCAAGCAGCAGTACGAAAAAGAAAACCCCGCCGTCGGGGTTTATGATAAATATTGCAGGGCGTACCAAAGTAACATCGACAAACTTATCGAGTATCTACCGCCCAAAGAAGAAAAAGCAAAGTCGGCGTTGGCGGCATTGCGTGACGGAGTATAAAACAATATGGCAAAACGGGCAGCAGGGGCAGCAGTAGCCCCAAAAGCAGAATATGAAAATTACATATCGCTTTACTACGCAGAAATTACGGCGGGGCGCGTCCGTGTCGGTAAGCACATCAAAGCAATTTACAAAATTCTTACGGCAGGGATTGAAAAGGGCGTTTACATCTACGACGGAGCGAAAGCAAACAAGGCAATTCGCTTTATAGAAAACTTTTGTCACCATTCCGAGGGGCGAAGCGACTTGTTAAAGTTGGAGTTATGGCAAAAAGCCATAGTTGCGTCTATTTTTGGACTACTTGACCCCGCGACGGGCTATCGGCAATTTCGCGAGGTCTTTTTACTTGTCGCACGAAAGAACGGCAAAACACTATTCGCCGCCGCAATCATGGCATATATGGCATATATTGACGGGGAATACGGCGCGAAACTTTATTGCCTTGCCCCGAAGTTAGACCAAGCCGAATTATGTTTTGACGCATTTTATCAGATTGTGCAAAGCGAAGACGAACTTGACCGTATCACGAAGAAACGCCGCGCCGATATTTACATCAAGGAATTTAACACGACGATAAAAAAGATTGCGTTTAATTCCAAGAAGTCGGACGGTTTCAACCCACACTTCGTACTTAACGACGAAATGGAAGCGTGGAGCGGCGACCAAGGGTTGAAGCAATACGAAGTTATGACAAGCGCAATCGGCAGCAGGCGACAACCCGTTATTCTATCCACATCAACGGCGGGATATATCAACGACGGTATCTTTGACGAACTTATGCGCAGGGCGACGGCGTTTTTGAAAGGACGCAGCAACGAAACGCGCCTTTTACCGTTCCTTTACATCATTGACGACCCCGAATTATGGGATAGCCGCGAAGAACTTGAAAAGTCAAACCCGAATTTGGACGTTTCCGTTTCATGGGAATTTTACCAAGAACAAATCGCAATCGCCCGCGCGTCGCTTTCCAAAAAAGCGGAGTTTTTGACGAAGTATTGCAACATCAAACAAAATTCGTCGGTTGCGTGGCTTGAATACGCAGACGTTGAAAAGGCGGTCGGAAAAGATGAGCAGGGCGACCCCGTGTCGCTTTCGCTTGAAGACTTTAGGGGTTGCTATTGCGTCGGCGGTATCGACCTTTCACGCACGACCGACTTAACGGCGGCGGCTATCATCATCGAACGCGACGACGTAAATTATATTATCTGCAAAATGTTTATGCCGCGCGAACGCTATAAAATAGCAATCAACGAAGAAAATACGCCGTATAACATCTTTGAAGAACGCGGTTTTTTACAGTTGTCGGGCGATAACGCCGTCGATTATCACGACGTTTACAAATGGTTTTTCGATTTGGTAAAGGTTTACAAGATTAAGCCGTTAAAAGTCGGCTATGATAGATATAGCGCGCAATATTTAGTGCAAGAAATGAAAGATTGCGGCTTTCACATGGACGACGTTTATCAAGGCACGAACTTAACGCCCGTATTACATAGTTTTGAGGGCGATTTAAAAGACGGCAAATATAACATCGGCGACAACGCTTTATTGCAATCGCATTTCTTAAACGTCGCCGTTGATATAAACTTGAACGATAGCAGAATGAAACCCGTAAAGATTGAAAAGCGCGCACATATCGACGGCGCGGTTGCGGTATTCGACGCGTTGGCGGTCAAAATGAAATATCACGACGAAATCGGGCGACAATTACAAAATCGACCGAAAACGTAGGAAACAAGCGAACTAACGGCAGATTGCGCCATTGCAAAACATTGGTACAATTTGCCGTTTTTATTGTGTAATATGTGGGTAGAATGTGGAAAAGAAAGGGGGCGCGATAGCGTGGGAATTATTCGCGATTTGCTGAATATCCGAAAATATAAATATATGCCCGTCTTCGCGTTCCGTGGAGAATATCAAGCGTCAAGCGACCTTTACGAAAGTGATGTAGTCGGAGCAATCGCCCATTGTATCGGGCAGAATTTGGGCAAGTTGTCGCCGCAAGTCATTAGATACGACGGCAGCGGGCTAAAGTACAAAGACGACTATTTGTCGCGGCTTTTGTCGCTTCGTTGGTCGCCCGAAATTACACCGTTTGACGGTCTTTACAAAATGGCAAGCGACCTTGTGTATAAGTCAAACGCTTTTGCGGTCATTTTCTACAATGACGACTTTACACGCGTGCAAAGCATAGTACCAATAACAACCCGCTCTTTCAGAATTTGGGAAGATGAAGACGCAAGGCAAATTTATTTTCGCTTTGTTTGGGATTACGACGGCAAAGAATACACATTGCCGTATCAATCCGTTATTCACTTGAAAGCACGTTACAACAAAAAGCGTTTTTTGGGAACTTCGCCCGAAACGCAGTTAAAAACAACGCTTGAACTTCTTGACACCACGGGCGAAAGTTTGCGCAACACCGTAAAGAATAGCGCAAACCTTAAAGGCTATTTGAAATATAACAACTTTTCAGACGATGAAGACTTGAAGCAGAAAGTAAAAGACTTTCAAAACGCTTACATGAACGCAGGGAACGACGGCGGTATTGCGGGACTTGACAGTAGTATGGAATTTCACGAAATAACGCAGCACGCGCAGCAAATACCCGTCACACAATCCGCTTTCTTGCGTGAAAACGTGTATAGATATTACAACATCAACGAAAAGATACTTAATTCGTCATATAGTGAAAGCGAGTGGAACGCCTTTTATGAAGCCGTTATTGAACCGATAGCGATACAATTATCGCTTGAATTTACGTTCAAACTTCTTTCGGAGCGCGAACGCGGTTTCGGTAACAAAATCATCTTCACGGCTAACCGCTTACAGTATGCCACATTACAAACACGCGTTAATTTGGGGTCGCAGTTATTCGACCGCGGCATTATCACAATTAACGAATATCGCGAAATGATGTATTTCGAACCGATAGAAGACGGCGACGTGCGCATGGTATCGCTAAACTACGTTAAAGCCGACGAACAATCACAATATCAGATTGGCGAAGCGGCAGACGATAGCAACAAAGACAACGCCGACGGGCAGAACACAAACACCGCCCGACTTAAACAGAATGTAAGCGCATTTTTATATATTCCGACGCAGAAAAGCGAAAGAAAGGGGGTGTAAAACGTGCCAAAAATCCTTAATTGTTTTGAAATCAAGAACGAAACAGACAAGCAAGCCGACCTTTACTTTTACGGCGATATTGTTTCGGATTGGTGGGGAGCGTGGCAAGATGAAGACCAATACCCGAACGCGGTAAAGGACTTTTTAACCGCACAAGCGGGTAAAGACCTAAATATCTACATCAATTCGGGCGGCGGGTCGGTATTTGCGGGTATTGCAATATACAACATGATACAAAGACACGCGACAAAAAACAAAGTGCAAATCTATGTTGACGGTTTAGCGGGTAGTATAGCGTCGGTAATAGCGTTTGCAGGCAGCGAACCGCCTAAAATCCCGTCAAACGCCTTTTTGATGATACACAACCCATGGAGTTATGGCGAGGGCAACGCCGCCGAACTTCGTAAAATGGCGGACGATTTGGACGAAATCGCGGTCGGTATGTTGAACATATACGGCAAGCACTTAAAAGAGGGCGTAACCGCGGAAACAATCGCGGAACTTATGAACGCCGAAACATGGTTAAGCGGCGACGAAGCGGCAAAGTATTTTGACGTTGAAGTTACCGACGCGGTAGAAGTAGCCGCAGCCGTGGGCGATTATATGAACCGCGCCGACCAAACAAAAGTACCAAAAGGGCTATTTGCAAAGTCAAAAGACGAAGCAATGGCAAAGCGCGAAGCGGAGAAGAAAGCGAAAGAAAACGCGAAGACCCGCGACGCAATCAAGCGTAGTTATTTATCAATCATTTCACAGTAAAAAGAAAGGGGTAAAACCAAATGAAACACGATGAACTTATCAAGATGAGCGTAAAAGAACTTGAAAAGCACATTGCGGCACTTGCAAAGCAGGGCGAAACCGCCGAGGGCGAAGCACTTGACGCAATCGTTGCAGAGGTAGAAGACGCAAAGGCAATTATCGCCGACGCAAAGAACCGCGCAAAGTTGGCAGGGCTTGCAGCAGTAGCAGACCCCGAAGACGGCGACGGCGACGACGGCAAAGAGGGCGAAACAGAAGAAGCAAAAGGAAAGGTAAAGGCTTTTGAGGAACGCGGCGCAGCAGTTAAGGCAGGCAAGGGCGTAAAGTTTGCAGCAAAGAACATTGCCCGCGGCGTAAACGCTTCTTTGAGCGTATCACAGACCGCACCCGTAACACATACCGCAAACGACGTTAAGGAAACTTTCAACGACGTTTCAAGCCTTATTGACAGAGTTAAAGCCGTACCGCTTAACGGTGGCGAAACTTACACAAGGGGCTTTGTTAAGTCTTACGGCAACGGCGGCGGTATGGGAACATCAGAGGGTGGCAGTTATGCAGGCAACGAACCCGCTTTCGGTTACGTTACTATCGAGAAGCAGAAAGTAACCGCATACACCGAAGAACCCGAAGAAATGGTTAAGTTGCCAAACGCAGATTACGACGGCGTTGTCGAAAGCAGCGTAACACGCGCTATTCGCCGCATTATCACACGTCAGATTATCAACGGCGACGGCACAACGGGCAATATTAAAGGTATTTTCTACAATCCCGCAAGCGCAAGCGACGACGTGATTGACAGAAACACCGACATTACATTGTCAGCAATCGACGAAACAACACTTGACAATATCATTTATTCATACGGCGGCGACGAAGATGTTGAAGCAGTAGCAACCCTTATTCTTAATAAGGCAGACTTAAAGGCTTTCGCACTTCTTCGTGACGATTTAGGCAGAAAGGTTTACACAATCGTAAACAACGGCAATAGCGGAACTATTGACGGCGTGCCTTTTATCATCAACGCAGCGTGCGACGCAGTAAGCGCAACAAAGACAAGCGCAACACCTTATTGCATGGCTTACGGAGTGCTTGAAAACTTCGAACTTGCAGTATTTTCAGACATTGACGCGCGTAAATCCGAAGACTTTAAGTTTTCAACGGGTCAGATTGCATACCGTGCAAGCGCATTTGTGGGCGGCGCGGTTGCAGCGCATAACGGATTTATCCGCGTAAAGCGTGCGTCAGCATAAGAAAAAAGTTTTGAAAGGTAGGTAAAACGGCAACATGACAAAAGCGGAGTTATTAAACGCGGCAAAGTTAAGAGTGAGAAAGAACGCGACCGACGGGCTTGACGCGGACGTGCAAAGGCTTGTTGATACGGCTTTAACAGATTTAGAACGTATCGGCGTTAATTCTTCGTGGCTTGTCGATGTAGAAGACCCGCTTTTGATTGAAGCCGTTTTATCTTACGTCAAAGCAAATTACAGTATCGCGGACAATTACGAAACGCTTATAGGCGTTTACAATATGGTCTTAACAAAGATAAAGGGCGATTTAAAGTATTTCGTAGAAAAGCCCACAAGCGACGCAAGCGGCGATTAAGGGGGCGCGGGATATATGGACGCACTTATTACTTTAGTTAGTGTCGGAGCAAGCGCAGACGACGACGTAAAGAAAGAAGTTTACGCAAAGGTTGACCCCGTGGGACGTGATGAATTTAACGCAGCGGGTCAAGCGGGAATGAAAGCCGAATACAAATTTACGGTTTGGGCGGCAGAGTATAGCGGCGAAGAAGAAGTTGAGTATAACGGCAAGCGTCTTTCAATTTACCGAACATACGGCGCACGGCGCGACGATAAGACCGAACTATATACGGCAGAAAGGGCGGGCAATGGTAGTTAGTACAACATACGACCAATTATCGGCAGAACTTCAAAAAGCGTTAGAAACGTACAATCAAGAAATTGTTGAGGGTATGAACGAAGCGTACAAAGAGTTAGCCGACGCGGGCGTTGCTAAACTACAAACCACCAAGCCGTACCACGACCGAACGGGTAAATATTCGGCGGGCTTTGCGGTATCGCAGAGAAAGAACGCCGTAACCGCAACGGGCGCGGAAAGTTTCACGATACACAACAAAAAGCACTATCAAATTACACATCTACTTGAACACGGACATTTGACGCGAAGCGGCAGCAGAACACGGGCGTTTGAACATTGGAAACCAACACTTGAAGAACTTGACCGCAAAGCGGAAACAATCGTTAAAAGAGTTGTAGAAAGTGCAAATAATGGTTGAAAGGGGGCTTAAACAATGCCAACATTCGACGAACTTGTCGCAAGGGCGGCGGCGTTGGGCTATCCAATCGCCGAAAACGAATTTACGGTCACGAAGCAGAACCCCGCCCCGACTTTACCGTTTATATGCTATCAGCGTATAGAAAGGTACACGGGAACGGACGAACGCGTAAGAATAAAGACAACCGAAGCGTCATTTGAATTTTATACCGATAGGCGCATAAGCGCGGACGATGAAGCCAAAATTAAAGAGTTTCAAAGCAAGGTATTATTTGACGTTGATTTTGTCAAAGCGCAAAACTTCATTCGTGACGAAAACATGACACAAACGGCTTTTGATTTTTCTATTGTGGAAAAAATCGCAGATTAAAAAAGAAAGGGGTAAAACCAAATGAGCGTAGCAGAAAGAATTATTTTAGGGTCGGGCTATCTTCATGTATCTACCTTTTCAAAAGGTCAGATTATCCCGAACCCCGAAGACTTTTGTACCGATAACAACAAATTCGCGTACATCAGCGGCGGGGCAGAGTTAGAATATAGCCCCGAATTTTACGAAGCAAAAGACGATATGGGCAAAGTTGCAAAGTCTATTATTACCGAGGAAGAAGCAACCCTTAAAGCGGGTATTATGACTTTCACGGGCAATACTTTAGATATGCTTTGTGATACCGCCCGCGTTTCGGAGCGTACAAACGCAATCGACGGCAAGACTTACAGAGAAGTTAAAGTTGGCGGCGCAGGCAACGCAAAGGGCGCAAAGTACGTTATTTGTTTCCACCACGTAGACGCGGTTGACGGCGATATTTATTTAATGATTGTCGGACAGAACCAAGCGGGCTTTACTTTAGGCTTTAAGAAAGACGAAGCAACCGTTGTTGACGCAGAGTTTCACGCTTTGCCTATGGACGGCGACGGTACACTTATTACTTATAGCGAAGTTGAAGCAGCAGGCGCACCAACCGCATACACAATTACACGTCAGTTATCACACGTTACAACCGACGCAACAAGTAACACTATCGAAGCAGGCGACGACCTTGAAGAAACACTTACCGCCGCCGACGGTTACGAAATCGCAAGCGTTGTTGTATTTACTAACGGCGTAGAAGTTGCGGGCGCGTTCAACGCAGGCACGGGCAAAGTAACCGTTGAGAACGTAGCGGGCAACGTAACAATTACGGCAGTAGGTAGCGCACTTTAATTTCATACTTGCCCGTAATAAGCAACCTTAAACAGTAGCGGCGGCGGGCGTTATTTAACACCCGACCGCCGTTAATTCTTACAAAGAATACGAAAGGGGTCATAAAATGGCTAAATTAAATAACTTTGATTTCAATAAAATTAAGCGTCGGTTTTTTAACGTAACACTAAAAGACGGGCGCATTTTGCAAGTAAAAATGCCTATGAAAAAGACTTTTGAAAAGTTGCAGGCATTACAGAACCTTGACGAAGAAGAAGCAAGCATTGACGACATTATGGATACGTTCGCCGCACTTTGCGCGGAAACATTAAGCCATAATTTGAACGATGAAGAAGTTACCGCCGAATATATGGCGGCAGAATATGACATTGAAGAAATGACGGAGTTTGTAAAGCAGTTTTATGTATTTGTGGGTGGAGTAACCGACGACCCAAACTAAAATTGCCCTACTATGCAGGGGGCAAAACGGTAAAATACTATTACAAACCCGAAACAGAAAGCGAACATTTAGTTATTTCGTACACGGGCTTAAATATTAGGCAAGTAGACGAAATGGACTTTGACGAATATTTGTTTTACGTCCGCGAAGCATACATACACAATCTTAACCAAACCGAAGACGGACGCAAATATTTAGAAAATTGTTGGAGAATGACGCAAACCAAGCCCGACCGAGCAGCGTTACGGGCGAAGTTTGGAGAGGGTGCGAAGCATGGCGGCTAATATTAAAGGTATCACAATCGAAATAGGCGGTAACACACAAAAACTTGAAACCGCATTAAAGGGCGTAAACACGACCGCAAAATCATTACAAAATGAACTTAAAGCGGTAAATAACGCCCTTAAACTTGACCCTAAAAACGTTGAAGCAGCGGAAAAGAAGCAAAAGTTGCTTACCGAAGCGGTCGCCAACACTAAAGAAAAACTTGAAACACTTAAAACCGCACAAGAGCAGGCGCGACAAGCGTTTGAGCGCGGCGAAATGGGCGAAGAAAAGTATAGGGCGTTAGAAACGGAAATCATCAACACCGAAAACGACCTTAAAAGCCTTGAAAACGAATTATCTTCGTGCGGCGGCAAGTGGGACGCATACGGCGCAACGCTTGAAGATGTAGGCGGCAAGATTACCGCAGTAGGCGGCAAGATTGAAGACGCGGGCAAGGCGTTAGCCCCTATATCGGCGGCAGCGGCAGCGGTTGGCGCGGCTTCGCTTAAATCCGCAATGGAAGTTGACGAGGGTTACGACACCGTAATTACAAAGACGGGTGCAACGGGCGAAGCGTTTGAAAGCCTAAAAGATAGCGTTGATAACGTCTTTACAGAATTGCCAACAACGGCAGCGGACGCGGGTACGGCAATCGGCGAAGTAAATACGCGTTTCGGTCTTACGGGTAAAGAACTTGAAGACCTTTCGAAAGACTTTATACGTTTCGCAGAGATTAACGGCACGGATTTAAATACGGCTATTGATAGCGTCGATAGCATTATGACAAAATTCGGCGTTGATAGCAGCGAAACAACAAACGTTTTAGGTCTTATGACGAAAGCAGGGCAAGACACGGGAATTTCTATGGAAACCCTTGAAAATGCTTTGCAGACAAACGGCGCAACCCTTAAAGAAATGGGGTTAGGCATTACCGAAAGCGTAAACCTTTTAGCACAGTTTGAAGCGTCGGGAGTAGATAGCACAACGGCACTTGCAGGCTTGAAGAAAGCGCAGCAGAACGCGGCGGCAGAGGGTAAAAGCCTTGACGAAGCGTTAGCCGACACAATATCACAGATACAAGGCGCGTCAAGCGAAACCGAAGCATTACAGATTGCAACGGAACTTTTCGGCAAAAAGGGCGCGGCAGAAATGACGCAGGCTATACGCGAGGGGCGTTTTAGTCTTGAAGATTTAACAACATCTTTAGGCGATTACGGTACAACCGTCGAAGATACATTTAACGCAACGCTTGACCCATGGGACGAAGCAAAAGTTGCACTTAATAATTTGAAACTTGCGGGGTCAGAACTTGCGGGGTCATTGCTTGAAAGCCTTAAACCGACAATAACAACGATTGTCGATAAAGTGAAAGAGTTTTCAACGTGGTTTAAGAACCTTGACGGCGATACAAAAGCACTTATCGGCAAAATTGTTTTGCTTGTGGCGGCACTTGCGCCCGCACTTATTGCAATAGGCAAAATAACAAGTGGGGTCGGGGGTTTGGTTACGAAATTCGGCGGGCTTGCGTCTAAAATCGGTACGCTAATAAGTAGCGCGGGCGGTTTAGGCGCGGCACTATCGGCAGCACTACCCGTTGTTGCAATCGTTGCAGCAGTTGCGGCAGTTGTTGCGGCGTTTGTTCATCTTTACAAAACAAATGATGAATTTCGCGCCAAAGTAGACGAAGCAATGGCAAAAATCAAAGAAGCGTTCGCGGCTATGGTCGAGAAGATAAAACCGCTTCTTGAAAGCCTTAAAAGCGCGTTTAATAGTCTTATGACCGCATTACAACCGATTTTCGAATTATGGATTAACTATATTATGCGGTTAGTGCAAGGCATAATGGCAGCAGTACCAAGCATTATTGCAGCGGTTACAAATGTTATTGAATTTATAACAAACATTGTAAACGCGGTTATTGCACTTTTGCACGGCGACTTCGACGGCTTCTTTTCTTACCTTTCGGCAGCGTGGCAAAACGTCATTGATTTTATCAAGAACATATTAACCGCGTGGGCTTCGTTCCTTTCAACGTTCTTTAGCGGGGTTTGGACGACTATACAAAACATCTTTTCAACGGTTGCAACATGGTTTCAAACCATGTTTACAAATGCGTACAACAACATCGTAAACGCCTTTAAGAATATCGGGCAATGGTTTAGCGCACGTTGGACGGATATAAAAACCGCACTTGCGACGGTTGCAACATGGTTTCTTACCATGTTTCAGAACGCTTACAACAACGTCGTAAATGTGTTTAAAGCAATCGGGCAATGGTTTGCCGCACGTTGGGCAGACATTAAGAACGCGTTGTCTACCGTGGCAACATGGTTTCAAACAATGTTTCAAAATGCCTATAACAATATTGTCAATATCTTCAAAGGTATCGGGCAATGGTTTAGCGCACGTTGGACGGAGATACAAAACGTTTTTTCAAACGTGGCAAGTTTCTTTCAAGAGAAATTCAACGCAGCGGCGCAGGCTATTAAAAACGCGTTTCAATCTATCCCGCAATTCTTTACCGATTTATGGTCGAAGATAACGGGCATATTTACGGACGCAGGGCAAAAAGTAGCCGACGGAGTTATGGGCGCGTTTAAGAGCGCGTGCAATAGCGTTTTCGGAACGATTGAAAATATCGTAAACGGCTTTGTAAATGCTATCAATAGCGTTATCGGGGTAATAAATGAAATACCAGGGGTTTCAATCGGTAAATTATCGGGTATTTCATTACCAAGGCTTGCAAAGGGCGGTATCTTGTCAAAGGGTCAAGCAATCGTCGGCGAAGCGGGCGCGGAACTTTTGACCGTGGCAAACGGTCGCGCAATCGTTACCCCGCTTTCAGATGAAGCACGCGAAAGCACACTTGCAGCAGCAGGCAAAAAAGGCGGCGACTTTATACAGAACAATTACATTACAAGCCCGAAAGCATTATCGCCTTATGAAGTGGCAAGGCAGACCCGTAACCAAACCCGAAACATGGTATTACAGTTACAAGGGGGTAACGCTTAAATGTCAGCAGATAGAAAGATTTATTGCAGAAACGAAGACGGCGTTGAAGTTACTTTTGATTACGACGATAGGTCGGCTTTCTTTCTTGAAAGCATTGACGGAGTAATGAGCGTATCAAACAAAGTAACAACGTCGGAAAATACAACGGTTGACGGGTCAACCTACCAAGGCAGCGTAACAATACAAAGAAACATTGTTATTACGGCGCATATTTCAAAAGACCACGTTTACAACCGCAATATGCTTTACAAGTGTTTTAAGCCAAAGACAAACGGCGTACTTACATACACCGAGGAAGACGAAAAACGTATCATTGATTACGTTGTCGAAAGCGTCGAGGTAGACGAAAGGGGCGTTGTCAGAAACGCGACAATTTCCCTTATATGCCCCGACCCGTTTTTCAAAGATGAAGAAGACACGGTCGTTACTATGGCGGGTTGGCAACCTTGTTTCGAATTTCCGCACGAATTTATAGCGGAAAAAGAACCGTTCGGCGTTCGTGTCGCTGAAATCATTAAAGAGATTGAAAACGATAGTGCCGCAGACAATATCGGTATTGAAATACTTATCGAAGCAATGGGCGCAGTTACAAACCCCGCAATATTCCATACGGAGCAAGATATATATATCAAGGTCGGTACGGAAACGAACCCGCTTTCAATCGGAGTAGGCGAAGCAATCCGTATTACAACGGGCACAAACGAAAAAGCCGTGTATTTGGTACAAGGCGAAACCGAAACCGAAATTAACGAATATCTTGACGAGGGGTCGGAGTTTATACAGTTAGTACACGGCAAAAATACTTTTGCTTACGCGGCAGACGCGGGGCGCGATTACATGAACGTTACAATTACGTATCGTTTCCGTTATTTGGGGGTATAAGCCTATGGAAATACGCGTATATAATCCCGAACTATACCGTATCGGGCAAATCGAAAACCAAATATCTTTAATATGGACGCGTAAATTTTTCGAAGCGGGCAACTTCGAAATACACGCGCCCATAACACCGAAAAACCTTGAATTGTTCCAAGCGGGCAATATTGTTTCGCTTAAAGGGGCAAAAGAAGCGGGCGTTATAGAAGATATTGAAAAGGAAGAAAGCGACATTAAAAACGAAATCACGGTTAAAGGGCGTTTTCTTTCATCATATACCGACCGCCGTATCATTCGCGGCACGGTAAATTATGACAACGCAAAGATTGAAGAAGTAATGCGGGAACTTATCGAGTATTGCGAAGCAATCCCGCTTGTCGAGTTGGGAACGTTGCACGGTTTCACGCCGCGCGTATCGTTTCAAGCGACCTATCGAAATTTGCAAGTGGTATTAACAAAGATTGCTAAATATGGGCTTATCGGCTATCGCTTTACGCCCGACTTTGAAAACCACAAAATCATCTTCGACACAATGCAAGGCGTAGACCATTCATTCGCGCAGAGCGAAAACAACCGCGTCGTATTTAGCGAAGATTACAACAATTTGACAAACGCCATATACAAATACAACGACCAAGCGTATAAAAGTAAAGCCATTGTCGGCGGGCAGGGCGAGGGCGCGCAAAGGGTTGTTGTAGAAGTTGGCAGCGGTACGGGTTTAGCACTTCGCGAAGTATTCGTTGACGCGCGCGACTTATCGCCCGAAGATTTGACGGCGGCGCAGTATAAAGAAGTGCTTAAACAACGCGGCTATGAAGAATTGCAAAAAGATATAGCCGCCGAAAGTTTGGAGTGCGAAACCGCGCCAAACATCAACTTTACATACAAAGTCGATTATGATTTAGGCGATATTGTAACAGTAAAAAAGAAATCATGGGGGCTTTATATGAACCAAAGAATAACAGAAATTCAAGAAGTATATGAGTATGGCGGGGGGTACGTAGTACCAACATTGGGCGACCCACTTCCCGAAACGATAGATTGGGGGGATTAAGACATGAGCGACAATTACGCATACTTTTACAATTCAATCGAGGGCGACCGAGTTTATGACGCGGACAGTATGACGGATTGGTTAAAACCTTTCTTCGTTACGGGCGTGTTTAACGGTCAAATGCAAGTAACCGCAAACGACGATATGAGCGTAACCGTTGCAAAAGGTTATTGCAACATCGGCGGCAAGGTAAAGAACTTCTTAAACGCAACAACGCTTGACCTTGAAACCGCAAGCGGAACACTTGACCGTATCGACACCGTGGTATTGCGTCGAAACGATACCGACCGCGATATACAACTTTTGGTCGTAACGGGTGGATATGCGGCAAACCCGCAGCCAACCGCACCCGTAAGAAGTGGCGCATATTACGATTTGGTATTAGCCCAAATCAGAGTAAACCACGGTAGCGTAGCAATCACACAAGCGGAGATAACCGACACCCGCGCCGATAGTAGTTTGTGCGGTTGGGTAGTTGCAACCGTAACCGAGATTGATTTTTCGCAGATTACGGCGCAGTTTTCCGCATACTTCGCAACCTATCAAGCAAAGATTACGCAGCAGTACGCAACATATCTTGCTTTAATGTCAAACTATGGCGACCAAGGTTATCAAGCCTATCAAAATATGCTTGCAGATTTTCAAGGTTACGAAGCGGTACAAGTACAAAAGTTTACCAACCTTTACGAAGAAATGCGCGATTTGATAGACGACGCAACCGCCGCACACTTGCAAAACGAAATTGACGACATCAACAACAAAATCGGCAGCGCAATAACAGACCTTGCGACAAAGTTGTCATTTACAAATGCAAGCCGCGAAGTGATTACGGGCGAAAAATTCGATATTGTAAACACGGACACGGGCACAACAACGGTTTATACATTCGCAGAGGGCGAAAAAGTACACTTGACCGAACACGGCAATTATACTATTACACCACAAAACGAAGATTTGACCGTAATACCGCATACGTTCACGCTTGACTACACAAAGACAACCGAAACAATAGAATTTAACGTCTATGCAAGAAACGGTTACGCTTTCGTCGGCGGCTATGTGGGTGCGTATGTATCAAGCAGCAATTAACAAAGTATTATTTTAGAAAGGGGCTTTAAAATGGCTAAAAAGATTAAACCACGCATTGATTGCAGGGCAGACGCTTATAATTGTCTTGAAATGGCGCGGGCGGGTCTTATGAAACCCGCGGACGTTATCAAGGAAATTAACCGCGTCAAAAACCTTAATTACGACAAAATCATCATCAACGAAATGTCAGCAGACCGAAAGACAATTAACACGGGTTACGTTTGCGAAGCATTAGAGGGCAGCGCGGCACGCGTCGGCAATGTGGACGTTACCGTAAAAAGCGTAACACACAATCAGAGCGAACCCGACGAACACGGCAACGTATCTTACGTTTCAAGCGACATTGTGGTAAACAAGGCAGGCACGGCAGGCGCAACAACTTTTGATTTAGTGGTTACACCTACCATTTACGAACGTCTTGACATTACCGAAGCAGAACTTGACGACATTATCGCCGAGTTGCAGCAGTTATAAAGAAAGGAGCGTCAGAAAATGGCAAAGTTTTTTCTATACGATGAAAGCATGGCAAGCGCAAAAGCCAAGATTACAACGGCTAAACTTGCCGAAATGGGTGACGTAGTAGCACCCGAAAAGCAGTATATCGCGGCAGCAGGCGAAGACGCGCCCGACGAAATTGAGATTATCGGCGGCGTACTTGTAGCCGTTGGCGAAAGTATCTTTAAGACTATCGCAACAACACTTACCGCGGCAGATTTGGACGTGGGCGCAGCGTTTAGCGTTGGCACGGACTACAATATTTTTGTTTGCGACCCTACCGACGGCGACGAAACAGTTGACGAAGACGAAGTGTATAAAATTTCGACTTCTAAATATTTCCCAAGCGGATATACGGCAGCAAATAGCCGTCGTATCGGCGGTTTCCATTACGGCGTAGTACGTAAGGTTGACGAAGATACGGGCAACCCCGTAAATTCAAGCGGCGTTGAAATGGGCAGCGGTTGGGAAAGTAACGTATATAACGGCATTGTTCCAAATTCCGTATGGACGCTTTTACACCGTCCGAAGTGCGACCCCGCGGGTATGGTTTACATCGGCGGCGGTTTGTGGGGCGATATTTACCTTGCGTCAAGCGACGGCGAAGACGGATTACAGAGCAAAAAGGGCGTAAACCCTATTACGGGTAGCGAGGGGCTTAATTGGTACATTGCCAACGAAAAAGCCCGCCGTGTCGGTAAGCGTTTACCTACTTACGCCGAATTTTGTCAAGCGTCTTACGGTAGCCCCGCAGGGCAGGACAACAACAACACTTACGCATGGAGCGCAACGGGTAATACAGGGCGTACTACTTGCGGCAACGTGACTTACGCAGTATCAGCAACAAACGTTCGCGACCTTGTGGGTAACGTTTGGAAATGGGTAGATGAATTTTGTCTTGACCCTACCGCTACCACATGGGCATGGCAAGACGTTTTAGGCAGCGGACACGGGCAGGCTTATCTTCCGTCAGCAACCGCGCTGCGCGCGTTCGTTTGCGGCGGGAATTGGGACTACGGCGTTCGCGGCGGCGACCGTGCCGTGGGTTGCGGCGGTTACCCTTGGAGCGTCGGTTCGGTCGTCGGCGTTTGGTGCGTTTGTGACTCGCTTTAAGCAGAAAGGCGGCGGCGAAAGCCGACCGCCTATTACAAAAATATTTAAGGAAAGGGGCAAGGCGGCGTAATGCAAAACGCAAAAGATTACAAAGCAGAGTACAACGTGCCAGATTGCGTAGTTGATACGGGCGCGGATTACGTACATACAAAAGCACATCAAGCGGCGTATGATTTTAGCGTCTATCTTCACGAAAAGATGAAGAAATTACCGCATTATGAAAAATTTACGCTTCAAAAGGAAATTCGCGAAAGTATCGACGAAATACTTGACGAAGTGGAGCAATACGAAATTACAAAAGTAGTATCGCACCTATACACCGCAGACCGCGCAAAGCGTCGGTTAATGCGAAAACTTCGTCTTGCCTATGACCTTAAATATAGCGCGATAAATGAAGATGTATTATTCTATTGCGCAGGGCAGACCGCTATAATAGGCGCGCTTATAGGTGGGCTTATCAAAGAAGCAAAAGAAAGAAAACAAAACGGCGCGGGCAAGTAAAAGCCCGCCCGTCTATGTTTGGGGCAATCGTTAGTACCGTGTTTGTGGGCGTTTTCATTCGCTGCACGCGTTCATTTGCGGCGGGAATTGGAACAACGGCGTTCACGACGGCGACCGTGCCGTGAATTGCAACAATTACCCTTGGAACGTCAATTCGAACATCGGCGTTTGGTGCGTTTGTGACTTTTGAATTTTTAGACGGTTATTTGTCAGCAAATACCGCAAGGGCTTATTGTAAGTCGTTTACATATAGTCAGACGATTGTAAAGAAGCGTTTATGCTTTCCCGTTCGCATAGCGACAAAGATTAAAAAGCACCGACCGAGAAGTAACCAAAAGGCGAAACGCGGCGCGGGCATTGTTTGGAAGTGAAGAAGTGAAAACCGCAAAGAATATTTTAGACGCGATTTGTACGGAGAAAAACGCCGTTAAAGCATATCGCAAGGCGCGGAAGTGTAAAAGATACCGCCCCGAAGTGCTAAAGTTTGAACAAAACCGCGAAATCAACTTATTAAAAGCAATAAGTGATATTCGAAATCAAACTTATCACGCGGGGCGGTATTACTGCTTTAAGGTTTACGAACCAAAAGAGCGGCTTATAATGGCGTTACCGTTTTACGACCGTGTAATACAACACATGATAGTAAACATCATTGAACCGCTTTTCGAAAAGCGGTTTATTTTTCATAGTTACGCTTGCAGAAAAGAAAAGGGCGTACACGAAGCAAGCGAAACCCTTTCGGCGTGGCTTTACGCCTTGCAGATAAAGCAGGGCAAGAAGATTTACGCCATAAAAGCAGATATACACCACTATTTTCAAAGTATCGACCACGAAATACTAAAAGAAGAAGTACGCCGCTATATATCAGACAAGCAGGCATTGCAACTATTAGACCATATTATCGACCATAACGGCATATACCCCGACGGCGTAGGTATTCCCGTCGGTAATTTGACTTCACAACTATTCGCGAACGTCTATTTAAACATATTAGACCATTACATCAAGCACGAATTACACGCCCATTACTATATCCGATATATGGACGACTTTATTATATTAGGCGAAGACCCGCGGAAATTGCGGGCAATGCTTGACAATATAAACGTATTCGTCGAAGAACGCCTTAAACTTCATCTAAACCCAAAGACAACCATAATAGCAGCGAAAAACGGCGTTGATTTTGTGGGTTATCGTCATTTTGCAGGCTTTAAGATTGTAAGAAAGCAGGCGACGCGCCGATTGAAGAAGTTATTACGCGCATTTGAAACGGGCGAAGTTGACGAAGAACTATTTGACAAGTCAATAAATAGCCGTATCGCATACATGGAAAAAGCCGACGCGTGGCAACTATGCGCGGATATTCGTACACAAATCAAGGTTTTAAAGATTGGTACAATCGGGCGTTTTGATTGTGTAATATGTGGGTAAGATAGGCAAAAGCAGAAAGGGCAAATAAACCATGAATGAAGCAATACTTTTTACACCGCAAGACGTAATAAACGCGATTTTGGCGGTTTGTGGGGCTATTTCGGTTGTAGCAGGAGCGACCGCCGTTATCGTAAAGTGCGTAACCGCGCTTAAAGCACCAAACCGCAAGCAAAACGAAAGGTTAGACGCGCTTGAAGCAGACGTTAAAAACATCAATCATACGTTAGACGCAGAGCGCGCCCGCATAACCGAACGTTTTATTGACGACGGGCAGAAAATCGACCGTATCGAAGAAGCAAACGTTGTTACACAACGCGCGCTTCTTGCGCTACTATCACACGCCATTAACGGGAATGACACCGACGCGCTTAAACGCGCAAAGTCAGATTTGGAAGAATATTTAACGGGTAATAAAGGGTAAGGGCGGCACAATGGCAAAGAACACGAAGAAAAAGACCGAAACATCAAAGAAATTATTGATTATATCGGATATTTTAACGGGGATAGTAGCGGCAACGGCTATTATTGCCGTTTTCGTGCTTAAAGACACAACACCGCTTACGTATTTGATACCCGCCGCGTTTGGTCTTTCGGCAACTTCGCACGGCTTCTATTATTGGAAAGCCAAAGCGGAAAACTTACAGAAATTCGGGCGCGCCGACTTAATAGACGGGGGCGACTTCGAAAATAACAACAACAACATCATCTAAAAGAAAGGAAGTGTAAAACATGACCGTAACATTATTTGCAACCATTCTTACGTTAGGCAGCATTGCGAACACACTTTTAACCGAAGCAATTAAAAAGATGTATGCCAATGACAACAAGCAGTATAGCGCAAACGTTGTTGCACTTGCCGCCGCGCTTATCATCGGCGGTTTGGGTACGGCGGCGGTTTATATGCTTATGGGCTTACCGTGGACGATTAACAATATTATTTGCTTGCTTATTATGGTTGTCGCCGTTTGGGTGGCTTCTATGATTGGTTACGACAAAGTAATACAGTTAGCAAAGCAGATTGAAAGTATTACGCCCGCGGTCAAGGAAAACAGCGAAGATAACAAGCAGTAAAGGGGGTTTATCTTATGGCAACACAAAAGCAGCAAAAAGAGTTTATCGAAAAAATCGCGCCTTTAATCCGCGAAGAAGCAAAGAAGCGCGGTTATTTGGTAGCGTCGCCGATTATCGCGCAGGCGATTTGTGAAAGCGGTTGGGGGTTATCAACCCTTGCGGCAAAGTATCACAATTATTTCGGCTTAAAGTGCGGGTCTTCATGGAAAGGCGCAAGCGTGAATATGGCGACAAAGGAAGAATACACCGCGGGAACGCTTACAAGTATTCGCGACAATTTCCGCGCATATTCCGATATGAAAGCAGGCGTTGCGGGCTACTTTGATTTTATACAGTATTCAAGATATGCAAACTTGAAGACAGCAAGCACACCGCGCGAATATTTGGAGCGTATCAAAGCGGACGGGTACGCGACTTCTTCGACCTATGTAAATACAAATATGAACATCGTAACAAATTACAATTTGACCGTTTACGACAACTTTAACGCGGCAGCAGTTGCAACACCAACACCCGCACCCGCTGCCACAACCGACAATTCAAAGTATAAAGCGGGCAAAAACTACGTTACAACCGTCAATTTGTACGTGAGAAAAGCACCGAACGGCGCAAAGAAGACATTAAAGGAACTTACCGCGGACGGACGCAAGCACGCTTACGCAGATAAGCAGGGCAAAGCGATTTTGAAGAAGAACACAACAATTACTTGCAACCGCGCAGAACTTGAAACAAACGGCGATATTTGGTTACAAATTCCGTCGGGGTGGATTTGCGCGAAGCAGGGCAAAGAAACATACATTAAGTAGAAAGGAGAAATAACAAAATGGCAACAAAGAAAAAGAACGCACCCGCGCCCGAAGTGGTCGAAGATATAAAGGTCGAAGAAACGGCAGCAGGCGCAGCAGATGAAGCAGTTGTTGAAGAAAAACCCGCGAAAGCGTCAAAGGCTAAATCAGCAAAAGAGGGTTACGGGTACGAAGTCGGAAAGACTTACGCGTCAACTAATCTTTTACCGATTTACGACAAAATCGGCGGGCAGATTATCGGCACACTTTACAAGAATAATAGCGTTACCGTAAAAGACATTTTGCAGCAGGGGCAAAAAACCTATTTGCAGATTGACGACGGCTTTGTCGTAGCAAACGACGGCGTTAAATACATTGTGTAATGTGTACGCGGAATTGTCGCGACCCTTGCGGCAGGGCAAACGATAACATTGTAACAACATCTTCTTTTGGTCTTATAAGGATAAAATTACATCACGGAAAGACGGGGCGGGCTTACCTTGCGTTTGTTCGCTTCGTTTTTTATTGCCGAAAAGCACAAAATAATATATAATATCACGCGTTAAAGTAAAAGAAAAGAGGATAAACCACGATGAACTATAACGAAGAATTTGAAAACCGCCTTGCAGAAATCGACACAAACGCACCCGCACCAACCGAAGAACCCGCAAGGCAATATTATTTTATAAAGAAGTGCCGCGAAATCGTCAAAAAGAAGTCGGACGAAATCGGGCGACCTTTAACCGCGTGTTCTGTGACTTTTGGTTGTCAGATGAACGCAGAACCCAAGACGGCGTAAAGCCCGCAAATATAAGGATTTGAGAAAAGAGCGACGGAAACAACCGCCGCTTTTATTTTGCTATTGACATATTACGCAATATGTAATATGATAAGGGCACGAACCACGAAATAAACCACAATAAACAAGTCGCCGCAGGGCGGCAGAAAGGCGGGAAACATGACAATATTTAAAGAAGATAAGAAGACGGGGTTACAATGCGGGGTCAATGATTACGGCGAATTATTCGTCGGCAATGAGCGCAGCGGCTACAATTTGCCCGACACGGACGAAAACCGCGAAAGAGTGCTTAACGACTTCGATTATTGGAACAAAGACAAAAACGCGCGGTTGGCTTTCGAACTTGTCGTCATTTGGGAAACGGGCGAAAAAGAAGTACACGCATACGCGACCGAAGAAGAAGCGCGGGCAGCGGGCGACGGGTACAAAATGGCGTTCGGCAATCAAATTTCGTGGACGGGAACGAGAAAGGCGGCGACGGTATGAATATCAAAGGTTACGTACACACAAGCCCCGACGAAGCGTTCTTTGCAACCGTTCATATCGTGAAAGACATACGGTTTTACGCAGGCGAAGAAGTCGGCTATATGGAACTTACAAACGGCGACGACGTTATTGTCAAGAAACACCCGTGCGGGAATTACAACGGGTCAATAGTGAAAGGCGGGATAAAATGAAGATAAATTACAACGGTAAAGAAATCATCGTGCGCGGTGGCGCATGGCTTGACGTTATGAATAGTTGTTTTTATGAGGTCGTAGACCATATTGACCGATACGACATTTGTAAAGAGTATCAAAGCGGCGAAACGTTCGCATTACCGAACCCGTCAGCAAGAAAGGCGGTGGAGTAATGGCAGATTTAGGGCAATACACCGACGGCGAATTACAAATGATTGACGATATATTCAAGGGGCAGGGCGACAAGCACAACGCCCGCCCGTACAATCGCTTTACGTTGGAAACGTCCGACGGCGACAAATGGGATTTTGATAACATGGAAGAAGCACGGCGCAATCAATATTTATTCGGCGGCACAATAACGAAAGGGTTTAAAGATGATTAAGAATTTGAACGATGTAAAAAGCGTTGCCGAAGATACGGCAGCAGGGCAGCAGGGCGAAGAAAAGCCCGTATTTAATCAAATCGCCTATCAAAACGACTATAACCGCGAAAAGTACGACCGCGTAAATCTTACCATGAAGAAAGGCAAGAAAGCGTTAGTAAAAGAAGCGGCAGCGGCAGCAGGGCAGAGCGTAAACGAATTTATCAACGCAGCAATCGACAAAGCATTACAAAACGGGCAGCAGTAACGCCGCCCGTTCTTTTTATGCTTTATATATGAACCGTATTTCAAGCCCGTTTTGAAACGCAACACAAGCAACGCGCGCTTGTTTTATGTCAATCCGTGCTATAAGCAGGGTAACGAACTTTCGCAACGCTTCGTCGCCAACAACGGGCGCGAAGTCGCTATATATTATTTCTTCGCCCGATTGCACTTTATAAGACAATAGAAATTCACTTGCAGATGTAACGAAAGATAATTCGGACACATTAACGAACGCTTCGTCTTGCGCGTCGGCTATTTCATTATTAAGCCTTGTAAGGTTTTCTTCTAATTCGGCGCGGGTTGTCATATATTCGCGTTCGTCCATGGCATCATCATCGAACAAATACGCCTTTTTAAGTCTATCAAGCGCGCGGGTTATCTTCGCGGCTTCTTTTTGCTTCTTTTCAATCGACGCGCCATTGCTTGACGATTGCGGCAGCGGGGCGGGGATATACGAAGAAGAAGACGACGAAACGCCGCGCAATGCGTCGTATATATCATTAAGCGACCCGCCGTCGATACGGGCAACGTCTGAAAAGGCTTTACCCGTTAATAACCGCGCTTCTATTTCTTCAATACCGCCCGCGGCGTATTTCTTACGGTCTTTTGATACCGCAACAATATTTGATATGAGATTAAACACGAACGCGCCCACAACAACGTCGCTTGCGCCCCGTGCGTCGCATTTTCTGTTTTGGGTGCGTGTATAGCAGCGATAACCCGTCGGGCGAAAGCCATTTAAACGCGGCTTATCATAATTTGATACTTGAAAATATGCACCACATTCTACGCAGCGCAGCAAACCCGCGAATACGTGTATATGCTTCTTTGAGTGTGAAAATCCGTTCAAATGGCGGCTTTCGTAATTCTTCTTCATTTGCGCCGCCACGCGGTCGAATTGTTCGCCCGAAACTATCGGCGGGAATACGTCGGGTATATACACAACTTCTTCGTCGGGCTTCTTCTTTCCGCGTGCGCTATGGCGGTAATTATACCGATAGTCGCCGCGGTTTATTGGATTGTGCAATATATCGCCGACCGTTTTTGTCGTCCATAAGCCGCCGCGCTTCGTTTCAATCCCGTTTTCGTTCAAATAATCCCGTATTTTTGACGTGCTTTTGGTTTCTTCGTACATATTATACATAAGTCGTACAATTTGGCTTTCGACTTCATCGTGTACGGGCTTTTCGCTTTCGCTATCCCACGCCCAACCAAAAGGAACACGCGCCCCGTTCCATTTACATTCTTGCGCGCGACCTATCATTACACCAGTAACGCGTTCGCTTGTAAGTTTTCTTTCTAATTCAGCAAAAACAAGTATGATTTTAAGGACGGCTTCGCCGATTGCCGACGACGTGTCGAATTGTTCGTTTAATGATATGAAAGTCGCGTCGTTTTCCTTGAAGTCGTCATACATCAAAGAGAAGTCAACAAGGTTTCGGCTTATGCGGTCGATTTTGTAGACGACAACCCGCGCAACCTTGCCCGCTTTTACCTTCTTCATCATTCTTTGAAATGCGGGGCGGTCGGTATTCTTTCCCGATTTGCCCGCGTCTTCAAATACTTCTATTTCGTCGGGGGATAAATGCAGAACATGAACGCAATAATTTTTTAATTCTTTTCGCTGAAATGGCAAACTATCTTTGTCTATTTGATAGCCCGTCGAAACGCGCGTATATAAAGCCGTAATACGCCCGTCAAATCCCGCCTTATTATCTTTCATCGTGGTTTATCCTTTCTATTACGACGCAGCAGGCGCAGGGCGACAAGCCACGACGATTAAATCTTTGAATTTATCAATATCAGATACGCCCGCAAGGGTTGCTTTCCAATGTATAGCGGTTTTCTTCTTTTGCGCAGCAAATAACGGGTCGTTTTCATATTGCGCCCGCATATCACGCGGCAGATTTAAAGAAAGCCACTTCGTACGGGGTGTTAATTTGAAACGCAAGAAGTCATTATTAACACAAACAACGCTTAAATAATCGTCGCTTCGTCTTTCGACAATCACATCTTGTGGCAGCAGGGGCAGCAGGCGCGACAAAAAGTCGTCTTCTTCGTCGGTTGGGTTTAATTCTTTTTGCCATGAAGCGCGAACCGCCGAACCGTATTTCAATAAGTTTTCAATGTTTATTTCGATTTGCATACAAACACCGCCTTTCTAAAAATTCACATAATACATATTACCAACGCGAAAATATGTTACCCCACGTTTTGACCGATAGAAGCGTCTTTTTTAACTTCTTCATCTATGCCAAGCGACCGCAATATCATATTACGTTCGCCGTCGGGTAGAGAACGAAAACGGGTTATTATTTGGGTTTCAAGCGGGGATAATTCAAGACCGACGGCAGCGGGCGCGGGCGCGTCTTCTTCAACCCAACCCATAAGCCACGCAGGGGAACAACGAAGCACGTCACACAACGGCACAATAATTTGTGTCGGTAGTTTTTCTATTTCTTTGCTTTCGTATCTATAAACGGTCGCGCGGGAAACACCCAACGCCGCCGCTACATCGTCCGCGGATAACTCTAATTGCTTGCGCCTTAATTTTATTCTTTCGTAAACTTCCATGTTTTAGCCCGCCTTTCGCCTATATTATAGTATTCGTGTAGCAAATATGCAACACGAAAGAAGCAGAAAAACAAAATAATATCGCAGAAATGAGAAAAAAGTGTTGACACGCAAAACGAAAAGAATTATTTTATAGATATATCAAGTCGCAATAATGCGACGGAAAGGAGCGGGCAAGATGTGCGATACAATGAAATTAAAAGGTAAAATGGCAGAACGCGGCGTGCGTCAAGAAGATTTAGCGAAAGCGTGCGGGATTGACCGAAGCACGTTAAACCGCCGCTTAAAGACGGGCGAAGACTTTACAATCGGAGAAACAAACAAGGTCGTCGCCTTTTTGCATTTAAGCGCAAGCGAAGCACTTGAAATTTTTTTGCCGATATTGTCGCATTAACGCGACGGCAGCAGCCGAGAAAGGAAAAGCAAATTATGAAGAAGATACCGTACACAATGGCGTTATTATTACCGACGCTTTCGCCCGTGGCAAACATTGCCGTATTTGAAGACGGGCAGCAGATGAAAACAATATATCGCGGCAAGGCGATAAAGGCAGCAGGCGCAGGGCTTGACGAAAGAGAAGTCAAGCACATCGGCGTAAACGAAGTTACCAACGTCGGCAACGGTACAACAATCGAAATATTTGTCTATTAACACACGAATAACGCATTTTTAACGCACGCGCGTGTTAATCCAACACACAAAACGCGTTAAAAGCGCATTGCAGCAGATAGAAAGGATAAACCACGATGAAAGTTAAAGACTTGCTTGACGTTATGAAAGATAGCGGCATACCAACGGTACGTATTCGCGATAAGAACGTACCGCAGGGCAACAACCGCGACAACGCGGGCGTTATGCTTTGCGAATATCTTGATAATTTAAGCCGCAAAATGAGCGTTTGGCAGCCATTCGCAGATTGCGAAGTTTTGCAATTTAAAGTCAATTTGGAAGTATCACACAAGTTATACAAAGAAAAAGGATTGATACCGCCATTTCGCCCCGACTTAACGCCCGAATATTCTTTCAGCGATTTAAACGTGAAATTGTATTACGACGTGTATATCGACGGGCAAACAGTAGCGGACGGGTGGAAAAGATGAAGAAAAGAAGAAAACCCAAAAGGGAGTTTATCGAAATAAACGGTTGGTTGATATTTGAACATCGGGCATTTTTTAGCGACTACCTTGAAAACGAAGTCGGCGCAAAGTGGAACATGATAAAGCGGTCATTGTTCGACGCAGGCTTTACGGCGGCAGACGTGAACGAATACCGCGACAACCTATTAGCGGACTTTAAAGCAATATGCAACGACAACGGATTTATAGCAATGATTTAGAAAGGGGCTTTACATCATGGAGAAATTAAAAGCAGAGGTTACAAGGCTTTGCGATATGGAACTTGAAACGGCGATTGAAAAATGGGGGCTTAACCATTCCAACCACGAAAGCGTCGCCGTACTTCGCGAAGAAATCGAAGAAGCACACGAAGAACTTATTAACGCCGAATACAAGGCGGGAGAAGTTTGGGAACGCACAAAGCACAACGCCGCACCCGTTGAAATCCGTGATAGTTTTACGGGCATTTATAACGCCGCCGTAAATCTTGCTTGCGAAGCAATCCAAGCGGCAGCAATGGCGCGCAAGGGCATATTGTCAAATATCGAGATTTATAAAGAGGATAACAAACAAAACGCGCTTGAAGCAGCAGCGGAAAGGGGCGGGGATTTATGACGGTTACAAAAAGCGAAGTTGCAGCAGGGCAGAAAGAACGCCTTGAAACCGAGTTAAAGAAAATCGGGATTAAAAGCGACGCAGACTTGCGCGACGCAATCCATAAATTACCCGCCCTTAATATCGGGCTTATGGTTGACCCGATTAAATCAAGGCGAAGAAAAGGGGGATTTTATTAAATGGCAGACACAAACGGCAATATGATTTTCGCGGTAGATTTTGACGGCACATTGTCGCAGGGCGTACCGTTTCCGCAAATCGGCGAACCGAACACGCCGTTATTTAACTATTTGAAGCGCGAAAAGGAAAAGGGCGCACGACTTATTTTATACACTTGCAGAACGGGCGAAGATTTACGCGCCGCGGTTTGCTTTTGCAAAATAAACGGGCTTTCATTCGATACCGTAAACGAAAACTTGCCCGAAATGATTGAAAAGTACGGCGGCGATACAAGAAAGATTAACGCCGACTACTACATCGACGAAAAATGTTTGTCGTTCCCAACGGTTAGGCGTTTCGATTATATGCCCGACCCCGACGAAGACGACGTAAAAGCCATTACCGCCGAAATCTACGATTACAACAAAGCACGGCAAGCGGCTTTCGATGAATACGCGCAGGGCGCAGGGATTGAAGCGGGCAGACCGTCGGGCATTTACAAAGACAAACCGACGATTGCAAACCCATATTACGGGGCATAAGGATAAACCACAAAATAAAAGAAAGGCGGGATTAAAAAGAAATGGTTAAGTACACATGGAATTTAAGAAACTTTAAAAAGGGCTTGCGTCTTGTGGAGAACATCACAAAGCAGAAAGACGAAAGACAAGTAACGTTTGCTTGCGGCTTTTGCGTGGCAAGCGTTAAAGAAATGAAGAAGCACGGACGCATTACACGAAATCAGTTAAAAGCCCTTGAAGATTTGGCGTTTGAAGCAGCAGGCGACACAATCGCCGAACTTTCAAACGAAGAAAGCGCAAAATTAGAAGTTTACGACTTCGACGCTTTAGAAGAATAGGCATAAGAAAAGCCGCCGCAAGGCGGGAAACCAAAACGGCGGCTTTTCGAATAAACCACGCGGCTATTATAGCAGAAAGGCGGGATTTTGGCAATGATAGCACAAGAAGAAACGATAAAGATTTATACGGAGTACGACGCGCAGCGCAGAGCGGAGCAGATAGCGGGCAAAATGCTTTTAGACGGGATAACCCGCCTTGAAGAAATGGCGCAAAACACGCTTGCACTTATGAAAGAAAACGCGAAGTTGCGCGAAAAGATTAAAAAGTACGAAGAAACCACAACGCAGCATTTGCAAGCAATCATATATTACGACGAAACATATAACCGCTTGCCAAAAGAAGAAAAAGAACGATTTAGGGAAATCGGGAAAGGGGTAATACATGATTACAACTTACCGTATGAAGACTAAAAGAAAAGGCAAACGGGCATATAGCAAACGTTGCTTTTATTCGGGCGTTGCGGTTATCGCCGTAATATTAACGTTTCTTCTTATATTATGCGGGTTACTTCTTTGTGTTCATCTATTCGAAGCATACGCAAGCCCCGTTGAAGAAATGACGGTCGAAACCGAGGTTATCGAAACAAGCCCCGAAAGATTTGAAGCGGGGGCAGGCGAAGCCAAAGACGAAACCGTCGTTTTTTCAAAAGCGCATTTGGGCGCGGTTGCAGCAGATGAAGAAGACCCGAAGCCGCAAGAATTTGTTGTCTTGCCCGTTGATATGCCCGAAGACGAACAACGTATCGTTTTCGAAATCGCAAACGACAACGGTATCGCCTTTACTTTCGTTATGGCTATCATCGGACACGAAAGCGAATTTACAAAGGACGCACGCAGCGCAACGGGCGATAGCGGATATATGCAAATCAACGATTGCAACCTTGAAGAAATGGAAAACCGCGGGTTTACCGATATGTTTGACACTTACGACAACGTATCGGCGGGCGTTTCCATTCTTCGCGACCTTTTCAGCACTTACGGCGAAGATGAAGTGCATAAAGTTTTAATGGCTTACAACATGGGCGCAGGCAACGCCGCGAAGTTATGGGAAAAGGGCGTTACAACGTCAGAGTATAGCCGCGAAATTGTAGCACTTGAAAAAGAATATAGCGCGTATATCGACGCGCAGAGAATAGGAAAGTAAACCACGATGAAGTTTTATAAAAAGAATTTCTACATATATAAAGATTGGATAACCATATTACCGACTATCGAAATACACACGGACGACCCGCGTTATTTCGAAAAGACGGTAACGGTTAGTTTTAGTTGGCTTGTATTTCACGCGCGAATAATGTTTAAAGGCGAAGAAAAGAACGGGGGGCAGTAATGGAAGATAAACAGATTTACGGGCGGGCTACTACCGTTACAAAAGACGATATTGACCCGAAAGACGAAACCCGTTTAGTCAATAAGGGCTTGCCGAAGTCGTGGACTTGCCCACATTGCAAGAAGCGGCACACAATGGACGTTTACGCCGAACAAACATTGCTTGAACATTTCAAAGTAATAAGGCAATGCGGGCGTTGCGGTTATCTTCATATTTGGACGCTTACGCTTACGGACGACTTCAAAGCGGGCGTATTGGATATGTTGAAGAACGGGGGCAAATTATGACACGCGTAAAACCGATAAGCGGTATATTTTGGGCTTGCGACGTTTTGAACGGCGGGCGGGAATTTCCGACATTTAATAAGAAAGAACCCGACACGGCAGCAGAACGCGCGGCAGCGGGCGCGGATTTTGCCCGCGTCTTTAATAAGGCGTGCGCCGAATTAGAAGCGCAGCAGGGGCAGCAGGCGCGCAAGGTTTAAAAGTGTTTCTTCTTATATATAGAAGAAACTATTTAAGACGACCTTGTAATGGGTATTAACTAACCGTAAATATTATGTAATATGCAATAGATAAATATATATTACGCAATATGTAAATGATAAAGGATAGATAAATATATATTGTGTAATATGTGGAGAATAGAAAAGAGTAAAGGCGGGTTGACGGAGTGTATAAAAGGCAATATGACAACTACGATTACGAAGAAGCATATAAAGAGCAATGCGAAAAGTTAGAAGAAGCAGAAACCGAAAGGATAGCAAAAAAGCATAAGGGGGCAGGGTATCGAACAACAACGACCGAAGCGGGGCAGATGATAGAAGTTGACATTTACCCAACGTTTAATAGCCGTCACGATATGCCACGCACCCAAAGAAAAAGAGAAAGCCGCCCCGCACAAAAGAACCTAAACGACAAAAGGGCAAAGCGTTATTTAAACCAATTAGCAAGCGCGAATTTTGGCAAGGGGGATTTGTGGGGAACGTTCACATATAGGCAGGGCGAAGAACCCGCCGACATTGACGAAGCCGAAAGGCTATTCGGTAATTTTATACGCCGCGTCAATCGCAGACGAAAGAAGCAGGGCAAGGGCAATTTAAAGTATATCTATGTGACAGAGTGGAGCGACGACCCACAAAAGGGCGTTCGCGTTCATCATCACATGATATTTGACGGAGCAACCGACCGCGACGAAATTGAAAGTTTGTGGCAGCACGGCGACCGAACCGAAACAAAAAGACTTGCGCCCGACCCCGACACCCATATAACGGGATTGATTAAATACATCACTAAAGACATTAAGGGCGAAGAACGCCCGAAGCATAAAAGGCGTTGGAAAACGTCGAAAGGCTTGAAGAAGCCAACCGTAACGCGGTCATATTCCAAGTTTGGAAAAACGACCGTTCGCAAAATGGCATTTGACGCGGCAGAACTTCAAAGCCGTCTTGAAAAGAAATATAAAGGCGCACGCTTTATTGACGCGACGATTTACACAAATCAATTTAACGGCGGCTTTTATATATACGCCCGTATGGTACGGGATTGAATGAAAGGAGATAAACCACAATGAGCGAAGAACAAATTATTTACGGAGTATGCAAGTATTGCGGGCAGGCGCGCGCAGTAGAACGCCTTGAAGTATTGAGCGCGGCAAAGAACTTTGATTTGTCAGATGAAGAAGCCGCCGACTATGTAGCAAGCGAAACTTGCAGTTGTGAGCAGGCAAAGGCGCAGGCAACCCACAAAATGAAATTGCAGGCGGCGGGCGCGTGGGCTGAAAATGTTTTTGAGAATAGCCCCGAAAAGTTACAAGCGGTATTATGTGCAATCAAAGCAGTAAGTGAACATCATTTCGGACGTATCACAATCAAGTCGGGCAAGTATCTTTACGCGTTCGACACCGACGCGCATAACGACATACGCGTAAAGACTAAATACACCGACACACAAGAAGAAACGTTTTAAAGGGGGTTGCAGCAGTTGGGGCGATATTATCTTGACGAAGACGAAAAGAGAATAGCCCGCGCGATAGTGCGCCTTGATAATAAGCGCACACGTAAGAACCGAAAGCAAGCAACGGCGTTTGATAAAAAGGCAGCGGCAGCGGTTGAGAAAGCAAACGCAGATATAAACATCGACGACGAACTATTGGCAAAGGTCAAGCAAAATATTATTAGCGGTATTGCGTGGGAATACATCGGCGAAACATATTGTAGCCGCAACACGTTTTACGGTTATGCCCGTCGTTATCTGTTTTACGTTGCGCGGGCGTTCGGCATCGTCGAGGACAAAAAGAAAGGCGGGGGCGGTTAGTTATGGCGAAAGAGTACGCGAAAGACTTTTACAATTCGCCCGCATGGAAGAAGACGCGCAAGGCGTATTACATCTTTCGGCGCGGGCAATGTGAACGTTGCGCCCGTGAGTTTGAAGCAGGGCGGCGCAGGCTTGAAGATATTAACGCGGGGGTTATAGTACACCACAAAGAATATATAACGCCCGACAACTTACACGACCCAAGCGTTGCGCTTTGCTTCGACAATCTTGAATTGCTTTGCGAAGAACACCACAACAAAGAACACAAAAGCAAGACAAAACGATATAGTTTTGACAAGTGCGGGCGGGTTATCGAGG
>OCVV012837463.1_pt1 | contig 31514 bp, 27 predicted proteins | sample 1539721 | NCBI WGS metagenome assembly OCVV01 (sample SAMN02144230, study PRJEB22623) | gut metagenome | biome: sheep rumen | host: Ovis aries | place: New Zealand | reverse complement strand
GTGGAGCATAGGAGAATCGAACTCCTGACCTTTTGAATGCCATTCAAACGCTCTACCAACTGAGCTAATACCCCATTTCCCTTTCGGGACTGCAAATATAGGCAGTATTTCTGAATTTGCAAAATATTTTTTGATTCAGGAGCAAAAACCTGCATGAAGCAGGGTTACTCAATTACCGAAAGCGGCATTTCCCAGCCGGTGATTGTGGAGACAGAGGGGATGAGGACGCTTGCAACCTTGCGGTGGCCGGAGTAGTTAGGATGCCAGCTGGCGCCAAGGTCGGAAGTATCGTTGAGCGCGCTCGAATGGACGGCACTCCAATGGACATTGGAAACGCCGCTGCGGCGCACTGCTTCCTCCACATAGGCGGCCATCTTCTCATCGGCCTTGGAGGCAAGGCAAAGGATGGGGGCAGACGGGAAGTCGGCACGGATCTGCCTCAGAAGGTCTGAGTAGCCGGCGCACCAGGAGCCCAGCGAGGGCTGCTTTCCTACGGAGAAGTCGTTGGTTCCCAGGTATATAACCACCAGGGACGGAACGTATGCCGATGCCTTCCAGAGCGGAGAACTCCCCTCCTCTGAATCGAACACATGGGCGTATTTCCCGGGCATCGTAAGCCCGCCTGCATCTGCATAATTCCGAACTACTCCCCTGCCGGAATGGCTCACCGTGACTACATCGGCATTGAAATACCGGCCGACAATAGCTGCATAGGTAAGGCTGGGATTCTCCTCCGAAGCCCTGAAAGGCTCGTCACGGCCTGAGGCTTCGGTTCCGTATCCGCAGGTGTAGGAATCGCCGATAAAGAGCAGTTTCCGCTCCTTCAGGTCCCTAGCCTGAAGGAAGTTGCCATCCGTAATGAACTCCTCCAGGGTTATCTTCCCCTGCTCCCCTTCCGTGCGCTTCTGGAAATAGACGGTATGCTCCTCTTTCTTGAGGTTCTCCACAACAGGGATCACGGCCGATCCTCCAAGCGTAAGGACGCAGTCAGGCTCTGCGCAGGGTTCCTTGTCCACCCACACGTTCACATAGTTGGTTCCGCTGTCCTGATACCTCATTTCCAGATACTTGCCCTTGAAACGGACTACAGCGGTAACTCCGGTCCAGTCATACGAAACCTTGCCGCCCTGAACGAGCGTACGGCCGATGTATGTGAAACAGGGAGAATCTGCACTGCGGCTTTCCTTCGCCTCCGTCATGAAGGCGAAAGCAAGCAGGAATGCAGACACGAGCACAGTCTTTCTCATTCCTCTACCGCTTCTTTTGGTTCTTCGCCAGTAAGCTGTGCCGACAGCTTCTCGAACTGCTGCTCGTCTATCATGCGGCATGTACCGTTGAAGGCGGCGTCCAGTTCCACCTGCAGGCGCTTAACGTTGAGGTCACCCTCCACAGAGCACCCCTTGCGCAGGATAAGCGTATCCTTCACATAGAGATTGCCGATGAGTTTTCCGCAGAAATCCACGTCGCTGCACACCACATCGCCTTTTACATTGGCCTTCTCCCCTACCACAACGCGGCCTTTGGAAAAAATGCGGCCTTCGAATTCACCGTCGATGCGGATGTCTCCCGGAGAGATCATCTCACCTTTGAACACGGTTCCGGCGGCAATGCGGCTCACTTCGTTGACGTTTACTGTGTTATCCATTTTTGTTGCCATAATTCTATACCAATCCCTTGCCGTGGCAGTTCTTGTACTTAAGGCCGCTGCCACAGGGGCAAGGGTCGTTACGGCCTACATGTTTGTCTACACGCACGGGCATGCGGCTCTGCTGCTCGCCGTTGGTGGAGAGTTGGGAAGGATCCGTGGAGCGCATCTGCTGCAGATTTCTCTGGGGGCGCTGGGCCGGACGGGCTTCGCGGGCATCGGAAGCGTCACGCAGAGGGATGAACGCCCTAAGAAGGAAGGTAAGGACCTCTTCGTTGAGCTTTTCAAGCATGTCCGTGAAGAGATTGTAGCTCTCCAGCTTGTAGACCACCAGCGGGTCTTTCTGCTCGTAAGCGGCGTTCTGCACGCTCTGGCGCAGGTCGTCCATGTCACGCAGATGCTGCTTCCAGTAGTCGTCGATATAGTAAAGGATGATATTACGGCTCAGAGCCTTTGTAATCTCCTTGCTCTCTGTCTCGTAAGCCTTCTTGAGGTTCACTGAGAGAGTGAGCTGGCGCTTGCCGTTGGAGATAGGGATGGCGATATTCTCGTACATCTGACCCTGCTTCTCGTAGACCTGCTTGATGACGGGGTTCACCTTCTCCGTCATGGTGTCCATACGGCGGGCATAAACCTCACGCATGTGTTCTGCGAGCTTTTCGGCTATTTCCTTGGGCTTGGCATCGGCAAAGAATTTTTCGTCAAAGCCAAGGTCGATGGAAAGCTTTGCAATGATGAATTCCTCGAATTCCTGGTAGGACATGCCTTCGGACTGTTCGGCAAGAAGCATTGCGGTGTCCGTCATCATGTTCTGAACGTCGATTTCTATCCTTTCTCCGGAAAGGGCGTTGCGGCGGCGGGCATAGACGGCTTCCCTCTGGTAGTTCATCACGTCGTCATACTCTAGCGTGCGCTTGCGGTAGCCGAAGTGGTTCTCCTCCACTTTCTTCTGGGCCGTCTCGATGCTCTTCGAGAGCATTCCGGAGAAAAGGGCCTCGTCGTCCTTCATGCCAAGGCGGTCTACCACGGAGGCTATCCTTTCGGAGCCGAACTTACGCATGAGGTCATCCTCCAGGGAGATGTAGAAGCAGCTGGAGCCGGGGTCGCCCTGACGTCCGGCACGTCCACGGAGCTGCCTGTCAACACGGCGGCTGTCGTGACGGGTTGTGCCGATGATGGCAAGGCCGCCGGCCTTCTTCACCTCGGGCGAAAGCTTGATATCGGTACCACGGCCAGCCATGTTGGTTGCGATGGTGACGTGACCGGTGAGACCGGCGTTTGCGACGATTTCAGCCTCACGGGCATGCTCCTTGGCGTTGAGGACATCGGCCTTGATGCCTCTCATGCGCATCATTCGGGCAAGGAGTTCGGAAGTTTCAACGTCAGTGGTACCCACCAGCACAGGCCTTCCTGCGTTGGAAAGTTCCACCACCTTGTCGATGACGGCGTTGAACTTCGCCTTCTTGGTCTTGTAGATGATGTCGTCCTGGTCGTCCCTGATGACGGGCCTGTTGGTGGGGATGACCACCACATCAAGCTTGTAGATGCTCCAGAATTCACCGGCTTCCGTTTCTGCCGTACCGGTCATACCGGCAAGCTTGTGATACATACGGAAGTAGTTCTGGAGTGTGACGGTTGCAAAGGTCTGGGTTGCAGCCTCAACCTTCACGTTCTCCTTTGCCTCGACCGCCTGGTGCAGACCGTCGGACCACCTGCGGCCTTCCATGATACGGCCGGTGGATTCATCCACGATCTTCACCTTGTTGTCCACGATGACGTAGTCCACGTCCTTGGTGAACATGGCGTAAGCCTTGAGGAGCTGGATTACCGTATGGACGCGTTCGCTCTTGAGGGAGAATTCCTCCATGAGTTCGTCCTTCTTCTGGGCCTTCTCCTCTGGGGTGAGGGTGGAATGGGTTATTTCCGCAATTGCCGATCCCATGTCCGGAAGGACGAAGAAGTTGGGGTCGGAAACGCTGTTTGCGAGCACCTCGTGGCCCTTGTCGGTCATGTCCACCGAGTTCAGGATTTCGGAAATCACGAAGTAGAGTTCATCCGTTACGGCGGGCATTTCGCGCTCGTTGTCCTGGATGTAGTAGGCCTCTGTCTTCTGCATGAGCTGCTTCATGCCGGGTTCGGAGAGGAACTTGATGAGAGGCTGGTACTTGGGCAGACCCTTGTGGCAGCGGAAGAGGAGCTTGCCGCCTTCGGCCTCGTCACCCGCAGCGATGAGGCGCTTGGCCTCGTTCAGGGTATTGGTCACGAGGGCCCTCTGCTTGTTGTAGAGGTTTTCCACATAGGGCCGATATTCCATGAACTGCTCGTCTCCGGAGGCCTTTTCCATAGGACCGGAAATGATGAGAGGGGTACGGGCGTCGTCGATGAGGACGGAGTCAACCTCATCCACGATGGCGTAGTGATGCTTCCTCTGGACGAGGTCCGACATCCTTACCGCCATGTTGTCACGCAGGTAGTCGAAACCGAACTCGTTGTTCGTGCCGAAGGTAACGTCACAGTTATATGCCTTCTTGCGGGCGTCGGAGTTGGGCTGATGCTTGTCGATGCAGTCCACGCTGAGGCCGTGGAACATGTAGATGGGGCCCATCCACTCGGAGTCACGCTTTGACAGGTAGTCGTTCACGGTAACCACGTGCACGCCCTTTCCGGCAAGTGCATTCAGGAACACCGGGAGGGTTGCAACCAGGGTCTTACCTTCGCCGGTTGCCATTTCAGCGATCATGCCCCTCTGTTCCTTGTTGGTCTTTACGCCGCCGTTGAGGACGATACCGCCGATGAGCTGGACATCGTAATGCACCATGTCCCAGGTGATCTCGTTGCCGCCGGCGATCCAGTGATTCTGCCACACGGCCTTGTCTCCGTCGATGGACACGAATTCGCGGCCCTCGGCTGCAAGCTGCCTGTCAAAATCTGTTGCAGTGACCTCTATGGTGGGGTTCTGGGCAAAGCGGCGTGCGGTGGACTTCACGATTGCAAATGCCTCGGGGAGGATTTCGTTGAGGATTACCTCGATGGCTTCATCCTCGTCCTTCACAAGCTTGTCGCTCTCGCTTGCAAGGGCCTCCTTGCGGGAGACGGGAATGTCCTGCTCCAGTTCTGCCTTTATCTCCGCTATACGGTCTTCGAAGGGCTTCTCAACCTCGCGGATACGGGCCTTGAGGGCATCCGTGTGTGCACGGAGCTCGTCGTTGGAGAGTTTGTCAATTTCGGGGTAGATGGCAAGAATCTTGTCCAGGACGGGCTTGATAGCCTTCATATCCCTGTCACTCTTCGTGCCGAATATCTTTTTAAGTATGTCTGCTACTGCCATAATTCTTTTTATATATATCTCGCAAATATACTAAATCCGGCAGTATTTTACAAATACCAATAAAGTCCTTTACGGGCTTAATACTAAAATATTTCACAGTCTTCACCAAAGTGAACAGAATCACGAAGAGAAAACGCTCCCAGAGCGGCCTGTTTATGTCGCACAGTCTCACCAAGGACCCCACGCGGTAATTCCTGTCGATGATCCTGTCCTTCGCCTCTTTCCTCGCAGCCCTGTCATGCACCGCCTTCGCCTCCGGAACTATGCCGATTTTCCATCCGTGATACCGCGCACGGTTGCACCAGTCGTCGTCCTGCCCGTAATACGGGAAGAGGTCGGAAAACATGCCGATCACCCTCAGCGCCTCCACTTTCACCAGCCAGTGCGCTGCCATAACCCTTCCCACCTGCACTACGGGCGCATTTACGTCGGCATTATAGATTTTGCCGAACTGCGCATCATACGCCTTGTAACCGTCCGTCATCTGCAGAGGGCTCAGGACGGCATATTCCGGATGCGCCTCAGCCTCTGCGACAAGTGTCTCCAGCGCACCGGGCGCCAGCCAGGCGTCCTGGTTAAGGAGATATACGTAGTCGTAACCATGGGACAGGGCCCACTCGAAGCCGAGGTTGTTCGCCTTGGTGAAGCCGAGGTTCTCTGCAGAGCGCACCAGCTTCACTCCGGGGAAATGCCCCTGAATCCAGTCTGCGCTGCCGTCGGTGGAGTCGTTGTCTACGACAAAGACAGATTTCTCGACTTCGCTCGAAATGACAGAGGAAGGGGCCGAAATGACAGAGGAGAGGCAGCGGTCGAGCCAGCGCATGCCGTTGTATGTAACGATGATTACAAGGACGCGTTTCATGGGAAGAGCTTACGGTAAAGAAGACGCAGTTTCCATGCCAGCGACCACTTGGAGGCTTTGCGAAATGAACTCTCAAGGCGGGCATATTCGACCGTCTTCAGAGGGTCGCAGAAATATCTGGAATAAAGGGATTTATGCTTTTCCCACAGACGGCGGCGGATGTCCACAAGAGCTTCGTCAGTCACTCCCCTGTTGCGGGAATTCCTGCGTGTCCGGTAGTAGAAGCATTCGCTCTGAAGCTGCAGCACTTTGGGCTCGCTAACGGATTCCAGAAGCGAAAGCCAGAAGTCCCAGTCCTCGAAGCCGGTCTTGAATTCCGGGTCGAAGGAGACGGCATCGGCCTTTCTGAAAAAGCAGCTGATGTACAGGCAGTTGCGCGCAAGCATGGTGTCCATGGAAAAGGGAGGAAGGTCCCAGGTGGTTTCGGCCCCGAAGCGGACGCCTTTTCCGTAAACTACGGTGAGGGTTGGGTCTGCGTCCAGGGCAGAGACGGCATCGGCCATGTAGTCACTTCCTATCATGTCATCGGCATCCAGGAAGAGGATGTACTCCCCTTCCGCAAGCTCCAGGCCCTTGTTCCTGGCGGCGGCGACGCCCTGGTTCTCGTGGAGGACAACCGGGATGAAGCGCTGGTCGGAGGCGCAGAAGTTGGTCATGACAAGGCGGGACTTGTCGGTGGAACCGTTGTCTACGATGAGGCATTCCCAGTCCTGGAAGGTCTGCGTGCGAACGCTGTTAAGGGCATCGGGCAGATACTGTCCAAGATTGTAGCAGGGAACTATGACGCTTACTTTCGGCATAAATGATCTCTTACTTTGAGGAGCCACTCCAGCAGGGAGCGCTTTCCGGGTTTGTAGTGGCTGCGGAGCCAGCGATATCGGCGGGTGCGGAAAAGGTGGAGGTCATCTCCGGCAAACACCTGTGTCACAGGGGCATATCCCTTGAAAGGATCGGCAATGACTTCCTGGATTTCAGGGGTGAGGGCACCTTCCCGGCGCATCTTGAGGAGGACTTCCCTGTCGTTAAGGAGAAAGAGACTGTCCTGCGGACCGCTGCCGACGTTTGTAACCATGTAATGGACTACGAACGCATCGCGCAAGTATCGGACCCCGTTCTGGACTTCCACGTTCCATATATCGGGAAGACGCGTTATGAAGCCTCCTGCATTGGTCTTTGCAAGGGAGGGCTGGTCCGGACGGATGCCCTTTTCATAACCCTCCAGATAGTTTTTCTGCCACGCGCGGAAAAAGTCGTGATTCGCCTCCGTATCGCGCACCAGAAGGACTCCGGAATTGAAATAAAACTCATCGCCGGAGGGGTCGTAACCCAGCTTTCGGCACATGTTTATGGTTGCCTGCCGATGGGGATGCTCCTTGAATGTGGAGTGAAGGTCCGGGGCGGCGGCAAGGTCGGCCTCTATGCCGTCTATTGCATCAAGCGGACGGGCTACCACCGTATCTGCATCGATGAAAAGAAAGTCTCCTTTCACGTATTCCCGCATGCCGGTCTTTAGGAGGCGGGAGCGCTTCATGGCCGGGATGGAAGGGTCGAGCGGAGCCACCAAAACCTCCGAAAAAAGGGCCGTGAAGGCCTTGGAGAGGGGGTTCCCGTAGAGCCAGCCATCGGCAGTGGCCTTGTCCGTGAGAAGGGTCATCGCCGCACCGGGATTATGCCGGGCGCAGCTGGACGCGCTCACGAAAGCCTGCTCCAGATACACGTCCTCCGGGCCGCTCACAAGGATATATAAGAGTTTGGTTTTCATTTTCTCTTAAGTTTTGAAAGGATGAAGGACTTCTCGCCTTCGGTAAGGCCGTACAGCCACACGCCAAGGCCGGATGTGACAACGCCCACCGCCGCCGTCAGGAGAAAACGCCACCAGGCAGCCGGAAGCACCCGGCAAAGCGGGAACACCACAAGTGCCGACGGCAGGACGGCCACCATCATAGGCAGCACCGCCTTCCTGAAATATGCCCCCACGGGGAAACCCGTATCCCTGTGCACCATTGCCAGCATGGCTGCGGCCTTGAGTATATATATGCCGATAAATACCGCATAACCTGCCCATGAGGGCGCGCCCAGCCTGTAAGCCGCATAGGTTATGGGAAAGACCAGCACGGCAACGGCGCTTGTTACGAGATAGTAATTCCTTATCTTCCCGTTCGCCTGTTCAAGTACATTCATGGTGCCGGGAGTGAAATCTATAAGGAAGCACAGGAGAGTGAGGCGCGTGAACAGAGCCGCCTCCGTAGGCGTGGGGCCTATCCACAGGCCCAGTATGGACTCTGCATCCGTAAAGAAAGGAATCGCCAGCACCCACAGTATCCAGAAATAGTATTTGGAGCCTTTGCAAACGAGGTCAAAGGCATACTCCCTGCTTCCTCCCACGTAGGATTTTGTAAGCTGAGGATTGAGCGCCAGGGCTATATTGGTCGCAAACTGTCTCACTACCTGCTCCACCTTGTCTGCCACTCCCCTTGCGGCGTTTGCGCCCACACCGAAGAAATGGTTCATGAGCTGGTTCACGCCCTGGGTGTTAATCATGTATGTACCGCTGCCGATGAAATTCCATCCCGCAAAAGCGCCCATCTCCTTAACCAGCGCTCCGCTGGCCCTGGGCAGTCCGCGGCACTCCTTGAAACGGCTCATCGCATAAACGGCATAAGCCCCGCGTGAGAGCACTGCCACCGCAAAGAGCAGCCACGCATAAACCACCAGCTTGTCTGCCGATGAGAACCACACTCCAGCCGCCACGGCAAGCTTGAGTACCGCCTCGAGTATCGATATATACGCATATGCATCCATGTGCTCATGCGCATTGATGGTTGCAGTATATGGTATGCTCAGAAGATTTACTATGAGAACCAGCATCGATGTCTGCAGGACAACTCCGGCCGCCCCCATCCTTTCCGGAGGCAGAACCATCTTGGTATTGAGATACCAAAGCCCCAGGGTCTCCGTAAGCACAACTATGAGAAGCGAGAAACCGGCCATGATCACAAGGCTTGTTCCCACTGTGGTCCTGAGCGCATCCTCATCCCCTTTTCCCAGCCCCACGGTTATGTAGCGCTGAATTGCCGATGAAACCGTATTCATCACCAGCATGAACATGGTCACCACACCGCCCACGGCGCTGTAAACGCCGTAATCCGTAACGCCGAGTGACCTGATGATGATGCGGTAGGTCACAAGCCCTATCACCAGCATCACCAGCATGCGCAGATACAGATACACCGTATTCCGCGCTATCCTCCTGCTATTTGCCGAAATCTGCGGTTCCATTGTCTGCAAATATACTCAATTTGAGCCAACCAACCATACATTTTTGGCGAAGGTCTGTTTTTTTGCCGCAGACCTTCGCCATTGATTTTGCCATACGTGCACCCGTATTGCACTTTTTATGGAAAAGGTCTGCCGATAAAAAGCAGACCTTCGCCATAATTACTTGATAATTCCTTCTTCCCGGAATACCTTGGTGAGCGCATCCACCGCCCTGTCTACCTGCTCACGCGTGTGCGTTGCCATGAGGGAGAAGCGGATAAGCGTGTCCTGAGGGGCACATGCCGGCGGAATGACGGAGTTGATGAATACGCCTTCGTCAAACGCGCGCTTTGTAACGATGAAGGTCTTTTCAAGGTCACGTACATACAGAGGGATGATGGGGCTCTCTGTCTCACCAATCTCGAAGCCTTCTTCCTTGAAACGCCTTAGGGCATAATTGGTCACATCCCACAGGTTTTGGATGCGCTCCGGCTCCTTCTGGATAATATGGAGGGCTTCCAGGGCGCTTGCGGTTGCAGCAGGAGTGTCGGAGGCCTGGAATATATAGGTACGTGCGGTGTGGCGGAGGTAGTTGATGATGACCTTGTCGGCAGCGATGAAACCGCCGATGGCTGCAAGGCTCTTGGAGAATGTGCCCATGATGAGGTCTATCTCGTCCGTAAGGCCGAAGTGGTTGCACACTCCGCGGCCTTCCTTGCCGAAAACGCCAAGACCGTGGGCTTCGTCCACCATGATGACCACGTTCTTGTACTTGTGCTTGAGTTCTACGATTTCAGGGAGCTTGGCAAGGTCTCCTTCCATGGAGAACACGCCATCTACAACAATGAGCTTGACGGCCTGGGGCAGGCAGCGCCTGAGGCAGCGCTCAAGGTCCTTCATGTCGTTGTGCTTGTAATGGAGGCTCTTTGCAAAGGAGAGACGGCGCCCGTCCACGATGGAGGCGTGGTCGCGGTCGTCGCAGATGATGAAATCATCCTTGGTGAGAAGCTGGGGAATGACGCCGGAATTAACGGTAAAACCGGTGGAGAAGACCAGGGTCTCGTCCTTTCCCACGAACTGTGCGAGTTCCTTCTCAAGCTGCACGTGGATGTCCAGGGTGCCGTTGAGGAAACGGGAACCGGCACATCCTGAGCCGTATTTTTTCAGAGCCTCGACACCTGCGTTGATTACGCGTTCATCACCTGTAAGTCCTGTATATGCGTTGGAACCGAACATGAGGATGGGCTTGCCGTCCATGATGACTTCCGTTCCCTGCTTTGACGTTATCTGACGGAAATAGGGATAGATCCCCTTTTCCATCATCTTCTGTGGCAAATCATACTTTGCCAGTCTTGCGTGTAAAAGTCCCATATTATATTATGGTTTAGTTAAGGTTTAGTACGCTGCAAAATTACGAAAAAAATTTAATATGCCTAACTATGGATATTTTTTTGTAATTTTGGCAGTTAAATCGCATCATATCTATGGAAGAGCGCAAACTGAATTTTATTGAAGAGATCATCGAAAAGGACCTTGCAGAGGGCAAGGTAGACTCCATCATCACACGTTTTCCCCCGGAACCCAACGGCTATCTGCACCTTGGCCATGCAAAGAGCATCTGCCTCAACTTCGGCCTCGCAGAGAAATACGGCGGCAAGACCAACCTCCGCTACGATGACACCAACCCCACCAAGGAAGACACTGAATACGTGGATTCCATCAAGGAAGACATACAGTGGCTGGGTTTCAAATGGGACAAGGAACTCTATGCATCGGACTACTTCGACCAGCTCTACGAGTGGGCAGAGGAACTTATCAAGAGAGGCCTTGCATACGTGGATGACGAGACTCAGGAGGAGATCCGCCTGCACCGCGGCACCGTGGACAAGCCCGGCGTGGAAAGCCCCTACCGCAACCGCAGCGTAGAGGAGAACCTCAAACTCTTCCGCGAGATGAAGGCCGGAAAGTATGCAGAAGGAGAGAAAGTGCTCCGCGCAAAGATAGACATGGCTCATCCCAACATGATGTTCCGCGACCCTCTCCTGTACCGCATCAAGTTTGCCCATCATCACAGGACCGGAGACAAGTGGTGCATCTACCCCATGTACGACTTCACCCACGGCCAGTGCGACTCCATAGAACACATAACCCACTCCATCTGCACCCTTGAATTCGACGTCCACCGTCCCCTGTATGACTGGTTCATCGAGACTCTGGGCATCTATCCTTCCCACCAGTACGAATTCGCCCGCCTCAACCTCACATACACCCTCATGTCCAAGAGAAAGCTCCTTGAGCTTGTCCAGAAGGGCCTTGTGAGCGGCTGGGACGATCCCCGCATGCCCACCCTCTGCGGTGTGCGCCGCCGCGGCTATACCGCCAAAGCCCTCAGGATGTTCTGCGACAAGATAGGCGTCTCCAAGCGCGACCAGCTCATGGATATCCAGCTCCTTGAATGGTGCGTACGCCAGGACCTGAACGAGCGTTCAAACCGCTACATGGTGGTCCAGGACCCCATCAAGCTCACCATCACCAACTGGCCCGAAGGCAAGGTAGAGTGGTTCAACTGCCCCCTCAACCCCGCAGAACCCGACGGAGCGAAGCGCCGCGTCCCTTTCACCGGCAACCTCCTCATTGAACGTGCCGATTTCATGGAAGACGCCCCCAAGAAGTTCTTCCGCCTCAAACCAGACGGTGAAGTCCGCCTCAAATACACCTATATAGTTAAGTGCAACGAGGTAATAAAGGACGAGAACGGCGAAGTCGTGGAACTCAAGTGCACCTACGACCCTTCAACCGAATACCGCGCCGTCAAGGGCACCATCCACTGGGTGGCTCAGGAGTACGCCAAGAAACTGGAAATCAGGAACTATGACCGTCTCTTCACCCTTGCCGACATGTCCCAGGTCCCCGAGGACAAGGACTACAAGGACTTCCTGAACCCGGAATCCCTCATCCTTGCAACAGGCTATGCAGAACCTGCCCTTCTGGACGATGCCTCAGGCATTGCCGTCCAGTTCGAGCGCACCGGCTACTACGTCAAGGACAAGGATTCCACCCCTGAGAATCCGGTCTTCAACAAGACCACTTCACTCAAGGATTCCTACAAACCGGAATAGAGAAATGGCGAAAGTCTGCGGCAAAAAAACAGACCTTCGCCAAAGTTTATTTCAGCAACGCCGCTGCCTTGTCAACGTCGGCCTCGTCAAGGACAAGGGAGATGGAGAGTTCCTCGCCGCCCTGGGCCGATGCGATGATATTTATGCCGGCCTCGCCGATGACACCGAAGACCTTTCCGGAAGTACCGGGAAGGTTTTTCATCCTGGAGCCGAAGACAGTGACGATACCAACTGCCTGGTTGAGGACTACGACGTCGTCCAGAGGAAGGAGAGGATTCTCCTCAAACAGATGCTTGAGGGCGCTCAGGGCCTGTTCCTTGTCCTTGGAACGCACTGCAAAGCTTATTGAATACTCGGAGGAAGTCTGGGCGATGAAACGAACGTTCACTTTGGCCGCGGCCATGGCGGAGAAGATGGACGAGGACATTCCAACCTTTCCAAGAAGGCCGGTACCGTAAACCGTGATAAGGGCAAGGTCCTTGTCCGTGACGATGCCAGTTCCGTGCGAGGAGCCGGTAGATATGATGGTTCCCTCAAACGCAGGATTGTCGATATCCTTTACCACAATGGGGATATTTGCATTCTTGGCGGGCCAGATGGCCGATGAGGCGAACGGTGCATGAGCGGCGGCGCAGTAGTGCGTGGCCTCGTCATAGGTCATGGCCTCCACGCCCTCAATTCCGGGGCCTTCCACATGGAATTCGATGCTCTCCGCTCCCAGGGCCGATGCAATGAGCGATGCCATGAGATGAGCACCGTCTTTCCCCACCCTGACGATGTAGCCGCTGGTAAGCTTTCCATAGCCGCCGGGAATGACAACGGGGCCGATTCCCTTCAGGCGTGCCACCATTTCCTTCTTGGAGGCTGCCCAGTCAAAGTGCTGGCGGGTTTCGCAGAGCATGAGCTCGGTTCCGTCCACGAGGATGCCCTTTACCATGTCATTGACAGCTTCTGCGCAGAGGCGTGCACATTTTGCCATGACGTAGTCTTCGAGGGCTTCGGGCGAGGTCTGGATGTACATTGCCTCCCTGAGGTAAGAGGAAACGCTGTAGAGAACAGACTCGACGGTGTTTTTATAACTCTCGGAACCATCGAAGGCATCAAAGTATGCGTGAATCTCAGTGAAGATGGCATCGGCAGGCTTCTTGTCTGTAACAGCCGTGCGGATGGCATCCCTGAAGAGGGATTCGATTGCTTTTTCAGGCCTTACGACGGCGACGGTTTCACTTGTGCAGAGTGCTGCGATGCTCGAGATTTTGTCTCTTCTGAGAAGGAATGATTTTACTGTCATGACTAATGCGATTAGACTATTCACAAAAATACAAATAATTCCTTAACTTTGCACAGCAAAAAGACATTTTCGGTATGATTCAGTCAATGACAGGCTACGGCAAGGCCACCGCCACACTCAAGGGAGGCTCCCTCACGATAGAAATCCGCACCCTCAACGGCAAGAGCGCAGACATCAGCATCAAGTCCAACCTTCTCCCAAAGGACAAGGACCTGGAAGTACGCAAACGCCTTGCTGACAGGCTCGTGCGCGGCACTATCGACCTTTATCTCACCTACGAGGCCTCCGGAGCGGACGCCGCCCACACCATCAATGCCGATGTCTTCCACTCCTACTGGAAGAGCGCCGTCAAGGCCCTGGACGATGAAACCGTCTTCACGAAGACCTTCCTCAAGGATCCGGGCGTCGGCAGCATCCTTGCCAGCGGCATAATCCGCCTCCCCGACGTAGTCCAGGCCCAGAAGGCCGATGTTATCTCCGACGAAGAATGGCCGGCCGTATCGGCAGCGCTTGACAGCGCAATCGACGCCGTATGCGACTACCGCGCAAAGGAAGGCGAAGTCCTGTACAGGGACGTTACCTCACGCGTGAGCAATATCCTGAGATTCTATGACGGTGTGGAAGCCCTCGAAGGAGAGCGTATCGAAACCGTAAAGGCAAAACTCACCAAAGCCCTTGATGAGCTTGGCGCAAAGCCCAACCCCGAACGCTACGAACAGGAACTGATCTTCTATCTGGAAAAGTACGACATCAACGAAGAAAAAGTGCGCCTGCGCCAGCATTGCCGCTACTTCATGGACACAATCGACTCAGAGCCCTACCCCGGCAAGAAGCTCGGCTTCATCATCCAGGAAATGGGCCGCGAAATCAACACCACCGGCTCCAAAGCCAACCACGCAGGAATACAAAAGCTCGTCGTTCAGATGAAAGACGAGCTCGAAAAGATGCGTGAGCAAAGCATGAATGTGCTATAGCCGCACTTTGAATTCACCCATATAGGCGCCCATCCAGCCGGTCTGGACGATGGGGATTTCCTTGCCGTCGAGGTTCTTGACCATGTCCGGTTTCTCGAGGAAGGTGTGGGAGTGACCCCCTACGAAGATATCGACGTTACGCGTAGCTGCGCACAGCTGCGGGTCAGTGATGTCGCCGGGATTGTGCTCGGTGTAGCCGATGTGCGTAAGGGCTATTACAAGGTCGCACTGGGGGCGGAGCTCATCGGCATACTTCTGAAGGCTCTCCACCATGTCGAAGGAGGGAACGCGGTCTGCAATGTCGCCGGCCACCATGTCCTTGAGCTTGCAAAGAACGCCGATGATACCTATCTTCTTCCCGGCCTTTTCCACTATCACGTAGGGCTTGATGTACTTCCCTGCCTCGAAAGGCGAGAAATCGTAGTTGCACACCACCACGGGGCATTCCAGTGAGGAAAGCTTCTCTCCAAGGGCCTCCAGACCGTTGTCGAACTCGTGGTTGCCAAGGGTTACGGCGTCGTAGTGAAGCGCATTCATCACCTGGATTTCCACGTCTCCCTTGTACTCTGAGAAGTAGGTGGTTCCCTGCCAGAAGTCACCGGCGTGAAGGAGGAGGACATTCTCAGGGCCGTCGGCCTTGCGGACGCTGTCTATGTATGCCGCCCTTTCAAGGGCACCGCCCATGCCGGCGTAGTCTCCGCTGCGGATTGGCTCCATTTGGCTGTGGGTGTCGTTTACGTGAAGGATGGTAAGAGCCGCGCGTTCACGCATCCATTTCTTGCCTGCAGTGAATCCTATCACCGCACCAAGTACCAAGAAAAGGGCTCCGAGAATAACAACAGTGTTCTTTTTCATAGCCTAGTCCTCCATGATTACGCGGCCGTCTGCATTGCCGTCAATGATGATTCCCTTAGCCTCGCACTCCTTCACATAGTCGAGCATTACATCCACAAGCAGGGTGCGCGTAAGCACTACTTTCTCTGCCAGGGCGCCGATCGCAATGCGGTCTCCGCCGTCCAGCAGGAAGTCAATGGTAGTGATGTTGTAGGTGCGGTCCGGGTCGATGGGTTTTCCTCCCACCAGGGCCGATACCAGCTTATGGTCCTTGACGCGGATCTCTGCGCCGCTGGTGGCCTGGAAGGCCTTAGTTCCAGCCAGCTGCTCAAGCAGCCTGGTAAGGTTGGAGCCCTTCATCTGCACGTAGCACATGTAGTTCTTGAAGGGGAACATGGACTGGATGTCCTCCAGCGTAATTGCACCTTCCGGCATGGGGCAGCGGATACCGCCAAAATTGGTGACGGCGAAATCCATCGGCACCTTGAAATCCTTGCTTCCGCGGGCGCGGAGGATATCGGCAAAGAGGTTGCCCAGAGGGAGGTCCGGCTCCGTGCGGAGGTTCAGCATCATCTTGGCGCTGTGCCCTACCACTACCTTGAGGCCGGAAAGCCTGGGCTGCGCTTCCATAAGGATGGAGGCGACCTCAGGGACGGGACTGTCCTCCGGGAAAACCACGCCGTTCGGGCCGATATACCCTTCACCCGCGAATGTGCCAAGCGCCGTGTTCACGTTTTCCATGGTGACGCTCTTTGCGCCCACGCGGTGCCCGTCCATGGCCACACGCTTCCATTCTATCTGAGGGCCGTCCTCAGTAATGGCCGCCCGGGTAACGAACAGTAGTCCGATACCCAGGAGAATCCACATTGCCAAAATGCCGTAATTTTTCATATTACTTCTGCTTAAGCCACTTCCAGAGGTCCTTGAACGTAGACTTCTTGCCATACATCAGGATTCCCACCTTGTAAATCTTTGCCGATGCCCATGCGCATCCAACGAAAGTGATGATGAGAAGGACGATGGAAAGGACCAGTTCCCATGTAGCAACGCCGAAGGGAAGCCTTGCCAGCATCACGATGGGCGAAGTGAAAGGAATCATCGAGAACCAGAACACCAGCTGGCTGTCCGGAGCCTTGAAGGCATACAGGGCGACGAAGAAGCCCAGAAGCAGCGGAATCGTAACCGGAATCTGGAGCTGGTTGGAGTCGCCCTCGTTCTCCACTGCCGATCCGATCGCCGCAAAGAGCGACGCATACAGCAGGTAACCGAAAACGAAGAACAGCAGGAATGCGACAACTATCTGGCCGATATTGATATTGGCAAGAGTCGACATGATGGCGTTAAGGCCGGAAGGCTCTGCAGCGACTGCAGCTGTATCGGCAGCGGCAACGGCGCTTTCAAGGTCGATGGTGCTCTCAGGCATGTGTACGCCCGGGTTCATGGACTCAGTCATCTGGGCCGTCATCTGTGTCATCTGGTCATCGCCCATCGCGCCCATGATCTTATCCTTGCCGATGATACCCATTGCCGCGGCAATGATGACCAGCGTGAGGACTATCCAGAGAAGGAACTGCGTAAGGGCCACAAGTGCAACGCCGATGATCTTTCCGAACATGAGTTCGGTTGCCTTCACCGATGAAACCAGCACCTCAACCACCCTGGAGCTCTTTTCCTCGATGACGGAAGACATGACCATACCGGAGAACAGGGCGATGAACATGTACAGCGCCATTCCCAGTATCATCGAGATAGCCATGTAAACGCCTGATTCCGAGATGGATTCCTTGCCGGTTTCATCAATCGTGTAGGAGCGCAGATGCACATTGGACTTCACTCCCGCCATGATTTCCTCCAGGTTCTCGATTCCGTAGGATTCGATGCGGTAGGCTTCGATGGCGTCGTTGATGCGGTTCTCCATGAGGGAACCGGTGTCAAGGCCGAGGGGTTTTTCGGAGTATGTGTCTGCAGTTACGGTGCGGTTGACGGTATCCAGTTCTCCTATGGACAGGAGAACGTCGATGCCGTAGGATTTGAGGTCTGCCTTGACTTCATCGGCAGTAACGCCCTCCAGGGGAACGTACTCGATGATTTCGTTGCTCTCGAGGAAGGGGGTGACGATGCCGGAAGCGTCCAGCACGCCGACCTTCTTGGCTTCTTCCTTGGTTCCCATCATGATGACGGAAGGAAGAACGGCAATTGCCGCAAAGAGTACAGGAGCAAGGAAGGTGATGATGAGGAAACTCTTCTTCTTTACCTTGTTAAGGTATTCCCTGCGGATGATGATTCCAAGTTTTGATATGTTCATGACTATGCCTCCTCCTCAGTTACAAGTTTGATAAAGATGTCGTTCATGCGGGGCACCACTTCCCTGAAGGAATTGATCCTGACGCCCTGGGAGATGAGTTCGGTAAGCCTGTCGTTCACCTTGTCGCGGGGAACGAGCTCCTGGCGGCGCTCTACGCCTTCCGTGAATTCGAGTTCCACGTTGTCCTCACCGTAACGGCGACGGATCTCGTCGGTTCCTCCGGTAACCACAAGCTTGGACTTGTTGATGAGGGCTATCTCGTCGCAGAGTTCCTCGACGGATTCCATGTTGTGGGTGGAAAGGATGACGGTTGCACCCTCCTCCTTGAGGCGGAGGATTTCCTTGCGGATGAGCTCGGCATTGACGGGGTCGAAGCCGGAGAAAGGCTCGTCCAGAATCATCAGGGAAGGTTTATGGACAACAGTCGTGATGAACTGGAGCTTCTGGGCCATACCCTTGGAGAGCTCCTCCACCTTCTTGTTCCACCAGTCCTGGATCTCGAAGCGGACGAACCACTTTTTGAGCTCCGTGGCTGCGTCCTGGGCGCTCATGCCCTTGAGCTGTGCAAGGTACATGGCCTGCTCCCCTACCTTCATCTTGCGGTAGAGACCGCGCTCTTCCGGCAGGTAGCCGATGGCTGCCACATCGTCCTGGGTGATGGGATGTCCCTTGAAGAAGACCTGGCCTTCCGTTGCGATGGTGATGCGGTTGATGATACGGATAAGCGTAGACTTGCCCGCACCGTTAGGACCAAGCAATCCGAAGATTTTCCCTTCCGGAATATCCAGGGACACATTTGAAAGTGCCACCTTTTCTCCGAAAGTCTTGGTAACGTTCCTGATTTCGATGATATTCATATTGCTGTAGGTTTCCGCAAATATAATAATAATTTATTGTTTTGCAATAAATATTTTCAAATATTCAACAATTTTGCCACCAATTCCTGCAGAAGTTCGGCCTGAGTGGCCTCTCCGGCGCCTGCGCCTCCCTTGGACTTGTAGTCATATTCCGTTATGAGCGACACGGCCCTGATGCAGCGCTCCAGCGGATAATTGCGCACGGCGGCATCGTATTCCTTCATGAAATACGGGTTCACGCCGAGAACCTTCGCCGCGTCTGCCTGGCGGCCTTTCTGGATCAGTGCGTGATACTTGAGGATGCGCGAGAAATGGTTTGCTATAGGGCCGGTTGCGGCAGGCATGGCAAAACGCGGAGCCGCGCCTATTCGCGCCGCAATCCTCAGCGCCTTTGCCGCGTCCCTGAAACTCAGGCATTTCGTTAGTTCGAAGATGCTGTACTGGCGGCTCACGCCGACGTTTTTCTCCACATCTTCTACGGATATCTCCTTTACGCCTTCAGGGAGATTCTTCAGGAGCTTATCCGTCTCGACGGCTATTTTGCCAAGGTCCTCCCCTGCACTTTCTGCAAGGAGAGAACATGCCTCCGGATGAATCCTGAGGCCTTTTTCTTCATAGAAGCCCTGAATCCAGCGCGGGAGTTCGTAGTCCCTGAGGAGATTGGATTCCAGCACTTCGCCTGTCTTGAGGACGCTCTTGTACAGGGCGCGTCTCTTGTCGGCCGATGCCCTGTGCATCAGAATCACCAGCACGGTGCTGTCAAGAGGCTTTTCACAGTAGATGGCAAGCTCTTCCAGCGATTTCATCTGCTGGGCCTCCTTGAGGATTACGAGCTGCCTTTCCGCCATCATGGGAAAACGGCGTGCGGCGGTGATGACGTCCTCGGCAGTGCAGTCCCCGCCGAACATGACGGTCTGGTTGAAGTCTTTCTCCCAGTCCTGGAGGCAGTTGTCCTCTATCGCCTTTGCAACCAGGTCGGGATAGTAGGGTTCGTCCCCCATGAGGAGATAAACATACTTGAAGATGCCACGGCGGACATCTTCAAGTATATTCTTGGCCTGACGGTCAACCTCTATGTATGACTTGGCCGCTGCCACTATTTGGAGAATTTCTTCTCTTTGGCACGGACGATGCGCTCTTTGAGGGCGTCGGCGGCGTCTGTTACGGCTTCCTCGAAGGTGCGGGCCTGACGTTCGACGATGAGGTCTTCACCGGGGAAACGGGTCTGGAGCTTCACGCTTTTGTTCTCTGCGTCCGGGAGGATTGAAAGAGTGACGTCGATGTCTCCAAGGTTGTCGAAGAACTTCTCTACCTTGCCAACTTTCTTGTCAATGTACTCCAGCAGCTTTTCATCTGCATTGAACTTGAGGGACTTCACATTAATCATGGCTTTCTCCTTTTTTTGCCCTTGGATGGGCGTTAATGTATTGTGTCTTGAGCCTCTCGACGGAGTTGTGGGTGTAGACCTCGGTCGCGGCGAGGTTGGCGTGGCCCAGCATCTGCTTGATTGCCTCAAGGTCTGCTCCTTCGTTCAGAAGGGCCGTGGCCAGGGAGTGCCTGAGGACGTGTGGGGATTTCTTCCCCGGTATGCCGGCATCGCCAAGTTCCTGCTTGACCGCTCTGTCTATATACACCGGATAAAGGGGCATGCCCTTTTCCGTAACCAGAAGGGGTGAATCCTTGGTTCTTGCCCCGTCCGCCATAGAAGCTGCTTGTAAATATAATGAAATTTCCTGAGTTGTAGAATCAACCAGCGGAATTTCTCTCATTTTATCTCCTTTTCCCCGCACCCTGAGAGTTTTTCTCTCCATGTTGACGCTGCCCACCGTAAGGCTCAGCAGTTCGGCCCGCCTGATTCCGGTAGTGTATAGGAGCAGGATTATAAGGCGTCGGAGCCTCCGGCGGTAAAGCTCGGTAAATAGTTTGTCGGAGGCCGATGCCAGGAGCGTCAGCTCGTCTTCGGAGGCGGCGTGGGCGGTATCGGCAAAATATGCCTCCAGGGAATTGTCGGTGACGTATTCGGGGAGGCGCTTGCCCATCTTGGGACGCCTGACGCTGCGGGCGGGGTTGGAGGTGATGACGCCCTCCTTCATGAGGTAATTGCAGAAGCCGGACAGGGCCGACATGTGAAGATGGACGGTCCTGGGGCTGATGCCTTCCTCGATGAGGTGGCCTTCGTATTCGCGAAGACGGGACGGTATGAGGTTGGAGACCGCATCGCCACCTGCCCAGCGCTCGAAGTTCTCAAGCGCTTCGCGGTAGAGAATCTGCGTCCTTCCCGAATATCGGCGGACGTCGCGGATATAGGCTATGTAGCGGTCTATCATTTCTTTACGGGCTCGAGGCCGTAGATTTCGAGGGCTTTGCGGCGCATGAACTCATCGGCAGCTTCAAAGGTGTAAGGGATTTCGCCCTCCAGGACGGCCTCCTTGACCATTTCCTTCAGCTGGCCTATGGTATTGCAGGGCTCTATCCCGAAGAGCTGCATCACGTAGTCGCCGGAAATGGGGTTTCTCCAGTTGCGGAGTTCGTCCTTTGCCTCAACCTCGGACATCTTCTCCTTCACCCTTTCGAAATTATTCCTCAGGCGGGTGACCTTTGCAGGGTTCTTGGAGGTGATGTCGGCATTGCAGAGGAGCATGAGGTCGTCGATGTCTTCCCCGGCGTCGAAAAGGAGGCGGCGGACGGCGCTGTCGGTAACTTCGTCGTCGACAAGGGCTATCGGCCTAAGGTGGAGGTTCACGAGCTTCTGGACGTATTTCATCTTCTCGTTCAGGGGCATTTTCATGGACTTGAAGATGCCGGGGACCATGCGGGCGCCCACCACTTCATGGCCGTGGAAAGTCCACCCCTGTCCAGGGACGAAACGCTTTGTCGCAGGCTTGCCGATATCGTGGAAAAGCGCGGCCCAGTGCAGCCACAGATTGGGTTCGCGTCCGGCTTCCTTCTCGAAAAGCACCACGTTGTCAAGCACCTGGAGGGTATGCGTGAAGTTCTCCTTGTGGCCTTTGCCGTCTACGGTTTCCACGCCCTTGAGCCTCGAGAGTTCCGGAAGGAATTCCTTCAGGAGACCGGTCTCCTCCATAATCTCGAAAGCCCTGGAGGGTCTTGGAGCCATGAGCATCTTGTCCAGTTCCTCGACTATGCGCTCCTTGGAGAGTATCTGAAGGCGCGGAGCCATTTCCTTCATGGCCTGAAGGGACTCGGGAACTATTTCGAACTGATGCTCGGGAGTACTCAGCTGAACTGCGAAACGTATGGCCCGCAGCATGCGGAGAGGGTCGTCACTGTATGTCTGGCTGGGTTCTAGCGGAGTGCGTATTATGCCTGCTGCTAGGTCCTTGATGCCGCCGAAAGGATCCACCAGCTCTCCATAGTCCTCTTCATTGAGAGAAAACGCCATGGCATTTATGGTGAAATCCCTTCTGAGCTGGTCTTCTTCAAGGGTCCCATCCTCCACAATCGGCTTCCGGCTGTCCCGGTTGTATGATTCCTTGCGCGCTCCCACGAACTCCAGCTCCATTCCATGATACCTGAGCATAGCCGTCCCGAAGCTCCTGAACACGCTCACCTTAGCATGGCATTTTTCCGCCACCGCCTCTGCGAGGCGTATGCCCGAACCTTCTACCACAATGTCAATGTCATTGTTCGGCCTGCCAAGGAAGCAGTCCCGCACGTAACCGCCTATCACATAGGCATTCAGTCCCAGTTCCCGAGCCGTGCCGGAAACCAGCCTGAACACCGGTGCGTCCAAATATTCTGTAACTTTAGTCATTGATTTCACTCCACAGCGGCGCCTTCTGCAAAAACTCAAAGCCGTCATCTGTGCGGCCGAACATGAAGGTCTTGACGCCGTTGGTAATCACTATATACTTCACATCCAGTTCCTTGTTGTAACGGATAGCCTGATCCACGACCTCCTGGTCAAGCGTAACCTCAGGCCTCTTGCACTCCACTATCATGAGCGGACGCGCACTCCGGTTCCAGACTACGATATCGGCCCGGTACTGCTTCCCGGCATGGGTAAGCGCCACCTCGGAGCCCATCATGTGCTCCGGCACCCCCATCCCCTCATGCAGCACCGCCGATATGAACCACTGCCTCACCGCCTCCTCCGGCGTGTTCCTCACACTCTTCCTCCTCAGCGGATCCCATATGTACTCTGATTGCATGTTCAAAATTAGCTTTTTCTCAAGATATCTGCAAATTTCTGCAAGATCAGAATTTCAGGTAGCGGAGCCAGAAGGCGTTGTTTTCTTCCTGGAAGTGGAGGCCCTGGTAGCCGCGGTAGCCGTGCATGCCGTCGGGATAGATCATGAAGTCGAAAGCGGCGCCCTGGCGCTGCAGGACATCGATCAGCTGCAGGGTATTCTGGAAGTGGACGTTGTCGTCGCCGGTGCCGTGGGTGATTTTGAGCATCACCGAGCCGTCGGCAGAACCGGCCTTTGCCGGATATGAGCCCACCCTGCCGACAACCTTGGTGGAGGCATAGCCGTCGGGGTTGTCCTGAGGCGTCGACATGAAGCGCTCGGTGTAGTGGGTGTCATAGAGCATCCAATCGTAAACACCGCCGCCTGCAATGCCGTAATGATAGTAGTCAGAGGCAGTTGCAACCAGAAGGGTGGTCATGGTTCCGCCGAAGCTGAAGCCTTCGACACCTATCTTGTCGGCCTTCACATAGGGCAGCGACTGCAGCCACTTGGCCCATTCCACAAAGTCCGATATCTCGATGGTGGAAAGCCGCTTGTAGATGGCGTCAAGTCCCTTGCGGCCGTTGTGGCCGGCGGCGCGGCAGTCGGCAATGAGCTGGATGATGCCGTTGTCTGAATACCACTTGTAGCGGCCGCGGTTCACCCAGCGGTCGGCAACCAAGGGAGTATCCGGGCCGCCGTAGATGTCTACGTGCACGGGATACTGCCCGGAAGGGTCGAAGTTCTCCGGAAGGTACATCACCCCCGGCAGTTCAAGGCCGTCAACCTGAATGGTTACTATTTTACCGGCCGGGCCTTCGTCCTTGGGAAGAGCCGCCACAATATATGAATTGGAGGGTTTCCGGGTATCGTAAACGCCAAGAGTCCAAGGAGTTTCCAGATTGGAAAGAAGGGCGGCGAAGTGCCTGCCGTCCGGGGAGAAACTGACTCCGCGGACGTCCATCGCCACGTCTGTAAGAGCGGTTATGACGCCCTTTGGAGATACCTTGTACAAAGCTGCGCGTACGTGAGAATCGCGCTCGGCAGTGAAGTAGACTGTGCCGTCCCTGTCGGCCCGGAGGAGGTTGATCCTCCAGTTGGGGCCGTCTGTAATGCGCCTGAGAGACCCGTCATAGCCAAGGAAGTAGATCTGCTGCCACGATGTCTCGAAGGAACGGACCATGTACAGACCCTTGTCCGTGAAGAGCATTCCGTCGATCCAGTCAAGCCAGGTATCCACCTTCTCGTGGTAAATGGCCTTCTTGCTGCCGTCCACCGGATTGACCGCATAGAGGTCCAGGGTGTTCTGGATACGGGGTTCGCGGGATACGTAGAAGGTACGGCTGTCGGAACTCCAGAAAGGCGTGCCGAAGTACTGGTCCTCGGCAGGGTTGAAATCGGCCCAGGTGATGGGAGAACCGTCGGCAGAAACAAAGCCGATGCGCACCTCAGGGTTCTTCTCCCCGGCCTTGGGATAATGCGTGCGGCGAAGGGTGCCATCCTGGCCGAAGGGCGAATAAATGGGGAACATGGGCACCTCCGTGTCGTCGAAACGGTAGAAGGCTATGGTCTTGCTGTCAGGAGCCCACCAAAAGGCCCTGTAGCGTGACGGACGGCCGAAAATCTCCTCATAATACACCCAAGATGCATAGCCGTTCATGACGGTTTCCGTGCCATCGAAGGTGAGGCGGGTTTCGGCTCCGGTGGCGATGTCGGCAACCCAGAGGTCATTGTCTCTGGTGAAGGCGAGTTTTGTTGAGTCGGGTGAATATGTGAGGTTCACCGCGCCTTCAGGACTAAGGGGAAAGTCCGAATACTTCTCGGGCGCCTTCACGCCGTCTTTCCTGATCCATTTCCGGCCTTTTACCGTAATGGAGAAAGCATCGTTGTAAGAGCCGTCCTGTGTGAAGGCTATTTCATTGTTGCCCAGCCATTTGTAGCGGGATGGCATTTGAGCCTGCGCCTGCAGTGCCATGCAGGCGAGAACTATGAGAAGGAGACGTTTCATTTACTGTCCGAAAAAGTATGTTATCCTGTACTGGGTATTGCCGACAGAAGTGCTGCTGTCATGCTTCCAGTTGCTTATCTTGTATGGAGTGTCTTCCTGGGAGTCGCCGTAAGTCCACTGTCTCAGGACCTTGCCGCCCACGCTCACCGTAACTGTCTTTTCTGCACCCTTGGGGATAACCAGGTCTGACCACAGTTCCTCGACATCCATGCCAGGTGCGCCGATTCCTGCAACTACCGATGAGGCCGTACTCAGATTCACACTGTAGCCGGACTTGACAGTCCCGTCGTAGAAATTGGAGCTCACTTCAATATCGGATTCATATCCATTGTGAATCGAGATAACAAGAATTTCGCTTTTCCTGCATCCTGCAAGGGAGAGTGCCATGACAAGTAATAGTGCGATACGTTTCATAATCATAATTGCAAATATACAAAAAAAGAACTCAGTACATGAGTATTTCTTGCATCATTTCCAGCAGGTTCTAGCCGAAGCACTCGTCCCGGAAATTAACCAGATAGACTTTGGAAATGCCGCGCGTGAGGGCGGTGTAGAGCCATTTCAGGTCATCGGCAACAAGGAAATCCTGCCAGAAGGGATTGTCGATGAATACGCACTGCCACTGGCCGCCCTGGGCCTTGTGGCATGTTATGGCCTGGGCATATTTGAGCTGGAGGGCGTTGTAGTAGGGATCCTCGCGCACGGCATCGTAACGCTTCTTCTTCGCGGTGATGTGCATGTAATCCTCGTTCACTCCCTGGTACAGCCGGTTGCTTTCTTCATAGGTGAGCGACGGGGACTCTGAAGTCAAAGTATCCAGAAGGACCTTTGCGTCTATTTCGGCATCATTGTAATCGGGCAGGGAGAGGGTGGCATCGGCAAAGTGGAAGCCGTAACGCTCCTCGTAGTTGTGTATGCGCTGAAGGCAGGCGATGTCCCCGTTGGCAATGAAATCCGTCCCTTCCAGGCCCTCGCAGAACTGGTAGCAGTTCTTCACTATCATGAGCTTGTCGCCTCGCACCAGCTGCTCTTCGTGGTACTGCACCTGCGCCCGGATGCCCGCGTTGTAGCGGTTCGCCCTCTTGTTCGAGCGGCAGAGGACCACGGTCTCCTCCTCTCCATAACGGGAGTAGGCATCGGAGAGGGTGTCGATCAGCTGCGAACCCGTAATGCGGGAGATATCGGCAAAGCCTTCCACGCAGAGGCCCAGTTCATCCAGGCCGATGCCGTCGTCGGCACTGTCCATGATTTCCCTGAGATGGGTGGCATTCTCCAGGATGCCGGAGCCCTGCGCCTGACGAACGACGGTGGTAAGGGTGGCGTAGCTCACTCCCCCGAACCCGTCCATGAAAGCCGGAGCCAGTGCCGGAGAGGCTTCAAGCCCGACAGGCGGCAGCTGTGCGGCATCGCCTATCAGTATAAGCCGGCAGTCCACCCCCGCACGCACAAAGCTCACCAGGTCCTGCAGGAGATTCCCCGTCCCGAACTCCGCACTTCCCTGCCCCTGCGAATCTATGCCGATAAGCGACACCTCATCCACGATGTAGAGCGTCCCCTTGGCCTTGTTGGGCGAAAGCGAAAACTGCGAAAAACCGTCCTCCCCGTGCGATTTCTGCCGATAAATATGCTTGTGTATGGTATACGCCGGCCTTCCCGCATACTGGGACAGCACCTTTGCGGCTCGGCCGGTCGGGGCCAGCAGCACGCACGGCACCTCAAGCGCGCTCATCGTGCCGATGACAGAGGCAATCGCACTGGTCTTTCCCGTACCGGCATATCCGTTCACCACCATGATGTCTCCATCGTCACCGGTGAGGAAAAGTGCCACCCTGGCAAGAAGGTCCCTCTGGCAGGAAGTGGGCTCGTATGGCAGTCCGCTCAGGAATGAGTCCAGAAGAAAAGCGCCTCTCGAGTCCATTATTTACGCGTGAAAATACTTGATATGACGGCGAATACCGGATAGATTTCAACTCGGCCAAGGAACATGTCCAAGCTGAAGATGAATTTAATCACCGTGGGCTCTGCATTGTAATTTCCCATGGCCCCTATAGTGCCGATTGAAGGCCCCACGTTGGCCAGCGAAGCTATACTGCCGGTAAGGGCATGCCCGTTAGGGTCTCCGAGAAGAAGGCACAGGACGGTGGATATGCTAACCAGAACCACGAACATCGCTATATACAGGATATGCGGATATACATCCTCGTCATGGAGAATGCGCCTGCCAAGGCGCAGCTCATACATGATGTAAGGATTCACGGTTTTCTTTATCTGCATGTGGATGGCCTTCAGAAGCAGAATTATCCTGTCCACCTTGAGACCGCCGGAGGTTGAACCGGCACAGCCGCAGACCAGGCTCACCAGTATGAGCATGAACGACGGCAGCATCCCCCATGTCGAATTGTCACTGAGGCCGAAACCCGTGGTGGAGGCATAACTAACCACATGGAACGTTCCGTCCAGGAAGGCCCTGCTCCAGCTTGTATCCGTTCCAGAAAGCTTGAGGGAAAGGCTGGTGACAATGGATATGACAGCCAGTGCAATAACGTAAAACTCCAGTATGGGGTTCTTCAGAGGCTTGACGGAGCGGCTCACCAGCGTCATGAAAATGATTCCGAAATGGATGGATGACAGGAACATGAACACTATTGTGAGCGAGGAGATGAGCGTGGAGTCGAAAGCCGCGATGGAGAGATTCTTGGAGGAGAAACCGCCCGATGCGCCCACGCTGAAGGCATGGCACACCGCATCGAAAGCACTCATTCCGGCTGCCCAGTAGCTCAGGAAATATACGACCACAAGGCCCAGATAGACATAGGCGAAGATGTATACAGTCTTGTTGGCACGGCTGCGGTAATCGTCCCTCGAGAGGGAGGAAAGTTCCATGTTCGCAAGACGCAACCTCATCGGAGAGGAGGTGGGAATGATAAGCAGAAGGAACACCACGACTCCTAAACCCCCGATGAAATGCGTAGCGGCCCTCCAGAACACGAGGCTCCGGGGCAGGGACTCTATGTCTTCAAGGATAGTGGCGCCGGTTGTGGTAAAGCCCGAAACGCTTTCAAACCAGGCGTTTACCAGCGTGAATGGGCCTCCCCACAGGGCATACGGCAAACCGCCGAAAATGAAGGACAGGAGCCATGACAGGAAGATGATCATGAATCCGTCCTTGAGGGTTATCCTGGCGCTTTTACGGACGAAAATAAAGGGGAAGACACCCACTATGAAGGTGATGACGAAGCTGATGAGAAGCGGGGTGAAGGCACTGTCCATGCCGTCGGCAAGTGACACTCCCATGGACATAAGCATGAAAAGCGCACTCACCAGAAGGGCAAGGCCGACGTTCCTGGATATTACCTTCAGGTTCATTTCTCTATCTTTTCCTTCAGTTCTGCATTCCTGCGGCGCAGCTGGCGGTTTTCTTCGGCAAGGTCTGTTATGGAGGCGTTCATGTCCGAGAGCTGGTCGTCACCGTCGAATGTATACGTATAACGCCGCCTGTACTGCAGATAATCCTTGAGGTTGGTATTCATCCTGTACAGAGGCTTCACGTAGTATGCAAGGATGAAGGACAGAAGAAGGAACAGGAGCAGGATACCTACGGCAACTGCAACGGTTCCCGGGATGACGCTGCGGTAGAAACCGCTGTCGAAGTCCTGGGAGTTGTGCCTGAGCTCGATGTACATGGCTTCTCCAAGGCGGTCAAGGTAGCCCCTGAGACGGCCGAAGAGCGGCTGCAGGCGGCTGAAATACCAGTCACGGGTATCTATGAAGCTGGACTGCAGGACATCCTCAAGTTCCATGGATGCCAGCATATATGCCGAATAAGCGTAGAGGACGGAATCGGCCAGGTGATTCTGGCGCCCGGTTTCGAAACCGGCCTTGAGGCTGTCGCAATAGTCGATGAAGCCCTTGCGGTCAAAGTCCGGGAGGGAGGTGAGATTCTCGTCGCCGATGACGGCCAGCACTTCGAGATTGTAGGTGTCTACGGCATTTACGAGCTTCTGCGTGACGCGGATGTTCTTTATGTCGCCGGCTATCATTTCCGACACGTAATTTGACATGTGGCGGTACTCCAGGAAGGAAATGATGATAGACACAAAGAGCACGACGGCTATCGCGCTCAGTGACAGCGTGATCTTCATCCTCATGGACAGGTGGAGGGATCTCCACCAATTTCTCGCTTTTTCAAACATATCCGCAAAGATAGTCATTTTTTCATATTCGGTAAAAACAAAAGTTTTTCAAAAAACTATATGGTAATTTATAAATTTTTTATTAAATTTGCGCTTTGAAAATAAGGAAAATATGAGAGAAACATTCCTCGAAAGAAAAGACAACAAAAATACCCTGCTCAAAAAGAGCATCCTGTTCCTGTGCATCGAACATGGAGAGCACAGCATATCGGCCCTGAGCGACGCCATAGGGGCATCGGTTCCTACGGTTACCAAACTCATCGGCGAGCTCATGGACGAAGGTTTCATGACGGATCTCGGCAAATCTGGGACTTCCGGCGGCCGGCGCCCTTCAATTTACGGACTCAATCCGGAGGCCGGCTATTTCGTGGGCGTAGACCTGCGCAACACCCATGCCTGCATTGCCGTGACCGATTTCAAAGGCGGCCTTCTGGCCTTCAAGGACGATATCGCATTCAAGATGAGCGCCACCGAAGAAGCCGTCCACGACATCGCAGCCCTCATCAGGGAGTTCGTCAGCAGGGAGAATATTGAATGGAACAAGATCATGGGTCTTGGCGTCAGTATCCCTGGCCGAGTGAATCCGCTCACCGGATACAGCAACAACTACTCCTTTGACGAACACCGTACCATAACCCGCATCCTGGAAGAGGACCTGGGCATACATGTAGTGCTGGAGAACGACTCCAGGGCCATGACCTACGGCGAATACCTGGGCGGCGGCCTCAAGGAGAAAAACATGCTCTACGTTAACGTGAGCTGGGGCCTGGGCATGGGTATCATTGTCGACGGCCGCCTCTACTACGGAACGTCAGGTTTCAGCGGCGAGTTCGGCCACTTCCCTCTCCTGGACAACGGTCAGATGTGCCGATGCGGCAAAGTCGGCTGCCTGGAAACGGGGGCTTCGGGATCGGCACTGGTCAGGATGATAGGCGAAAAGCTCTCTGCAGGAAGGGCGTCGGTTCTTGCCGCCAAATACAAGGCCGAGGGCAAGGTCAGCCTCATCGACATCTTCGACGCCGTCAGGAGCGAGGACACACTGGCCATTGAGACGGTAGAAAAACTGGGAACCAACCTTGGAAAGGGCCTCGCCGGCCTTATCAACATCTTCAACCCGCAGCTGGTGGTTATCGGCGGAAAGGTCGCCGTCGCCGCCGGGGACTACCTCATGCTGCCGATCCGCACGACAATCAAGCGCCACGTCCTTAACATTGCAAATCAGGATACTACGATAAAACTCACCAAACTGCGCCAGAAAGCCGCCCCGATGGGTGCCGCACTTTTGGTGCGCAGCAGAATCCTTGGAATGCTATAGCCTATGCCACAGATATCACACCGCGGCCTTGAGATGCCGTCTTCCCCTATCCGGAAACTCGCTCCGCTGGCCAATGAGGCCAAGATGCAGGGCGTGAAAGTATATCACCTTAACATAGGCCAACCGGACCTACCCACCCCGCAGAAAGGCCTCGACGCGCTCAAGACTATCGACAGGAAAACGCTTGAATACAGCCCGTCGGAAGGGTTTATCGGCCTTCGCGAAAAGCTTGTCGGCTATTATGCCAAATTCGGCATCAACGACATCACGCACGAAAACATCATCATCACCAGCGGAGGCTCGGAGGCAATTCTGTTCGCTTTCCTGGCATGCATGAACCCCGGGGACGAAATGATCATGGTGGAACCGGGCTATGCGAACTATATCTCCTTCGCTGTTACGGCCGGAATCAAGGTCAAGACCGTTACCTCTTATATAGAGGACAGTTTCAAGCTCCCGCCTGTCGAAGATTTCGAGGAGGCAATAACGCCCCACACCAGGGCAATCCTTCTCTGCAATCCAAATAACCCCACCGGCTACGTCTATTCCCCAGATGAGCTCCAGAAAATCAAGGAACTCGTCGTAAAATATGACCTTTATCTCATTGCCGATGAGGTCTACCGCGAATTCGTCTACACCGACGAACCTTATGTGAGCGCAATGAGCCTGGGACTTCCCCAGAACGTCATCCTTGTGGATTCGGTGAGCAAGCGCTACTCCGAATGCGGCATCCGCATCGGCATGCTTGTAACGCGCAACCGCATGGTCCACGACACCGTCATGAAATACTGCCAGGCCCGCCTGAGCCCGCCCCTTCTGGGCCAGATAGTTGCCGATGCCTCCATCGAAGGCACCGAAACCTATTCCAAAGAGTGCTTCGACGAATACAAGGCCCGCCGCGACTTCTTCATCAAAGGGCTCAACAGCATCCCCGGAGTCTATTCCCCCATGCCCCACGGCGCCTTCTACACCGTCGCCTCCCTCCCCGTTGCCGATGCCGAAGACTTCTGCCGATGGTGCCTCACCGACTTCCGCATGGACGGAGAAACCATCATGATGGCCCCTGCTGCAGGTTTCTACCGCAATCCTGACCTCGGCCGCAACCAGGTCCGCCTTGCCTACGTCCTCCGCCGCGAAGACCTCCAGCGCGCCCTCATGCTCCTCCGAGCCGCCCTCCGCGAATACAACAACCGCAAGGTATTTTAATAACGCGCGTGGCGCCTGCAGGCGCCTGGATACCAATTCATGACGGCGGGCTTGACATTTTCGGCCATTTTTGTCGATCTGCACGTCGTTGATGACGGCCAAGTTGTCATTTTCGGCCATTTTTGTCGA
>OCVV011349802.1_pt1 | contig 31518 bp, 16 predicted proteins | sample 1539721 | NCBI WGS metagenome assembly OCVV01 (sample SAMN02144230, study PRJEB22623) | gut metagenome | biome: sheep rumen | host: Ovis aries | place: New Zealand | reverse complement strand
TAGGCTCATTCTGAGCCGTATTCCATTCATACACATTTTCTTCTTTTTAAAATCTCAAGTAAAATAATTCGCTTGCGAAACTTTAGTAAAGAAAAAATGGGTTCAAAATACTACTATTTCGAACCCATTTAATTTATCTCCCAACAGAGATGCTTTACTCATTTACCGAGATACTTATCTCTCTAACTTTTTAAAACTTGAATCTCTCTGGTATTTCTGGCATAGCACCATTCTGAGTACATACATAGGCACTCACATTAACCGCTAACTTATGAGCCTCTTCAACCGATTTTCCATTAAGAATAGCAGCACAGAATGTTCCTGTAAAAGAATCTCCGGCACCAACAGTATCAGCAACCTCAACCTTTGGAGTAGGCTGATAATACACCTTACCAGGGGTGAACACATAACTACCATTGACACCACATGTGAGCACAAGCATATCAAGATCATACTTACCCAAAATCAAGAAACACTTGTTTTCCATATCCAAACCAGGATAGCCAAACATTCTGCCTATAAGGATAAGTTCCTCATCATTAATCTTTAGGATATTGCAACGCTTCAACGATTCCTGGATAACTTCCTTGGTATAGAACTGCTGACGCAAGTTGATATCGAAAATCTTAATACAATCAGATGGAGTGTGATCGAGGAACTTCGATATTGTTTCTCTGCTTACCACATTGCGCTGAGCAAGCGAACCAAAGCATACTGCACGACTATTACGAGCAATACCCTCAATAGGCTTAGAGAAAGGAATATTGTCCCATGCTACATTCTCTTTAATATCATAGGTAGGAACACCCTCGGTGTCAAGCTCAACCTGCACAGTTCCTGTTGGATAAGGAACGTGAGGCATCTCATATCTCAGCTTTTTCTCTTCTAACTGCTGGATTGTTTCCTCAGCCAAAGCATCGTCTCCAAGAGCACTAACAGCAACGGTATTCAAACCATACTGCCCTGCATGATATGCAAAATTAGCTGGGGCACCACCCAATTTCTTTCCTTCAGGAAGCACATCCCAAAGTGCTTCACCTAAACCGACTACATAACGATTATCTTTTTCCATAATCTTGTATTTTTTTCTCAACTGTGAGAATTTATTTTTTCACTTGTGGAATATAGCAGAAAAGATAAGCCACACCAACTGCCATAACTATTACCGCACCAACCTGTCCGATAGCATCACTTGCAAGTCCCATCAGGAGTGGGAAAATTGTACCGCCAAAGAGACCGATAATCATCAAACCACTCACCTCATTCTTCTTCTCGGGTACACTCAGAAGTGCCTGAGAGAATATTATTGAGAATACGTTTGAATTGCCATATCCAACAAGGGCGATAGCAATATAAAGAACAACCTTGTTGTCGCCAATAAAAAGTCCCACCATTGACAATGCCATCATTATGACAGAGATAATGAGGAAACTCTTTGAACTGAGCACACGCAAAAAGAAACTACCTGTGAGGCAACCTATTGTACGGAAGATAAAATAAAGAGATGTTGCAAAAGCAGCATCATTAAGAGTCATGCCCAAACGCTCCATCAAAATCTTAGGAGCTGTGGTGTTGGTACCAACATCGATACCCACATGACACATTATACCAAGGAAGCTAAGCAACACAATTGGTTTAGCAAGAAGCTTGAAACAGTCGGCAAACTCCTTGAGAACACCACCATTGCTCTCTGCTTTTTCAGCTATTTCTTCATTAATAGTTGATGCACCAAGCAACAATGTTGCCAACACACCAATTACCATATAAATAGGGAACAACACACGCCATCCAAGACCAAAGGTAGGAATTGAAGCCATTGCACCCCACATTGCTATATAAGGAGCCATAAATGAAGCTATGGCCTTAACAAACTGACCAAATGTTAATGTTGACGCCAAATTAGCATCGCCACTAACCTGAGAAACCAATGGATTAAGCGATGTCTGCATCAAAGCATTACCAATACCCAACAATGAGAACGAGATAAGCATCAATGTGAAGTTCTCACCAAAAATAGGAAGAAGTAATGAAACAACAGTAACAATAAGTGACAGCATAACTGTCTTCTTACGCCCAATCTTATTCATCAACACACCAGTAGGCACGCTGAAAATAAGGAACCAGAAGAATACCAAAGAAGGAAAAACATTGGCAACAGTATCTGTTAAATTTAAATCCTCTTTTACATAATTAGAGGCTATTCCAACCAAATCAACAAATCCCATCGCAAAAAAGCATAACATCACAGGGATTATCGTCAGTTTTAGATTTTTACTCATAGGTATTTTAAAATTTTTAGTTATCGTTGACAAAGATAGTTAATACTATTAAAACTATAGCCCTAATTTTGTTACAAAGAAAGCAACTTTTCGTTCATGTAACAAAATTAGAGCTATACTTTACAATTATTTAGCCAAATTAAACACTTTGGCCTTTCCGCCCTTAACCTTAACTATATTGTAAGGCTCTGTTGGGAACACTATATTAGTCATTGCAACCTTACCTGCTGCATCGAAAATCTCAATACTTGAGCTATCGATGAAGATTTGCAAAGTCTTTATCTTACCATAAGTTGGTGATGTAGTAACCACTGGGAATTCAGCGCTAAAACCAACTTCACCACTCTTGGTGCGATCCATTGATATCTTTTCGTTCTTAGCATTATAGCTGATAACAACCTGCTCGCCTTTACTATTTGAAAGAGTTATTGTGGCATTACCCTTTAACTGCACATCAACTCGACAAGCATTTGAAAGGTGTCCGGTTGCCTTCTTTGAAAAAGCTGCATATACCTCCTTACTTGGTTTTACTGACAAATAGGTTTCACCCTTATAATCGAATGAACTAAGGTCACGAGGAATACCGTTAGCCGAGCGATACTGCTTTGTTGGAACCTGAGCAGCATACTGCCAGTTGCTCATCCAAGGAATAACAACAATTCTGCCATCAGGCGCATTGTTGAACGAAACAGTAGCATAGTGATCCTTACCATAGTCGAGCCACTTTGTTTCGGTTGGTTCATCTTCGCAAGTGAACTTATGTCCATCGAAATCACCAACAAAATATTGAGTTGCAGAACCACCGAAAGGACCTCCGGGGTTAATATTCAGCAATATAAACCACTTACCATTGATTTCAAAGATATCCGGACACTCCCAAACACCATCATGATTACCATATTCTTCACCAAAATTGCTCTCAAATGTCCAATTCTTCAAATCGGTAGAAGAATAGAACTTAACATGAGTTTTCTCTGCAAGGATAAGAATCCAGCGCTTTGTTGCTTCATGCCAGATAATATTTGGGTCACGGAAATCAGGAATCTCTGAGGTGAGCACAGGATTAGCAGCATACTTTGTGAATGTTTTACCATTATCAGTAGAATAAGCCATGCTCTGTGTCTGCGACTGACCAGCTGATGTATAATAAGAAATTATAGCACCCTTACCAAAGCCAGCAGTGTTGTTTGTGTCAACAACAGAAGAACCAGAGAAGATTGTACCAAAAGCATCACGCTCTATAGCTTCACCCTCGTAGTTCCAATGAATAAGATCCTTTGAGGTTGAATGTCCCCATGTCATATTCTCCCACTGTGAGCCATAAGGATTAAGCTGGAAGAAAAGATGCCAAATGCCATCTTTGTAGAACATTCCATTAGGATCATTCATCCAACCATAATTAGGTGTGTGATGATAAACAGGACGCCATTTCTCACGATTGGTAATATCAAATGTGTTTGAAACCTTTGTTCCTTTCCAACATGCAAAGTTTCTTATTGGCATTCTACCACCAGGATTACCTGTGCTACGATTGAAAGTGATGTCAATAACTATTTCGCCCTTTGCATCCTCACTACCCTTTTCTTCTTTAATAACACGAGCAAGATTCAAAGGAACAGTATAGTCAATCTTGTTGACTGCAAGTTTACAGTTAAGTTCTTTAACCAACTTGTTATCAACCGAAACACGGATATAATCATACTCCTGACTTTCCTCAACAGGCATCAATAGGTATTTATGTCCTGCAGGAATACGCAGCATAGCATGGTTTTCGCTTAGAACTAATAGTTCTTGAGCATTGGCTGCAGAGAATACAGCCAATGCACAGATTGTAAAGAATAGTTTTAGATATTTCATTTTAATACTGACTTACAGTAAGATCGGTTACATCAATATTTCCACCATAATTATTGATGCTCCAGCAGTTCTTTGCCATACCATAGATGCGCTGGGTGTAAGCACAAACATCATTAATATACATGGTGAGCACAGAGTTATCTGTATAGATTGTCACATTGTAAATATCGTTGGCAGGACGCGCAAACTTATAACCATCAATACCCTCGATAAAGCCCTTGCCTTCGTCACCTTCTTCCTCGAAATTAATTTTACGGTTATTTTCATCCTCTGGATTTACTACGATGGTATAATACTTCTTGGAATCACCACCACGAACAAAAGAGATACCAAACTTATCCCAGTTATTATCTGTCTTAACAGTGAAAGAAATCTTATTGTGATTGCCAAGGCGTGCAAACTGTGCAAAAGCATTGTTGCCAGAAAGTTTGAAACTTGTTGCTGAACCTGTGTAACCATTGTTAGCTACAACTTTCACATCCTGTGCATTAGTATATTTTGCATCAATAGCATCTACCTTACCTAAGGTAAGAGTACCATCAGCATGCTGAATAATCTTATGGCAAACCAAAGCACCACTCCAGTTTGGTTCTTTCTCACCTACATTAATATTCTTTTCCCATACATTAGCACCTGAACGGAAAGGACACCAGCCCCAGATGAGACGCTCGCTACCATTAGAAGCTGTTTTACCAGCATAGAAAGCACGGCTGTCAAGAATACCTTCATGACCATCTTTTGGCCAGTTAGCACCTGGATCACCAAAGCAAGCCTTCAGGCCTTCAAAGCTATCAGCCATCATATATTTCACCTTACGGCTCCATGTTGTCTGATAACCCTCGCTATAGATGAAGTACCACCAATCGCCCATCTTGAAAATATCAGGGCACTCACACATACGATCCCATACAGCATTGAAAGAACCAGCAAACTCCCAATTCTTCATATCTGTAGAGGTGAAATCTGCAAACTTAGGGTCGCCCTGACGGGTTGCTATTACCATGTGATAAACACCATTATCCTCAAAAATCTGTGGATCGCGGAAATCATTCTTTGAAAGGTTGTAATCAGCACCCTTCAACGACCATGAGATGTCGCGAGTCCAAGTTTTATAATCGGGTGATGTAGCACGAAGCACTACTTCAGTATTCTCACAATTTGGATTATGACCTGTATAATAGATATAATACAAACCATCCTGCTTGTTGTAATAGCAGCAACCTGTACCAAGAGCAGCATCCTGCTGGAAATCACTTGAACCAACACCAAGTGTTTCACCAAGCGAATGATAGTTAGCACCATCCTTTGTTGCTACTGTCCAAATTGGATGGTAGCGGAAAGGAGCATTGTTGTTAAACTCCTGAAGATAAAGCACTTTATACTCCCCAGCCTTCTCATCATAAAAAGGCATTGGATCACCAACACGACCTATAGCAGGTGTGTAATATGTAGAATAACCACTTTCCTCTGTAGAGTTAAAAAACTCTGTTGTTGCTGCCCAATCTTTTGCAACGTCACCTTCAAATTTATCGTCGCTGCAACCTGTCAGCGTTACAGCTGACAGTGCTATTGCGATTGAATATATCATCTTTTTCATAAGCATTTACAATTTATAATTGAAGTTGTCTCTATGCAAGCATAAGCCTTACTTGGTAAGGTAATCGAATGCATTACCTGTCATAACACCTACATTATCATGATAATAAGAGGTATATGAAGTTGGTGACCACCAGTCGTAACATCCTGAACCAAAGCAGATGATACCACCCTTACCAAATTTGCCATTAGAAGCAGGAGCCTCCCATACAGAGATTTTGCCATCGCCACCATGACCAAGGATACGACCACCAGTGAGGTCCACCCACTTCTCGTAACCTTCGGCATAGTCGTTCTTCATCTCCCACTGTGAAGTACAGTTAGAAATGGTGTAACCTGCATCAACAGTCTTAACTTCACCATTCTTGAGTTTCATATTCTTCCATACTGGGTGGTTGGCGTCTTGCATGAAGAAGCCCCATTCTCCACCAGCACTGATAACATCACCACCATCATCGCTGTCACCCCAACAGTTGTTTGCGCAACGATTATCTTTGATAGCACCAAGCTTAGCAGCAAAATTAACAGCAGCACGACTAAGAATGAATGCACCACCATTCTTATAGAAATCGGTAAGAGTATTTAGTGCACCCATAGCTGTTGAAGTTGCAGCGTTCTCGAAGACACTAATGGTTTCAGATGGCTGACCCTGCCAATGCCACCAGATTATCTTACACTTAGAAAGATCTACATTGCCAGCTTTCAGCTCATCCCAGCTCACGAACATTGAGTTTTCAATGTTAGCAAGCATCCACTTACAAGCCTCTTTCTCCTCAGGAACAAGTTCGTCCATGGTTGTTGCTTTAGCACTTCCAAGGAAGATAGCAGAAGGAGCAGATACTGTTTTGATGGTAGCAACATATGTTGCTGTAGCAGTATTGTCGGTAACAGTATATGTTACAGGCTCAGAGAAATCTGTCTGCACACCACTCAATGGAGAGATTGTTGCATCCTCACTATAGGTGATAGTAGGAATAGCTTTCTTTATATCAACAGTAGCTGGAAGGAACGCAGTTATAGTGTGCTCTTCCTCGTTGATACTTGCTTTGTATGTATCGTTGATGATGAACGACTTTATTTTTGCCTCATCATTCTTAACGTTGATAGTCCAGTCGAGATAAAGATCACCACGAGTAATATGCATGACCTTGGCTGCACTAAAATCAACTACATCACCAACAGAAATATTTGCCTTAGCACCTTCTGAAATATTCAGTGCGGTAACTTTCATGGCACTCTTATTCAAGAAACTTACGGGCACCTTTATTTTTACGGTACGTGAAACAGGATCAACTACACCTGTATATTTTCCATCAAGTTCAATAGACTCAACAGCACAATTACCTGCAAGTTGAAGGTCGCTCAAATTGTCGTTGCTACAAGCTGCCAGCAACAGCAAAAGACATAAGGTAAAAGGTATAAGCGCAAATACCTTAGCTGCCTTGTTATATAATTTGTTTGATTTCATAATTTGATGATTCTAAATTCATTAGCGAAATATTTTCCCTAACACTAAACTGCAGATTACCAATTACCTACATTCTGCTTGTAGTGACCATTAGAAGAAGAAATCTGTGTATGTGGAATAGGCAGATATTCATTCTTGTTAGCTGTAAACTGTGCATCACTCAAGAATGTAACACGTTCTTTCTCTTTCGCAAAATAATTGGTTAGAACGCTCTGTGCATCACCCCAACGAACAAGGTCGAAGAAACGCTCGCCTTCCATTGCCAACTCCAAACGACGCTCCATCTTAACAATCTTGATGGCTTCATCCTTTGAGTAAGTACCTGTGTAGTCCTTGCAATAGAAATGAACGCCATACTTGTTAGGATAATCAGCTATCATCTGAGTAGAACCAGCTGCACGACTACGAATCTGGTTAACAAGATCAATAGCCTCTTCAACATGGCCTAACTGTGCCTCAGCCTCTGCACGTTCAAGAACAACATCAGCATAACGGAACACAATACGATTCATTGAACTTGCCCAATAAGAGCCATGGATGAGATATGTGCCAATGAGTGCAGGATCAACATTCTGCTTCAATGTTACATTATATCCATAAAGACCACCAGAACGGCTCCATGCAGAACTTCTGTCCATAATGAAATCTTTATTGAACTCATAAGGCAAACCAGTGATACCTACAGTAAGGAAAAGGCGTGGATCGGCATTATCAACAGCCTTATCATAATTTTCATTGTTATAGGTGTCAATCATTGGTAAGCCATCAGCATTTGTCTTGAAAGCATTAACAAGATTCTGTGAAGGCTTATAGAAATCGCATCCACCATTTGTTACATCTGGAATATTTGGAACAATAAGACCATAGCTCCAGTTCAGATTACCATAAGTAGAACCATCGTTGCGAGAATACTGCATAGCCCAGATTGACTCACAACCATTCTCGTATTGTTCTTCAGGACGGAAGTTGTTATGAATATCGGTTTCCAATCCATAACCAGCCGATGTGTAGATAGATGGTTTAGAATACTCTAACACTTTCTCCAAATCGTCTTGATTGATAGAGGTTATCTGATTTGAGTTAGCATCGTCCTGGCGATATGCCTTATAAAGATAAACCTTTGTAAGGAATGCTGCTGCAGCAGCCTTTGTAGGACGACCCTTATCAGCCTGCTTTACAGGAAGCACCTTATAAGCCTCTTCCAATTCCTTTGCTATTAATGCCCAACCCTCGTCATTATTATACTCGGTGTTTGACAGATTATTATAATCTTCACGAGTAAGACTGGTTGACATTACAAAAGGAATATTCTTGTAAAGACGCTTTGCAAGGAAATGACCGTAAGCACGCAAGAATTTCATCTCTGCCAAGCGCTCTGCCTTGAGGGCATAAGAATCATCTGTTGTTTCAATAGCCTTAATAGCTGCATTTACACGTGAGATAGCATTATAAAGGCGCACCCACATATCATTGATGTTCCAGTTGGTGGTAAGAATACCCTGCCCTACTTCAAGCTGATGAAACACATCACCATCATTAGTAGTTGAACCACCTTTATATGCATCGTCAGATCGAACATCATAGTTCCACATTGAGAACGATGAGTTGATATCTTCTGCAGTTGTAAAGATTGCATAAGCAGATGTCACCATATTGTCAATATATGCAGCCTTAGAAACTTCCTCGTCAGACAATGTAGCCTGAGGCACCTGGTCGTCGAGGAAAGACTCACAGCTTGACAACAATGAAACGGCAAGAAGACATGATGGTATCAATGCTGCCTTCATAACCTTTGTATATAATGTATTTGATTTCATAATTGTAATCTTTAATTCTTTGTTCTCTAAACTATACCATTTATTAGAAAGAAACATTAACACCAAATGTAAGGTTCAGAGGAATTGGATAACCAAAGAGTGCATTCTCAGGATCAACACCTGTGAAGTTCTTACTCTTGATTGTGAGCAAGTTCTGTGCTGAGAAGTACATACGAACCTTTGTCAAACACAACTTCTTTGCAAATGCATCTGAGAAATTATAACCTAACTGAATGGTGCGCAACTTCAAGAAACTGCCATCTTCAACATAGTAAGAAGAGAAACGCTTTTCATTGTTGTTGTCGTAAGTAGAGAGAGCAGGAATATTAGAACCCATATTATTAGGAGTCCAAGCATCAAGAACACGATCACCCTTATTAAGGAATGGTACGTTTACACCTGCCCAAAGATCGGTCTGCACTTTGTAACCACCATTGGTGTCATCACCAGGACGCACTGTAGTTAGTACATCTACTCCCTGCACACCCTGCCAGAACATTGTGAGGTCGAAATTCTTATACTGCAGATAAATGTTCAAACCATAAGTGAAAGATGGGTTTGGATTATAGATCCAATCCTGGTCGGCTGTGTTGATAACACCATCTTTGTTGAGATCCTTAAAACGCATACGACCTACGCCTGCTCCTTCCTGAACAGCATGGTTGTCAACTTCTTCCTGACTCTTGAAAATGCCATCATAAACATAGCCTACATAAGAGTTCATTGGATGACCAACAACGCTGAACACGCCGCTACCACCAAAGGTACCTGCAGCTGCTATTGTCTCTGGAAGTTTGGTTACCTCATTATGGTTTGTACCAATATTACCTGTAATGTCATAACTAAAATCGCCAATGTGGTTACGGTAGCCTGCATTAAACTCAAAACCACGGTTGAGCATTTCACCAGCATTAATCCACATGCTGCTACCTTCGCCCATTACACCAATACCTGGCATGTTTACAAGAATGTCGGTAGTTTTCTTGTGATACCACTCGATACTACCATAGAGAGCTTGATTGAAGAAACCAAAATCAAGACCTATATTAGTCTGGGTTGTTGTTTCCCATTTAATATCATCGTTACCCAACTGGTTACGCTTAAAGCCTGAAGCAAGAGCCTGACCGCCGTTAGTACCAGCAATGTCATAAGATGTACCGTAGCTCTGTCCACCAAAGTTAGCTTCGCCATAGTTAGAAACATAAAGAGTGTAGCGAGCTGTGTTGCTGATTTCCTGGTTACCAGTCTGTCCCCAAGAAGCACGGAGCTTCAAATCAGAAAGCCATGATGATGCTTTGTGCATGAACTTTTCCTGACTGATGCGCCATCCAAGAGACACTGATGGGAATGTACCATAACGGTTGTTCTTACCGAAACGGCTTGAACCATCACGACGTACAGTAACACTTGCCATATAACGATCAGCATAGTTATAGTTCAGCTTACCGAAGAAAGAAACAAGTGAGAAACCGTCACCAGCACCAAATGCTTTCTGTTCACCAACACCAGCGTCAGGCCACATATAGTCTGGAGTGTTTACGGCAAAACCATAACGCTTACCGCTGAACCATGTATTGTCTTGACGGTTTAACTCCATACCAAGAAGAGCATCAGCACGATGCTGTCCTATTTCAAGATTATAAGTAGCAACAGCATTCCACATCCACTTTGTCCAATGTTCCTGTTTTGCTTCAACGGCATTCTCGTCGTTGGCTACATTACCATTAGCAATAGGATAAGTGAAGAAGCGCTGTTCTTTCTGTGCATAGTCAATACCTGCTGTGGTGCGAATAACAAAATTCTTGGTAATGTTGAAATTCAAATGAACATCACCAAACAAACGCCAATATGTGTAGCGGTTGTCTTTGTTACGCTGCAGAACCTCTACTGGGTTTTCACGATCTGAGAAACTACCTGTAAGGTTTGCATATTCGCCCTTTGTGTTATATACAGGGAATGCAGGATGATACTGAAGTACATTACCCAGGAATCCACCAGGAGCACCTACTTCAGATGTGCGATTAACTGTGAGATTTTCACCTATTGTAAGGAAATTGCCCAAGAGTTTGTAATCAGTATTTACACGGGCTGAAATTCTATTGAAATCGGTGGTTTTAATAACACCTATATTCTTATAGTAACCTAAAGAAAGATAGCTTGAACCTTTCTCGTTACCATTGCTTACACTTACATTATAGTTTTGAATGAAACCTGTACGAGTGGTTTCGTCCATCCAGTCAGTATCAGAAGCTGGGATTGTACTACCTGCATCAAGATATTTCTGCATAGAGATGCCATTAAGCTGTGGAACACCATTCTGATCATAAGCCCAATCAAAATGATAACCCAAAGAATTGTTGTTAGGATCGAGGCCATCGTTTACATTTGCCTGCCAGAAAGCCTGTCCCCACTGCTTGGCATTAAGCACTTTCATCTTGTGGGCATACATTGATGCTGAGATACTTGCATCGAGGTTTACACGTACAACACCCTCTTTACCTTTCTTTGTGGTGATAATGATTACACCATTGGCAGCACGTGAACCATAGATTGATGCCGAAGCTGCATCCTTCAAAACCTGGATGCTCTCGATATCATTACCATTCAACTCGTGCATACCCGACTTTGTTGGCACACCATCAATAATGTAAAGTGGATCATTGTCGTTCAATGTACCATTACCACGGATACGAACAGTTGCTGCACCTGATGGTGATCCATCGGCAGTAATGTTCATTCCTGGTACACGACCTTGCATTGCTTTAATAGGGTTGTTCTCATTTTGCTTTGCAATGTCTTTCATGTTAACTACCGAGATTGCACCTGTGAGATCAGCCTTGCGCTGAGTGGTGTAACCTGTTACAACAACTTCGTTAAGGTTGTTTGCCTCTTCCTGTAATGTGATACGAAGATTTGGAGCAGCAGCTACTTCTTGAGTAGCAAACCCAATATAAGAAACAACAATTACCGAACCTTGAGGAGCTTTAAAACTAAATTTACCATCAATATCGGTCACAGCACCATTATTTGTGCCCTTTTGCATGACAGTGGCTCCAATTACCGGCTCACCTGTTGGTTCCAGAACTGTTCCGCTGACATCAATGCTCTGTGCGCTTGCAGCAACACATACCATCATGAGTGCAATACTCATTAGGATTCTCGTTAGATTCTTCATTCGAAACGTTTTTAGTTATTAATGTAATTAGCTTTTTCGGCAAATTTACATCAGTTATATTACATTAACCCTCTAAAATCGTTCGAAAGACGCAACAAATGTTACATGCAACAATTGTTGTTAATAAAGTAAAATGTGTTACTTTCTTACATCGGTAGGATATTTATCGTATTGTTTCTTGAAACATGATGAGAAATAGCTTGGCGTTCCAAAGCCCACCTCATAAGCTATCTCTGATATTGTCATATCGCTGTTAAGCAGCAAGGAATAGGCTTTCTGCAATCTTATCTTACGCAACAATTCCACTGGCGATAAGCCTGTAAGTGCCTTTACTTTTCTATAAAGCTGCACTCTGCTCATACCAAGTTCTTCGCCCAAATCGTCCATTTTCAAATGAGTGTCTGAAATGTGCTTATCTACAACTTCTTTAAGCGAATCAAGGAAACGACTGGCAGGAGTGCTCAACTGTTCGGCTGGAGTGTCTGTTAAGAGTGGGGCTTTTTCTGCTTTTTCGCTGAATGCTTTACGAAGTTTTTCGCGTCCCTGCAACAAATTCACAATGCGAGCAAGTAAATATTGCGCATTGAATGGTTTGGTGAGATAAGCATCGGCACCATGTTCAAATCCTTCTATCTGTTGTTGCTCGTCGCTTCGGGCTGTTAGAAGTATCACAGGAATATGACTTGTTATGCTATCTTCTTTTATGCGCTTGCAGAACTGCAATCCGTCCATAACAGGCATCATCACATCGCTGATGATCAAATCGGGCACGCTCTCACGTGCAAGGCGCAATCCGCTTTCACCATCTGAAGCTTCAATGATATAGTAGTTATTAGAAAGCAATGCCTTGAGGTATTTGCGCATATCTGCATTGTCGTCAACAACCAATAACGTTGCCAGTTCTTCGCTATCAGCACGCAGCAACAATCCGGTGTGGCCTTCTTTAACATCATCGTGTAATACCTCTGGTTGTTCAATGGCTGAACTAACTGTGTCATCGGCAATGGCATCGTCAACCTGCTTGCGGAAATTGATAACATCAGACACCAAAGCATTGAGATTTCCTACATTTCGGGTTAATATATCAAAGAGTTCATGCTCATCGCCTGTCATTGATTTTTTTTCAGCCAACACCTTCAGTGGGCCAGTGATAAGGGTCAAAGGTGTTTTCAACTGATGACTTGCGTTAGTATAAAACTTTGTCTGTTCATCATTGAGCTGCTTCATCTTTTCGCTCATCTCACGATATTTCCTGTTTGATCGCTTAATGGCTTTCACAGCTTTCCATATGATAATCAATGCTATCAACAGCAAAAAGATAGCTACTACAGCTATATATAATATGTTGCGCTGAAGGTGATAAAGTCCAAGATAGTTATCAAGTTTCTTTTGAATGGTGACAAGATAGTCGTTCTGCTTTAAAAGCTGGTCGCTACTCATTATTATATCATCAACATTCTGTGGAGTTACCACAAAACTTTTGATAAAGCTGTTTTTCTTAAAAGGTTTCTTGTCAAGAATATCAAGAGCCAACTGAATAATTTCTTCACCATGAGTTGGATAGATATATGTGCCGGCGAGTATTCCGTCTTTAACCTGCTGCAAACCTCCATCGTAGCCTGGAATGCCATCCACTCCCAGGAATTTTATGTTTTTCTCTTGTCCCAGTTCCTTTGCTGCATTGTATGCTCCAACGGCACAGATGTCGCTATGGCAGAACACTATGTCAACTTGCTTTCCTTCTTGCAGATATTTTTTCATCTGTCGATAGCAATCTTCAGGTGTCCAGTTGGTTTCGGTATAGAAATAATCTATATCATGCTGCTTAATGATCTTGCTAAAGCCTTTATGACGATCCAGAGCTGGCGACATCGACAATTGTCCTGTCATTTCCCACGCGATAGGTTTTCTGCCAACAGGGTTCACAATATTATTCTCTATCATGTGCACTGCATAACTTGCAAGTTTGCGTCCTGCATCTTCGTTGTCACCACCGATAAAGGCTGTATAGTTGTCAGACTGTATTTTCCTATCAAACAACACCACAGGAATGCCTTTCTTCTGCGCTTTTTCAAGAGAAGAAGCAAGCTGGGTGTATTCGTAAGGTGCCACGATAAGCAAATCAACATTGGCATCAATCAAACTGTCGATCTGCTTAACCTGCAAAGAAGGGTCTTCGTGACAGTTGGCTATAGATATGTTGGCCTCGCTATCATACAAACGGTGAGCAGCCAACAGTTCCATGTTCATTTTATCGCGCCACGCACCACTTGAACATTGAGAAACTCCAATATTGTAGGTTTTATGCTTATTGCATGCGAATAATAATGCGACTAAAAATAACCAAACATATTTCTTGATAAGGCTCATAATCACTTATTGTTTAAGAAAGATTCACTATGGGGTTTAAATGCCTGTCCCATCATGTGTTATCTTTAAAATAATGAATAACAACGATTAAAACATGACAAAAATACAAATTAAATCGAAAATATTCGTGCATCTTGCAGGTTTTTTATCTTTTTTGATTACTAAAAGGGGTGGAAAAAGACTACCCAAAAGCGTCCGACTGCTCGGACGGCACAAAAACAACCTCCAACAGAGCGTCCGACTAGTCGGACAGAGAAAAATAACACTCCGGCACACCGTCCGACTAGTCGGACAGAGAAAAATAACACTCCGACACACCGTCCGACTAGTCGGACAGAGAAAAATTACACTCCGGCACACTGTCCGACTAGTCGGACAAAGAAAAATAGTACCCAGACACACCGTCCGACTAGTCGGACAGAGAAAAATTACACTCCGGCACACCGTCCGACTAGTCGGACAAAGAAAAATAACACATAGAAACACCGTCCGACTACTCGGACGATGAAAAAGCAAGCCTTTTGAGTGGAAAGCACAAGAAAAACACCGTTTGTCCACCCTTTTACTGGTTTATATCCACCCTAAAAACACCACACACATGTAATTTTGCACACGAAACAAACAGAACCCAATATAACATGAAACCCAAAACATTATTAATCTCTACCCTATTGCTCTCGGCAACCTTTGCGCAGGCACAGGTGAAAGTTGACATCTATCCCAACACGCCAGGAGCCAAAGTATCACCCAATTTATATGGTATCTTCTATGAAGACATTAATCATGCTGCCGACGGTGGTCTTTATGCCGAACTCATAAGAAACCGCTCGTTTGAAGACAACGACAAAGCTGCCGACTCATGGAAAGCGCACAACGGAGCTACCATGCACCTTGTTAATGATGCTAAGAAGCAACTGAACAAAGCACAGAAAAACTTTCTCGAAGTGTCGTTCACAGGCAAAGGCTGCTCAGGAATTAGCAACGAAGGTTTCTGGGGCATAAACGCTGTGCAGGGACGAACCTACAAACTGTCATTCTGGGCTAAAGGCAAACTCAATGGCAAGCTCAAGGCATATCTATCATGCAACTGCGGAAAGAAAATAGTGGCATGCACAGAAATAAACGAAAAAATAACAAATAAGTGGAAAAAATACTCTGTTGAGCTAACAGCCTTAGCCAACAACGAGAAAGCCCGTTTGTGGATAACCTCTGATGGTAAAGGAACTGTTGATTTCGATGTTGTGAGCCTTTTCCCTCCAACATTCAACAACCGAGAGAACGGCATGCGTCCCGACCTGGCATCAATGCTAAAGGCTCTTCATCCAAAGTTCTTCCGCTTCCCAGGAGGTTGTTTCGTTGAAGGACAAAACAGTCCAGACAATGCCTTCCGTTGGGAACGCACCATTGGACCTATCGAGCAACGCCCGGGCCATTGGAATGTGAACTGGGGCTATCGCACCACCGACGGCATTGGCTTCGACGAATATCTGCAACTTGCCGAAGACCTTGGTGCCAAGCCACTCTATGTTGTCAACGTTGGCATCTGGCACGGAGGTTTCACGCCCGTTGACAGCATTCAGCCATGGATTGACGAAACACTCAACGCACTTGAATATGCCAATGGAGATGCAACAACAAAATATGGAGCACTTCGCGCAAAGAACGGACACCCAGCCCCCTACAACATCGAATACATTGAGATTGGCAACGAAAACAATCAAGACGACCCAACGCTGCAAAGCGACAACTACTACAAGCGATTCAAACTCTTCAGAGATGCCATCCTTGCCCGATACCCACAGATGCACATCGTTGGCAACGTGGTGGCATGGGGCAACGACGACCCTAAATGGAAATCAGCCGAAAGCGTTGAATTGCTCGATGAACACTACTACCGCAACCCTGCATGGTTTGCCAACAACTTCAACAAATACAACAGCTATCCACGAGGCAACCACGGCATCTACGTTGGCGAATATGCCGTTACACAAGGCTACGGCATCAACGGTTCGCTCGATGCAGCCTTAGGTGAAGCCGTGTTCATGATGGGAATGGAAAACAACAGCGATGTAGTGAAAATGGCAAGCTATGCACCAATCTTTGCCAACCTAAACGACCTTAAATGGCGCCCCGACATGATACAGTTCAACCATAAACAAGCATTCGGCACACCATCATACTACGTTCAGAAACTCATGGCCGACAACATTGGCACACGCATACTAAAGGTGAACCAGCACAACCCTTACGCCGCAACTATAGAGCAAAACACCATTGCACCTCAAAAGAGTAGCATCGGATTCGCAACATGGGCTACACAGGCATCGTTTGAACTGAAGGAAATCAACGGCAAACCAGTCAACATCACCTTCACACCAAAGAAAGGACAATGGCAACATAACGGCAACACCTACAGTCAGACAGCAGGCGATGAGTCGTGCCTCAACATTGGCAACATCACCTTGGGCAACAACTCCACCATAAAGTTGCGCGCACGCAAAGACTCAGGTGCCGAAGGTTTCATGCTGGTGTTCAACTACATTGACGAAAACAACTATTGCTGGCTCAATTTCGGTGGATGGGGCAACACTCAGCATGGCATAGAGCAGATTGTTAACGGTGCCAAGATGCAGATTGCCACAAAGGGAGGCAACGTGAAAACAGGTCGCTGGTACGACATCACCTTGCAACAAAACGGCGACAGCCTGAAAGCATGGCTCGACAATGAGTTAATATTCGAAACAAAACTCATTGCAAACACAACACCTGGACTTTTCACAACAGCAACACTCGATGAGACAACAGGAAAGGTTATCGTGAAGATTGCCAACACCAATAGCGAGGCAACAACATGCAACATAAACCTCAACGGATACAACGTGAACAAAGCCAACGTTATTCGTCTTACAGCCTCAAAAGGTACCGACGAAAACTCCATTGAACACCCCACACATGTTTACCCCGTAACCGAAACTCTTTCACCTGTCAACGACAAGCTCGAACTTCATGTTCCTGCTTACTCGTTAAATATTGTAACCTTAAACAGATAGAATCATAATATCAATTCCCAATAGGTTTATTCTACAAATATGCCTTTATGTCTGAGCAACGCAAATGTTGCTCAGACATTTGCATTAAAGTAGGACAAAGTTTTTCTTATTACTAAAAAAGTGCTACCTTTGCAGCAACCTAAAAAATATCATAGAGAATGCGGAGCATGAAACACTATTTATTATTAGCTATATTCTATCTATTATCTTTTACTGTAGAGGCTCAGAACAGTATCATAGGAAAGTATAATGTATCGTATCTGAATATGTCAACCGGATTGCCAAGCAACTTCGTTGATGACATATACTGCGATAGCTATGGCTTTATATGGATAGCCACTCATGGCGGAGGACTTGTGCGCTACGATGGTTTCAACTATATGTACTTCGGAATAGGCAACCCTGGTATGCCACTTCGAAGCAACACCTGCCAAAATATTACAGAAGACAAGTTTCATCGCCTGTGGATTTCGTTTGAGGAATACACCGAGGTGCTCGATCTGAACACATTGCAGAGTGTGGTTCCCAAAAACAAAAATAACCAACTAAAAAAAATACTGCACGAACAATCAGTAAAAACATTCTGCGACACCATGGGAGCAATGTGGATTGTTACCCAAAGCAAAGTACATCGCATCAGCTTTGATAACAACGGCAACGTGAATAGCATAAACAGCATTGCATACAAAAGCAACACTCCAGATGTGATGATTGCCGATGTTGACGGCGACGGAAGTGTGTGGGCTGCCATCGACGGAGGTTTGTACAAACTTGCTATTCACAACAAAAAACTAACACGTTACAGCATACACCATTTCTGGAACAACCTGTCGAGCCTTTTTATTCAGAATGTGGTGAGAGCCAACAACAAACTGTGGATGGCAACAAGCAATGGCCTCTATTCACTCGACAATAATGCCCGCATCATCAAGATATATAACACAAGCAACAACACCAACGCCATTTCACACAATTCTGTTACCGATGTAGCAGTCGATTCCAATGGTCAACTTCTATTGGGCACTCTCGATGGCGTTGATATCTACGATGCAAAAGCCGATGGTTTTATCCATTGGAACAGCGAAAGCAAAACTTCACCGTTGCCAAGCAATTTCGTTAACTGCCTTTTGATTCACAACGGCATCATCTGGATAGGTACTGAGTCGGGAGGAATAGTTAAGCTGAATCCTCGTCAACTTCTATTGCAGAACTACATCCACACCAACAACCCAGAAAGCATATCAGCCAATTGTGTCAACGCAATGTATGCCGGCAACGATGGCACACTATGGATAGGAACTGTTGAAGGCGGCTTGAACCGCTTGCGCCCAGGTTCACAAGCATTTGAACACTACACCACAGCAAACAGCAGCCTTTCGCACAACAGCGTGTCAACACTTGCCACCGACACCAAACAACACCTGTGGATTGGTACATGGGGAGGCGGCATTGATATTTTAGACATGAGCAACCCTCATCACATCACACATCTTAATTCTGAATACTCTCCACTATTGAACTTTATAGGCGCTCTGTGCTATGACCCATATAATAAAGGAATGTGGATAGGCAGCAACGATGGCATATTCTTTTACGACTTTGCCAAAGCACGCATAATAGAACCTTTCAAGGAATGTAAAAACATACGTGGCCCTATTGGAAGCATCATCGACAAAGATGGTAATCTGTGGATGGGATTTCTAAAAGGCGTAATCAGCATCGACCTCAAACATCGCGACAAGGCTGCTCACTTCCACTATCGAATACTCAACAACAAACTCGATGCCCCCAAGAGCAGCATCATCGACAAAATATGTTCATTCTGTCAGACAAGCGATGGTACCCTCTGGCTGGGAAGCAACGGCTATGGACTCTATCGGCGCAATGTTGACGAAAAGGGACATGAAACCTTCACCGTTTACACCATGAAGAACGGACTACCCAACAACGCTGTGAAAGGAATCGTTGAGGATAAACACGGGAAACTGTGGCTCACCACCGACAACGGACTTTCACATTTTGATCCAGAAACAGGTATCTGCTACAACTATTACAAGAGCGACGGACTCATCTCAAACCAGTTTTATTGGAACTCGGCTATGAAAGCTCCCAACGGACGAATCCTTTTAGGCGGAACCGAAGGACTAACCGTGCTTCTTGGCGATAACAGTAAAGCCCTGCACAAAGGGCACCTGCGATTCACATCTCTCATGGTAGCCAATCAAACTGTTCATGCCGATGGACACTACATGGATGAAGACATTTCGATTACAGACAACATTCGTCTTCACGAAAGCGACAAATCATTCGAGATAAGTTTCTCAGCATTGAACTACGGTCCTGAAACTCAAGGCGTATATAGTTATCGCCTAAAAGGATTCGACGACGATTGGACACAACTACCCACAGGAAAAAACAGCGTGCGCTACACCAACCTCCCCGCAGGAAACTATGAATTTGAAGTAAAATACGTTTCTGCTCTCAACGACACAAGCGATGCCATCATAAGCATGAACGTTTCTGTATCGCCCTATTTCTGGAAAAGCTGGTGGTTCATGGCTATTGTGGTCATCGCATTGCTCATTCTTACTAAATATATCTACGACAAACGAATAGAAGTGCTGCGTCGCCGCGAGGCAGAGCGACTGCTGAAACCTATTGAGGAAGCATTGAAAAACAGCGAGGAGCCTCAGCAGTTGCAAACTCGCATAGAAAATATCCTCGAAAATCAACATCGCATCAAAGCAAGTCAGATAAAAAGCTTTGAGGCTGATAGCATTGAACTGCAGGCACAGGAACGTCCATTCATGGAACGGCTCACCGAAGTTATGGAAGCCAACTATTCCAATTCTGAATTTGGTGTTGCCGAACTTTCCAAGGAACTTGGTATCAGTCGTTCGGTACTATCAAAACAGATAGCTGCCGAAATAGGTGAATCAACAAGCCGTTTCATGTGCGACTACCGTTTGGAAGTAGCCAAAGATATTCTATTAAAAAATCCAGGCAACAGAAATATTGCAGAGATAGCCTTTAAGGTGGGCTTCAACGATCCTAAATATTTCACTCGACGCTTCACCAAGAAGTTCGGATCATCCCCCTCAACATTCAAAGCCTGATTATCAACTATTGATATCTTAGTTTTTTCGTCCAATATGCGTTTATCCACCACATAAACGCATTTGTCCACCTCGCAAAATAGTCATTTGGCTACTTTTGCGAGCATAAAATTTCATCTTAATACAAAAATATAACCCATAATTAAAAACCTAAATTTAAGAACAATGAGAAAGCAATTATTCTCAGTAATGCTATGCCTGAGCGCAATTGGTGCTTCTGTTGCAATACCGACTCCTGCTATGGCCTCAGTAATGCAGTCACAGGTTATCAAGGTTCGTGGCATGGTTGTTGACGAAAACGGAGAACCTCTCGTTGGAGCAACCGTTAGAGTAAAAGATGGCCAAGGCGGCACTGTTACCGACCTTGACGGAAACTTCCAGTTGGAAACTCCTGCCAATGCCACTCTCGTAGTGAGCTATGTTGGCTATAAAGATCGTGAAATTGCTGTTAAGGGTCGTGCTGTCATCGAACAGATACAACTAAATGCTGACGACCGTACTCTCGATCAGGTTGTTGTAGTTGGTTACGGTACTCAGAAGAAAGTTGACCTTACCGGCTCTGTTGCCATCGTTAATGCTGATGAGATGAAGAAAGTATCTAATTCAAACATCTCAACAATGCTCGAAGGTAAGGTTGCCGGTGTTCAGATAACCTCTGACGGTCAGCCAGGTGCCGATCCTTCCGTGCGCATCCGTGGTATCGGTTCTTTCGGCAGCACCGCTCCTCTTTATGTTGTTGATGGCGTGCCAATGGGTACAACCATCCGTGATTTTTCTCCAAACGATATTGCTTCCATTCAAGTATTGAAAGATGCTGCCGCCGGTGCCATCTATGGTTCACGTGCAGCAAACGGTGTTGTCATCATCACCACCAAAACAGGAAAGAACGACCAGCCTTTAAAGGTTGACTATTCCGGCTATTTCGGTGTTGACAACATCTCAAATAGTGTGTATGATGTAATGAATGCCAGTCAGTATAGCCAGTATATTGGGCAGGCATGCGTAAACTCTAACACGCCTATCCCTGGAGGCTACAGTCTTGGCGCTGATGGAACCTACAAGTTCATGGATAACACCGATACCGATTGGTTCAAGGAAGTGTTCAAGACAGGTATTCGCCAGAATCATAATGTAAACCTCAGCGGTGGAGGCAGTCACAACACTTACAATATTGGTCTCGACTATTTCCAGCAAAAAGGAACCATAGAAGGCGCTGGTCCCAACTTCACCCGTTACACAGCCCGTGTTAACAACACCATGGACACTAAGTTCATCAAGTTCCGCACCAGTGCTGTTTACTCTCATTCCGACCAGGACAACATGGCTTTGTCTAATGCTTCTGAATATGTTCAGGGACTTTATGGCGATGTAACAAATGTGCTTCGTGGCACATTACTCATGCAGCCAACAATCAAGGCATACGACCCTTCAACATGGGTTCTCGATGATAAGGTTGGTTCGGCAAGCGCATATCGTTATGATGCCTACGGCTATGGTGTTTACTATGATAACATTCATGGCGATATCTCGGCATCAAACCCACTGCTTATCAACAACATGCTCACTCGCAACACATTGGTTGACCGCTTTGTGGGTACAGCATCTGCCGATGTTGACCTGTTTAACATGATTGGCTTGAGCAGCAAGAATCACAGCCTACGCTACAATATCAATCTATCATACAGCAAGACTCATGCTACCGACAAGACATGGATTCCTGCATGGATTCAGAGTAACCGTGTTTATCTTGCAAAGGCAAACGAGCGCTTAACAAAGGCTTCTCGTGATTATTCATCTGCCCTGTTTGAGAACACTCTCACCTATGATGGGCACATTGGCAAAAATAATATCAACCTTGTTGCCGGTCACACTTACGAGGAAGAGCACACCAACACACTTTCGGCATGGGGAGTAGAGTTCACAGAACCATATTTCCTGCAGATTCAGAATGGTGCAACACGTGATGCAAACTCTTTTGAATACAAGCATGTCTTGGAATCATATCTCTGCCGTTTAAACTATAACTACGATGAGAAATACCTGTTCTCAGCTATCATCCGTCGTGACGGTAGCTCACGTCTCACAAAGAATATTCGATGGAGAACATTCCCATCTGTATCTGTTGGCTGGCGCTTCGATAAGGAGAAGTTCTTCCCTATCAACCGTGATATTGTAAACCTGTTCAAGGTTCGTGCTTCATACGGTGAGCTCGGTAATGAAAATATTGGTGAATACCAGTATATGGCAACAATGGCTCGCAACAACATGACCTATAGCTTCGGCAATGAAGTAGTAACCGGTTCTGCCATTTCTACCTTCATCAACGAGAATATTGCTTGGGAAAGAAGAATAACATCCAATGTTGGTATTGACCTTGCTATGTTCAACAACCGCTTGGAATTCACCGCTGAGTGGTACAAGAACCGTTCAAAGGACTTGCACTATGGTGTTCCTGTACCTGAGAATGCTGGTGTTTCAAACACTACAGTAACCATGAATGCTGCAACTATGGACAACAGCGGTTTTGAGTTTGCTGCGACCTATCGCAATCATGATCACGCATTAAAATATGATATCAGCGCTAACCTCAGCACACTTCGCAACCGTGTTAAGTCACTCGGCTTTGGCACAGAGTCATACATCTCAGGCGCTTACATCACCAAGGTTGGTGAAGAAATTGGTAAGTTCTACGGCTGGGTATATGAAGGCATTGCACGCACTCAAGAAGACCTTGACAACCATGCTACTCAGCAGGGAGCCAACATCGGCGACTGCCTCTATAAGGATATAAGCGGTCCTAACGGAGAACCAGATGGTGTTATCGACGCATACGACCAGACCACTCTTGGAAGCGGTCTGCCTAAGATAAACTTTGGCATTAGCGCTCATCTTGAATACAAGAATTTTGACCTGAGCATCCAGACCTTCGGTGCGTTGAATTATCATGTGTCTGACGACATCTACAATAGTCTGAATTCTTGCTACGGCTACGGAAACAAGGATGTTGCCATGCTCGACGCCAACCGTTTTGATGCAGAAGGAAAATACATTTCAAGTGTTCCTCGCACATACGCTTCAAACAATGCCACATTGGCTTGGAACGATCTGTTCTCTTCTCGCAAGATTCAGAATGCAGCTTATTGGAAGATTGCCAACATTGAACTTGGCTACAACATGCCAAACAAGTGGTTTGGTGGTGTGGTTTCAGGTGTTCGCGTATATGTTTCTGCTCAGAACCTATTCACATTCACTAAGTATAAGGGCTACAATGTTGACTATGCCGGCGGTACATTCACCCCAGGTAACAACTTCTGCTCTTTCCCTACTCCACGCACATTCATGGCTGGTGTTCACTTCACATTCTAATAGTTGACTTAATTAGAAAAAAAGAAACTTAACAAGAATCATATAATATGAAACTACATAATATTTCATTTGCTCTGTTGCTGGGACTTGGTGCATTGACATCGTGCGACAGTAAACTGGATGTTGAAAATCCTAACGAGCAAACAACATCTACTTTCGGTATTGCTGAACTGGAAGAAAATGTTATTGCAGCCTACAATCACATCCGTATGGAGGGTTCTTATGCTCGTGTTGGCTACACTATCGACCTCACACGTGGTGATGAAGTGTGGAACTCATCTCAGGTTTGGTACAAGGAGTTCGACGACTACAACTGTCCTGTAACAGGCAACATCTGCTGGTGGATATGGCGTGAATGGTACTACACCATCAACGTTTGCAACTTTGGACTATCAAAGTGTGGCGATGACGATAGTCAGCTTTCCGAGTCGATGAAACGCATCAAGGGTCAGTTCCTTTTCCTTCGTGGCTTGGCATATTATAACCTAACAGGTTATTTCCAGGATGTTCCTCTTATAACTGATTACAGCGCGTATTCGTCTCTCGACGGTTTGTATGCTTCCAACAATAGTTACGACGAGGTTCTCGATCAGGTAGAGAAAGATTTCGCTGAAGCTATAACTCTACTTCCTTCAAAGAGCATTGGCGGACAATGGTCAAAGGGACGTGCAACAAGTGGTGCTGCAGCTGGCTACTATGCTCGTGCCTTGATGCAGCGTCATAAGTATAGCGAGGCTCTTGCACAGCTCAAAGACATCATTGCAGGCAAATATGGCACATATAAGCTCATGGATAACTATGGCGACAACTTCCGTGAAGGTGCTCAGTATGAAAACAATGCAGAAAGTTTGTTTGAAGTTCAGTTCCTCGACTATGGTTCACAGGGTACCGACGATGAGTGGACTCCTGTTAACACTTCTAAGAATGCAACACAAGGTTCGGCTGTAGAAAGTAATTTCTGTCCTGGCTCATACGGTGGTTGGGCCGATCTTTCGGCCTCTCCATGGCTTTATAATCTTTTCAAGGCAGAGCGCACCACAAATGGCAAGCTCGACCCACGTCTCTATTGGACCATCGGTACCTATGAAACTGATTGGGAAGGTTTTGAATTCGGTAATGTAGGCTACACCGTTCCTATGCCAGCCGACAATTCTGTTGTTACAAACAACAACTATGGCGGTCTGCCAATATGCAAGAACACCAACATGCGCACTGGCTTATACTCAAGTGTTGCAACTGGTCTTCACGATGGAATAAACCTTCGTTTGATGCGCTACTCTGATGTGCTCCTTCGTGCTGCCGAGTGCGAGAACGAAGTGAACGGCCCTACCCAGCAGGCTATCGACTGGATAAATCAGGTGCGTCGTCGTGCTAAACTTGCAGATTTGAAGCTTGCCGACTTCGACACTAAGGATAAACTGTTTGAGCAGATTGCTAATGTTGAACGTCCAAAAGAGTTTGGTTGCGAGTTTGGTCGTGGTTTCGACCTTATACGTTGGGGATTCTTCCTTACTAAAGACAGACAGCAGCAACTTCGCCAGCACGAAACTTTCCGTCGCTCTCTGCAGAATATCAAGGAGCCTGTTGATGCCTCTCAGATAGGTATTGATGCAGAACTCAAGAGTTCATTCGACACTTATGTTGATGGTCACGAGTTCCTGCCTATCGTTCAGACTCTTACCAACAAGAACCCAAATCTCAAGGGCAACTCGGCAAATAACAGCTCAAGCAACAAGTCTTATTTTGACGAGAAAGGCTGGACTGTTCACCCTGTTGTTGACTTGAGTGAATAAAGTTAGTACAGAAGATATAACTTCATCTATCTACGTTAAACTTATAATAAAAAAATCATGAAACATCTATATAAATTAGCAACCGCTTTATGCGCTGCTGCGCTTGCCATATTCACCCTGACGGGGTGTGAAGGCGGCGACCTCTATAATATGGATAATCCCGATTGGATTCAAGAAAAGATTGATTCTATCAACGCAGCAAAGAATAATAATACCGAAGAAGAAGTTCTTGAAGGAATGCAGGAGGATGTATATACCATTGGTAAAACCGACTTCACTTCTAATTTCTGGTCGGCATGGTCAAAATACTATGTTGTTCCCGACGGGGAGAAATGGAATGCTCAGTTCAATCTGAATATAAATTCGTCAGATAACACATACTACAAGAACTTTGCACTTGTCATCACTAACGATAATGCACGTGGTGAAACTAACTATAAGGAGTATGGCGTTATTCGCTTTGATGCCACCAACGATACAGCCAAGTATAATTCAATATGGGGTAAAAATATTTATTTCAAGTATAGCAACAGCAATATGCTTCTTGCCCCTGTTGACAACAAGGATGCAAATTTACAGAAGCTTGGTGGCAAGATAACTCTTACCGTTGACCGTTCGCAAGAAGGAAAGTTCTTTGTCAAGATTACAAATGGAAAAGTTACAAAGACCTATAACCAGCCTTTTGCACTCCCAAATCTTAACACAGATGCAACAAATAAAAATATTCGCTGTTTCGTTGTTCCTGATGGCTCGTATATCGACTTCCTTTCAACAAACATTGTGCCTATAGAAGGTTTGACGTCGGCTCTTGACAAGAAACCGTTGTCTATGGTATTGAACAATGTTCCTGATGAAGTTGACCTTGGCACATCGCTTGAAGATGCCATGGCAAACATATCGGCAACAGTTACCTACGAAGAAGGAGTAACCAAGACCATCCCTGCATCAGAACTCATGTTCTCAGCAATTCCTGATATGGACGAAGAAGGCGAAAAGACTCTTATTGCTATCTACAACAAAACCTTCAAGGGTGAACTTGCAGATAAGCCAATTGTTGCAAACGGAAAGTTCCAGGTTGTTCAAGGCATTGCATCTATCGCTGTAACAACAAAGCCTACACGTACAACATACTATTACTACACATCGGCAGCTACAAACACTCTAACCGAGCGCACATTGGCTTTCGATCCTACAGGAATGGAGGTAACAGCAACTTATAATAATGGCACATCAAAAGTTATTGATAATGCCAAGCTCTCGTTCACTGCTGTTCCTGCCGAGGCTGGAAATCACATTGTTACCATTAAAACAAAGAATGGAAAAACAGCCAAGGTAAAGGTAAGCGTTGCTGAATCAGCAGTAACCAAAGTTACTCCAACACCAACAACCCTTGGTACTACTGATAACACATCAGCCTTTTGGACTGCACTTACAACAGACATCAATATCCCTGTTGGCGAAACATACGCAACAACATTTACCAACTATTGCGGTAGCCTTGTTTATAACAACTTTGTTGTAATATTGCGCAACAATGCTCTTGGTGAATATGGAGTATTACGTGCCGACAACTATGGCTGGGGAAATGGTTATAATGCTTGTTTGCACAATGGCACACAAGGCAATATGGCAACATGGCTTGCTGCAATGAATGGTTCAAAGGTAACTGTTTACATCACCAACTGCAATAATGGTACTGCCGATGTTCAGGCTGTAATGACAGGTACTGATAGCAATGTTTATACCCAATACTATCTTGGCGTTAACACCGTTAATCCTGACGATTTGCAATTTGCACTAACTATCGACAAGTGTCACTTGGTTTTCGACAATCCATCTGCAGCCAAGAGATATCGTTCTCGTCGCCGTTAAAGCCAAAGCTCTATCCTTATAATAAATAGTATGGGGCAGATAATCTCTGTCCCATACTATAACACTTTAAATTCCATATCATGCATCGTTTATTATATATTGCAACTTTTCTGGTTTCTATTCCTTTAGCCTCAACAGCTCAAAACACTGTTGACTTCTCGTCGTTCACACGCACATCTTATCACGAAGTAACCGTTCACGACCCATCTATTGTATATGACAATGCTGGAACATATTATATCTTCGGTTCTCATCGTGCTGTTTCAAAGAGCACCGACCTTATTAACTGGACTCAATGTGCCGATAACGTGAACAACTATGGTAATTGGGGCTGGCAGAACACAGGTTACACCATAGAAGGCAACGAATGGGCACCCGATGTGATATGGAATCCAACCATGAACAAATGGCTTATGTATATGTCGCTCAATGGCGATAAATGGTGCTCTGCAATAGTATGCCTTGCAGCTGATAATATTGAAGGTCCCTACGTTTACCAAGGACCAGTTGTTTATTCAGGATTTCGTGGAAGAGTTGATCATGTAGGCTATAGCAAAACCGACGACTGGAAACACACCGACCTTGCACAAGCCATTGGTGCAACATCGCTTCCTGAGCGTTATAATGTTGAAAACTGGGGAAGTTATTGGCCTAACTGCATCGACCCATGTGTCACCTTTGACAATGGAAAGATGTATATGACCTATGGTTCGTGGTCGGGAGGCATTTTCCAGATACAGCTCGATCCTTCAACAGGTCTTCGCGATTATAGCGTGGAATATCCTTATGAGATAAATGGAACAGCAGCTACTCCAGGTGCTGCCAATGCAAACTGCACCAGCGACCCTTATTTCGGAAAGAAACTTGCTGGTGGATATTATGTATCGGGCGAAGGTGCCTACATAAAGAAAATAGGCAACTACTATTATCTCTTCCTGTCATACGGCGGTTTAGAAGCAGCTGGCGGTTACGAAATGCGTGTGTTCCGTTCTGAACATATTGACGGACCATATAACTATGCCATATATAATGATTATCGCCTAAACTATGGTCCAAATGCCAAGACCAATCGTGGGCAGCGTATCCTTGGCGCAATGGGTGCATGGGGAGCAGTAAACGAAGGTGAGTTGGCACAGGGACACAACTCTGTTCTTGTTGACAACGATGGCGATGCTTTCGTTGTTTATCACACTCGTTATCAGCACAAGGGCGAGATGCACAATGTACGCGTGCGTCAACTCTTTGTAAACAAGAATGGCTTCCTTGTGGCTTCACCATTCCGCTATACAGGAAAACAAACTCGACAGAGCGATATTGAAACTAAGCGACTTTTCACAGCAGAACAAATTGCTGGCACTTATCAGATGATGCTTCATCCTTATAAACTTGACCATGCAAACAAACAGGTTGCCGAGGCACGTACTGTTACCCTTACTGCCGACGGAAGAGTTATTGGTGAAGGTCTCGAGGATGGAGTATGGGAATTTACAGATGACAACAAATCGTTCATTCACCTTGAAATTGATCTTGAAGATTATTATGGCGTTGCCCTGCGACAAAACGTAGATCATCTTGTAAATGCACCAGCAATATGTTTCTCGGCAGTTAAGGAAAGCTATCAGTATGGTGGTGAAACAGTATGGCTATACAAACTCGACAACACCACAACAGCAATACAAAACATTGAGCGTGATGCCTTTAATACAGATAATGATGCTCCTATCTTTAACTTAGCAGGTCAACGAGTAAACAAAGATTTCAAGGGAATAGTCATCAAGAACGGCAAAAAGTTCATTAAGAAATAATGATAAGCAATCATAATGAAACACTACTTATACTTTGCATGGGTTATGCTCATGATATCAACTAACATCTTTGCCCAAGCACATAGCAATCAAGCTACAAAGGGAAAACTCTTCAAAACACCATTTGTTCACGATCCGGTAATGGCGGTTGAAAACGGAGTCACATACATTTATGCTACTGGCATGGGAATAGACGAACTATCATCTACTGATGGCATAAACTACAAAGCAGAAGGAAGCGTTCTGAAGAAGGTTCCAACATGGACCCACGATAGCGTGCCCGAATTTAAATACCACGTATGGGCTCCTGATATAATTAAATACCATGGCAAATGGTATATGGCTTACAGCTGCTCTTCTTTCGGAAAGAACACCTCTGCAATAGGTCTTTTGTCTAATAAAAGGCTCGCAGACAAAGACAGTTGGAAAGATGAGGGCTGCATTATAGCATCACGTGGTGCACGCGACAATTGGAATGCCATAGATCCCAACTTTGTTATCGATAAGAACGACACTCCATGGCTGGTATTTGGTTCTTTCTGGGATGGAATACAGCTTGTGAAGCTCAACAATACCATGCACGTTGCCAAAGGAGAAAAACCTCGCACCATTGCCCGACGCTTTGCCTTCAACACACGCGAAGTTCCTGAATCAGAAGGTGGACCAAAGAAACTTCTCCCAGGCAACTATAGCCTTAATGCAGGACAGAATGCCATTGAAGCTCCTTTCATTTTTAAGCACAACGGCTACTACTATCTCTTTGTTAGCTGGGACTATTGCTGCATGGGAGCAAAAAGCAGCTATAGAGTGGTTGTTGGCAGAAGTCGCAACATCGAAGGTCCATATCTTGACAATCGTGGCATCGACATGCTTAACGGAGGCGGATTACCAGTTATCGAAGGCGACAAAAAAACATTTGAGGCAGCAGGTCATTGCGCTGCATATACCATCGCCAACAAAGACTTTTTCATCTGCCATGGCTATGATATTGCTTTAGATGGCGCAGCCACACTCATAAAGAAAGAAATTAAATGGGACAATAACGACTGGCCAATATTGCAATAACGCAGAAAGATTGAAGTTTGAACATTGAACTTTGAGATTTGAACTTTTTGCAACAAGAAACTCAAGCCGTAGGTTAGCCCTTCCCCTTTGGTAAGGGATGTGATAGGCTGTCTTTATCATTTATCATTTGTCAATTTTCATTTAGCGGAGCGCGTCCGCGCATTCCTTCGAGATGCCTCCTAAATGCCTTCGAGATGCTTTCGAGATGATTTTGCCCTATTTTGTTAATCTTTTTTCACCTATAAAGGCGAGAAAGAGTTGGAACAGGAAAGCTATAGAGAAAATTATTTCCAATTTCACCCCTCAGCACTAAACCTATTGTGTTTCAACGACTTAACATCATTTTTCAACTTCACCCCATCTTCACCCCAACTTCACCCATCTTTTTTATGCTCTTTTGCCCTATTTATAGCTGGCTATAACGTTTTTAAGGGTGAAGATGAGGTGAAGTTATGGTGAAGTTGAATTTTACACTTAAAGCTTTGATATACAATGCATAACACTCGTAGGGGTGAAATTGAACATAGAACATTTGCAAAAATAGTTCTTCGTCAAAAAACTTATGGCATTCTGCACTTTTTATAACGATTAAAAGATATTTACACATTTCACTTACCAAGAAAAAACACCAAATACTGAAATTTTAGGTTTCTGGGCAGAGAGGAAAATTTTCCTAAGCAGCCAGTAAAATTTGCCTAACTAAGCAGTTTACACTATCATTTTGAAATTTATTGAATATATCGTTTTTTCTTGTCAATCAAATAAGCCACGAATATTGTAATTCTTACTGAATTTTCGCAAGTGAATATACTCTGTATTTTTCTCTTAATATAAAAGAAAATAAAGACGAAAAGAGCATTCTGCTCTTATGATGAATTTATGTTTCAGC
>OCVV011358681.1_pt1 | contig 31534 bp, 29 predicted proteins | sample 1539721 | NCBI WGS metagenome assembly OCVV01 (sample SAMN02144230, study PRJEB22623) | gut metagenome | biome: sheep rumen | host: Ovis aries | place: New Zealand | reverse complement strand
GCCGAGCTTTCGCTTGCGGGCGACGGCCTGAAGAAGTACCGCGACCGCTTCGAGGCGGCCGGCCTCACGCGCGTGCTGGACGAGTCGCTGTGGCACCCCACGGCGCAGGGTCTTGCGCGCGCCTGGGCGGCGTCGCCCGTGCGCGGCAGCGGCGACCCGGCCCTCGTGCTGCCCATCTACACGCGCCTCTCGGACGCGGAGGAGAACGAGCGCAAGCGCCTGGGCCTGAGGGCGCCCGCAAGCGTCGAGGTCACCGGCGTGGACGACGCGCTGGCAGACCGGCACCTCCAGCTGCGCCCCATGTCCGTGAACGACCTGCCGGCCGTCGCGGCGCTCGAGAGCGAGTCCTACGCGGGCGCGGCCCACACGCCGTGGACCGAGCGCATGTTCTACGACGAGCTCTCGCAGCCCGGCCGCAGCTGGTGGGTCGCGCACGACCTCGGCACCGTCATCGGCTTCGCGGGCGGCCAGCTCGCGGGCGACGACTTCGAGGTGACGGACGTCGTCGTCGCGCGCGACAGGCGCCGCCAGGGCGTCGCGTCCCGGCTCGTGTCGCGCATCTGCTACGACGCCCACGTGCTGAACGCCGCGACGGCGTCGCTCGAGGTGGACGAGAAGAACGCGCCCGCGCGTGCCGCGTACGCCTCCCTTGGCTTCAAGGAGGCCGGGCGTCGCCGCGCGTATTACGGCGAGGGGCACGACGCCCTCATCCTGAAGGTGGCGCTGCCGCTCGCGGCGGACGCGGAGCACACGCTCGACCACGTGGAGCCGTCCGCCTCCATCAGGCCGTGGCCCATCCAGGTGGGGGAGCGCGACGCACGGGCCCGCGAGCGCCTTGCGGCCGCGGGCGACCTCGTGCTCTCGATCGAGTCCTCGTGCGACGAGACCGCGATGGCCGTCATCGACTCGCACGGCGAGATCTGCGCAAACGTCGTCGCGACGTCGATCGACTTCCACGCGCGCTTTGGCGGCGTCGTGCCAGAGATCGCGTCCCGCAAGCACGTCGAGGCGATCTTCGGCGTGTTCGAGGAGGTCATGGCCCAGGCCGGCCATCACTTTGGCTGCGACACGCTCACGCCGCGCGACCTGTCCTGCGTCGGCGTCACGGCGGGCCCCGGCCTCGTGGGCGCCCTCGTCGTGGGCGTCGCGTTCGCGAAGGGGCTCTGTGCCGCGACGGGCCTTCCGCTCACGGCCGTGAACCACCTGGAGGGCCACCTGCTCGCAAACCTGTTCGAGACGCCGGACCTCACGCCGCCGTTCGTGGCGAGCCTCGTGTCCGGCGGCAACACCATGCTCGTCCACGTGCGCGACTGGGGCGACTACCAGGTCCTCGGCGCCACGATCGACGACGCGGTCGGCGAGGCGTTCGACAAGGTGGCAAAGGCGCTCGGGCTCGGATATCCCGGAGGCCCCGTCATCTCCAAGCTCGCGGCCAAGGGCAACAAGAAGGCCATCCACTTCCCGCGTGCCATGATGCACAGCCACGACTACCGCTTCAGCCTCTCCGGCCTCAAGACGGCGGTCATCACGTACATCGAGGGCGAGAACAAGGCCGGGCGCCCCATCAACCTGCCGGACCTCGCCGCGTCGTTCGAGGCGGCCGTCATCGACGTCCAGGTGTCGAAGGCGATCGCCGCCGTGGACGAGACGGGTGTGTCCGACTTCTGCGTCGGCGGAGGCGTCGCGGCAAACCCGGAGCTCCGCGCGGAGTACCGTCGCAAGTTCGGTCGCCGGGGCGTGCGCGTCACCGTCCCGCCCATGGTGGTCTGCGGCGACAACGGCGCCATGATCGCCGTGGCGGCGCTCAGGAACTATCGCGCCGGCCAGTTCGCGGACCTCTCGCTCGACGCGAACCCCAACGCAAAGCTCGGCTGCTGGTCCTCGGACGAGAAGCCCGTGGTCAGCGGTCCGTGGCCCAACATGGCATAGCGGCCCGCCTCCGGCGGCACCCCACGCTGGCATATCGGCCGCGGCCGCTGCGCTTCTCGCCCGTCGGCGCAAGGAAAACGCAAAAGTAATTTATGACCGGTCGACCTGCGGCGATTTGCGGGCCGGCCGGTTACGCTGTTGTTACCGCTGGCCCGTGGGGTGGCGCCACGTCGGCAAACGGCGTATGGTTTCAGTGTGCGCGTAACTTTCTCGCATTAAGTTGCAAGGGGGAGGGGAATGGGTCCCCTCCGGTTGCGTCGCGCGGAAGGGGTCTTTTCACAGCTTGCCAAGGGAATCGAGGAACACCATGACCCAGAAGCACGATTTCGAGCAAATCAATCCGCAAACGAACGCGTCGGGACGCGACGCCGCAAGGCAGCTTTCCCGCCGTGGCTTCCTGAAGGTCTCCGGCATGACGGCCATCACCGCCGCCGGCCTCACCTTCCTCACCGCGTGCGGCCCCGCCGCGCAGGGCACCTCCGACAAGTCCTCCTCTTCCTCCTCCAAGTCCGACACCGGCGTCCTCGGCGACGGCAAGACCATGCGCGTCGGCATGGAGGCCGCGTACGCCCCGTACAACTGGCAGACCACCCAGAAGTCCGAGTACACCATCCCCATCGAGAACGTGGACGGTGCGTACGCTGACGGCTACGACGTCCAGTTCGCGAAGGTCGTCGGCAAGGCGCTCGGCATGAAGCCCGTCGCCGTCAAGATGAGCTTCTCCGGCCTGATCGACGCCCTCAACAACGGCCAGATCGACGTGATCATCGCCGGCATGTCCGCCACGAAGGAGCGCAAGCAGTCCATCGACTTCTCCAAGCCGTACTTCGTGGGCGGCTTCGGCCTCCTCGTGAAGAAGGGCTCCAAGTACGCCAGCGCAACGTCTTTGGAGGACTTCTCCGGCGCCGCGGTCCTCGGCCAGAAGGACACCCTGCTCGACACCGTCATCGACGAGATCCCCAACGTCAACCACCTCACACCGGTCGACTCCGTGCCCAACCAGCTCTCCCAGCTCGACCAGGGCACGTGCGACGCCATCACCTACAACACCGAGAACACCAACGGCTTCCTGCGCGCCAACCCCGACCTCGTCGCCATCCAGTTCGAGAAGGGCAAGGGCTTCAAGGAGACCGTCCCGGCCAACGTCGGTCTCGCCAAGGGCCAGAAGAAGGTCCTCGCGAAGATCAACAAGGCGCTTGCGGCCGTCGACCAGGACACCCGCACCAAGATGTTCGACGCCGCCGTCGAGCGCCAGCCATCGTAGGCCGCGCCCCATCGCGCCCATCGCGTTTCTAGGTAGAGAAGAGCGTGCCCTCCCGCCCGCACCGGCGTGGCGGAGGGGCACGCATCACGCATTAGTCACAAGGAGGTCGTGCCCATGAGCACAGCCCAAGGTGCGGAAGGCACCCCAAAGGAGAAGGGCAGGGGCCGTCTTGGCAGCTTCCTGCTAGAAGACCACCGCTATGTCCTTCTGGGGACGAGCGTGGTGGCCGCGCTCGGCATGTGGCTCTCGATGCAGCCGCGCTCGGCGCTCAGCTTCCTGGCGCCCGTGTACGCTCTCGAGGTCGTCATGTACTACGTGCTGCTCGCATGGCTCGTCGTCTCGGCGGTCGCGCTCGTGACGAAGCTCGCCAAGTGGCGCGACTACGCCCAGACGTCGCCGTTCGCGAAGCCGGCTGCCCGGCGTGCCGAGCGTCTGTGCTCCTACGTCGTCTGGCTCTTCTCGGCCGTGCTCTTCGTCGACCGCGCGGTCATGGGCTTCGTGTCCGTGGTTCAGGGCGCCATCGCGTCCAACTCCAACCCCAAGGACTTCCTCAGCGCCATGGTGTACATGGTGTACAAGGGTCGCGGCATCTTCGCGCGTGGCATCGCCACCACCATCGAGCTCGCCGTCTTTGGCACCATCATCGCGTTCTTCCTCGCGCTGCTCCTGGTGTTCCTGCGCCTGCAGCAGGTCGACCGCCCGGACAACGACTTCGTGCGCTTCCTCAAGGTCGTGGGCTGCGGGTTTGCCAAGGTGTACTCTGCTGTGGTCCGCGGCACGCCCATGATGGTGCAGTCGCTCATCATCTACTTCGCCGGGTTCGCGGTGCTGTCCGGCTCCGGCATGAGCACGAACGAGATCCGCGCCGTCTGGTCCACGTTCGTCGCCGGCCTCGTCACCATCTCGCTGAACTCCACCGCGTACATGATGGAGGTCCTGCGCGGCGGCATCGAGGCCGTCGACCCCGGCCAGACGGAGGCGGCGCGCTCGCTGGGCCTCTCGCAGTGGCAGGCCATGAGCAAGGTCGTCTTCCCGCAGGGCATCAAGAACTCCATCCCGGCGCTCTCCAACGAGCTCGTCATCAACATCAAGGACTCCTCGGTCCTCTCGGTCATCGGCGTGTTCGACCTCATGTTCGCCACCACGACCGTCGCCGGCATCTACTATCGCCAGCTCGAGACCTACGTCGCGGCGGCCGTGTGCTACCTCATCCTCACCATGATCGCGTCCAAGCTCCTCTCCATGCTCGCCGTCCGCCTGGACGCCCCGGCCATGGGGCCGGCGCTGTCCTCGTCCGAGGTCAAGGTCACCACGGGCGTCGCCGGCAGCGCGAGCCAGACCATCAAGACTGAAATCGAGTCCGGACAGACCCAGCATAGGGGAGGCATGTAGGCCATGGCAGCAAGCAACACCGCGGGCACCGAGCCCGTCATCAGGATCGAGGGCCTGCGCAAGAGCTTCGGCGACCACGTCGTCCTCAAGAACATCGACTTCGACGTCATGCCGGGCGAGGTCGTCACCATCATCGGCGCGTCCGGCTCCGGCAAGTCCACGCTCCTGCGCTGCATCAACCTGCTCGAGACGCCCGATTCCGGCCACGTGTGGTTCCACGGCCAGGACCTCGCGGCAGAGCACGTGGACGTCAATAGGCTGCGCGAGAAGATCGGCATGGTCTTCCAGGGATTCAACCTGTTCAACAACCTCAACGTGCTCCAGAACTGCACGCTCGCACCCGTCACGCTGAAGAAGATGGGCAAGGCGGACGCGGAGGCCGAGGCGATGCGCCACCTCACGGAGGTCGGCCTCGCGGAGTTCGCGAAGTCCCCGGTCACGTCGCTCTCCGGCGGCCAGAAGCAGCGCGTCGCCATCGCGCGCGCCCTGTGCATGAGACCTGACCTCATGCTGTTTGACGAGCCCACCTCCGCCCTCGACCCAGAGATCGTGGGCGAGGTCCTCAGCGTCATGCGCGACCTCGCGAAGGACGGCATGACCATGGTCGTCGTCACGCACGAGATGGAGTTCGCGAAGAACGTCTCGGACAAGGTCGTCTTCATGGACCAGGGCGTCATCGCGGAGCAGGGCGACCCGCAGCAGATCTTTACGAACCCGCGCATGCCGCGCACCCGCGAGTTCCTCTCGCGCTACCTGGAGGACAAGCCGGCAGAGGTGCGGGAGGCTTAGCGCATGGCGTCCGTATGGCAGTTCTTCTCGCACGAGGGCGACTACGCAGACCTAAACGAGGCCGCCGCGTGCTCCCGCCTTGCGCAGGCGCTCTCCATCGCGACGGTGGACGGCCCCACGCACGACGAAACGGACTGGGCCGCCTTCGACGAGCTGGCCGAGTTCTTCCGCAGGTCGTTCCCGTACGTGTTCGAGGCGGCGGAGGTCGAGAAGGTCGACCACTCGCTCATGCTCACGCTCCACGGGCAGGACGCCTCCCTCGACCCCGTCATGTTCATGGGCCACATGGACGTGGTGCCCGTCGTCCCCGGGACGGAGGGCGACTGGGAGCACGGCGCCTTCAGCGGCCACGTGGACGACGAGTACGTGTGGGGCCGTGGTGCGCTCGACATGAAGGACCAGGTCATGGGCGTGCTCGAGGCCGTGGAGTACGCGCTTCGCCACGGGTGGGAGTTCCGCCGCACGCTCATGCTGTGCCTGGGCCAGGATGAGGAGACCCTCCAGTCCGGCGCCCGCTCCATGGGGAGGCTCCTTGCGGAGCGCGGCGTGCGCCTGCACTTCGTGGTGGACGAGGGCGACTACCTCGTGGAAGACCTCGCGCACCTTGGAGCGCCCGGTCGCCACTGCATGACGGTCGGCCTTGCCGAGAAGGGCTATGCCGACGTCCGCCTCATCGCCAGGAGCGCGGGCGGGCACTCATCCAATCCCTTTGGCGGCACGTCGCTCGCGCGCCTCGCGAAGGCGATCGACCGCGTGGCGAGCAGCCCCTGGCCGGCGGAGCTCATCGAGGTCGACCGCACGATGCTCGCCGCGATCGCGCCGTATGTGACGGAAGGTCCGCTCGCACGGCTCGTCTCGGGCGGCCGCGCGTCCATCGACGCGAACGCGCAAGAGATCGCGGACGTCTTCTACCGGGACCCGAGCCTGTTCCCGTTCGTCACCACCACGGTCGCACCCACCATGATCGAGGGGTCGTCCCGCCAGTCGAACGTCATGCCGCAGGACATGAGCGCAACCATCAACTTCCGCATCCTGCCCGGCACGACGGTGGCGCAGGTGGAGGAGCGCGTCCGCGAGCTCGTGGACGGCCTCGGCGTCGAGGTGGAGCTCAGGGCGGACGTGTGCAACGATCCGTCCCGCACGTCGCGCGCGGACGGCGCCGGCTTCGCCGCGCTTCGGGAGGCGGCGTCGCGCTACTTCGCGGAGCCGGGCGACGGCTCGCCGCTGCCGCTCGTGCCGTCGCTTCAGACCGGCGCGACGGACGCGAGCATGTACGAGTGCGTCTGCGACAGTTGCCTGCGCTTCTCGCCCTTCGTCGCGGACGCGGACGAGGTGGACCGCGGCGTGCACGGCACGAACGAGCGCATCACGCGCCGCGCCTACATGCAGGGCATCAGGTTCTTCGTGCGCCTCATCCAGCAGACGCTGCTGTAGGGGCACCGCCGCGCCACGCCGCCCATCGCGGCTCCGTCGTTTCGCATGCACACAAGTAGGAGGTCAAGGCCCCATGGGTTCTCTGAGCGTCGTCATGTCAAACCACGTCTTCCTGGGGCAGGGGAGCCCGGACGTCCGCGCCGCCCTCGTGATCGAGGGTGACACCATCCGCGCGGTCGCCTCTCCGGAGCACCTTGCCCACGTCGTGCCGGAAGGCACGCCCGTGCGCGACTTCGGCGACGCGTTCATATGTCCCGGCTTCCACGACGCGCACCAGCACGTGTTCCACACGTCGCTCTTCCGGAGCGACCTTGCGCTCTCGTACGCGGGCACAAGCGAGAAGGACTGCGTCCGCAGGCTGCGGGAGTTCGCGGCGCGGCATCCCGGCGACGGGTGGCTCCTTGGCCAGGGCTTTCGCTCCGCGCTCTGGGACCCACCCGTGCCTCCGACGCGCGCCTCGCTCGACGAGGCGTTCCCGGACCGGCCGGTCTGCATGTACGAGGGCGACCTCCACACGCTGTGGGTGAACACGCGCGGCCTCTCGGAGCTCGGCATCACGGACGACACCGTCCCGCCGGCCGGCGGCTTCTTCGACCGCGACGCGGACGGCCACCTCACCGGCGTCATCCACGAGGCCGCCGGCATGTACTACGTGTCGAAGGTGTTCGCGAGCCTGCCCAGGCAGGGCGTGCTCGACGCATACCGCGACTACTTCCGCATGAGCCTCTCTCAGGGCATCACGAGCGTGTGCGACATGGCGCTCTGCGCCATCCCGGGCACGGACTTCGTGTACGACGACATCTACCGCGAGCTTCTGGGCGCGGGGCAGATCCCCATGCGCGTGCACCTGTACCCGCAGAACGTCGGAACGTTCGAGCGCGTCGAGAGCCTGCAGGCGGAGTTCAGGGGCAAGATGGTGCAGGTCCCGGGCACGAAGCAGTTCTTCGACGGCATATCGAGCGCGCACACGGCGTGGCTGCACGAGCCGTACGCGAACCCGTACTTCCCGGGCGACTGCGGAAGGCCCACCGTCGATGCGGAGGTCATGCGCTCCTACGTGATGGAGGCCGCGCGCCGCGGCATCGCCACGCGGATCCACACCATAGGCGACAGGGCGGTCAGCACCGCAATCGACATCTTCGCGGAGGCGCGCCGCGCCTACGGCCGCCCGCGCCACGGCATGAACGCGATAGAGCACATCGAGAACCTCACCCCCGCGGACGTGGAGGCCATGGCCAAGATCGACCTCGTCGCCTCCGTCCAGCCGCAGCACGTGGTGATAGACGTGACGCAGCCGGAGCGCGACCTGGGCCCGGAGCGCGCGTCGTTCATGTGGCCGTTCGAGAGCTACGCCCGTGCGGGCGTCACCATGGCGTTCGGCACGGACTCTCCGTGCGTGCCGGACAGCGCGATGCAGGTGCTCAGCTGCGCCGTCACGCGCGAGGTGCCGCAGACCAACCAGCCGTCCGGCGGCTGGCTTCCCCAGGAGCGCATCTCCATGCCACGCGCGATCGACGCGTACACCCGCGGCAGCGCGCGCCTCGTAGGCCGCGAGCACGAGCTCGGCACGCTCTCCGCGGGCAGGCTCGCGGACTTCGTGGTGCTCGACACGGACCTCGTCACCGCGGACCCGGAGCGCATCCAGGACGTCGCGACCGTCGCCACGTACGTCGGCGGCGTGCCGGTGTGGGAGGCATAGCCCCGCAAGTTGGCATATGCTGTCTGTGACGGCATGCGCGGACGGCGCCCGCGCCACGAGCGCTCGCGAAAGGGGAGTTCATGCAGGACGGATTCGTAAAGGTCGCGGCCCGGACCCCGGAGGTCCGCGTGGCAGACGTCGACTTCAACGTCAAGGCCGTGGTGCAAGAGGTGCGGGAGTCCTTCTCGCTCGACGGCGCCCGCGTCATCGTCCTGCCCGAGCTCGCGCTCACGGGCTACACCTGCGAGGACCTGTTCTGGCAGGACGCGCTTCTGGACGCTGCCGAGAAGGGCGTGGCGGACGTGGCCCGGGCAACGTCGCGCGTGGACGCCCTCGTGCTGGTGGGCGCGCCCGTGCGCGCTGGCGGCAAGCTGTACAACTGCGCCGTCGCGCTCAGTCGCGGCCGCGTCCTCGGCATCGTGCCAAAGCGCCACATCCCCAACTACAACGAGTTCTACGAGGCGCGGCACTTCTGCGCCGGCCCGCTGGACGTGACGGGCATAGACTTTGCCGGGCAGCAGGGCGTGCCGTTTGGCGCGCGCCAGTTGTTTGCGTGCGACAGCATGGCGAACCTCGTCGTCGCGGCGGAGGTGTGCGAGGACCTGTGGGTTCCGGAGCCGCCCTCCATCGCGCACGCGCTTGCCGGCGCGACCGTGCTGTGCAACCTGTCCGCGTCAAACGCAATCGTCGGCAAGGCGGCGTACCGCCGGAGCCTGGTGGCGGGCCAGTCCGCGCGCCTCGTGGCCGGCTACGTGTACTGCAGCGCCGGCTGGGGAGAGTCCACGCAGGACCTCGTGTTCTCCGCGCACGACATCGTGGCGGAAAACGGCAGCGTGCTTGCGGAGGGCAGGCCGTTTCGCGAGGCGCGCGCCACGAGCGAGGTCGACGTCGACATGCTCGCGGCGGAGCGCCGCCGCCTGAGCACGTTTGTGACCGCACCTTCCGGCGAGGCCGCGGGCTACGTGGTCACGCCCTTCTCGCTCGAGGCGGAGCCGACCGAGCTCACGCGCTGGGTGGACCCGCACCCGTTCGTCCCCTCGGACGCGGCGCAGCGCAGCGCGCGCTGCGAGGACGTGCTCTCGATCCAGTCGTATGGCCTCGCAAAGCGCATGGCGCACACGCGCTCCAAGGCGGCCGTCATCGGCGTGTCCGGCGGGCTCGACTCCACGCTCGCCCTGCTCGTGACGGCGCGTGCCTTCGACATCCTGGGCATGGACCACTCCGGCATCGTCGCCGTTACCATGCCGGGCTTTGGCACGACGGAGCGCACGCACGGCAACTCGGAGGTCCTGGCAGATGCTCTGGGCGCCACGCTTCGCGAGGTGAGCATCACGAAGGCGGTGCGCCAGCACTTCGCGGACATAGGGCACGACGAGAAGGACCACTCCGTCACGTACGAGAACGCCCAGGCCCGCGAGCGCACGCAGATACTGATGGACGTCGCGAACCAGGTGGGCGGCCTCGTGGTGGGCACGGGCGACCTGTCTGAGCTCGCGCTGGGCTGGGCCACGTACAACGCAGACCACATGAGCATGTACGGCGTGAACGCGTCCGTCCCTAAGACGCTCGTGCGGCACCTCGTGCGTTACGTCGCCGATACCACGGAGTCCGACGCGCTCTCCGAGGTGCTGCTCGACGTGCTGGACACGCCCGTCTCGCCGGAGCTTCTGCCCGCGGAGGAGGACGGCACCATCGCGCAACGCACCGAGGACCTCGTCGGCCCGTACGAGCTGCACGACTTCTTCCTGTACCAGGTGCTGCGCCGCGACTTCCCGCCGCGCAAGGTGTACCGCCTCGCGCGCTACGCGCTGGGCGACTCCTACGACGACGAGACGATCCTTGCGTGGCTCCGCACGTTCTACCGGCGGTTCTTCTCGCAGCAGTTCAAGCGCAGCTGCCTGCCGGATGGCCCGAAGGTCGGCTCCGCCGCCGTGTCGCCGCGCGGCGATCTGCGCATGCCGTCGGACGCGTGCTCCACGCTGTGGCTTGCAGAGGTGGACAAGCTGTCGTAGCGCCCGCGCCGCCCGCGCCACATTTATGAGTGAAGACGCATGTCGGCCTGGCTTTGTGCCAGGCCGCGTGCGTATGCGGGTTGAAACATGCACATGCGTTGACCCATGCGAGAAAATCTAAGTGCCGCCTGTAAGATTTTTTCTCTTTTGTTGTATAAGGGTTGGGTTCTGGGTAGAATTCAGAACGTCAGATAGGCGAGAGGGGGCGCCAGCCCCTTCAGATACCAAGAGACGTGCAGGTACGCACGAAAACGGGAGGTTTTGACCATGACTCTTAAGCCGCTTGGTGACCGCGTTCTTGTTAAGCCCGCTCCCAAGGAGGAGAAGACCGCTTCCGGCCTCTACATCTCTTCCGGCGCGCAGGAGAAGCCGCAGCGCGGCGAGGTCGTCGCCGTCGGCGCCGGCAAGCTCAACGACAAGGGCGAGCGCATCGTCCCGGACGTCAAGGTTGGCGACCAGGTGTACTACGGCAAGTTCGGCGGCAACGAGGTCAAGGTCGACGGGGAGGACTTCCTCCTGCTTCGTGCTGACGACATCTACGCGATTATTACCGAGTAGCCGGCAGGCTTCACGAGACATCTTTCAAACGAGTGACATCGGAGGATAAGAATGGCTAAGGACATTGTTTTCGGCACCGACGCACGTGCCAAGCTCGCCAAGGGCGTGAACACCCTTGCTGACGCCGTGACCACCACGCTTGGCCCCAAGGGCCGCTACGTGGCGCTCCAGCGCTCCTACGGCGCCCCCACCATTACGAACGACGGCGTGTCCGTCGCAAAGGAGATCGAGCTGAAGGACCCGATCGAGAACATGGGTGCCCAGCTCGTGAAGGAGGTCGCCACCAAGACGAACGACACCGTCGGTGACGGCACCACCACCGCTACCCTGCTTGCCCAGGTCATCGTGAACGAGGGCCTCCGCAACGTCGCCGCGGGTGCGAACCCCATCGCTATCCGTCGCGGCATCGACAAGGCCGTCGACGCCGCCGTCGCCGAGATGAAGAAGATGTCCGCCGACGTCTCCACCTCCGAGCAGATCGCGTCCGTCGGCACCATCTCCGCCGGCGATCCCGCCATCGGCCAGAAGATCTCCGAGGCCATGGAGGTCGTGGGCAAGGACGGCGTCATCACCGTCGAGGACTCCCAGACCTTCGGCATCGACATCGACACCGTCGAGGGCATGCAGTTCGACAAGGGCTACATCTCCCCGTACTTTGCCACGAACAACGACACGATGACCGCGGAGCTGCAGAACCCCTACATCCTGATGACTGACCAGAAGATCAGCAACATCCAGGACATCCTGCCCGTGCTCGAGGCCATCCAGAAGAGCGGCTCCCCGCTGCTCATCATCGCCGAGGACGTCGACGGCGAGGCCCTGGCTACCCTGATCCTCAACAAGCTCCGTGGCACGCTGAACGTCGCCGCCGTGAAGGCCCCCGGCTACGGCGATCGCCGCAAGCGCATGCTCGAGGACATCGCCATCCTGACTGGCGGCCAGGTCGCCATGAAGGAGCTTGGTGTTGAGCTGACCGACGTCACCGCCGAGATGCTCGGCCGCGCCAAGTCCGTCAAGATCACCAAGGACAACACCACGATCGTGGACGGCGCTGGCTCCAAGGAGGCCATCGAGGACCGCATCTCCCAGATCAAGGGCGAGATCGAGCACACCGACTCCGACTTCGACAAGGAGAAGCTGCAGGAGCGCATGGCCAAGCTGTCCGGCGGCGTCGCCGTCATCAAGGTCGGCGCGGCTACCGAGGTCGAGCTGAAGGAGATCAAGCACCGCATCGAGGACGCGCTGCAGGCAACCCGCGCAGCCGTCGAGGAGGGCATCGTCGCTGGTGGCGGCGTCGCGTTCCTGGAGGCCGCAAAGGCGCTGGACGGCGTCGAGGCTGCTGACGCAGACGAGCAGATCGGCGTCGACATCATCCGCAAGGCCCTGACCGCCCCGGTCAAGACCATCGCACAGAACGCCGGCTTCGAGGGCTCCGTCGTGGTCGAGAAGATCAAGACCCTGCCCGAGGGCGAGGGCCTGAACTCCGCCAACGGCGAGTGGGGCAACATGATTGAGATGGGCGTCCTCGACCCCGTCAAGGTCACCCGCACCACGCTGCAGAACGCAGCGTCCGTCGCGTCCCTCATCCTCATCACCGAGGCAACCGTCTCCGATGAGCCGAAGGACACCACCATCGAGGAGGCCATCTCCGCTGCGGCCGCACAGGGCGGCCAGGGCGGCGGCATGTACTAAGGCCATTCGCTACTAGAGGCTAGAGCGATATCCGGTCCCGGATTCCCGTTTCATCTCTGCGGGGGTCCGGGACCTCGTTTTGTATGCGTGTCGGCCGACTCGGCCATCGCGGCTCGCATATGTCCATTAAGCGGTACAATTGCAGTTCGGCAACACGAAGGGGGAGACATGGCCCAGAAGCGCGACGTAATCGACGACCTCATTGACATCCAGAGCGACTGGAAGGCCGTCAAGAACCCGTTGGGCGGGCTGGCCGGCTCGCTTGCCGTCGACCCCGAGAACTCGAACTTCTACGACCCCTCGGACTACAAGGAGCGTCCTCGCGCGAACTCCCTGTTCTGCACGCGCGTCGCGTCGGAGGGCGCGGACGACTGCCACCGGTGCCTGGACGTCTGCCCTGTGGATGCCATCACCATCACGAAGAACGCCGTCAAGATCGCAGATAACTGCCGCAAGTGCGGCCTGTGCAGCGTCGTCTGTCCCACGGAGGTCTTCGTCGCGTACAAGGTCACCCCGAAGAGCCTGTACGACAGGATCTCCAAGGTCGCGAGCGAGTACGAGCAGTGCTACATCACCTGCACGCGAGCCCTGGGGCGCAACCCCAAGGACAACGAGATTCTTCTGCCGTGCGTGGGCGCCGTATCCCGCGAGACGTGGTTCGCCCTGCTGAGGGAGTACAACAACCTGAGCATCTACCTGCCCCTGGGCATCTGCGACAAGTGTCGCAACGTAACGGGTGAGGAGACGTACGCAAACGAGATCGCGGCGGGGGAGGAGCTGAGCCACGGGGCCATGGGGCTTGAAGTGGACGAGAAGGACCTCACCCACGAGCAGACGCGCGCCTACAAGCGCAGCCAGTTCATGTCGACCATGGTGAAGGCCGGCACCGCGGCGCTTGCCACCACGAACCCCGCAATGTCGGGAGCCGCCGCCATCGCCGAGAAGGTGCGCAGGCACTCCGAGCAGATGACTGCTCTCCAGAACTCCCTCGAGCGCGCGGTCGGCGCGAAGACGACGGAGAAGCACCGTCGCATCCTCACACAAAACCGCAAGCTCATGCTCACGACCATCCAGAAGGACAACTCGCTCGCGGAGGGCTTCGACCTGAAGATCCCGAAGTGCGACCCAGAGCTGTGCACCGCCTGCGGCGACTGCGTCACGACGTGCACGCTGCACGCGTGCGACCTGGACGGGCGCGGGCACTTCTCGGTAGAGCCCGCGTACTGCGTCAACTGCGGTGCCTGCGCGAAGGCGTGTCCCGAGGGGGCGCTCACGATGGTGGACTGCGACAAGAAGGACCTCGTGGTTCGCGACGAGGAGGCCGAGCGCCGCAAGCGCGCCGCGGCAAAGCAGAAGGCCCGGATCGAGAAGACGAAGGCCGAGGGCAAGAAGCAGCTCAACAGGGTGCTCGACGGGCTCGAGCGCCTTGCCGACGAATAGCCTAAGCAGGCTCCCGCAAGTATCTACCAGACGGAGATGAGGACGTGTCACTTTCAATCGGTATCGTAGGTCTGCCCAACGTGGGCAAGTCGACCCTGTTCACCGCGCTGACCCGCAAGGGCGGGCTCTCGGCCAACTACCCCTTCGCCACGATCGACCCCAACGTGGGCATCGTGGACGTTCCCGACGAGCGCCTGAACAAGCTCGCCGAGATGGTGCATCCCGCGAAGATCGTGCCGGCCTCCGTCGAGTTCGTTGACATCGCAGGCCTGGTCAAGGGCGCGAACGAGGGCGAGGGCCTCGGCAACCAGTTCCTGGCGAACATCCGCAACTGCGACGCCATCTGCGAGGTCGTCCGCTTCTTCAAGGATCCCAACGTCATGCGCGAGACCGGCCGCACCGGCGAGTTCGTGGACCCCGCGGCCGACGTGGACACCATCCAGACCGAGCTCATCCTCGCGGACCTGGGCTCGCTCGAGCGCTCGATCCCCAAGCTCGAGAAGGAGGCCAAGCGCGACAAGGAGATGAAGCCGCGCCTGGACGTAGCGAAGCGCCTGCAGGACTGGCTGAACCAGGGCAACCGCGCCGCGACCCTCGACCTCACCGACGACGAGCGCGCCGCCGCGCACGACCTGTTCCTGCTGACCATGAAGCCGATCCTGTACGTCGCGAACTGCGACGAGGACCAGCTGCACGACGACCTCACCATCCAGGGTCAGAAGGCCATCCCCATCTGCGCGGAGGTCGAGGCGGAGCTCGCGGACCTCGACGCGGAGGAGGCCGCGGAGTACCTGGAGTCCATGGGGCTTGAGCACTCCGGCCTCGAGACCCTGGCCCAGGCGGCGTACCACCTGCTTGGCCTGCAGAGCTTCTTCACGGCCGGCCCGAAGGAGGTTCGCGCCTGGACCGTCCGCATCGGCGCGAAGGCCCCGGAGGCAGCCGGTGTCATCCACTCGGACTTCGAGAAGGGCTTCATCAAGGCCGAAACCATCAGCTACGACGACTACGTCAACCTCGGTGGCGAGCAGGGTGCGAAGGAGGCCGGCCGCATGCGCATGGAGGGCAAGGACTACGTCGTGCAGGACGGCGACGTGATGGTCTTCCGCTTCAACGTGTAGCACCAGCCAACGCAGTCGCCGTCTGTCGCGCAACCCCGGCGCGCGGGCAAGAAGAACGCCCCCTTCCGGTTTTCCATCAGTCCGGAAGGGGGCGTTTCTCGTCTTGATGCCCTGGGTGCCGCGACCTGCGGTGCCCCTAGTTCGTGCCGGTGACGGCGTTGCTGCCGGCGGTCGTCGCGCCGCCCGTGCCCGTCGAGCCGGTCGCGTCGGCAGACTTGGCGGAGCCGTCGATCCAGTCGGCGCCAAACACCACCACGACGTCCGTCGACGTGTCCCACGAGCCGTCGTTCTGCACGGGCGCGGCGGAAAGCCCGAGCGTCTTCGCGACGCCTGCCGCCTTCGCCTGGGCGTCGCCGTTGTAGTAGACCGTCGTCTTCGCCTGCAGCGACGGCGCGTCGTTCGTCGTCGCCGTGAAGCCGGCGCTCGTCAGCGTGGACGCGCCGTTGCCGGCGACGCCGGCGGTCGAGGTGCCGTTCAGCACGAGCACGGTGCCCGTGTACTCCGGGCTCACCTGCGCCGCATCGTTTGCGCTGGCGCTGCTTGAGGAGGAGTTGTCCCCGGTCGAGGTGCTCACGCCCACGGATCCCGCGACGCCCGCGGTAAAGTCCTGCGACGCGTCCTCGTACGGCGGCAGGCCCTTGTCCACGCGGTCCATGATCTTCTTCCACGTGGTCGTGTCGCAGATCTCGTACCACGTGCTGTCGACGTACTTGCTGATGGTGGGGCATTGGCCGGAGTACACGTCCTTCTCGACGTCTATGCCCTTGAAGCTCGACGCAAGCGACGCGATCGATGTCACGTCCATGTCGGTCGTGACGTAGCCGGAAAGCGTCGTCACCGTGGGAACGATGGTCGAGGCGCCGCCCTTCATCACCTTCGTGATGACCGCGCCAATCAACATCCGCTGGTTTGCGGCGCGATAGAAGTCGCCTCCGCCGTAGCTGTCGTACGCGTGGCGCGCACGGCCAAGCAGCGCCGCCGTCTTGCCGTCGAGCTTCTGCTTGCCCGCGGGCAGGTCAAGTCCGGTGTACTTTGGGTCCTTAACCGCGACGGGCAGGTCAACGGTCACGCCGCCGATGGCGTCTACCACCTTCGCGAATCCGTCCATGTCGATCTCGGCGTAGTGCGAGATGTCCACGCCCGCGAACTCGCTCACGATCTTCGTCGCGTACGCGGCGCCGCCAAACGAGTATGCCGCATTGATCTTCTGCTTGCCGTTCGTCCCCATGTCCACCAGGGTGTCGCGCGGTATCGATATCAGCGTGACCTTCTTGTCGCGCGGGTCCACGCGGGCGAGGATGATGGTGTCCGTGCGGTACGCGCTGTAGTCCTCGCCGTAGTCCTTGCTCTCCGCGCGCTCCTCGTCCTTGTCGATGCCAAGCAGCAGCATGTAGAACGGGTCGCCGGGATCCTTCGTCTCCACAAGGGTGTCGCGCAGCTTGTCGTCCACGCCTGCGGTGATGGTGGTGTTGATGTGATGCACGTACGCCGCGACGGCCGCGCCTCCCGCAACCACCAGCGCCACCAGTGTCACCAGCACTGCGCGCAGCACGTGGTGACGGCCCCGGCGCTGGCGTTTCTCGATGTACTCCCCAGCGCCCTTTGCGCGAGAATAGCGTGGCGCATTGGGGTTGCCGGCTCCCTGCGGCGCCGCGCCAACTCCCGCCGCCGCGGTGCCGTGGTGCGTCCGCGCGCCGGCGTGGTGTCCCCTTGGAACGTCCGGCAGCGGGGCCTGAACCTGCTGCCGGACGTTGCCCTCGCTCGCGCCTGCCTGCTGCGGTACCTTTGCGCTGTGCTTACCCAAGGTTCCTCCTTGCGCGCGGCCTCCTGGCCAGGAGGCCTCCGTGTATCGCGTTAGCCCTGGTCACTTCCAAGGATAACGATAACGTCCTGCGTGTTCACGTAGCTTCCGTCGTTTGCAATCGGCTCAACATCAAGCCCGAGCGTCTTTATGACGCCCTTTGCCTTAGCGAGCGCGTCGTCGCCGTTGTAGATGACCTTCGTCTCGCGCGTCGTCTCGGCCGCGTTGCCGGCGGCCGCCTCGAAGCCGGCGTTCGAAAGGCTGTTAGCGCTCTGCCCGGCCAGGCCCGATATGCCCGAGCCGTTCAGCACGCGCACGCTGCCCTCGTAGGAGGGCTCCACGTCGCTTGCGCTCTCGTCCGCGCTCGACGAGTCGTCCGAGCTCGAGGAGTCGTCCGCCGCGCTCGACTTCGACTTCTTCGCGGACCCGCTTGCGGCCGCGATGCCGCTCGTGGGGTCCTCGTCAGAGTTGGAGTACGGGCTCTTGCCCTTCTCGACGCGCGCCATCATCTTCTCCCACGCGGACTTGCGCAGGATCTCGTACCACCCGCCGTCGATGTAGCTGCTGTCCGTGGGTGCCATGCCCGTCATGATGTCCTTGCTCGTGTCCATGCCGCGCATGTCGCTTGCCAGCGACACAATGTCCGTCGCGCTCATGTCGGTGTGGACCATGTCCGCCATGGCCGTCACGGTCTTCGTCATGGTCGCCACGTCGCTCGAGAGCACCTTCTTCGCGACGGCCGCGATGACGGCGCGCTGGTTCGCGGCGCGATAGAAGTCGCCCGCCCCGTAGCTGTCGTACGCGTGGCGCGCGCGGCAGAGAAGGGCCGCCTTCTTGCCGTTGAGCTTTACCTTGCCTGCGGGCAGGTCCAGCTTTGTGTACTTCGGGTCCTTCACGGCGACGCCGAGGTTCACGGTCACGCCGCCAACGGCGTCCACGACCTTCTCCATGCCGTCCATGTCGATCTCGGCGTAGTGGGATATCTTGACGCCCGAAAGCTTCTGCACCGTCTTTACGGCGAGCGTCGGCCCGCCGAGCGCGTACGCGGCGTTGATCTTCTGCGTGCCGTACTCGCCCATGTCGACCCTGAGGTCGCGCGGGATCGATACGAGCGTGGCCTTCTTCTTCTGCGGGTCGATGCGAACCAGCATGATGGAGTCGGAGCGGTACGCCCCCTCGCTCGAGCCGTACTCGCTTCCCTTCGCGCGGGCTTCGTCCTTGTCCACGCCAAGCAGCAGCATGTAGAACGGCTTGCCCGCCTCCTTCTTGGAAAGCGTGCCCAGAAGCGAGCTGTCGATGTTCTTGCGCAGGCGGGAGTTGATGTTGCCCAGGTAGGCCGCGCCAAGGCCGGCTGCCGCCACAACGATCGCAAGCACGCACACGAGCACCGTCTTCACGATGCGGTGCGTGCGGCGCTGGCTGCGGGCCTGCGCGTAGTGAGCGCGCGAGGAGCCGCGGGAAAGCCCGCGCGCGTCGCGAATGAGGTCCTCGTCGCCCATGTTCTTGCGCGCCACGTCGTGTCCTTCCGTCAGAGCTGCGCCAGGGGATGCATACAACCAACTAATATTACCTGCGAGAACATGCCACCTTATGAAGTACACAAAGCTCTACCAGCACCTCGCGCCCGCCCGAGGTCCCGCGCTCGCGGGCTTTTGGTCCGCCCGCGAGCGCCGCGGCGGCGACGTTGCGCCCGGATGTCTGTTCTTCTCGCGCGCACGCGCTGTCGCGCGAGCACGGCGCGCGCAGTAGTGGCATGATTGGTTGGTTCACCAAGACACTTCGCGGAGGAATAAATGCAGACTTCAAGGCCCCAGCAGTTTGTCGCAGTCTTCGACTTCGGCGCCCAGTACGGCCAGCTCATCGCGCGCCGCGTGCGCGACCTTCACGTCTATTCGGAAATCGTGCCGTGCGACATCTCCGCGCAGGAGATCTCCCGCATGGCGCCCTCCGCCATCATCCTCTCGGGCGGCCCGGCCTCCGTGTACGCGGACGACGCCCCCGACATGGACGAGAAGATCTTCTCCCTTGGCATCCCCGTTCTCGGCTTCTGCTACGGCCAGCAGATCATGTCCGTCAAGCTCGGCGGCGAGGTCGGCCACACCGAGAAGGGCGAGTACGGCCCCGCCACCATCACGCGCCAGGGCGCAAGCCGCATCCTGGACGACACGCCGGACACCCAGACCGTGTGGATGAGCCACCGCGACGCCGTCTCGCGCGTGCCGGAGGGCTTCACCATCACGTCGACCACCGACGTCTGCCCCGTCGCCTCGATGGAGGACGCCAGCCGCAACCTCTTTGCGACGCAGTTCCACCCCGAGGTGCGCCACACCGCCTACGGCAAGTCAATCCTGGAGAACTTCCTGTTTGGCGTCTGCGGCCTCAAGTGCGACTGGACCATGGACAACATCATCGACGAGAAGGTCGCGGCGATCCGCCAGCAGGTGGGTGACAGCAAGGTGATCCTCGCGCTCTCCGGCGGCGTCGACTCCTCCGTCGTGGCCGCGCTCGTGCACCGCGCCATCGGCGACCAACTCACCTGCGTGTTCGTGAACCACGGCATGCTCCGCAAGGGCGAGCCCGAGATGGTGGAGGAGGTCTTCCGCAAGCAGTTCAACGTGCCCCTGGTCCACGTGCACGCGGAGGAGCGCTACGCCAGGCTGCTGGCCGGCGTGACGGACCCGGAGCAGAAGCGCCGCCGCATCGGCACGCAGTTCTGGAAGGAGTTCTTCTCCGTCGCCCAAAAGCTCGACGGGGTCAAGTACCTGGCCCAGGGCACCATCTACCCAGACATCATCGAGTCCGGCGCCCGCAAGACCGGCGGCAAGGCCTCCACGATCAAGAGCCACCACAACCTGATTCCCTTCCCGGAGGGCGTGCACTTCGACCTCATCGAGCCGCTTGATCACTTCTTCAAGGACGAGGTCCGCGAGCTCGGCGTCAGCCTGGGCCTTCCCGCCAAGATGGTCTACCGTCAGCCGTTCCCCGGCCCCGGTCTCGCCATCCGCATCATCGGCGAGGTAACGCCAGAGAAGCTCGCCATCCTCAAGAACGCGGACGCCATCGTGCGAGAAGAGCTGGACGCCTACAACGAGCGCCTGTTCCAGGAGACTGGCGAACGCAACAGCGAGCACAGCTGCTGGCAGTACTTCGCGGTTCTGCCCGACATCAAGAGCGTCGGCGTCATGGGAGACGAGCGTACCTACCAGCGCCCGGTCATCGTGCGCGCCGTCGAGTCCTCCGACGCCATGACCGCGGACTGGGCGAAGCTGCCCTACAACGTGATCGGCCAGATCTCCAGCCGCATCGTCGACGAGGTAGACGGCGTGAACCGCGTGGTGTACGACGTTACCCCCAAGCCGCCCGCGACCATCGAGTGGGAATAAGGAAATGGTCCAGTTGATCAAGCCGCATCCTGTACGTCTAGTTTCGATAGCTTGCAACTGGTGCACTGTAGTGGACAGAGTCGTCTGAATTATTGGGGAACGCGAAATGCCAGAGGGCCCTGAAATCTGCGGATTTCAGGGCCCTCTGTGTGGGTGCTTACGTGGGGATAATTACCTCTCGTCGGGCATGAGGGTGGGCTACGCTTTCAATCAACATCGCGGTTGTACATCCATGCTGAATATATGATGGTATTCAGCATGAAAGTACAGAACGACAGCAGGCACCACGATAGCCCTGACGGACATAGCCGCAAGCTGCAACGGCTCCATCGCCTCGTCTACGGCCAGGGCGCACCGGACGCCCAGCTGGTAAGGGACTATGTGCGGAGCGACGGTTGCGACCCCCCGTGGAACTTGTGTAACGTAATGGGCTTCCCCGCTTCCCGAATGCGCGAAAACCTGTTCGCGAAAAAAGCCATCCATCTGCACGGCTCACCAAGATGAATGCCGGTCAACCGCGCAATCATCCATCGTCTATGCCCTAAATTGTAGATGTCTAATAAACAAGCCAAATGAAACTAGCCAAATGAAAGAACACGCTGACGCGTTCGAAGAGCTTTCCAAGTGAGCACATCAGCCTTTACCAGCGAAGAGGCTCCTGCCATCCACGCGACGTCCAAAAGATGCGCGCACTATCCAAGACGCCTCACGATGCGCGCGGGAACGCCGGCGACCACGCAGTTGTCAGGCACATCCTTGGTCACGACGGCCCCTGCCGCGACGACGACGTTGGAGCCGATGGTCACACCGCCCAAGATGGTGCAATTGCCGCCAATCCAGACGTCGTCTCCGACGGCTATCGGCTTCGAAACCGCCAGGCGGTCGCGGCGGCCCTGCGGATCCAGGGGGTGCCCGGTCGTGGCAATGAGCGTGCCAGGCCCCACCATGCAATAGTCTCCGAAGGTGACGGGTGCGCCGTCGAGTACCGTCACGTTGAAGTTGGCGGTGAAGCGTCTGCCCACCCGGATGTTCTTGCCGTTATCGCAGTGGAATCCCGGCTGTATGTCCAGCTCGGGACCTGCTTCGCCCAGGATTTCGCGCGCGGCAGCATCGCGCTCGGCCGTATCGAGCGGGTCTACGGCTGCAAGGCGTGCGCACCGCGCCGAGGCCGTGTCTTTCATCGCCACCAGCTCAGCGTCATCGTAGCGGTACGCAAGCCCCGCCTTCAGCTTCTCCATCTCGGTCATGGCGATGCCGTCCATAATGCCTGCTTTCTTACTCGATGACGTCCACAATTTCGCCCATGAAACGGTCATGTACGCCCATGGTTTGGTAGTACTGCTCCATGACCCATGCGGGAAGAGCTTGCGGGTCTATCGGCTGCTGGAAGATCTTCTTGCACACGATGGTGAGAGTCGCCTCCTCGAAGGTCACGCCGTGCTCAATGGCCTTGGGGGTGAGCTTGGTGAGCGCCACCTTGTCGCCGTCTCGGCCCGATTTCGTGCCCAGTATCTGCAGATCGTCCTTATGCTCGGAGCCGAACAGGCTCACCACGAAGTAGTCGCTGTCCTGCATGTAGCCATAGGTATGGCGGCTCGGAACCACGTAGACGCTCACGACAGACTTCCACCACATCGTGCCCGCCTCACCCCAAGCGATCGTCATCGTGTTGTAGTCCTCGATGCCGCCCGCCGTGAGCAGCCCCCAGTCGTCGGCCAAGTGCTCGATGATCTGCTTCTGGGCTTCCTTGATATCCATTCCACATCCCTTTCTCTTGGAACCATGAGGCACATGGTAGGGCGTGCAGGAGCCAGACGCAGTCTCGCAATCTTAGGAATACTATGGCATATCCTCATATTTCGGGCTTATAGGTCTTTGTTAAAATGTTGGAAAAGTCATGGCATATTCTAAGATTCGAGGTCGAGATGGCTCTTCTCGAGGGGAACGGATTCGGCACGCCCGAGAACATGCAGACAAGGCTTTCCTACCTCGCCGAGTCGATGGACATCCTGGCAGCTCGCTTCGCCGGGTACGACATGGTCTACACGCCCGCACCCAACGCACCGGGCGAGACCTATTTCCCCTGGTACGGACGAGATGATGAGGAGATTATGGTGTGCGTGTTCCGGGGAGAGCGCATCGAGGAGTCGTTTCATCGACAGGACTTTTTCTTCTTCAACTACGCTTGGAGGGGTGACTACGACACGCTGAGCTTCCAGCGTGACAATCTCGTGACCATTAGGGAAGGCGAGCTCTACCTCGGGCAGCCCTTCACGGGCTATGCGCTGCGCGGCAACCTCCGCGAAGAGGTAACCATCGTGGGCGTGCTCATCCGCAAGGAGACCTTCTACGAGTCGTTCATGCCCATGGCTGCGGGCACGCGGCTGCTCGATTTCTTCGTGGACCCGCTGACCAACCCGTCCGCCGGGCAGTTCATGGTGCTCCATCCCGACCGCGACTTTCCCGCAGCCGAGCTCCTGAGCTTCATGATCTGCGAATACGCCCACGAACGTCCTGACTCTCAGGATCTGCTCAAAAGCTACGCGCTGCTGCTCATCATGCATGCGGCACGCCAATACGACCGCGAGCACGACGTCCCGGAGCCGAAGGGGGAGTGTGCCAAGATGCTCGCACACCTCGAGCGCAACGTCGGGCAGGTGAGCCTCGCACAGCTTGCCGCACAGTTCGGCTACCATCCGAATTATCTTTCAACCTTGTTCAAGAAGGAGCTGGGACGCTCGTTCACGGAGCTTGTGCTGGAACAGCGCATGAGCCGCGCTGCGGTCCTGCTGCGGGGCACGACCTCCCCTATCGAAATAATCGCCCTGCAGTTGGGCTATTCCAATCCGAGCAACTTCTACAAGGCCTTCGAGAGGTACTACGGCTGCACGCCGCGTGAATTCAGGCTGAGACGGTCCGTCGATATCGCCCGATAAGCGAGGGGTTGCAGGCGTGCCGTGTCGCATTTGTAGGGTTATAGCCTACGGTTGCGATAGGTGATGTTCGGATTGGTGCCTGTTTTATTGCCCCCCCAAAGCCGAAGACCGTTCTCTACAGGAGGGCGCGCCCGTCGCCGAATGCCTTGCCGACCTTCTCGCCCAGCGTGAAGTGGCTGGAGCTGAACGAGTCGTAGGGGATCTTGCCCGTCTTCTTAGCGTCGGCCTTGCCCGCATCGGTGAGTATCGACTCGTATGCGGCAATGTTCGCGACCCTGCCGAGGATGGCCCCGAAGCCCTCCGTGCGCGCCTCGCGGTTGCGTCCGAACATCTGGGGCAACGCCGCGCTTGGCAGCGCCGGCCTCGACGCGACCCGCGCGCACGTTGCTTGCTTTGGGAGCCTCCCCGGGGGCCGCGATCGGCCGACAGCCGATTCGAAGAAACGGGGCGGAATCACTCTCGCAATCCCGTGCCAAAACCCCGGTTTTGACATCTGGGGCTGTTCTGCCAAATCCGGCGATTCCGACAAAGGACCTGTGAAGCAGGCACGGCCTCGACGGCCCCGCCAATACGTGCTACAAAGTGGACGGCGATCCCAATAGGATGGCCTCCAAGTGCCGGGCCCTTTCCCGGCGTTTTCTCTACGCGTGGCCTTTCCTCGATCCTCCTGAAGTGGGAGGCTCCGGGATGCGCGGCTACGGGCCGGATGGCTGTCTCCGATTCGACGCGGGTACTAAATGAGGGTAGTCGAATTTAGGAGTGTGATTCCTAATTTTCGTCCAGGATCTCCAGGCTCCCTGCGTCTGAATCGAGTGCTCGGCAATCGGGCCTGGCGTGCCATCGTGGCTCCCGACAAAAAGCTTTGGGTTTTGCGGGGTGGGGTCGCAGCGAGCGGTCTTGTCCTATTTTTACTTAGAAGCAATTACATATCGATGATGAACGAGCTCTCCGCCTCGGAGAGTTTGTTCACCTCGGGGCAGGCGGCGCGGCTGGGCATAGCCGCTAAGGCGCTCTCGCAGGCCGTCGCCTCGGGCAGGGCCGAACGGATAGCCCACGGCGCGTACAGGCTCGCCGGTACCCCGGCGACGGAGCTCGACCGGGTGGCGGCCATATGGAAGCTCACCGCGCTCCCGGATCTCGGACGGCACGCCACACCACCTTTCGGTCGCCGAGGTCTTTCGCACCCCCTACTCGAGGAGGGCCTTGTCGTTGGCGGCGCTCAGAGACGCTCCCGAGCGCGTCCGGGGAATCTTCCCGTGGGCGAGGGCGTCCTAACTGTGTCCGATGGACCGCGACCCAGAGACGCCGCCTAGCATGGCCGCGAAGTTCTGACGCTCAATAATCTGAGGCGCAATAAGAAAACGCGGGCGAGAAGAACCGCCGCTCTTCTCGCCCGCGCAATCTGTGCTCGGCATGTCGCCGCTCGGCACGCCACGTATTGCGGCGTCTACGGGAGCTACAGCTCCTGCTTGTTGTTCGGTCCCGGAGTGGTGACGATCACCCTCTGCGGCGTGATGACGAGCGCGCCCTTTGCGGTGACGGAGCCGTTGAACATGTCTTCCACCATCTTCTTGAAGTCGTCGACGATCGCTCCGTTGGTCACGTACCCTGCCGTGCCCTTGACCTGGTAGCCCTTAAGGCTCTTGGGGTCGTACGCAGAGATCGCGATTCTTTCGTTCTTCTGCAGGTTTGCGAGCGTGGTCTCCATGAGCACGTCGCCCACGACGAGCTTGCCGTCATCGGTCACGTCCTTGAACGCCACGGGTATCACGTTTGGCTCGTCGTTCGCGCACGTGGCGAGGTCCCACATGCCGTTTGCCAGAATCGCCCTCACGTCCTCGTTGATCATTGGTCTCCCTTTCCGCTTGTGACGGCAGTGCCGTCCGCTTGCTTGGCGCCGCTCATTGTAGGAACGCAAGCTGTTTGGTTAAAGTGGTCAACAAGTTATTGAGTCGCTTAAAGTTTTTAGAGTGAGGTCTGGAGGGGGCGGGGTGCGACGCCGAGAGCGCCTTCGCGGGTGGCGCCGTGTGTGCCCTCACGCGACAACGACCGCCCACCCGGCCTCATCCCCTGTAGTCGCACTTCTGGCAGCGGGCCAGGGCGGTGTCCTCTACGTTCCGATAGAAGTTGCCCGACCACTCGCAGATGCTTCGCAGCACGGGTATGACCGAGCGGCCCTTCTCCGTCAGCTCGTACTCGACGCGCGGGGGTATCTCCTCGTACTGGTGGCGGGCTATCAGCTGGCTGGCCTGCAGCTCCTTGAGGGCACCTGCCAACGCCGCGTCCGTGACGTTGGCCAGCTCCCCTCGCAGCTGGGAGTAGCGAAGCGGGCCGTCGGAAAGCACGCACAGGATGCGAGACTTCCACTTGCCTCCAAACAGGTCCATGCCGTAATTAAGCGGGCAGCGTATGTCCTTCTCCAACTTGCGGTGGTATGCCATGGCTCCCTCTCTCGTCGTTCGACTGGGACATGCGGGCGCTGGACCCGCGGGAACCGGCGCCGCCATGCTTCGGAAATTGTAGCCGCTTGGGTTTGCGGGGTGAACACACTCAACAATTGTTGAGCTGACGAGGCTGTGCGCCGCGCTACGCCAGAATGCCGTGATAGATGTCCTCGTCCACCTGCGAGAACACGTTGAACACCACGGTCATGCCGGCGTCGTGCGAGCGGAGCCACCCGCGGACGGTGTCGACCGCGATCTGCGCCGCCTCCTGCTGCGGAAAGCCGAATATGCCCGTGCTTATGCAGCAGAACGCGATGCTATGCAGGTCGTTCTCTGCCGCCAGGTCCAAGCAGCTGCGGTAGCACGACGCAAGCTGCGCGCGGTGCACGTCCGTCGGCCGTCCGCCCGCGATGGGTCCAACGGTATGGATGACGTGCTGTGAAGGCAGGTTGTACGCCTGGGTGATCTTTGCGGTGCCCGTAGGCTCCTCGTGACCCTGCACCTCCATGATGCGAGCGCACTCCGCCCTTAGCTGGATGCCGGCATACGTATGGATTGCGTTGTCTATGCAATGGTGGCCGGGGACCCAGCAGCCAAGCATCTGGCTGTTTGCCGCGTTCACGATGGCGTCTGCGGCCAGCGTCGTGATGTCGCCTCGCCACAGGCGCAGGGCGCCGTCGGGCGAGAAGGACGTGGCATCGTCCACGGTGCTCACTCCCGCCTCCGCTATTAGTCCCTGCAGCAGCTCGTCCTGCATCTGGAGCCAGCGGGCGTCGGCCGGCCAGGCGGGCCTCGTGTTCACGAGGGCGCGAAACGCGCGCCACAGCTCGTCCACGTCGTCCGTCTGCGGAGCCTCCATCCCGCGCTCCGCACAGAGAGCTGCCACGAGCTCCGTCTGAAGCTGCTTCTTCCTTTCAAGTTTCATGTGCGTCACCTCGTTCTTCTCACTTGGATTGCAGGCCGTTGAGCGCGGCGTCGATGTCCGCGTTCAGCAGGATGGAGCGGTTGCGAATCTCTGCGGGCGCGTACGCCTCGCCGTAGTTTATGCACGCGTACGTTGCGTCGCGGTTTTCGAAGGTGCGGCGCCAGAACGGGTACTTGATGATGACGGGCGTGTTCATGCCAACGCCAAGCTCCAGGTAGAGCACGTTGCCGCGCTGGCGGGCATCCAGAAACGCCGCGTAGCGCGCCGCGGCCTGGTGCCAGCCCGCGTCCTCCACGAACGTCTCGTCCGAGCGCAGGTTCATGGTCATGGGGCGGCCGCAGCGGGGGCAGCGCGGCACGAGCTCGCTGGGGACGCGCATGTCGCGCTGCTGCTGGACCATGAGCCTTACGACCTCGTAGTTGTCGTAGGTGGAATCGTGGCAGGGCTTGCTGCACTGCCACAGGCCGTAGTCGCCCTGCATGTAGAACAGGCGGTCCTTGGGGAAGCCCGCGAGCTGGAACTGGTGGTCGACGTTGGTGGTGAGCACGAAGAAGTCCTTGCCCTGCAGCAGCGCGAGCAGCTTCTTGTACGTGTCCTTCGGTGCGGGCACGTAGCGGTTGTACCAGATGTGGCGGCTCCACCACGCCCAGCGCTCCTCCGGGGTGGCAAACGGATAGAACCCGCCGGAGTACATGTCGCGGATGCCGTACTTCTCGGCGAAGTCGCCAAACAGCCGCTCGAAGCGCTCGCCCGCGTACGTGAGCCCGGCGGCGGTGGAAAGCCCGGCGCCCGCTCCCACGACGATGGCGTCGGCCGTGGCGATGGCGTCTGCCAGACGCTGCAGCTCATCTTGGTTGTGTCGCTTGAGCATGCGTACCTCCTGTCTGAAAAATGTTGCGTCTGCCTTGCGCGATTTTGCCGTGGGGCTTGACGCTGCGTTGTCAGGACGTATGTTAGGGTCTTGGCATACGCGATGGAAGCAGGCACAATAGAGTGCGGTAGGTACCCATTGGTAACCAATGAAACAAGCAGGTAATTTGCGTGCGCTCGCACGTGGTGGCATGTGGACGCGGAATGGAGGCGTTATGGGAAGCAAGGACGGCGAGAAGGTCTTGGCGTCGCTCCCGGCGTGCCCGGTTGAGACGACGCTTTCCCTCGTCGGCAACAAGTGGCAGGTGCTGATTCTGCGCGACCTGGTGGACAACGGCACGATGCGTTTCAAGGAGCTGCAGCGCTCCATCGGCAGCATCTCGCAGAAGGTGCTCACGTCCAACCTGCGCACGATGGAGGCCGAGGGGCTCGTGCATCGCGAGGTGTTCGCGGAGGTGCCGCCGCGCGTGGAGTACTCGCTCACCGAGCTGGGGCAGACGCTCAAGCCCGTGCTGGACGCGATGCAGGCGTGGGGCGAAAGCTACAAGGAGAGGCTGCGTGCAGGAGAGTAGCGGCGCTCCATCGAGCCGGTTTGTCGTGAAGTAAGCCCTTTTTGGGGCTGCCATCGCGCGAGCTTTTACTGTTCTTTACTGTTTTTGCCAAGGCGGCGCCCCCGCGTTTGGGGACGCCGCCTTGCTAATGTCTGACTGTCGCGTTGCCGCGTGTCGTGCTGAAGAGACCCGCTAACGCAGGGACTTTCCCAGCTCGTAGGCCTGCTGGGGATAGACGCTGCCCTTCGTCATGGCGACGGCGCCGCGGCCCTGGCCAAAGATCTCGCCGCGGCTCTCTGGCATCAGGATTTTCATGGTGCTCCTCTTTCCTCGGTTTCGCTCTGCTTGGGGCTGCGCAGGTGCTGCCTAGATCTCCTCGGTACCAGGCTTGCCGGAGTACCCCTTCAGCTTGCCGCCGTACACGGGGAAGTAGCTTGAGTCTCCGTAGCTCTCGATCTTCTCGACGTGCTTAAGGGCCTTCATGTCCTCCGCAGAGATCTGGAAGTCGACGTCGGCGTTGGTCCTCATGTGCTCGGGGTTCGCGGTCTTGGGCAGCGTGATCATGTTCAGCTGCAGGTCGTAGCGGATGCAGAGCTGCGGCACGGTAACGCCGTACTTCTCGGCCATCTTGGCGATCGTGGGGTTCTTCAGGGCCTCGCCGTGGGCGACGGGGCTGTAGGCCTCCATCACGATGCCCTTGGCCTGGCAGTACTCGATGATGTCGAGCGGCGTGTTGGATATGTGGCACAGCACCTGGTTCACCATGGGCTTGACCTCGGCGTTGTCCCAGAGGTTGTCGATGTCCTCCTTGCGGAAGTTCGACACGCCGATCGCGCGGAGCTTGCCTGCCTTGTATGCGTTGGTCAGCGCGCGCCACGCCTCGAGGTTGCCCTCGAAGTGCCTGTCCTCGGACTGGTTGACCTCGATCCAGGGTTGCGGGCTGTGGATGATCATCAGGTCGATGTAGTCCAGCCCAAGCGCCTCGAGGGAGCCGTCGATCGCCTGCGCGGCGGACTGGTAGTCCTTGTGCTCGGCCGCGAGCTTCGTGGTTACGAACATCTCCGCGCGGTGGACGCCGCAGGTGCGGACGCCCTCGCCCACGCCGCGCTCGTTTGCGTAGGCCTCGGCGGTGTCCACGTGGCGGTATCCCAGGTTCGCGGCCTGGCGCACGGCCTCGGTGGCCTTGTCGTCGTCGATGAGCCAGGTTCCCAGCGCAAGCTGCGGAACGACGACGCCGTTGGAAAGGGTTACGGTCTTGTTGTGCATGCTCTTCTCCCGTCTTTCGCGTGCTTTGCGTGTACAATAGGTACCGTAGGACCTGAACCTGACTTTAGGTCAAGAGACGTTTTTCAAATGTGTGGAAGGAATCACATGTACACGATTGGCCAGGTGTCGCAGATGTTTGGGCTTCCCGTGTCCACGCTGCGCTACTACGACAAGGAGGGGCTGTTTCCCTCGATGGAGCGAAAGGGCGGCATCCGCCGCTTTGGCGACGAGGAGCTCGAGGCGCTGCGCGTGATCGAGTGCCTGAAGAAGTCCGGCCTCGAGATCAAGGACATTAAGCTCTTCATGCAGTGGTGCAAGGAGGGGCCGTCCACCTACGCAAATCGCGAGGAGCTGTTCCAGAGGCGCCGCGAGGCCGTGCTCCAGCAGATGGAGCAGCTGAGAAAAACCCTCGCCATGCTTGAATACAAGTGCTGGTACTACAAGGTCGCCTTGGCTGACGGCAACGAGGACCGCCTGGACGCGATGCTTCCGGACAAGCTGCCGAAGGACATGCAGGCGCTATACGACGAGGCCCACGCCTAGTTGGGCGTGGGCCTTGGGTCGTGCTCTGGTGCGGTTAGCTTTGCGGCCGTGCGCTACCTGGCATCGTCGCTCGAGGTCACGGCCCTGGGACGAAACAGCGCGCCAAACGCGCCGCGCACGACGGGGCCTGCCACGAAGAACTGCCACAGCAGCGCCATGGGCAGGTTGAGAAGCGCCGTCTGGATCCACGTGGAGACGATGTCCGGGGCGGCGGGGCGCTTGATGACGAGGGTGGCGACGAGGCTCATGAGCGGGCACATCATCTGCACGCTGAGCGCGGATATCGCCGCGACCATGGCGAACGGCACCTTGGGGTTGGGGCCGACCAGCTTTGCCGCGCGGCGGCCGACGACGGGCGAGACCACAAACAGGTCGAGCACGAATGCGACCGGCCCCATGAACGCGAGCTCTGGCAGCCCGGCGACGAAGACGAAGTTGGAAAGGCCGCCGACCTCGAGCGAGATGTTATAGCAAATCATGCCATACACCATAACGAGGACCATCATGATGGTGAAGACGAGCTTTTGGGTACGGCTTTGCGGCATGTATACCTCCCGGTTGTGTGCAGTGTTGTTCGTTATCACCCGGGAGGGTGTGCGTTTCCAAGGATACCTGCAAGGAATGTGACCTGAGCACGTTACCACGCGTCGCGCCGCCATGCGCGGCTACGTTTGTGCAGAAGTACAAACACTCCACAGCCTGCGCATGGGCCTTTGCGGCGCATCGCGGCGGTATGGCCTATCGGTTCAGGACCGCCGCGGCCTCCGCGCCCGTCATGTCCGGCGTCACGCCAAGCTCCGCGGCCTTGGGCGTCATGCCGGTGATCTTGTTCGCGAGGACGTCGTCGAAGCTCGCGCCCGCGACGCGCACGGCAACGTCGCCGAGCTGCTCGGCCTTCTCCAGGCTCAGGTAGCCGCACATGAGGAAGCCGCGCGCGCAGCGCACCACGATGAGCGAGGCGTGGCCCTCTCCCGCAAGCTCGGGGACCATGATGCCCTCTGCCTTTGTCGCGCTGTCGCCCGCCTCGATCTCGAGCGTCTGGAATACCGCCATCGCCACTCCTCCATCCGTCTGCCGCCCGGCCGCGTGCCGCGCGTTTGGTTGCCAATTCTTGCGCCTGCGCGCGGGCGTGTCAATGGCTTGTGGCACGCCTGAAACGTTGCCTGCGGGCTATGATTGCCACGTAGTGTTCTGGCAAGTTCTGGCGATGCAACGGCATTGGGGGCGCCATGCGGGAGGATTCGTTCGCGACGTACGAGAAGGTCGACCACGGTCCCCATGCGGACCTTGCAGGCGAGGCCGCCGGCCTGCGCTGGTTGGGTGCGGCCGAGAAGGACGGCGGCCTCTCGTGCGCGCGCGTCGTGAGCGCGACCGCGCACCGGCTGGTGGAGGTGCGCATCCCCCAAGGTGCGCCCACGCGCGAGAAGGCGCGGCGGGCCGGCGCGGCCCTGGCGCGCACGCATGCGGCGGGCGCTGCGTGGTACGGCT
>OCVV011331962.1_pt1 | contig 31536 bp, 15 predicted proteins | sample 1539721 | NCBI WGS metagenome assembly OCVV01 (sample SAMN02144230, study PRJEB22623) | gut metagenome | biome: sheep rumen | host: Ovis aries | place: New Zealand | reverse complement strand
TTTTTCGTTGTTCAACCCCTTGGACAGTCTTTCGGAAGTCAATTTTTCGTTGTTCAACCCCTTGGACAGTCTTTCGGAAGTCAATTTTTCATTGTTCAACCCCTTGGACGGTCTTTCGGAAGTCAATTTAACGTCATCCAACCCCTTGAACAAGTGGAAGGAATTTCCATTGGCTTTTTCTTTTATTTTCGCTGCTATGCTTTGTGTTTTCGCCAGTAGCGTTTTTCTGATGGTATGAATTTCACTTACAAAGATACACAATTTTCTTTATTTTCCACCTTCCTTGATAAGTTTTTTCAACTTTCGCAAGTTTCTTTTTTTATCAACTCGACGAGTTTTATTTTTATCAAGAATTTGAGACGAGTTGATGAGAGCTTTGCTCGAATAATTAGAGAATTTAAGCGCTGTGCGTTTCTTAACTCATAACTTCTAACTCTTTATTTCTCCTTTTCTCGCTTCTCTCTCGTCTCTCTTTCGTATATGTTTCGTTCACGAGCGAATGAGAAGCGAATAAAAGACAAGAGAAATACGATTCAGTAGCGAAAGAAAAGGGTAATATGAATGTGGAATTACGACTTTTACAATTAAGGCGGGCATCCTCTGATGTCCGCCTCTGCTGTTTTTTTGAAATGATAGGATAATCACTTTCGCAAGTATTTATCAACGTCAGCAGCTACTTTGCGTCCACTTGCAAGTGCTCTAACCACGAGGCTGGCACCATTCTTGGCATCGCCAGCAAGGAATACGTTTTCGGGGAGAGCAGCATGTTCGGGACGAAGGAAACCCATTGCCAATAGCACGATTTCAGCCTTGATTATTTCGGGCTTTCCTTTCTCAACCATGATTGGACGACCACCATCGGGATTAGGTTTCCAATCTATTTCCTGCACTTTTACACCTGTGAGTTTACCATCTTTACCAAGGAATTCAAGCGAATTGATGTTCCAACGGCGCACGCAGCCTTCTTCGTGTGCGAAGGTGGTTTTAAGTGTTCGTGGGAAGTTAGGCCATGGGTTCTTGGGATCTTCATATCCCTCAACAGGTTTTGGCATGATTTCAATCTGTGTTACACTCTTGCACCCCTGACGATGAGCTGTACCAATGCAGTCGGAACCAGTATCACCACCACCGATAACAAGCACATCTTTGCCCTTGGCGTTTACAAGTTCGTCTTTCTTGAACTCAGCACCATAGAGCACACGGTTTTGCTGCGAAAGCATTTCGAGGGCGAAGTAAACACCTTTGAGGTCGCGTCCAGGGATATTAAGGTCGCGTGCCACAGGTGTTCCTGTGCAAAGCACCACGGCATCATATTTTTCTGCCAGTTCTGTCACCTTCACCTTTTTGTCCTTGTCGATTGTAGAATCGTTTTGTATGTCAGCGTCCTTGTCTTCAATAACCTTAGTATTGAAGATGAATTCTATGCCTTCGGCTTTAAGGAAATCGATACGTCGGTCAATGATTGTTTTGTTGAGTTTAAAGTTTGGAATGCCATAGCGCAGCAAACCACCTGCATCTTCGCGAGCGTCAAAAACAGTTACTGTGTAGCCTTTTTGGTTGAGCTGTGTTGCTGTTGATAGTCCTGAAGGGCCAGCTCCAACAACAGCCACCTTCTTACCATTACGCTGAGGAACACGCACCTTTACATAGTCTTCTTCAAAGGCTCGTTCAATGATACTGCACTCGTCTTCACGATTGGTTGTTGGCTGATGATCCATGAGATTGAGCACGCAGGCTTTCTCACACAAAGCAGGACATACTCTGCCTGTGAACTCGGGGAAGTCATTAGTTGCAGTGAGCAACTGGTAGGCTTTCTCCCAATCGCCTTGATATAGAGCATCGTTCCACTCTGGTGGCTTATTGCCCAAAGGGCATGCCCAATGGCAGAATGGCACACCACAATCCATACAACGGCTTGCTTGAGTGCGACGGTCATTACTGTTCAGCGTTTGTTCTACTTCGCCAAAATCATGTATTCTATCATGAACCGGACGGTATCCGGCTTCTTTTCTGTCAATTGTAAGAAATGCTCTTGAATTTCCCATAATTTTTAACCTCCCCCGACCTCTCCGAAGGAGGGGAGAACTATTTGATGAATTATTTTTTCAGAGTAATCGGAATAATCGGAGTATTCAGAGAAATCGGAATATTCGGAGTAATCGGATTATTCAGATTATTCGGATTATTCTAAATTATTTAGTAATCTCTCTGCATATCAGCAATCTTCTGCTGCAGCTTCTTAACCTGCTCCTCTTGCAAAACTCGCTTGTATTCTATTGGAACAACCTGGATAAAATCTTCAACATAGCGATTCCAGTCATCGAGCATGGTACGAGCAAGTTTACTGCCTGTGTAGAGATAATGCTGACGGATAAGTTCGTGCAATTCCTTGCGATAACTACTTTCCTCAACCAAGTTTATCTCAACCATATCCATGTTACAGAAATAGTCGAAATTGTGGTTCTTGTCCCACACGTAGGCAACACCACCACTCATTCCGGCAGCGAAATTTCTACCAGTTTCACCAAGCACTACAACACGACCGCCTGTCATATATTCGCAACAATGGTCGCCAGCACCCTCGATAACAGCAATAGCACCAGAGTTGCGCACACCGAAGCGCTCGCCCACCTTACCATTGATATACAATTCGCCACTTGTAGCTCCATAAAGACCAGTGTTACCAGCAATGATATTGTCCTCGGCATCGAAGTTGCTTCGTATTGGAGGGAGAATAGAGATGCGACCTCCAGAGAGTCCCTTAGCAAAATAGTCATTAGCCTCGCCTTCGAGTTTAAAATCAACACCCTTAACAAGGAATGCGCCAAAACTCTGACCAGCCGAACCCTTGAACTTAACAGCTATAGAAGCATCTGACACGAGGGGTTCGCCCTGCTCTATCTTCTTTGCCTTTTCTTTTTCTATATAACCTGAGAGCATGGTACCTACGGCACGGTTGGTGTTGCGAATAGAATAGTCAAGATCAATTTCTCCCCCCGCAGCAATAGCATCAGCAGCAGCCTTAATCATGTGCTCATCGAGCACACCATCGAGGTCGTGATCCTGAACCTTGGTACAATAGAGCGCAGAGTCGCCACTCTCCTTATAAAGCATCTTAGAGAAATCGAGACTCTCCCATTTTTCTTTCACAGCAGCATCAATTCCCTGTGCCACCTCGTCAACAGTGAGAGTCTTTATCAGTTCGGTTCTACCCACAATGTCGTTAAGACTCTTGAATCCCATTTCAGCAAGATACTCTCTAACCTCCTGAGCAAGGAAGGTGAAGAAGTTAACCACATTCTCGTAGCTTCCACGGAAATGAGCTCGCAACTTTTCGTCTTGAGTGGCAACGCCCATAGGACATGTGTTCTGCGAACATTTGCGCATCATAACACAACCAAGGGTTATCAATGCTGCTGTACCGAAAGCAAACTCCTCGGCACCAAGCAGAGCCATCATGATTACATCGCGACCACTCTTGAGCTGACCATCAACCTGCAGACGCACCAGTGAACGCAAGCCGTTCTTAACGAGTGTTTGCTGAGTTTCAGCCAAACCAATCTCAGGCGAGATACCCGCAAAGCGCATACTTGATGCAGGACTTGCTCCTGTTCCACCTTCGGCACCCGAGATAATAATCAAATCGGCCTTAGCCTTTACCACACCGGCAGCAATGGTGCCCACTCCACTTTCAGCTACCAATTTCACCGAGATAGCTGCATCGGGGTTAACATTCTTCAAATCGAAGATGAGCTGCTTCAAGTCCTCGATAGAATAGATATCGTGATGTGGTGGAGGCGAGATGAGCGAAATACCAGGGATAGAATGACGAGTCTTAGCTATAATCTCGTTAACCTTATATCCTGGCAGCTGTCCACCTTCACCAGGTTTAGCACCCTGTGCCACCTTAATTTGAATTTCCTCGGCATTAACAAGGTATTCGGTGGTTACACCAAAGCGACCACTGGCCACCTGCTTAGTTTTACTGCTGCGTGATATACCATCAACGGTGGTGTGGAAACGTTCCTCGTCTTCACCACCTTCACCAGTATTGCTTCGAGCACCCAGTTTGTTCATGGCAAGACACATAGCCTCGTGAGCTTCCTTGCTCAATGCACCGAAACTCATGGCACCTGTAACAAAATGCTTAACAATGCTCTCTACAGGTTCAACATCCTTGATATCGATAGGCTTGCGCTTGTAGTCGAGGAAATCGCGCAGGAAGATTGGACGTTCCTTGCTGTCAACCAACGAAGTGTATTTCTTGAATAGTTCGTAGTCGCCCTTGCGTGTTGCCAACTGCAGAGTTGCAATGGTCTCAGGATCCCAGGCATGCTTGATGCCGTCTTTGCGCCAATGAAACAAGCCATTCAAAGAAGCAAGATCGCTGGCAGCATGATCTTCATCAGCCTTGCCAAAAGCTATATCGTGCAGAGCTATGGCATCGTGAGCAATGGTCTTTAGACCAATACCGCCTACGGTGCTTGTCTCTGTTCCGAAATAAGCCTTAAGCAAACTCTCGTTCAAACCTATTGACTCAAATATCTTGGCACCACGGTAGCTACGGATGGTTGAAATACCCATCTTAGCCATAATCTTGAACAAGCCCTTCTTAACCGCCTTGATGTAGTTAGCCTCGGCAGTGGCATAGTCTTCCTGGATTTTGTGACGCTTAACCAAATCGTCGAGAATAGCATAGGTGAGATAAGGACACAACGCACTTGCACCATAACCCAAGAGCAATGCAGCGTGCATCACCTCGCGAATTTCACCACTCTCAACGATAAGAGCTGTCTGCACACGCTTTCCAACCGAGATGAGATAATGGTGAACGGCACTCACAGCAAGCAGAGAAGGAATGGCAACATGCTCCTCGTCAACATCCCTATCGCTAAGGATGATGTAGTTGTAGCCCTCTTCAACACTCTTCTCGGCTTCCTTGCATAGAGCATCAATAGCATCGTGCAAGCCGTCTTCGCCCTTTGACTTCTCAAAGAGCATAGGAAGTTTAATGGTATTAAATCCTTTATATCTAATGTTACAAAGTATATCCAACTGAGTATTGGTGAGAATAGGATGTGGCAGGCGCACCATCTTGCAGTTTGTCTCGTTAGGCTTCAAAATGCCCGTACCCACACGACCGATATATTCAGTGAGGCTCATCACAAGGTTCTCTCGAATAGAGTCGATGGCAGGATTTGTTACCTGAGCAAACTGCTGACGAAAATAGTTGAAGAAAATCTGTGGTTTGTCGCTCAACACAGCCAACGGAGTGTCGTTACCCATTGAGGCAAGAGGTTCCTGTCCCTTTGTAGCCATAGGCACGATGGTGCAATCAACATCCTCGGTGCCGAAGCCAAACTCAATCTTTTTACGTTCAATATTCTCAACGGCATTTTCAACCTTTCGTCCACTATGAATTTTCTCAAGCTGAATGCGATTTGTGCTCAACCACTGGCGATATGGATGCTCGTTAGCCAGTTTATTCTTTATCTCGCCATCATAATATATTTTTCCTTCCTGAGTATCAATGAGCAAAATTTTACCTGGCTGCAAGCGTCCCTTCTCGGCAATCTCTGATGGGTCGAAATCCATCACTCCAACCTCGCTTGCAACAACCATCATATCGTTCTTTGTAATAGTGTAACGGGCAGGACGCAAACCGTTTCTATCCAACAATCCGCCAGCATATCTACCATCACTGAAAAGCAATGCTGCAGGACCGTCCCAAGGCTCCATCAAAATAGAATAATATTCATAGAAAGCTTTCAAATCCTCAGAAATAGGATTCTTGTCGTTGAAGCTTTCTGGCACCATCACAGCCATTGCATGAGGTAATGACATACCGCTCATCACAAAGAACTCGAACACGTTGTCAAGACTTGCCGAGTCGCTCATTCCAGGCTGCACAATAGGCGAAATCTCGCTTATGTCGCCCAACGCATCCGACGACAATACAGTTTCACGTGCCTGCATCCAGCCACGGTTTCCCCGAATGGTATTAATCTCTCCATTGTGAGCCAACATGCGGAAAGGCTGCGCCAAGCTCCATGTTGGGAAGGTGTTTGTTGAGAAACGACTATGCACAAGAGCCAATCCACTTGTGAAATAACTGTTAGTGAGATCAGGATAATATAAACGCAGCTGCAAGCTTGAAAGCATACCCTTGTATATAATACTCTTGTTCGAAAGAGAACAGATATAAAAATCACTTGCCTCAGCATTATTAAGTTCCTTAACACGCTTTTCTATCTTCTTCCTAATAATATAAAGTGTGCGTTCAAACACAGGAACCTTATCATCGGTAACACCAGTTATAAACACCTGTTTCACATCAGGCTCACTTGCCAGCGCAGCCTCACCAAGGCAATCAGGATTAGTAGGCACATTGCGAAGATGCATCAACGAAAGCCCTTCACGCTCAATTTCTTCTATCATGATAGATAGAATCTCCTGCTGACATTTCTCATCCTTAGGCAAGAAAATCAAACCAGTACCATACTTGCCCTTCTCTGGCACAGGAATCCCCTGAAGCAATATAAACTCATGTGGTATCTGTAACAAGATACCAGCACCATCACCTGTTTTGCCATCGGCACCCTCTGCACCACGATGACGCAGATTCTCAAGCACCTTCAGCGCATTGTCAACAAGTTCATGGCTTTTATTTCCGTGGATATTCACCACCATACCCACACCACAAGCGTCGTGCTCATAGGCGGCATTATACAACCCTTCCCTATTTGTCATAACATTTAGTTTTAATACTTTTACCCTATCATTTTGATTGCAAAAATACAAATTTACTTTCAAAATGATATAATAAATAAAATAATTAAAACAAAGAAATATGTAACAACTACGAATTTATAACTCTATAGTGCTTACAAATTGTAACAAACAAGGGGGATAAAATACCATAAAAATACCAATTTGTAAGTTTGATTAAGAAACAACAAAAAATCAGGAGCAACCTGCCTCACGGCATGCTACTCCTGGAAAAAACAGTAATTAACTTAAATTTAAATCAATATTGCAAGGGGAATCTATAACAGAGTATAGAACATCCCCGTAAAACAAAAACTTAATCCTATTTGCTAAATCATTCTATATTAAACTAACCAAATATTAATTCAAAGTCTTCGTTGACTTAGTTTTGCTGCAAATTTAATAAAACAAAAACAAATAGAAGAACTTTTTTCAATAAACTATCGGGAATTATCAACGAAAGCCACACTCAATATAATCTCTGCACTCTTCCATCAACCATTTAGGTGTGCTGGTGGCTCCACAGATGCCCACGCTCTCGGCTCCATCAAACCAGTGCATATTAATCTCGTCGGCTTTCTCCACCTGATAGCTACGAGGATTCACACGATGACACTCATTGAACAGCACCTTACCGTTGCTGCTCTTGTGCCCAGCCACAAACAACACCACATCATGCTGTGAAGCAAATGTAGAGATGTTAGGCATGCGGTTTGCCACCTGACGACAGATGGTATCAAAACTCTTGAATGCAGCATTAGGAGATATATGTTCTTGAATATAGTCGATGATGCGATGAAACTCATCAAGGCTCTTGGTGGTTTGGCTATACAGATAGATATCGTGTTCGAAATCGAGCTGTTTAACATCGTCAAACTTCTCAATAACAATAGCGTCACCATGAGTCTGCCCCACAAGTCCGAGCACCTCGGCATGTCCATTTTTGCCAAAGATAACAATAGAGTGCTGCTCCTCGCCCTCGTATTGCTTCTTTATACGTTTCTGCAATTGTAGCACCACCGGACATGTGGCATCAATAATTTCAATATTGTTACGTTTAGCTATTTCATAGGTCTCAGGTGGTTCACCATGAGCACGCAATAGCACCTTTACATCGTGCAACTGCTTCAACTGTTCGTGATCAATGGTGATAAGTCCTTTTTCGTGCAGACGTTCCACCTCCATACCGTTATGAACAATATCGCCAAGACAATACAAGCGCTCGCCCTTTGCGAGTTCCTCCTCGGCTTTCTTTATGGCAGTAGTCACCCCGAAACAGAATCCACTACCATTATCTATTTCTATTTTCATTTTCTATTTTTTATTTTAATCTCGAATATTTTTTATCTCGAATATTTTTTATCTCGAATATTTTTTATCTCGAATTAGAGAATTAGAGAATTAGAGATTTTTTTTGCCTCTTCGAGGCTTTATTAAATATCCTTAAATTAGGATTATATAGATTTTTAAGAATGTGGGCGCAAGCCAAAATTCTCTAATTCTCTAATTATTCGAGAATAGCTCTCATCAGTTCGTCGAGATTAAAAAACATCTCTTAGAAAACATCGAGATTATCTTGTAACAACGTTTATTACAACCTTTGGCTGATTAGGGTCATTAGTAATCATAAGCACTCGTGGACGGCGACGCTGCAACAAACCAGCAAGAGCAGTTATCTTTAGTTTAGCCGACTTGCCTGGCTCGATATGAGTATTGTTGAGCGAAACCTCAAGTCCCACTGTTGACATCTGCAAACTGCTAATCTCGAGAGTTTTCTTTCCCTTATTAGTTATGAGAATAGTGCCCTTAAGCTTTTTCTTGTTGCCAAAAGAGCCCAAATCAAGCTTAGTGGAGCTTGCGTTAAACACAGGTGCGCTTGCACGCTGAGCAGCATTAAGATGAGCAAACGAAGGAAGCAACACTGCCGAAACAGGCAACACATTATTTTCATTCACCTTGTCACCAGGGAACAATCCCAAGTACACTTCCGTTTGGTTCAATCCGAAATCACGCAACTTACGTGAATCGAGCTGTATTGAAATCACGCCTTTATACCCTGGAGCAAGGCGTTTGGGCTGCACCGAAGCACGAAGATAAGGAGGCAGGTGCATCACCTGAGGTTCAGCCACCTTGTCAGACTTGTTCTGAATATGAATCTTTTGAATAGGTCGATCACCACGGTTCACATCATCGAACTCCACATTATCAACATCGGTAAGGAAATCACCTATGGTATAAGGATACTTTCCGTTGAAGTCTTTCTTCTCGCTCACCACAACGCCCTTTATTGTAAGCATTATAGGTTTGTCAGAGCCAGCCTCATACACTCCAATCTGCTTTTGAAAATGTCCCAATGTCTTAGCGTCATAAATAGCCTCGATTTTAAAATCGCTATTCGCAGCAATGCCGTTAATAGGAAACTTCACATCCGTGCATCCGCAATCAGTGCGCACAGTCTCCAAACGAAGTTCGTTGGCACTTTTATTATGAAGCGTGAACACCACACTTGCAGGAGTGCGATAAAGCACTTCACCCATGTCAATAACACTCTTTTCGGCTGTTACGTTTTGAGCATTCATTCCTGCCGCCGCCAACAGGAAAATGCCTAAAAGGATATTTTTTTTATTCATATTTCTTATTTAACCACTATCTTGAAGGCTGCATCTCTGCCACTATATTCAGGTGCATAGGCACATTGAACAGTACATATTCCCGATGTGTATTCGCCTTCACGATCAACATAATATTCAGTTTCTATTACGTGCTCACCCTTGGCAAGAATGTCAAAGTAATAGTTCGTTGCATTGTCTTTTGGAGCAATGTAATACCCCCAACGATAACCGCTAAGCTGACTTACTGGTTCAAGGCATGCAGCACGCTTGTCTTGAAGCTGCACAAAATCGTAGTCACGATCGGCAGTAATGGTGAGGCGCACCTTTATGCGGTCGCCAACCTTTACTTCCTTATTAGTTATTACCTCACGCTTAACTTTCAGGTTTGTACCTGCCGATGCAACGTTAGCTGTTGTCTGAATGCTTTGTGCATAGACAGCTCCCCAAGATGTGCCCTTATTGTTCTTTTCAAAGGTAATCGTCTTGAGGTTTTCACCTGTCTCCACGCCTTTCATATATCCAATAGCGTTATTGGCTACATCTACGTTCTTGTTGTTGATACGAATAGCGAAATCGTTGTTGTTTGTAGTCAAGGTGCGAGCATTGCTACCAGCAAAGAAAGCATAAACAGCATTAGCTGTGTTCAGCGGAGTGTCCCAGCTCTGTGTGCGCTTGCTCTGCAAAAGCCATTGCTGCAAGTCGTTGATAAACTTAGCCGAATCAGCCTGCAACAGCTTATAGGCTTCGATAACAGCCACCTGAGTAGGAATCTTGTAGTCGAACCAGCTATAATAAGCCTTTGGTGAATCATAATAGCGTCCCATCTCAGGGGTGTAAACGCTGTATTCGTTAATGCTCTGCAAATATTCTTTAGCCTTTGCTTTATGACCGTTGAGAGCGAGAATAACAGCTGTAGAAGCCTTACCGTAAATGGTATATACTGCAGGCACCTTAGCCAGTTTACCCACCATATAGTCGATGGTGCTCTTAACGGTTGCCTTATTGCTTTCGCCAGCAAGCGACAGACTGTAAATAATATCCAGAGCCGTTTCTGATGGCAACACATTCTTCATGCCCTTCTTCTCGAGTTTCTTCATCTCGGCAGCTTCTTTGTTTAGTTCCGAGATAAGATATGTGCGACAACCGTTAACAAGCTCCATTGGCATAGGCTGTGAGCCAGTCATCTTCTGCAAGCGAACAAGCATCTTATACACCGCAGCAGAAACAAAACGGCTGCCCTTCATACCTGGGCACCAAGGGAAAGAACCATCGTTGTTGGCAAGTTTAGATAGTTTCTGCACTATATCGTTAGTGCGATATTGTGTGGCATTCTCATCAAAGAAATTCTTTAGCAGCTCTCGCTGTTCGGTTTCGTTCTTGGCATCAGCCACCCATGGTGTTTCATCGAGCAACATTGTTTTCAACTCCTCGTTGCCTTGAAGCGCACTCTTTCCATCGTTAACCTTCTTTATCGCGTTGTTTTCAACAAACTTCTTTATAGAAGGATCGAGTTTCAAGATATAACCCGAGAGGGTGTTTGCATATAAAGCAGTAGTCAACGAAAGCGCATCGTCGTTACTTGTATTGCTCACAGTAGGCAAGGTTTCAATAAGCATCCATTCAGGACGAGCGGTGTATTCGTATGTTAGTCGGTTCAGCTTGTTTGCCTCTGGGAACAGTTTGGTGAGATCAACGGTGTATTGTCCCTTATCCTGAAGTGAGAAAGCCTGAGTGGTAGTAACCATTTCCTTATCAGGCAACACAGGTAGATAATGCTGCTCGCCATCAGAATAGTCGTTGCCTTCAACCAACATGCGAACAATAACCACATCGGGGTATTGCTTTGGCATGAATGCGAACTGCACAGGTTTGCTTTCGTTGGCATTAAGCTCTATATCCTTAGAAATGGCAAGAATCACCTTATCGTTTTCAGGATTAACAATCTCCATGCGAACCTTTCCCTTAACCAGCTTGTTGGAACTATTTGAAACGTTAGCCGAAAGGGTAGGCTTGTCACCACGACGCACAAAGCGAGGCATATTTGGCTGCACCATTACCGTTTTAGCAGCAACAGCCTCAGCATCAATATAGCCTGAGTTCATAGTCTTATCATGTGCCAAGCCCATGAAGCGCCATGTGGTTACGCTTTCAGGAAGAGTGAACTGTATGTTCACATTTCCCTTGCCGTCGGCAACAAGAGCAGGATAGAAGAAAGCTGTTTCCTGCAAGTTATCTCGAACGCATCTCGAAGGCATCTCGAAGGATGCTGCCTCATCTGAAGATATAGCTTCTTTTGCCTTGAGAACTTCGCCATTAACACCATCGTTACCCTTAACAACTAAGGCTTCGAGAGATGACAATTCTAATGTTTGAGAACGTGCCACAGCCTTCGGCGCTACTAACTTAGTTATCCTACTTAATAAAGACGGACGCTTACTATAGCCAATATAAACTACTTGCATATATGGGAGCACACTACTATCCCAGCTGCAATAGCCAATAGGTTTTTCCGACAACAAGTGCAAAGAACGTTCACCATTTAAGGAAACACTTCCAAAAGACATAGCCCGCCAATATGCATTTACCAAATTTACATGAGGTGTAAACAAACTCTTTGTCCAGCTATGATTAGTTAGAGCATCCAAACTCTTATCATAAAGTACAGAGAGCAGCTGAGCCTTTGCAGGCTTGCCCTTGGAGTCGGTAATATTAAGAGTCCATGTTTCTTTCTGTCCTGGAGTGAGTCGATCACGGAAAGTTGTCCATTTCAAATTCAACTTCTTATCAGGCAACGGACGCCCGATACTCACCTTGTGTGAATACTGTTTGCCATCAAGAATACTTGCAAAACAAATAGTTATGCCATCGCCCCACTCTTTCTTATAAGTGAAACTACGTGTGGTAAGAGCATTAGACTGTTTTACCACACCTTTCTCTATAACGCTATCGTTAGAAAGAATTGAGTAATACACATATCTGTTTTCATCGCTCGCACCAAACTGCACGTAAACAGGTTGATCATTTGTTTTGAATTGTGTGCCAGAAACATAGAACCAATCGTGAGTATCAATAACAGGCTGCTTATCCTTCATAGAGAAAACTATCATCTTCTCGCTTAGGGTGTCGGTACCACAAACAGCCTCTACATGATATTCACCTGAGCGCAAACCAAGTTTCTTTAAGTCAAAAGGTTTGTTGGCGTCACAGGTGAACGACTTATTATAATCCTTTGCCTTTATAGTGAGGCTCACAATACCCGGAATCTCCTCACGCAAGAGATTCTGATAAGAATATGTAACAGTTTTCAAGCTGTCGGCAATAATCTTCTTAGGAAGGTTACTACTTAGAATAGTAGAACGATTACTCAAAGGCAAAGAGGTTTCTGCATTATGGCTCTCGCCTGCTCCATCGGTGACATCAACGGTAATATCGTATGAATAATACTGGGCAATATCAGAGTTTATATTCTCAGGCAATTCCATATACAAAGGTATTTGGAAATGGCCATCAGCATCTGTAAGAACAGTATCGTGAGCTATCTCTTCTGTTCTTGCACGAGAATAGAACCAATAGCTTGAAGGACGGCGCACAACATTATAAACAACACGTGCTCTCTGAACAGGCACGCCCGAATAAGTCTTGGCATAACCAGTAACACGAACAGAATCGCCACTCTGGTATTTCTCCTTCACCTTGTCAAAGGTAACCTCAAACTTTGGACGCTTGTATTCTTCAACCTTAATAGAATTATAACAAGAAACCTTATTGCCCTTGACACTAATATTATAGTTGCCAGTAAGACCCTTTGTTGGCAACACGAAGTCAACAGCAGCTGTACCAAACTCATCTGTTGTTACTTCTTTTTTACCTATTTCCTTAGAATTGGCATCACGAAGAATTACGGTCAGCGCAACATCTTTTGCAGCTTCACTCTCAATAGTATTTAATTGATGTTGCATAACTGCAGACACATGAACCGTCTGTCCTGGACGATAGATTTTTCTATCTGTGAAAGCTGATATACTATAGTTTTCTTTGGATTTTTTAGCATCAAAATATATTGAACTAAAATATACTTTTGGACAGAAATGATCATCATCAGAATAAGCTTTTATTTCAGAAATTCCTTTTCCGTTAGCTGCATAATAAGCTTCTCCTTGATTATCACATGTAAGGGTAACAGTTTTATCATTACTTAATATCAAATCAATCTTAGCTCCAGCCACAGGTTCACCTGTAGAAGCCTTAACTGCTACAAAACGATATTGCTTATTAGGTAATTCGTGATAAATAGCCATAATATCGCTCACGTAGAACACAGCACGCTCTGCTGGCACCTCGCTGTTATTGGTGGTTATCTCTGCAAGATAAACGCCTCGCTCAAGAGGGGCAATCTCTATAGAGTCGTTAAGCACCTGATAATCAGGTATTCCTACATAGTGACGTGTTTCCGAGATTTGTGTTTCAGGCAGTAGCAAACGCTTGATGCGAGCCCAATCCTTGCTTCTCTGCGGATACAAATCCTCATATTGCTGAAGATTCAATCGGGTAACGGAAAGCGTTAACTGCTGAATATTAGTAAGGGTATTGATGCGCAATGTGTGCTTCTTACCAGGAGTAAGCGCCTTATTACTTAGCATGGCAAAATAGCTTGGCTGTGTGAGTCGAGCTTTTGCATTACGCAAAATATTCATTCTTGGCCATGAGCCCCATTGCGCAAGAGCATAATTAATATAGTCTATCATGTCCTTCTCATCGGTATCAGAAGCCTGCTCGATAAACTTATAACGGTCTATGGCAAGTTCTCCACACACAGAAAGGTCTTTATACACATTAATGAGCGAATCAATCTGCTGTAAATAGTACGATTTTTTCACAGTCAAAACACCATTCTGTTTTTGCTTAGCTAACAATTCGTGAGCACACAAGCAAGCTGCCGAACGGTTATTATGAGAAAGATAGTAATCATGTAGAGTTTTAAAGTCGCGAGTTTCATAGCCCACAAGATGCAGCAAATCATTATTGAAGATTTTGGCATCTGCACCCGAAACAGCCATTGGCTCATAGTCTTTCACCTTTACTTGAGCAAGCAATTCTGGCTCCGACATAGCCAATTTTGCATATTTCTCAACTAAAGTATCGGCTTCATCTGTAAACCTTGGCTTTTCTTCATATATCTTAGCTAAAAGTGACTGATACACATGCGCCAACACAGGGTTGGTGTTGCGTATTTTCTGCTCGTATTCAACAACACGAGCAAGGCCAGCCTTCAGCGAATCATCCGACAGATCTTGTTGTTTTTGAAGCATCATCATCTGCGCCTTTAGAAACTGTCCATAGTTTTTCTCTGCTTTTGCTTTATTCACTATCTGCTGCAACTGAGCAATAGTAGTCTTGGGCAAGTCTTTCTTATTACTCTCATCAACCTTTTTCCAAAGCGAAGCATAAGTTTGCGCTTGTATCATCATAGGAGCGGCAAACAAACCGATAGCCACAATAGCGAGGCGGATCAAAAAAGTAAATTGATTCTTCATAAGATATATCGCATTTTATCCACAATTTATATTGTCACTAATTGCAAAGATAAGAGTTTTTTATTATATTTGCATCGGTAAAATTGATAAATATAATTAAATAGGTTATTTATGGAGAACAAGAAGTATGGCCATTTCGACGATGCCCATCGCGAATATGTCATCACTGACCCCAAGACCCCATGGCCTTGGATCAACTATTTAGGTAACGAGGATTTTTTCTCGCTGATCAGTAACACAGCCGGAGGTTACAGCTTCTATATGGATGCTAAGTTCCGCCGCATCACACGTTATCGCTACAACAACGTGCCTATGGACAACGATGGTAGATATTTCTACATCAAGGACGGCGACACCGTGTGGAACCCAGGTTGGAAACCCTGCCGCACCCCACTCGACTTTTACGAAACCCGCCATGGTATGAGCTACACACGCATCACCGGTCGCAAGAACGATGTTGAAGCAAGCGTGCTCTTCTTTGTGCCTCTGCACACATGGGGCGAGGTGCAGAAAATGACCCTCAAGAACCTTGGAAACGAGGTGAAGAAGCTTAAGGTGTGGTCGTTTCAGGAGTGGTGTCTTTGGAATGGTGCTACCGATATGGAGAATTTCCAGCGCAACTTCTCTACTGGCGAGGTTGAGATTGAAGGCTCGGTTATCTACCATAAAACAGAATATCGCGAGCGCAGAAACCATTACTCGTTCTATAGCGTAAACACTCCTATTCAGGGATACGACACCGACCGCGAAACATTCGTGGGCCTATATAGCGAAAAGTCTATGCCCGATGTAGTTGCCGAGGGCACACCTCGTAATAGCTGGGCACATGGATGGAGCCCTATAGCATCACACTATATCGAGGTTGAGTTGCAGCCTGGAGAGAAGAAAGACCTTATCTTCCTTCTCGGTTATGTTGAGGAAAAGCAGGAACAGAAGTGGATTGCTCCTGACGGCTCGTTCTCAGACAAAGACGGTCTCGACATGGTTATCAACAAAACACAGGCTAAGAACATGATTGCAGCCTTCGACACCACAGAGAAAGTTGACAAGGCATTTGCACAGCTACAGGCATACTGGGACAATCTGCTTGGCATCTATGTTGCTAAAACAGGCAACGACAAGCTCGACCGTATGGTTAACATCTGGAACCAGTATCAATGCATGGTAACCTTCAACATGAGTCGTTCGGCTTCGTTCTTCGAAAGCGGTATCGGCCGTGGAATGGGATTCCGCGACTCAAATCAGGATCTTGTTGGCTTCGTTCATCAAATACCACAGCGTGCACGTCAGCGCATCATCGACATCGCGTCAACACAGTTCCCCGACGGTGGTTGCTATCACCAGTATCAGCCACTCTCTAAGCGTGGAAACAACGACATCGGTGGTGGCTTCAACGACGACCCATGCTGGCTCATCTTTGGAACAACAGCATATATCAAGGAAACAGGCGACTTCTCTATCCTCGACGAGATGGTGCCATTCGACAATCAGCCTGGTTCTGAGGTAACACTCTTCGAACACTTGAAGATTTCAATGGACCACGTCATCAAGAATCTTGGTCCTCACGCCCTACCCCTCATTGGTCGTGCCGATTGGAACGACTGCCTTAACCTCAACTGCTTCTCTTGGGACCCTAACGAGAGTTTCCAAACAACCGAGAACAACAGCGAAGGCTCAAAGGCTGAAAGCCTCATGATAGCAGGACTTTTCGTAGTAACAGCCAAAGACTATGTTGAACTGTGCCAGCAGATTGGCAAGAACGACGAGGCTACACGTATGCAGAAAGCAATCGACGCTATGATTGCAGCTGTGAAGAAACATGGATGGGACGGCGAGTGGTTCCTGCGCGCATACGATTTCAAGGGCAACAAGATTGGTTCAAACGAAAACGAGGAAGGCAAAATATTCATCGAGTCACAAGGTTGGTGCACCATGGCAGGAATTGGTCTTGAAGAAGGACTCTGCGACAAGGCTCTCGACTCTGTCAAAGAGCGTATGGAATGTGAGCATGGTATTGTACTCAACAACCCTGCCTACACCCACTACCATGTTGAAATGGGTGAGATTAGCTCTTACCCGGAAGGTTACAAGGAGAACGCTGGTATCTTCTGCCACAACAACCCATGGGTTATCATCGGTGAAACCGTTGCCGGACGCGGTAACGATGCCTGGAAGCACTACACCAAGATACTTCCATCATACGTAGAAGAGAAATACCAGACTCTGCACAAGGTTGAACCTTATGTGAACTGCCAGATGGTAGCCGGCAAGGATGCAGCCCGCCCAGGCGAAGGTAAAAACTCATGGCTCACAGGAACAGCAGCATGGATGTGGTACACCGTGAGCGAGTTCATCCTCGGTGTTAAACCAACATACAATGGTTTGCTCATCGACCCATGTCTGCCCGAAACAGCAAAAGAATACTCTGTTACACGCCGTTTCCGTGGTGCCGAATTCAACATTCACGTCACCAATCCAAATGGCAGCCAGAAGGGCATTAAGAGCCTCGTCGTTGACGGTAAACCTGTTGACGGCAACATCGTGCCATTCAGCGAAGGCAAACACAATGTTGAGGTTGTAATGTAGTAAACTCCTCTATTTTTAACATAAGCCCAATGAACTTTTCACGTGAAGAGTTTTTGGGCTTTTTTAACAAACGACTTTATTATTTTTTAACACAGCAATTTTATTGTTTTTAACATAATAATTTTATTATTTTTTAACACAGCGTTTTATTGTTTTTTAACACAACGAACTCTTTTTGCATGTTGTGAAGTGCTTAATGTAATAAATGTAATGTAAGAATGTAATAATTGAACGAACATGATCCTGCAAAATATTACAAAATTACATATTACATATTACATTAAGCACTTTGCATGTGTGCAAAGAGGGAGAGAAAATAGTTATAATTTATAATTATAATATAAGTATATTAATATATAATATATATTATATATTAATATAAGCATTATCCAGCAGACTTGCTTGTGCATGTTCAAAAATGCTTATTGTAATAAATGTAATGTAATAATGTAATTTTTTAGGGCACAAAAATAGTTTTCGTTGTTTTAACAGATTTTTACACGTAAGTGCCACCTCAAATTTTGACGCATGAATATTGCTTCGTATCTTTGCAATGTACAAAAACAAAAATGATGAGCTCATCCTAAACACATCCTAAAGGTGTCCTAAAGGAAACACGAAGCAAAACACCAGCCCTAACCTAAAAAACAATGGAGAGTAATTCTGGGAAAGAATCAATGATATAATCGGCGTGGGCACTCTTGAGGGATTCAACAGAGCCATTACCATAGGTTACACCACAGGTGGTACAATGAGCATTACGCCCCATGAGGATATCAAAATGAGTGTCGCCAACAACAAGGGCATTGGCTGGCGAAATTCTAAAATGATGCAAGGTGCGGGTAACAGGTTCGGCAGCAGGTTTAGCCTCGGTAACATCATCGGCGCCAATAACAAAAGAAACAATATCCTCGATGCCATACTCCTTTACGAACTCAATCAAAGATGAATGGTTACGACTGCTGGCAAAAGTTATGATGATGCCTTTTTGATGTAGCTTACGAAGAGTCTCGATGCAGCCGGGATAAGGGGGCACGGTGCCAGGCTGCTTTCGCACTTCAAAAATACGCCTATAGGTTGAGGCACAAAGCAAGGCAGTATCCTCGTCAATATCTGGCAGATTATCATTCTTGCAGGCTTGCAAAAAACATTGTGCCAAGGGCAAACCGATAGTTTTAGCACAGGCGAGTGCTGATGGTTTTTGCATGTGCAATGCATCAAAGGTTGCCATCATTATCTGCACAATGAAATCGGTGGAATTGCCTATTGTGCCGTCGAAATCAAGAATAACTATTTTGTACATGAAAATCGGAATAATCGGAAAATTCGGAATAATCGGAGTATTCGGAAAATTCGGAATAATCGGAAAATCAGAATAATCAGAAAACTCGGAAAATTCAGAATACTCGGAAAATTCAGAAAATATTATTCAATATTCAATATTCATTATTCAATAGCAAAGCGCAGGCGTCTGCGCCTGCGCTTTGCGCCTTAGAACAACTTCTCAGGATATACTCCCTCGTCAACAAGGCTCTGTATCTTTGCCACAACACTTGGGCGGTCGGCAGAATAGGTTACGCCAAACCACTTTGAAGTGGTGTCGAGAACTTTAACAGTAGCTGTTTTGTCGTTGATGAGCTTGTTAACCATCAATGGAATGAAATATTCTGATTTGAGATTCTGCATGTTCTTTGGATCAGAGAGGAACTCACGGAAATAAGCCTCGCTATACTCAAAGTAATCGGGTGTGAAGCCCCACACATTCATGCTCACAGGTGTGTTATCATCAACTGTTACCCACTCACCCTGCTCGTCTTTGTACTGAATTTCAGAGCCATGACGTTCAATCTCTGTGCGCTCAACAACTGTGGTAAGGTTGCCGTTCTCGTCTTTTGAACAGATACCACGAGCCACAGTACCATTCTCGCTAAGAGTGTTACCTACACGGAAGCCCACCATAGCATAGGTGTTCTTGCTGCCCTCAGGAAGCTCAGAAAGGAACTTACCAATAACCTTGAAACAGTCGCGATTGTAGAAATCGTCGCAGTTGATAACGCAGAAAGGTTCCTTGATAGCACTCATTGCCATAAGCACAGCATGATTGGTACCCCATGGTTTCTCACGACCCTCAGGAACAGAGAACCCCTCTGGCAGACTGTCAATGCCCTGGAACACGAGTTCACAAGGCACATGTCCTTCGTATTTTGAGAGAATCTTCTCGCGGAAATCCTGCTCAAAATCCTTACGGATAACCCATACTATCTTTCCAAATCCGGCCTGAATAGCATCGTAGATACTATAGTCCATAATGGTTTCACCATTAGGACCCAGACCATCGAGCTGTTTCAAACCGCCATAACGGCTGCCCATACCAGCAGCCAGCAATAATAAAGTTGGTTTCATACTTTTAATGGTTTATATTTTTATCTTCATCTTTTTCAGCATACAAAGATAGTAAATAATTACGAATTACGAATTACGAATTTGGAATTAGTTGCGCAAAGGCGCAATTACAAATTACAAATTACGAATTTTGGAATGTATAACTCGTAATTAAATAATTCCGAATTGCGAAGCAACTAATTCCAAATTCGTAATTCGTAACTCGTAATTCTAGAACGGATACCCGATAGCAAGATGAATGCTTTGGTTGTCCTTGAACTTACCTATATTGAAAAAGCCTGATTTATAGGGCACATGCAAACCTATTCCCCAATCAACACGAATAACAAAAAAATCAAGATCATAGCGCACACCAACACCTGTGCCCAAAGCCATGTCCTTGAGCAGACGGTTGAACTTTAGCTGTCCTCCTGGGCGAGATTCTTCATCGTGCATGGTCCACACATTGCCCGCATCAAGGAACACAGCTCCATACAGATTGCCAAAGATACGCGGACGATATTCAAGATTGGCAAGAAACTTGATGTCGCCAGTTTGGTCAAGATAAGATGTGGTGTTCTCGTTAGGCACATAAGCACCAGGACCGATAGAGCGCACGGTGAAAGCACGAATGCTATTGGCACCTCCCACATAGAACTGTTCGCTCCAAGGCGCTGCCATAGAATTGCCATAACTCCATATAGCACCTGCCGACACATGAGCCACAAGATCGGAATGTTGCCCCATTGCCCATGTTTTGCGGAACTCGGTGTCGATCTTGAAGAACTGTGCGAAAGGATTCTTGAACATTGTTTTGTCCTTGTTGTTCCACTTCTTTCCGCAAGCAAGGTATCCAAGTGCAAGAATATTGCCTGCCTCGCTGAGATTGAGCTGCCAGAAAATTGGATTGCGATAGTTTGCCGGCGAGGTGTAAACATAACTATAGCGCATCTTGGGGATGAACTGGTCTTTCATCGAAATTTGCAGATAAGGGCTTGTTGCCATTATCTCATCAAACTCCTGTGTGTGGCTCGTCATGTACTCGTATTCAAGCGTAAGCGGAGATATCTGGTGAGCCGACTGTGCCGATGTTTGGAAAGTGTATGTGAGTTCTCCCGATACTATATGGCGCTTAAAGAACCCAGCTCGGTTGATAACGCTTGTTGATGCCTTAAGAAGGGTTGTTGGGGTGGAGAAAAAACGACGGCGCGAACGCTGACCAGGTTGTGGGCGACGGCGCTCAACATTGAATGGCAACAGCAAACGTGGCAAATGAAGGGATATGTCGCCACCATATTCGTAAGAGTGAATACGGTCGCCTCCAGCACTAATATTATGTCCCGTTTGCCATTCGTAGTTTCCATTTAGATTAATATCAAGAAGTTCGCCACCACGAAAGGCATTGCGCTTGGTGAGACCAAGCACCAATCCCGGACCGGTGCGACCACTTGTGCGCCCCTTGAAATTGCCTTCTACATAAACATCGTATGGCTTATCGAAAACGCACGATAGTGTGAGATCGAGAGTGTCGCAAGTGAGCGAGCTGTCGCGAGGTGTAAACTTGAAATCGACCATTGAGAAGATGCCATTGCTCGAGATTTTATTGTTTGACTCTTCGTATTTCTCATAGCTATATGGCTGCCCATGGCGCAACTTCATATCCTTCAAGATTACACGTGAACGAATTGGCGAACGCTTACCATTATAGAGCACGGTGAAACGACGATGAGAAATGCTGTCGTTGAGTTTTTCCATAAACTGCTTGCGCAACTCAAGACGAATGTTACCCATATAATACTTGCGCTGAGCACGTGCGGGCAGATTATCAGCCAGTTTAAACTGCAGCTGCACTCTTCCTGGCACGGTAACTGTGTCAGCAAGATAAGAAGCATAATCGGGCTGATAATAATAATAGCCATTATTGCGCAACAAACGACTTATGCGCTGGCGTTCTTCATCAAGGGTGGAAATATCAAAGGCTTCGCCATTGCATACTGCCGTTTCGTCAAGAGTGGATTGAATAAGACTGTCGGTTTCGGGTTTGAAACCGCTATAGGTGATGCTGTCGAGGGTGAACAGATGCCCCATATCAACATCATAAGCAAGTTTACCTTTCTTTGGATTCTTCTGCGCCACAATATCATAGTCAACCTTACCACGGAAATAGCCATGATTGCGCAACACCGACTGCGCCACCGAAGCACGCAAAGCAGGATTTACCCAACTCATGAGCACAGGCGCCTTACCAAAGGTTTTGTTTATCCACTTGCCAAATGCACCATTAGTGTCGTGAAAGGCATTCCAGATCCACAAACTGTAAGGGAATGGTGTGCGATAATAACTGCTTCCAAAGAAAGCACCATTAGGGGCGCAGGCAAGGGCAGCATCTATTTCGGCCTGAATATCGGTGGCATGATCACAAGGGGTGTAGTTGGTGTATTTAACGTGAGTGAGACCTGTATAAAGCTGGTCGCCTTCGGGCACACCGTTTGTGGTGCTGCAAGCCGAAAGCACACACAACACAGAGAAAGCTACAATATGAGAAAGGCTGTATTTATTCATTTACTTTTTGTTTTTAATGCTGTCGGTACGGGTTTTAACAAGTGAATCAGAAGGTAGCAAAAGCTTGTTGCTATCATTGAATTTAAGAATGTCTCTAAATGAAGATATCTTACGGCGCCAGATGAAACCTGCACCATATTCACCCACATTGCCTTCGAGCCAATCGTAGCTGTCACGATCGTAGAAAAGCTTGAGATACTGAGTAGATGCCTCATTGAGACGATATTCAAGTGATATGTTATTAAAGAACTGCTGATTCTGTCCAGCAGCATTAGTGCCTGATGATATTTTCCCACCAACGATAACACGGAGGCGATTGTTCCAAAAACGTTTAGCAAACTTGAACGAATAATCGGTGTGCTGGGTACCTGTTGCATCTGTGGTGTTGTCGAGACCAAACGACAAGTCGAGAGTACGCAAGGCGTTACCCGCAATACCGTTTATCTGACTCTGCAGGAAGGCATTGAGAGCCGAGTTCATAGTAAAACGGCTGGTGTTGCCATCGGTGAGATACATACCTGTGGTGAGCATGGTAACAGCTATCTTTCCGCGTTCTTCCTTTGACATGGTGTTGAGCTGGTTGCTCACACTCATATCTTGTGGTGCATCAATAATAAATTCAAGTCCCATGTTGTTGAGGTTTTTTGAAATAACAACACCACAGGTGAAATCAACAGAGCGCTCGGCTCCACCATCAGACGAAACTGTAGCTTTGTTATGCTCGGTTGCCGTAATATTGAGGCGAGGGTTCATTGGGTCGCCAGTAAACTCAATATACGAACCATCCTGAATGGTAAAAGTCTTCAAAGGTATCACTGGCAAAGAATATTTCATTTCGCCATTATTGAGCGTGTAGCGACCTGTGAGACGCAAGTTATCAACATTGTTGTATTTCATGCGAAGCTCGCCTCCACCTATTAGGTCAACATAGTTCGACTTGTCGGCATTGAGGGCACAAAGAATGTGGGCGCTCTCGTTGATATTCAAAGTCATATCCATGCTGAAACCTGTTAGCGGTGGACGGTTGACTGTTAGTTGCGCTGTATCGGCAAAATCGGTGAACTTAACCAGGTCATCAAGCTGATTATCGGTGGTGAGCGGACTGTCGCGAAGGATATATGTGAGGTCGGTGGAACCAAGTACATCAAGACGACCACGCATCTGAAGATTGTCAACAGGTCCCGACATCATACCATAGAGATTGACAAATGCCTTGCCATAAGCCTCTGAACGCAAATTCTCCTTGGCATCTATAATCTGGAAATTCTCGGCACGCATACGCACATCCATCATCATGCGGTCGAGATTAGCAAAATCAAGATAACCAGAGATGGTGAGCGGACTGTCGTTGTTGGCATACATCTGGAAGTTTTCAAACAACAGGCGGCTATTGGTAATGGTTATTGGGTCGTTATCGAAACGCATCTCAACACCATAAGGTTGGCTCACAAGATAGCAAGAATCGAGATACACTTCGCCATTCACATCGGGTTTAGAGAGTGAGCCTTTTACAGCCACCGACCCTTCACCATAGCCACGAAAACCAAATATCTGATTAGGTATGAATCCGTTGACAAGCGACATTGGTGTATGTGCAAGCGCAAGCGTTGCATCAAGATAGCCCTCGCCCTGAGACAGATATGTTCCCTTGATTGAAGCAACCTCATTATCATCGCACATGAGAACACCATCAACATAGTGTGATCCATCGGACTTAGGCATATAAACAAACTCGGTAGATACATTTCCCATTGGGCAATGCTCGTAAACAAGATTCTTTATCGACATGTTGGATGATATTGACATCTCATCCTGAGTTTGAATGAAGTGATAATCACCATCAAGAACACCTGAAACATGAGGCATATATGGTACCACAGAGAGTATCTGCTGAAGATTGAACTTATACAATGAAACAGTTACATCCTGCAAGGCTTCAAGATTGTCATCATCGGTGAAGATTTGAACACCCATACCATCGTCGGCTTGCAACTTCATGTTAGCTGACACACGACGGTCGTCGCCCAAGAAGATGTAATTGCTGTCGTTAACATGGAAAGTTTTATAACCAAGTATTGGATCTTCATCCATTATCGACAAACGCAGCCCGTTGTGCTCCATAATAGCCTGCAAACCGAGATCAACACCAAGACGGTTCTTATCATCGTAGAGTGAAGCCTTGAGCGAGGATCCACGATCGTTAAGCTGACCATCAAACAGGGCATTGAAAGTGTATTGAGGATTTTTCTTTCCATTGCGCACCTGAGCGGTGTAATGGAAATCATCGTCGATGGTCACTATATTAAAACGAATAGTGTCGAGCTGAATACTGTCGGCAATAAGCGAATCTATTGCCACGCTACCGTTGAGTCCTGTTACAGGCGAAGAGGTCATATCTATGTTTGCACGGGCAAACTGATAGCCATAAGTGCCCAACATGTGAACAAAGAAATTGTCGGAACCGCTGGTGAGATAGATGCGTGCTTGTGGCAAACGCTCACGAATGCGTATTTGATTGATTGTGCGGTTCTTGATTTGTGACTGCAACTCAAGAGTGAGTTTCTCTACTTGAGAAAGCATACGGTCGTACATGCCATGTGCATTGAATACAAGATGAAAATCGCCACAATCGGCAACGCAATGGGTAGTGTCACGATTCGTAAGAAGATCGAGAACAAGGTCTTCCGGGCGATAGGTTTGGTTGTTATCACGAACAGTAATATCGCTGATGAGCCCCTGCACTTTATAATACTTGTTCATGTCGGTCTCTACATCCACATTGGCACAAAGACCAACGGTGAACGGGGTTTCGGTGAACTTCAATCCAAAGAGATCGGCGTGTGAAAGGTCGCACGAAACACTTGCCTTTACAACCTTACGACGAAGGAGTCCATCAATACTGATAAGTCCCTTGAGCATAGGATTATTGCTATCAACAGTGGCATGGGCAACACCATTGCGAAGGGAAGCATCGAGCTTCATTCCTGCAAGGCTATAGCCAGCATAGTTGAACGAGCGAATGTGCGCCTTAGCTAAGAGACGAGTTGAAGGATGCATGAAATCTGTGCCTGAGCCATTTACAGAAACAGAACCCGTGAAACGAGAAAGTCCCATACGAGGTACAAAATTCTGCAAAGGCATGCGATTAGAGTTTAATCGGGCTGTATATTGAAGCGTTCTGCCATTAACGATATTGGCATTTCCACTAAGCGAACCACCTCCATGAGCCACACGGAAGCGTGTATTGTATCTGTTGCCGTTAACTTTCACGTTTCCCGCAAGGGCTATTCCCGAAGGCACACGAATGGTCTTTAGCAAATCGGCATCAAGGAAACTCTTGGTGATAAAACCAAGATTATATGTATGTGCATTGAAATTAACATCTGCTTTAAGACGATTCACATCAGTAGCATTACTAATAAATCCATCGCCCGAGATGCGGAATGCTGTTGGCAGTTCAACCTGCAAACCTGTAAAGCGCAATTTCTGCAGATTTCCCTTTACTGTGCCTTTCACGGTGAGCGGATAACTTGGCCACAAAGCACAGAAGCGACGTGGAAGAGCATCCATAAACGGAACAATATCAGCCTTGGCAAACGAACCATCAACGGTTGTTTCAAACACTCCAGGTAGAGAATCGGAGAAGGCATCAAGATCCATCTTCAAAGACACCTTCAAACGACTGCCCGGTGTACTTGCATAGAACTTTGGAAGATAAAAACACGATGAATCCATACGCATTGGACCAGCAAGATTAGTAATGCTAAGACCACTCTTCTCCTTAAACTGGCAATGACGTAGAATCACGCTCATGTCTGGACTGCAATAATAGAAAGAATCCACTGCAAGCGAAAGATCTGCAAGCGAAAGATGATTAAAATCAAGCCCCTTTGAATAAGCAGCGAAATGATTATCGTAAGAGCATGTGCCTTTCCAATCGAGATGAGCCACACGATAAAGGCTCTTATAAAGATCAAAGTGTCCTTCACGCACATTCATAGTGCTCATATAAACATCAACCTGTAGCGTATCGCCAGGCATATGCACAGAAACAGCGGTATTTGCTACCTTAAGCTTTTCTACATCTACTTTCCAAAAATTCTCACTCTTGCTTGTATCTTCAGGAACAGTATCGCTTAGTTCCACATTCAAGCGAGCGTCCTTCAGTAAAATATTATCTACATGAGCCAATGATTTACCAAGATCTATACCATGTGAACGCAAATCAAGATGCCCCACCCTTCCCTTTACTCGTGCTTGAGGGATGAAATTGGTGGTATTCATCTTCATATCGGCAAACAGTATCTGATCTATCATCACTTGTTTGTCAAGCAAAGGCAAAAGCTGAATATCAACAACTGTCTTGCGAATATCGGCAACAGTATCTTTCACCTGCGGAAGAGAATCATTTTGTTGAATAACGTGTATTCCGTCAATACCCAAATTCAATGGAAACTCAAGATTCACATGCTCAACACGTATATCAAGTTGTGTTTTTTCTGATGCGTAGGATGCAACCTGCTTTACTGCCCAATTTTGAAAAGGTGGAAAGTAAAACAGCAAGAATAGAATAAGAACTAACAACACAGGCACCAAAACAACAATGCCTGCCCACTTAAAATATTTCTTCATAAGCATTCAGTTACCTACGTACTAAATGCAAAGTAAATAATTTTTTTCGAATAAATGCTTGTTTTAAAAAGGAAAAAACATCAAAAACTTTTTTTGATGTTCATTATTAATTCAATATAGACGAATTATAGACGGAATATAGAGGAATAACAAACTATAAAATCACTTCACAGAAGCTGCTATTTCATGCCACAAACGATCATTGGGAAGAGGTGATTCAAGTCTTATTTTTTCCTTAGAAACTGGATGTACAAACTCTACAAAATGCGACAAAAGTGAAATACTTCCATCAGGATTACTTCTGCGTGCACCATATTTTAAATCGCCCTTGATAGGACAACCCATATGAGCAAGCTGACAACGAATCTGATGATGACGACCTGTGAGCAGGCGAACCTCAATAAGAGTATAACGCTCTGAAAAACCTATCACTCGATACTTTAGAACTGCATTCTTTGAATTTGGCACTTCACGATCATATACATAACTCTTGTTCTGTCTCTCGTTGCGAACAATCCAATTTTCTAAAGTGTGCCATTCTCCATCAGGGACATAAGTTGCCTTTCCTTTGCCTTCTGGCTGAACAATAGCCCAATAAGTCTTATGCACCTCACCGTTAGCAAACATCTTATTCAAGCGAGGAAGAGCCTTAGAGGTGCGGGCAAACATCACAAGTCCGGATACAGGACGATCAAGGCGATGCACAACACCCAAGAAAACATTACCTGGCTTGTTATACTTCTCCTTAATATATTCCTTCACAGTTTCAGAAAGCGGAGTATCGCCAGTTTTATCTCCCTGAACGATTTCTCCGCTCTCCTTATAAACTATGATAATATGATTATCTTCATAGACAACTTTCATCCAACAAAAATAATCAATAATCAAAAATTACATATTCATACCACCATCAACCTGGATAACCTGACCGCTAACATAGCTTGAAAGGTCAGAAGCCAAGTAGAGAGCAGTGTTTGCAATATCCTCAACCTGACCACCACGGCGAAGAGGAATCTTGCTTATCCATTCCTTACGGATGTCATCAGGAAGAGCCTGAGTCATGGCTGTGTCAATAAAACCAGGAGCAATAGCATTTGCACGAATACCCTTAGGTCCCATCTCCTGACCAATACTCTTTGCAAGAGCAATAAGACCAGCCTTTGAAGCTGCATAGTTAGCCTGACCAGCATTTCCATGAACACCAACAACAGATGCCATGTTGATAATGCTACCACCACGCTGACGCATCATTACAGGAACACAAGCGTGAATGAAGTTGAAAGCACTCTTCAAGTTAACAGCAATAACTGCATCCCACTGCTGCTCAGTCATGCGAAGCATAAGACCATCCTTAGTGATACCTGCATTATTAACCAAAATATCTACAGAGCCAAACTCTTCCTTTACCTGAGCTACAACTTCAGCTGTCTGTGCAAAGTCTGCAGCATTACTTGCATATCCCTTTGCCTTTACACCCTTAGCAGCTATCTCTGCCTCTGTAGCTTTTCCGTTTTCGTCAATAACAAGATCAGTAAATGCTACATTAGCACCCTCTTCAGCAAACTTAAGTGCGATAGCTTTACCGATACCGCGTGCAGCACCTGTAATAAGCGCTGTCTTACCTGTTAATAATCCCATTTTTTATAGTTTAAAATGTTATACAAAAATTCTATTTGATAATTCCAAAAGCTCTTAAAAAAAATCACCCTTGAACTTTCTTGCCCAAAGCACCATAAACAACCTTGGCCACCAATGGCTTACTCGACTCCTCAGTTAACCCATGTCCCAATCGACCATAGATAAAAGGCACTTCAAGACCCTTGATACAATAATGAGTGATATCTGCAACAAGATCTATATCATCAATATCAAACTCGCCATCAGCCTTACCCTCAGCATATACCTTGCGGAATAACTCTATCTCGTCCTCATCAAAGTTCTTACGCACCTTCTCTACCATCCAGATATTACGAAAGAACTCAGCACGCAAATTACCATTGCGTACAACACTTTCACGAATCATGCTAAGATGAGTATAGATTATCTCAATTATTTTATCTTGAGGACGAATCTTCATAGCTGCAACCTCGTCAAGCTTATCAGACAATCTCTCAAGCTCTGACTCGATAACGGCAGAATAAACATCTTCCTTACGACTAAAATAAGTGTAGAGAGTGCGGCGTCCTTTACCAGATGCCACCGCAATATCGTTCATTGTGGTATTGGCAATGCCTTTCTTGGCAAAAAGCTGTCGTGCTACTTCTACTAATTTCTGTCTTGTCTTAGATATTGACATTATATTTTTCCTCCGTAGATATTATTGCACATCTTTAATTATATGTGCAAAAGTATTATTTTTATTTTAATCCACCAAATTTACGACACAAAAAACCGACAAATGTGCAAAAGACAAAAAAAAATGCCCAAAAGTTTGGTAGATCCAAAAAAACATACTACCTTTGCACTCGCAAACAAGGAAACAGGATAACAAATATTCTCAAGTACTTGATTTACAATGGTTAATATCGCGGAGTGGAGCAGTTGGTAGCTCGCCAGGCTCATAACCTGGAGGTCGCATGTTCGAGTCTTGCCTCCGCAACTAATGACGTCCGAAATGTCTATTCAAACAGACTTTCGGACGTTTTTCTGTTTCTGACAGGGACACTAATCGGACAATTTACCCACATAAAAAATGCTACTTTCAAGACTTCTCTCAAAAGTAGCACATCTCACACGCTTTATTTCTTATTCCCAAGCATCTTTATATAGCTATTAATATGGAATGCCCATATTTTATAACCTTGAGGAGACAAATGCAAACCATCAACAGTTAGCGACTTTCTCATTTCATTTGTACCATGACGATTAAAATGCTTAAACAAATTAATATAAGCTATCTTATTCTTTTCACAATAATGACGTAACAAGCGGTTTACAGCCGCAACATCATCTGTTTTTCCTTCAAGTTTCTTCCACCTGCCAAACGATTCATTTATAGGCAAAAGACTCTGAACATAAAGCTTTGTCTTTGGACTATCAGCCAATATCTTTTCTATAACTTTCTTGCAATTTGCAAATACCTGTGATGGAGTAAGATCATGACTTAGGTCATTACCACCTACCAACAAAAATATAGCCTTTGGCTTTCCTGGTAATATCTGAATAAGGCGATTATATATACCCTCTGCATCATCACCAGCAATACCTCTATTACGAATATGGCGGGCTTTTAACAGCACATTCCAGTCACCAGCATACTCAGTTAAGCTATTTCCAAGCATAACAACATCTGTGCTATCAATAGCGCGCATAGTTTCAAACTCTGCTACCCTATCATTATAATGGTCAAAAGAACGATAAGTAACATGCTGTGCACTTACCCAAAAAGGGCACATACAAAGAAAAAACAAAAAATAAAGTTTAATCGCCTTCATGTCTATAAAATAATTTTGCCTACAAAGATAATACAAAACACTCAAAACTGACTTCTTATTAATATATGTTAGCACAGAGAATTAAACAGAATATCTAAAACGATTAGGAATCCCCTCAAAAAAAATAATCCGGATTATCTTAAAGACAATCCGGATTATTATACTACTTCAATAACGCTTTTACTTTTTCAAAATAACGCTGCGTACGTTTAACGTTATAATTCTGTCCACCATTCCACGATCTAATAGCGTGTTCAATACTGTTTAATGGATTATAGGCCGACTGAATAAGCAAGAACATTTCCTTTGACTTAGAAATACTGTAACGATCAGACAGTTTAAATCTTTTCTTGCTGTTTCTTTCCTTCAAAATCCTGTTACATTCAGCAACACATATTGGAGTTATCTGCATTGCACCAACAGAATTTCCACTTTTCGCTTTACGATCACCTCCACTTTCTACCTGGATAATGGCATCCATCACGGAACTCCAATCATAATTCGATGAATACATCTTTTTGTTATCCGAATCAACAGCCGACGCTGTCACAGAGGTGGTTAAAGTAAGTAATAAAATTACTATTCCAATTATTCTCTTCATTTTTATTGTTTTTCTGAAACCTGAAAAGCTGAACTACAACATCAGAGATTTCACGACAACAACGATATGAGAAAAAGTTACGTTGCATGTCTCAGTTTCAATTTTACTGCTGCAAAGATACGAAAAAAAAACGATATACGCAAGTCAAACTATTGACTATCAATATTTTACATGTTAACAAACCAAAAAACTATCCAATATTCCTTCCACAAAAAGAAGGTTAGAACTTTTAGTAACTTTGCTTTTGGAAGTTCTATATAAATTCCGAATTTTCAGATTACTCAGAATTTTCAGATTACTCCGAATTTTCTGATTATTCCGAATTCTCCGATAATTCCGAAAACAAAAAAGCCCCGAAGAATTAATCTTCGAGGCTTTCTAATGAAAGAAGGCGGCTTCCTACTCTCCCGCATTGCATTGCAGTA
>OCVV012844867.1_pt1 | contig 31588 bp, 32 predicted proteins | sample 1539721 | NCBI WGS metagenome assembly OCVV01 (sample SAMN02144230, study PRJEB22623) | gut metagenome | biome: sheep rumen | host: Ovis aries | place: New Zealand | reverse complement strand
ATCTTAATACCAAGTCGCTGTGAAGCTGATTCACGTCCGTTCTTAGAACTACCTACACCTTTCTTATGTGCCATTTCTTAGTCCTCCTTTGGTTTAAGCTACTACTGATTTAATTTTAACTTCTGTGAACTGGGCACGGAAGCCATTACGCTTACGCTCGTCCTTGCGACGCTTCATCTTGAAGACAATAACCTTGTCGCCCTTAACGAGTGGCTTTACCACTTCACATACTACCTTTGCGCCATCTACTGTAGGCGCTCCTACTGTCACAGCACCGTCGTTATCTACGAGCAGTACTTTGTCAAACTCAACAGACTGGCCTTCTTCTACACCATTGATATGGTGAACATAGAGTTTCTTACCCTCTTCAGCCTTGAACTGCTGACCCTGAATTTCTACAATTGCGTACATTTATTTATATTGTAAAATTGGGTTTCTCCGCCAGGCGTCCGGCCACTCGCCGGCTCTTTACCGAGCCCAAACGGAATAAATCGGGTGCAAAGGTACTGCTTTTTTCTGAATTATCAAACTTATACTTCTCTTATATAGCCTCAGTAGTCAAAACTTTATATTTATTTAACACATAAGTTACCCAAAAACAAAACTCTGTTAACAAGTCAAGAAAAACATTACCTAACATTAGGATTATTCTTTTTTTATTACTATCTTTGCGAAACAAAAATAACCGACAAACATTTTACCTGAAAGCACAACATTAACGACTTCACGACACTTATACAAAACTACGCATGCATAAAATACGTTTCATAATACCATATTTCGGAAAACTACGTTCTGATTTTTGTTTCTGGCTCAAATCTGCAGAACACAACGCATCTATTGATTTCCTTATATTTACTGACCAAGAGATATGCACAGCCAACAAAAACATTACAGTAATAAAATGCGAATTACCATTTATCGAAAAGATAGCAAAACAAAAAATATGGGAATGTTGCCGTATAAACCATCCATATAAACTATGCGATTACAAAACTGCATACGGAGAACTCTTTCAGGACTATCTACAAGGCTATGACTTTTGGGGACACTGTGACGTTGACCTGGTTTTCGGGAATATACGTAACTACATTACTGACGACATACTAGATAATCATGACCGCATTGGCGTAGAAGGATTCTTCACTTTATACAGAAACAATACAGAGATAAATCATCATTACTGGAATCTCGGTGAGGACTTTATAAAAAAAGCTTTCTTAGACGATGCTATTTACGGACTTGACGAATGGGGACCTGGAGGTAATGGTGGCGGTACAAGTAATTGGTGGATAACACACCGCAAAGAACGCCTGTGGATGGATATGATTTTCGACAGCATCGAACCATATACTTACGAATTCATCACAAAACGAGCTATAAATGATGAAACTACCAATGTAATATTCCGCTACAACAATGGTACGCTAATGCGATATGGGTTAAAAAACGGTAAAGTTACTGCAACAGAAACATTATTGGCTCATGTGCAAAAACGCACGATAACAACAGAAACATCAGAAACTGACAAATTCTGTATTATCCCGCCAGGTAGATACGTAGATTATAAAGAGGTAATTACTTCAAATTACCTGCGTACATTCACCTATAAGGCTCTGCTATACAAAATCAAGAACAAAATACGACGTATATTTAATCATATAACTCGCTAAGATGGACAAACTACTGACTATCGTCATTCCAACATACAATATGGAGGACTTGCTGGAGCACTGTCTAAACAGTCTTATTATTGCAAGCAATCTAATGGAACAGTTAGAAGTACTCGTCATTATTGACGGAGCAACAGATTGCAGTAGCGAAATTGCACACAAATACGAGACAATTCACCCACAGACGTTTCGAGTCATTGATAAGGAGAACGGCAATTACGGCTCGTGTATAAACCGCGGACTACAAGAGGCAAAAGGTAAATACATCAAAATACTCGATGCAGATGATTCGTTCGACAACGAAGCATTATCCACCTTTATCAAATCTATAAAAGACACTGACTATGACCTTATTTTAACCAACTACTGTTTAAAAAACTCCTACGGCCATACAACTGAAACGAAACACTTTGACATTCCTTTCAACACTCCACTCAGCTCACTGATGCTATCAGAACTCGGCGCACACATGGCCATGCATGCCGTAACATATAAAACTGATAATCTGCGTAGAATTAAATACCACCAAAGCGAAGGCATATCCTACACCGATCAAGAATGGATATTCACTCCTATGACAACGGTAAAGACATTTACTTATATCCCGATATGCCTTTACAACTACCTAATCGGGCGCGAAGGTCAAACTATGAACTTCAGCAACATGTCACGTAACATACATCACAATCTGACAGTTATGCGTACCCTAATCAAGACTTACACAGGAACGCCTAACGACTCCGATATTCACGAATACCTCAAGAACCGCATAGAGTGCCTCGCCGAGTACATCTACACTCTATACCTATATAATATGCCAAAGGTTGATGCAAGCCAACTTGCAGATTTCGACAAGGAACTAAGAGACACATGCCCCCCACTCCACCTCTATGCTGCAACAATAAGAGCAAGCCGCTTACCAATGGTAAAAATGTGGCGACTACTGGGTTACTACACCAACGACCACGGATTACACAATTTCTTTCGTTATCGTAAATACAACCCTTTCAAATAACAATAAAAAAGAAGTTCACAGTATATAGATTTACTGTGAACTTCTTTTTTAGCGTTTCGTATTTATAGCCAAACGACTAATTACTCGGCATACATAAATACCATATAGTATTATGCATTCTTAATGAAGTTTACAATCCATTCGCCAACTTCCTTCGTGCCATACTTTGCGCCACCCTCAACCTGAATTTCAGGAGTGCGAACATTCTGGTCAAGTGAAGCGTCAACAGCCTTACGGATAAGCGCTCCCTCCTCTTTGAGGTCGAAATACTCATAAAGCATGGCAACAGAGAGAATCTGAGCCAGAGGATTAGCGATATTCAGTCCCTTTCCCTGAGGCCAAGAACCATGGATAGGCTCAAATACCGGAGTAGAAGAACCTGTAGAAGCAGAAGGCAACAGTCCCATAGAACCAGTTATGCAAGAGCCCTCATCTGTAAGGATGTCGCCAAACGTATTTTCAGTTACCATAACATCGAAGAATGTAGGCTCCTGAATCATACGCATAGCAGCGTTGTCAACATACATAAAGTCTGTAGTTACGTCAGGATACTGCGGTGCCATTTCCTGAGCCACCTTACGCCACAAGCGTGATGAAGCAAGCACGTTGGCCTTATCAACCACCGTCAGATGCTTTTTACGCTGGCGAGCATACTGATAAGCAACCTTCAATATGCGCTCAACTTCTGGACGTGAGTAGTAGTTCGTGTCAAGTGCATCCTCTGTGCCGAGCTCCGCATTCATCTGTGGCTCCTGCTTCTTGCCGAAATACATACCGCCAGTTAGTTCACGTATGCAGATAAAATCAGCACCTTTTACGATTTCATCTTTCAATGGTGATTTGTGAACAAGACAATCAAATGTTGTCACAGGGCGAATGTTAGCAAACAATCCGAGCTTCTTACGCATAGCGAGTAAGCCTTGTTCTGGGCGCACCTTTGCAGAAGGATTATTGTCGAATTTCGGGTCTCCAACAGAAGCGAAGAGTACTGCATCAGCCTTTTCACATATCTGGAAAGTCTCCTCTGGGAATGGGTCGCCTACTTCGTCAATAGCATGAGCTCCGCAGAGAGCCTCTTTGTAACTTACCTCGTGACCGTACTTCTCTGCAACAGCAGACATGACAGCCACACCTTGCTCCATGATTTCTGGTCCGATTCCATCACCAGCCAGAACTGCAATATTCAGTTTCATAATTGTTGTGTATTATTTGGTAATTATTATTTGTAACTAAAACGATGTTATTATTAGACCGTGTGAAATAGATAAAACAAAAAGGAAACATCCTTTTTGGATGTCTCCTTTCAGCTTTTGGTTGTCGGGGTGACAGGACTCGAACCTGCGACAGCCTGGTCCCAAACCAGGAACGCTACCAACTGCGCTACACCCCGGATACAGATGAGCTGTTTCTCAAATGCGATGCAAAGGTACTCATTTTTTGCGACGCTGCAAAATGTATTGCAGAAAATCTACGCACAATACCACATCTTCTTGACATACATCATCTGTTATATACTTTCTTTTGTACTATTTTTTAAAGAAATCGAAACTTGCATCCCAGTCTTTCCATACAGGTTCACGGCCTAATTCCTTCAGTCGGCGATTTATTTCCTTCGCAGTGCGGTCATCACTCACGGTGAACTGCTCCAAGGCCTGAGGATAGGTATGATAGCCTCCTGGATTCACTTTCGACTCGGCTGACATAGTGGTAACGCCAAGCGTACACATATTATCACGTATGAACTGCGGTTCACGAGTTGAATAAGAGATATCCACATCATGGTCGAAAATACGCATGGCAAACGTAACTTGTGCCAATTCCTTATCTGTTACGAAGCAATTAGGCTGAAACCCTTCGTTCTGCGCTGGACGCATACGTGGAAAGTTAACAGAATATTTTGTTTTCCAATAATGCTTCTGCAAATAGCGCAGGTGGTAAGCCATCATCGTTACATCTGTGCGCCATTCTTTCTCCAGTCCGAGCAATGCTCCCATTCCTATGGAATGTACGCCTGCCTGTCCCATTCTGTCAAAACCGTTAAGGCGCCACTCGAACTTGCTCTTCATGCCAGCTGGATGATAAATCTTATAGTTTTCGCGGTGATACGTCTCCTGGAAACATATCACTCCATTCAGTCCATGCTTTGTCAATTCATAATATTCCTCAGCCTTCAGCGGCATCACCTCTATCTTGATATTAGAGAAATACTTCTTTGCTATATCTATTGCCTTTGCCAGATACGGTACCCCTGCCTTTGCAGGATTCTCACCTGTCACGAGCAATATATTCTCAAACGGCGCAAGTTTTTTTATTGCCTTATATTCATCCTCTATCTGTTCAGGCGTCAATATTGTGCGAGCCATAGGATTGCTACGGTGGAAACCGCAATACACGCATGAGTTAGAGCAAGAATTGGTAATATACAATGGTATAAACATCGACATCGTACGTCCGAAGCGTTCCTCTGTATATTTCCTTGACAAACGGGCCATTTGTTCGAGATAAGGCACTGCTGCTGGTGAAATCATTGCCATGAAATCATCTACATCGCAATGTTCCTTTGCCAAGGCACGTCTCACGTCCATTTCGGTCTTCTGAGCAATTCGCTCTGTGGTATCTTCCCAACTAATTTTAAGTAATTCGTCTGAAAACACTTTTTTATATTATGTTTATTATTAAACTGTTGTCCTTTACATCTCTCTCACCATGCTTTAAAACTTATAACAATATACTAAGGCATCTTGCCAATTCCCGCCAGCCTTCAACCATTCTGACAACAGTGCTATCTGTATGAAGCCTGTAGTTTTCAACATTGCTATAGATGCGGTATTGTCTGCCGGTACAGTGCAGTATATTTGGTGCATGCCAAGCGTTTCGCTGCAATATTGTTGCAATAGCAGGATAGCTTCCTTTGCATAGCCTTTCCCTTGCTCATCCTTCAATATTGCGACCCCCATTTCTGCCCTTCTGTGACGAGGTGAGAAATCAAACAAGTCAATCAACCCTATGGCTTTACCTTCAGCCCTTATCACGAAGCGCACCTGGTTGTCGGCGTAAATATCATGCTGCTGCGAGGATATGTAGTCACGAAGTGCATATCGACTGTATGGCACGTTGGTATTGCTGACCAGCCACTGCTGTTGGTCATTTTCGATAGTATATAAGACCTCAAGGTCTTCTGGTTCAAGGGCGGTAAGGATTACTTCCTTCATAGTTCTTTCGGAGTTCTTTCACCTCGCATAAACATCATCGCCAACAACATGATGACAGCGAGATAGAAAAATGAGACATCACCACTAAACATGTAGAAAATACAGTCAACATTGGCTATGTTACTAATTACGACGAGACGCATCAAGCACATCATGCCGTATTTCGTCAAACCTGACTTCTCATCTGGCTTAGTGTTGTCATACCTGTTGCTATTGATATATTTCAACGATGCTGGTACAAGGACAAGTGTCAGCACAATCATCAACATCTTCAGGTAATACATCATAACCTGAGAAATATCTATGAGCGGTGTTTCAATGACAAAATTCACTATAATGAAAGTCATTGCCAGAAACACTGTAAGTCCTATTGCCAAGGCATACCATACTATCTTCAGTTTCTTATTCATTGTTCATCTATTATTCTTGCATGGTTGGAAAGCATATTCCTTCAATTCTGTTATCGAAGGCTTGTCGCCACACACATTACAGTTATTGTCTTTGTCGAATCTGAATCGGCTCCACTGCATCGTAAGAGCATCAAACGACAGCATACTATTATATAAAGGTTCGCCAATACCTGCCAGATGTTTAATCACCTCTGTAGCCTGCACCGTGCCGAGCATTCCTGCTATGCTGCCGAGCACACCGACCATGGCACATGTCTCTACATCTTCCTGTGCAGGAGGTTCGGGAAACAAGCAACGGTAACACGCAGTGCCCGGCTTGTGTGTCATAACCTGACCGCTATATCTGTTAATGCCACCTATACAGAAAGGCTTATCAAGCATGACACAGGCATCATTAACAAGGTACTTAGCAGAGAAATTGTCTGACCCCTCAACTACGAAGTCGTAGTCACGAATTAAATCAAGAGCATTGTCTTCATTTAAGTAAAAGGCGTGTTTCTCTACCTTCACGTCTGGATTCAACTCGTTGATGCGACGCTCTGCCGAATCAACCTTTGGCTTGCCGATATCGCCAGTACTGTGTATAATCTGGCGCTGCAGATTTGTCAGTGACACATCGTCGCCATCAGCAATGCCAATCGTACCAATGCCTGCCGCAGCCAGATATAATGCTATCGGCGAACCCAACCCGCCCGCACCCACTATAAGCACGCGCGAGTTGAGCAGCCTACGCTGTCCTTGCTCTCCGAATCCGTCGAGAATCAAGTGGCGGTTATAACGCCTAAGTTGCTCTCTGCTAAAGTTTTCTGAGGTCATGAGTTAGTTTTGCTGCACAGAAATTAGGGCCACACATGGTGCAGTATTCGCCATCGGTGTGTCCTGCCTCTTCAAAATACTGCAATGAACGCTCTGGGTCAAGGCTCAAGTGGAACTGGTCACGCCAGCGGAAGTCAAAGCGTGCTTTCGACAGAGCATTGTCGCGTATCTGCGCCCCTGGATGCCCCTTGGCCAAGTCTGCGGCGTGAGCCGCAATCTTGTATGTCACCACACCTACGCGCACGTCCTCACGATTGGGCAGTGCAAGGTGTTCCTTCGGTGTGACGTAGCAGAGCATTGCAGTGCCGAGCCATGCTATCTGTGCGCCACCTATGGCACTTGTGATATGGTCATAGCCTGGAGCTATATCGGTAACTATTGGGCCAAGCGTATAGAATGGAGCCTCATGACAATGGTCGAGCTGTCGTTCCATATTCTCTCGAATCTTGTGCATGGGCACATGACCTGGCCCTTCAATAAACGCCTGTACATTCTTCTCCCACGCACGTATTACGAGCTCGCCCATAGTATCGAGCTCTGCAAACTGCGCTGCGTCGTTAGCATCGGCGGTGCAGCCCGGACGCAGACCGTCACCAAGTGAGAGGGCTACGTCATACTGCGCCACGATATCGCAGATTTCGTCAAAATGTTCGTAGAGAAACGATTCCCTGTCGTGAATAAGACACCACTTGCTCATTATCGAACCACCACGGCTCACAATGCCACACAATCGAGAGTCTGCCAGATGCACGTTCTGACGACGTATTCCTGCATGGATAGTAAAGTAGTCAACCCCCTGCTCACACTGTTCTATCAGTGTGTCCTTATATATCTCCCACGTCAGGTTCTCTACTCTACCGTCAACTTTCTCCAGTGCCTGATAGATAGGCACGGTGCCTACTGGCACGGGACAGTTTCGTATAATCCATTCGCGCGTCTCATGAATATTGGCGCCAGTAGAAAGGTCCATCAGTGTGTCGCCTCCCCATTTGCATGACCACACTGCCTTGTCAACCTCCTCGTCGATTGAGGAAGTGGTGGCAGAATTGCCTATGTTTGTATTTATCTTCACAAGGAAGTTACGACCGATAATCATCGGTTCGCTCTCGGGATGATTGATATTGGCAGGCAATACGGCTCGTCCGCGTGCTATTTCTTCACGCACGAACTCTGGAGTGATGTGGGTCTTTATGCCCAACTGTTCACAGTTCATATTCTCACGTATGGCTACATACTCCATTTCCGGTGTCACGATGCCAGCCTTGGCGTATGCCATCTGCGTTATAGCCTTACCCGAACGCGCACGACGTGGCAACTGTATGTGCTCAAAGCGCAGCGTGTCAAGCGAGTGATCGGCCAGCCTCTGACGGCCGTATTCACTTGTAACCTCTGTTAATTGTTCCGTATCACCGCGGTCAATAATCCATTGTTCCCTCATTCGGGGTAAACCTTTTTTCAAATCCACCTCTATGTTCGGATCAGAAAAAGGGCCGCTCGTGTCGTATATATATATAGGCTCATTTGGTTCCGTGTGCGGAACGCCATTCTTGTCTTTTGTCACCGTGGGTGTCAGGTTTACCTTTGTCATACCCACCCTAACGTAAGGGAACATCTTGCCCTGCATGTAGGCTTTCTCCCTTTTTGCGTATGCTTTGTTGTCTTGTGGCACGATTTAATGTTGTTTGCTGATTTATATTCCTATGGTCGTCAAAGCGACCTGTTTGTGTGTCTTCGGCTTGCTGTTGTAATCGCTATCATATTACCATGTAATCAGGTAGCTTTTACAGTGTAATCGCTATCTCATTACAGGGTAATCAGATAGCTTTTGCATCCCAGAGCATTATTCGTTGAGAAAAGCCGTCAGCGGACTTGAAGCCTCAGCCGATTCGCTTATTGCACCAAGTCCTGCTTCATAGGCACGACGTCCGCTTATGACTGCCTCCTTAAATGCTATGGCCATCTGCACTGGGTCGCCAGCCACGGCAATGGCGGTGTTTACCAAACAGCAGTCAGCTCCCATCTCCATTGCCTCAGCGGCATGGCTTGGCGCACCGATACCGGCATCAACCACTACGGGCACCGTGGCTTGGTCAATGATTATCTGCAGGAAGTCTTTCATGCGCAAACCCTTATTAGTGCCTATTGGTGCTGCGAGTGGCATTACCGTAGCGGCACCAGCCTCTTCAAGATGCTTGCAGAGCGTAGGGTCAGCCTGACAATAAGGCAGAACGACGAAACCCAGCTTCACCAACTGTTCCGTAGCCTTCAGCGTTTCAACGGAGTCAGGCAACAGGTAGCGTGGGTCAGGGTGTATCTCCAGTTTCAACCAATTAGTACCGAAAGCCTCACGTGCCATCTGAGCAGCAAACACCGCCTCCTCCGCATTGCGCACGCCACTGGTATTTGGCAATAACTGTATGTTTTGGTTTTGCGTTATGTGTGTGAGCAAATCATCGTGCTCATCATCCAGTTCCACACGCTTCATGGCCACGGTGACCATTTCCGATTCACTTGCTTTGATGGCCTCAGCCATTAAAGCGTTATTGTTGAATTTTCCCGTACCGAGAAACAGTCGCGAGTTAAACTCGCGTCCTGCAATTACAAGTTTGTTCATTTATCTTTTGCTTTCTATCTTAATTAGTCTCTTCATTTCCTCTGCAGGGTTTTCTGCATTCAGCACTGCACCGCTCACGGCTATACCACTCATGCCCGTCTGCATAATCTGCGGTATATCTGAGGCTGTTATTCCGCCTATGGCAACAACGGGTATTTCCAAGCCTCGTCGCTTCATCTCTGCAATGATATTGCTATAGCCCTGCAGTCCAAGCACAGGCGAAAGGTTGCTTTTCGTCGTGGTATAGCGAAATGGGCCACAGCCTATATAGTTTGCACCGCTGCGGTAGTGCATCTCTACATCATCAATGGTATTCGCAGTACCACCTATTATATAATCACTGCCCAGTATTCGGCGCGCCTCACTGATTGGCATATCATTCCTACCCAGATGCACACCGTCGGCATGTAGCTCGCGCACAAGCGCTACATTATCGTCAATGATAAACGTTGCCCCTCTCTCCCTACACATCTGCTGTGACTTCACTGCCACGGCACGCAGTTCGTCTGTCGTGGCACCCTTCATGCGCAACTGCACCCACTTGCAACCGCCTTCAAGTGCCAGGGCGATAGAATCGAGGTAGTCATACCTCTCATTATGGTGACTTATGAACTGTATCATCCGCCGCAAGCCGCCTTAATAATGAGTATGTTTGCACCCTCACTGAGTTTTGTTTCAGCCCATGCCGTGCGCTGTATCATATTCTGTTGCACTGCCATTGCCACTCCTTTCTCAGGCAAACCAAGTTCCGCTGCCAGTTCCGCAAGCGTAGCAGACTTCGTCTCTGTCTCCTTATTATTTATATATATATTCATAATCACTATTTCATCTACATTATTTCCTACATACTGTCATCAATTCTGTATTATATTGCCATCGTATTATAATAACGAAAAAGAGCAACAACCAGACAATACAGCCTTGATTATCACTCAGAGTCAATATCAACATTCAAACAAAATCACATCCAATCCCTGCGTCAGCATTACCTGCATCAGGTTATATGGGTATAATCTCAGCATCATCAGTAAACACAGAATCAGCACCCCGAGTGTAGATTTACGGAAACAAAGTTACTCATAAAATATGAAATATGCAAATTTTTACCATTTTATCAATATTTTCTTGCAAAAAATTTTGTCAGTTCAAAAAAAAGTATTACCTTTGCACTCGCTTAACAAAAACACTAACTATGGTGCCCGTAGTTCAGTTGGTTAGAGCGTCAGATTGTGGTTCTGAATGTCGTGGGTTCGAGTCCCACCGGGCACCCTACACTAAACCCCTTGCAAACTGAGTTTGCAAGGGGTTCTTGGTTTTAAAGGATGTTTTTTTGTAGTTACCTACCGCCTTCCACGCTTCGGTAGGCTTGGTATCCATCTCTTGCTTCGTATTAAATTACTTGCCAAAGACACGTAACATGTTAAAAACTTTTAAGTATTTGCGTATGTCTGAGATTTTTAGTAACTTTGCACCTCATAAGCGAAAACGACGACGAATATAAAAACAAAAACGAAAATACAAAACAAGAAATGAACATTACATTCGACAACACCGAAAAAGTCAGCGGCGTGTTGACCGTTGTGATTGAGGAGGCAGACTATCAGGATAACGTCCGCAAAGCCCTCAATGATTACCGCAAGAGAGCAAACATTCCTGGTTTCCGTCCTGGCCAAGCTCCAATTGCTATGATTAAGCGTCAGTTGGGTCCACAGGTAAAGGTTGATGCCATCAACAAACTCGTTGGCGAGAAGATTTATGACTACATCAGCGAGAACAAGATAAATATGCTCGGTCAGCCTATGCCTCACCTTGGCGAGGAGCCTATCGACCTCGATGCACCAGCACCTTACACTATGAAGTTTGACATCGCTGTAGCGCCAGATATGGATATAAAGTTGACTAAGCGCAACAAGATTGCTTACTACAACATCACCGTTAGCGACAAGATGGTAGAACAGCAGATTGATGCATACGCTTCACGCGGTGGTTCTTACGAGAAGGTAGATGCCTACGAGGATAACGACATGTTGAAGGGCGACCTACGTGAGCTTAATGCTGACGGCAGCACAAAGGAAGACGGCATAACAGTATCTGATGCCGTACTGATGCCTGCCTACATCAAGGAGGACGAGCAGAAGGCTCTGTTTCAGGGTTGCAAGACTGGCGACATTATAACCTTCAATCCAAAGAAGGCTTACCCTGAATCTCTGGTAGAGATTTCTTCTCTGCTGAAAATTTCTAAGGAGGAAGCAGAGAATGTAAATGCAGATTTCTCTTTCCAGATTACAGAGATCACCCGATACAAGAAACATGCAGTTGACCAGGAACTCTTCGACCAAGTATATGGCGAAGGCGAGGTAAAAGACGAGAAGCAATTCCGCGAGAAGATTGCCGAGAATCTGAAGCAACAGCTTGATTCTAATTCAGAATACCGTTTCCTCACTGACGTTCGCGCATACGTTGAGAAAAAACTCGGCGATGTCAAGTACGACGACGAGTTGATGAAGCGTATCATGCTTGCCAACAACAAGGATAAAGACCAGAAGTATGTTGACGATAACTACGAAGCAAGCGTCAAGGAACTGACATGGCATCTTGCAAAGAATCATCTGCTTGAGCAGTGCGAAATCAAGATTGAGGATGCCGATGTTAAGGAGATTGCCAAGGACATGACCCGCATGCAGTTTATGCAGTATGGCATGAACAATGTACCAGAGGAGTACATCGACCAATATGCAGAGGAGATGCTGAAGAAACCAGAGCAGGTTGATAATTTTGTTAATCAGGCTGCTGACCGCAAGCTCATGAAGGCTCTGAAAGACGTAGTAGCCCTTGACGAGAAGGAAATTTCATTCGAGGATTTCCAGAAGTTGGAGGCATAAACGCCAAAGAAATACAAAAATAAGAAATACCGTTAGACTGTCCTTTTCAGTCTAACGGTATTTCCTATCTATTACACCCTATAATCACTACATTTACTCAATCATCAAAAGTTTACTTATACCTCTCCCCCCATAAGCGGAGCATCTGTTGGTACTGTTTCTCCTCCATAGGCGTGTGCTGAGCGTGCCACAAGCGAGTATCTGTAATCTCATCAGGAAGATATTGTTGCAGGGTAAAGTTTCCTGGATAGTCATGAGGATACTTATAACCATCACTGTAGCCTATTTCCTTCATCAATGATGTAGGAGCATTGCGCAGGTGCAAGGGCACAGGCAGGTTTCCTGTCTGCTTAACGAGTTGAAGAGCCGAGTTAATACCATTGTAAGCAGAATTGCTCTTGGGCGAGGTTGCAAGATATACGCATGCCTCTGCCAGAGCTATGCGTGCCTCCGGCCATCCTATCTTCATCACCGTATCGAACGCAGCATTAGCCAGCAACAGAGCATTCGGATTGGCAAGACCTATGTCTTCTGACGCACTGATTACCAAGCGACGGGCTATAAACTGTGGGTCTTCGCCACCTTCTATCATGCGAGCCATCCAATAAAGGGCAGCATCAGGATCACTACCACGAATGCTCTTAATGAAGGCTGAGATTATATCGTAGTGCATCTCTCCCTGCTTGTCGTATGCCAAGGGGTTCTGCTGCAAACGATTCTCTACCAGAGCATCAGTGATTTCAATAGTCTGCGATGATTCTGACTCTACCACAAGTTGCAGGATATTTAGCAATTTGCGAGCATCGCCACCACTGAAGCGCATCAAGGCAGCCGTTTCCGTCAGGCGAATATCAAGTTTCTGCAATTCCACATCAGTAGTAATTGCACGCTGGAGCAAAGCTTCAAGGTCTGCCTTTTCAAGCGATTTGAGTATATACAACTGACAACGAGACAGTAACGGACGTATCACCTCGAACGAAGGATTCTCAGTCGTTGCACCTATCAGCGTAACAATGCCACGCTCCACGGCTCCAAGCAGAGAGTCTTGTTGCGACTTTGAGAAGCGATGTATCTCGTCAATGAATAGTATTGGCGAGGCAGTGGAGAAAAATCTACTATTCTTTGCCTTTTCTATCACCTCGCGAACGTCCTTCACACCGCTCGTCACTGCTGACAGCGTATAGAAGGGTGTCTCAAGTCTATTGGCTATTATCTGCGCCAACGTGGTCTTTCCCACACCTGGAGGTCCCCATAATATGAATGACGAGATATGTCCTGACTCTATCATATTACGCAGTACAGCCCCCTTCCCAACAAGATGTTGTTGTCCTATGTATTCATCAAGCGTCCGCGGACGTAGGCGCTCTGCTAATGGTTGCAAGCTAATATAACGTTAAAGAATTAAATGACTGTAAAATTTAAATTTTTAATAATGGAAGACTATATTAAAGATTATACTCCTACGGACACTCAATAGTAAGTCCGTCGTATGCAAATTCCACCCCTTGAGGTAAACGGCTGTTGGCTATGTCATGCGTTCCTATGTCGTGAGTGAGATGCGTAAGGTAAGTACGCTTCGCCCCTACCCTATGTGCAAATCTCACAGCATCGTCAACTAACTGATGACTATGGTGTTCTTTTTCAAAGCGCAAGGCATTGACTACGAGCACCTCAACCCCATAAAGCAAGGCTGTATTTTCTTCATCCATTGACTTCATATCGGTAATGTAGGCCAAACGCCCAAGCCTGAAACCCAGTATTGGCAGTGCTCCATGCATTACCCTCACTGGCAAGACCTCCAACCTTTCCTTAATAGCAGGCACTGTCACCGAGTGCCAACTTTTATGTATATGTCCTTCAAGCGTAGCACCACTCGGTGGAAGTTTAACTGTTATCTCGTGCGGACGCATGATATGAAAAGGCCTTCCGCTCTCTATCTTATGCAGATGCAGATGAGGCACGCCTGGGTATAGTTCCTTTTTGAAACAATAAGGCATCGTCTGATGCAGACCATCAATTACGTCTTGCTGCGCATAGACATCAACATCGCCAAACCAAGCGAACGGTCTGAGGTCGTCTGCACCTCCTACATGGTCATAATGTATATGCGTAATCAGTACGGCATCAAACTTACTGAATGGCTGTCGAAGTATCTGCTGACGGAAGTCCGGCCCTGGATCTATCAATATGCGCAGGCCTTCGTCGCTCTCCACTATAGCAGAAGCACGCAGACGTTTATCGTGCGGATTCGTACTTTGACAAACCTCGCAGGAGCATCCAATAGCTGGAACTCCTATTGAAGTACCAGTACCAAGAAATGTCAGTCTCATACTATATTTACCTCTGGGGTTATCGTTATACCAAACCGCTCACTGACATCGCTACGAATACGATTGCACAAGCGTACTATATCTTCGCCCTTAGCTCCACCTTTATTCACTAATACAAGTGCTTGTTTGTCATGCACTCCAGCCATTCCGAGCGTCTTACCTTTCCATCCGCACTGCTCTATCAGCCAACCTGCTGGTATTTTCTCTTCCTTTTCACTGATATTGTAGTGTGGCATATCAGGATATTGCGCCAGCAACTGCTCAAATTTTTCTTTCGTAACTACGGGATTGACGAAGAAAGAGCCTGCGTTGCCTTCTACCTTCGGGTCTGGCAGTTTTGCATTACGAACGCTGATGATAGCACTGCGCACATCATGAGCTGTGGGAGTTTTTATACCTTTCTCCTCCAAGACACGGCGTATATTGCCGTAATCTACCTTTGGGGTGAAATGACTGTCAAGTTTGTATATCACATGAGTGATGACATATTTCCCCTTCCACTCTCCCTTAAAGCGACTGCTGCGATAACCATATTCACATATAGCAGGTGAAATCTTCACTTGTTCGCCTGTTGCTATCTCCACAGCCTCTATGGAATAAAGTACATCCTGCACCTCAACGCCGTATGCTCCGATATTCTGCACAACTGAAGCGCCAACGTCTCCTGGGATTACAGAAAGATTTTCTATGCCATACAATCCATTGTTTACGGCATATTCAACAACATCATCCCACGTCTCACCAGCTCCACAACGCAGCAACTCGCCTGACTGCTCTATGCCTTTTATAACAGGATGAAGCACGTTGCCATCAAAATCCTTCGTCAGCAGCAGATTGCTTCCTCCTCCAATTATAAGAAGCGGTTCCTTGCGCAGTATAGGAATAATGGCCTGCAACTCCTCTACGGTCGCAGGCTCATATATCTTACGGCATGACTGATCAATGCCAAAAGTATTATAATTCAACAGACTTTGCATCCTCTATTAAGTGTTTACCTTCTTCAATATCCAACTCTTGCCTTTCCGCGTGAACACCATATCCATTTGCAAACCATTGGCTATGCCGCGTACATACAGCAGACGCGTGTTAGAAACTGGATAGGGACTACTGCCATATATAATATTATATAATGTACCCGAAGGCATCCATGGCACGAACATAGACCATTGTTCGGGCATTATCTCGCCTGTCATCGTTGAGAAGTCATCATCAGGGTCAGGTCCAGTAAAAGCGATACTTTCTGCCAAAGAGTGTTGTTGGAACGCGCTGTCGGTAGCAAATCTCTGATAGAAGCGTATAAAGCCTGCGTCCTCATGCTTACCGAGCGACATATAAGTAAGGCTGTCCATACGCCACAAACCACGCTTACGAGCAAAATGCCAACGAGTAACCATATTCTTTCCTGCGACGATTTTCTCCACGGTTACCTCATTCACAGTTGTATCCTTCACCATATTCATCTGCGATGCCCTATGGAATATCAATGTATAATACCCCTGCTGCATGAAGAAATGCTCGCGCTTCCATGCTTTCTCTTCTATCTTGCTTAATTTACCCCATGAATTTACAGGCAAAGGAAACACCGTACGCTCCTTCTGCACTTTACGACTTGCAGCGTAGTTGAAGAAGAAATCATCAAACAATTCATCGGCAGCTGCCGGCATAATCTCCTCCTCTATAATCTGTGAAAGGGTGTCATTAGCCGTAGTATCCTCCAATAACGTGTCGGCAGCGATGGAATCAGCCACATCTGCCCCTTTGTTCGTACAACCAGTAGAGAAGAACATGGTCACGACAATCACTCCTACAAAAAGGAAAACAATCTTTTTCATTTTCTTGATAATAACTTATCATTCACTGCGAGGCTATGCTGTTCCTCGCTATCTAAATACTTTTCTTTTGCAAAGGTAATAATATCTTTTTGAAACCGCAACAGTTTGTCCTCTTTTTTTATTTTGCCTTGCATTTATTGCTGACACAATAGCAGATTGCAACCCGATTGCAGGGAATAATACGTAACTTTGCAAAAAATTAAAATAAATACGTAATTGTTATGCAACAAGTTCTTGATTTGGTGAACGAAATGTCACCGTTTTTGCTTTTAGGTTTTCTTTTTGCTGGAATACTCCATGTGTTTGTTCCGGGAGTAGTATATAGCCGCTACCTTGCAGGTCACGATTTCCGTTCTGTGTTCTATGCGGCCCTGTTCGGAGTTCCTCTGCCTCTTTGCTCGTGTGGAGTAATCCCTACGGCAATGGGATTGCGCAAGGAAGGAGCATCGAAGGGAGCCACTGTGGCTTTTCTGATAGCCACGCCCGAAACGGGAGTTGACTCCATTGCCGCCACGTATTCACTCATGGGACTACCCTTCGCCATTGTGCGTCCGATAACGGCATTCTTTACCTCGCTTATGGCCGGACAGTTAATCAATACGTTCACTAAGTCTGAAAATGCGGATGCAAGCGATAAGCAGGTTGAAGACAATAGCGAGCATGAGCACTGTCATTGCCATGATAAACCGCAGGCCAACGCTTCGTTTTCCGAGAAGATAAAGGCCGTATTCCAATATGCTTTCGTAGAAATGATGCAAGACATAGGCAAGTGGCTCGTTGTAGGCTTAGTAATTGCAGGCCTTATCACGGTGTTTGTGCCAGACTCTTTCTTTGAAATTTTCAAAGGCAACACGCTGCTTAGCATGCTACTTGTATTATGCATAGCCATACCTATGTATATATGCGCAACTGGCAGTATTCCTATTGCCGTAGCACTAATGATGAAGGGGTTAACACCTGGTGCAGCACTTGTGCTTCTGATGGCAGGTCCAGCCTGCAACATGGCAAGTCTGCTCGTGATAAATAAGAAACTGGGAAAACGCACTCTGCTGTTGTATCTTGCTTCGATTATCACGGGAGCAGTGGTCGCAGGTTTCATTATCGACAGTTTGCCTCAGGAGTGGTTTATGCCAACACTGATGAAGGCTGCTGAATGTTGCCACGATGACAGCACACAGTGGTTTAACATTGGATGTTCGATACTGCTTGCATTGCTTTTGCTTAATGCTCTTTGGCAGCATTACAGTAATAAGGGTAGTCACTGTCACTGCCACGAGAACCAAGAAACTCATACCTGCTGTTGCCATGAGCACAAAGAGTCAAAGCACGAAAACGAAAATCATGAGCACCATTGCTGTTGCCATGACTGACGTTTCCTTCAATACACGCGGATATCGGTAATAACCTGTCCGCCAACCTTGTTATTAAGCTCTTCTACAAATCGAGTACGCTGCATCTGCACCTCTGCACGGACTGCCGGACTGCTTATCTTCACCCACAAGGTCTGATTGCGTATTGACTTCTCTTCTGTATATCGTGCCACGACAGAGCCAACCACCTCGTCCCAGGCATTAACGAGCCGATGTTGTTTAAGTGGCATTTCCAGTCCGTTAGCACGAAGAAATCCATTTAATATATCTGACATTGCACGTGGATGTTGTCTAAACATAGAGGATTTGAAATATAGAAGAGTTAAAGAATTGAAGGAACGAAGCGAATTTATTCTGTTGGATGGAGCACCCACACACCAAGCTGTGTCGGGTGCTTCTTCATATATTGCTGAAGCGTCATGGGTTCAAGCACCACTTTGCCCCTGACTTGTGATGCATTAAGCAGATGTAATTTCCCATCCTTTTCCCATGAGGCTATTCCTATGTGCGTAGTGTCAAGACCTTTCTTTTTTGTGGCTATAGCAAGTATGTCACCATCCTTTATATATAAGCCGAGGTATTTCTTTGACAATCCTGTCTGTGCCGCAGGCACATAATACATTGTTTTTCCCTTTGAATTTTTCTCCTTTGCCGCTATTGTTGCAATGTCTTCAGTATTTCCTTTCAGCATAGGATATGCCGAGGAGTGCGTACTCATATAATCTATATTTATGATCTGCTTACGTATATATGATGGTAATGACTTGCCCGATGCCACACGTTTTGCCATCGCGTCATCCATAGGTGTCGTTATAAGCCCCTTTTTCTTGTTCTGCTCAACCCACCACAGGAAATAATGGTTGCGACTGGTATAGCCCTCCGCCTTACCATTGGCATAGCGTATCGTTTCCAGATTACGCAGGTAGTCTGTCCATGCCACCGAACCTTGTCGGGTGGTCAGAGTGAGAGCAAATACCGTTTCCACAAACGTGGTACAGTCGAGCTGACGCAAGTTTACGACAAGTTGTTCTTTCTTATTAACCTCAAGCGTGCTCGCTACGTAAGGCACTCCTTGCAGTTTCTTGCCATAATACAACATCAGATTTAGTTGCTTATTCTTTGCATATTCCTTTCCGCCATTTGCAAGCATGGTAACGACTTTAACGCTGTCTGCCTTCGTATAAGTGACACCCGTTGCCGCCATCATGCAGGCATTTACCATCAAACATAATAATAAAAAGTATTTTTTCATTCAGCACTCTTATTTTGGTTTACAATGACAAAGTTACAAACTTTTTCTCAATTATAGTGTCGAAATCACAAGTTTTTACATCAAAACACCTCATAATTGAAAAAGATTTCGTAATTTTGCACTATAATAGGTAATATAAAACGAAACAAACAAAGTGCCGATATTATTACGACCGATATTCACCCGACTGTTCGTTTTTCTTTATATTCTGGGGATTACGAGCAGCATTATTACTGTGCCCAACTGGAAGGGGGCACACATGTATTCCAATGCACCCTACGAACTGTTCATCGACGTGTATTTGCTCAGCGCCCTTGTGCTCTTGATACCAAGACGCTTACATAGGTTTCCGCTACGGCAAACGCTGAAAGTTGTGTTGTATCTGTTTATTTATCCACTGTATGTCATCGATACTTTCTGCTTCGTCAAGTTCGGCAGCACAATCAATCCCTCAATGCTTCTGCTGCTCGGCGAGACAAACAGCAACGAAGCAGGTGAGTTTCTTGCAAGCTATATCAATTCCGACATAATCTTCTCTGAGGTTGGTATCATTGCACTTATTCCGCTTGTTCATCTTGCAGTATGGCTGTTGCGTCGCAAACTCAGATACTCTCCTACATTACTCCTACAACGATGGGGGACAGTTGCCTGTAACATCGCGATAGCAGGCTTAATCGTATGGTTTGCCTATGAAGCTTGGGAGAACAAGCAACTGTATATGAAAACTATGGCTTGCGAGACCATTGGCGAGGTAGAGCATGCGCTTGCTATAAAGCCTCACACTGAAATGTATCAGCCACCCATGCGACTGGCTTTCTCCATACGCAGCAACCGGCTTATCAGTAAGCAACTCGACCGCATCAAAGCCACTACGGAGCACGTGCAGGTTGACTCTTGCGAGTTCAAGAGTCCGAACATCATCCTTATCATAGGCGAGAGTTTCAACAAGCGCCATGCTCAGCTCTATGGATACGAGAAGAAGAATATGCCTAATCAGGTACGTATGCGTAAGCAGGGATTCCTTATTCCCATGCAGGATGTTGTAACGCCATGGAACCTGACAAGTTTCGTGTTTAAGCACCTGATGACCACTTACTGCGTGGGCGATTCGCTTGACTGGTGCGACTATCCGCTGTTCTGCCAGATTTTCCGTGAGGCAGGATACGATGTTACGTTCCTGACAAACCAATTCCTTCCGCAGGCAAAGGAGGCTGTATATGACTTCAGCGGTGGTTTCTTCCTCAACGATTCCTTGCTTTCGCGCGTACAATTTGACCATCGCAATGAGAAGCTCCACGTATTTGACGAAGGCCTTTTGAAAGACCACCGCGAACTGGCTATTGCACGCGAGAAATCAAAATCATCTGCTGCCCACCACGATCGTGGTCGCCTGACGATATTCCATCTTATGGGACAGCACGTCGCATACCGCATACGCTGCCCAAATTCCAAAAAGAAATGGGGAGCCAATGACTACCCCGATGATATGGATATGCCACAGAAACGCCGCAAGGTGATGGCTGACTATGATAATGCCGTATGGTATAACGATTCGGTTGTCAACCAGATAGTGCGCCGTTTCCGCAACGAAGAGGCTATAATCATTTATCTGTCTGACCACGGCGAGGAGGTGTTTGGTCCTGGAGCAAGGCATTTCTTCGGTCGAATGCACGATGCCAACATCGACAAACGCTTGGCTGACGAGGAGTTTCGCATACCAATGTGGATTTATTGCACACAGAAATACGTACGCCGTCACCGCGATATATACCGCGCTGCAAAAGCCGCAAGAAACAAGAAATACATGACCGACGCACTGTCGCACATGCTTTTGGGACTGGCTGGCATACACTGTCCGTACTATAAGGCTGAATACGACTTACTCTCGCCGCAATACAATGAGAACCGTCCGCGCCTGCTTAAGCATCGAGTGGATTATGACAAGCTCAAAAGTACATTGGATAACGACGAAAATAGTAGAAGATAGAAGAAAGGATTAAGAGAATGACGCTACTCAATAGAACAGAATGTTCCGCACTGCGTGGGCTTGCCATCATCGGCATCTTCATGCACAACTTCATCCACTGGCTCGGGCCTATGGTGAAGGAGAACGAATATCAGTTTCACCAAAGCAACGTGGACTGGCTGATGCAGATACTGGCCCACCCCGACGAGAACCTGCTGTGGCAGCTGTTTTCATTCTTCGGACATTACGGCGTGCCGGTATTCGTGTTCCTAAGCGGCTATGGACTGGTGCTGAAATATGAAAAAGACACCACCCCATCCCATTCCGACAGCGTGCCGATATTAGGTTTCCTCGCCAAGCACTTCATGAAGCTGTTTCCGATGATGGTATTGGGATTTGCCTGCTTTGCCATGATAGACAGGATAACGCCGGGACGGCATCACTGGGCTTGGACCGACATTATAGCACAGCTCACGATGACAATCAACGTGCTGCCAAGTCCCGACCGCATCATTTGGCCGGGCCCATATTGGTTCTTCGGACTGATAATGCAGCTATACCTTATATATATATTGGTACTGCACCGCTGGCGGCACTGGGGCGTAATGGCGGCACTCATAGCATTGTGCTGGGGACTGCAGGCACTGTGCGCCGACAGTCCTGAGGGAGACACGCTGAACCGTCTGCGCTACAACTGCGTGGGCAACGTATTGCCGCTGTGCTTGGGAGTAATGCTGGCACGTTTCAAGGGTGATGCAACGAAAATAAGCCGATGGGTGATGCCTGCGCTCTTAGTGGGCAGCGTGGCACTGATAATGGTGCTCTCCATGTCATTCCACGGATGGTTGTGGGTGCCGGTATTCATCATTACGGCCAACGTGGCTTTCGTTAAACTGCTGCCCGACCTATGCATCAAGCCGCTCGACTGGGTGGGGGCACTGTCAGCAGCCATCTTCGTTTGCCACCCTATAACGCGAAAGATTTTCATCCCAATCAGCCAAAGCGGGCAAATGATTGACGGACTGATACTCTACGTTGTCTCTACCATTGTGGTTGCCTTGCTCTTCCGCATGGTAATAGGCAGATTAAGGAATTAAGGATTAAATTATAATGAATTAGGATAATAGACTATGAATAGTGAACTGATACGCCTCATGCGTCCGTCACACTGGGTAAAGAACCTCTTTGTATTCCTGCCTGTGTTCTTCGGTCATCAGATGACCAACCCCGATGCACTGCTCGCTGCAGCAATAGCATGTGCTGCTTTCTGCCTCGCAGCCTCTGCTGTATATTGCCTTAACGACATAATTGATGTGGAGGCTGACCGACGTCACCCCGTGAAACGCAAGCGTCCGATTGCAAGTGGTAGCGTGAGTGTAGTCTCTGCCTACATCGTCATGACAGCACTGGCTATGGCATCAATCGCCATCCCCCTGTTGCTTGATGCCCCGGTCTGCTACACTACCATGGCGGTGATTGCTGCATATCTTGTAATGGATATGGCTTACTGCCTCCGACTGAAGCAATATGCCATCATCGACATCTGCTTACTGTCGCTCGGTTTCGTATTGCGCATACTCGCAGGCGGCACCGCCACGGGCATCGTCATAAGCCACTGGCTGGTTATGATGACTTTCCTGCTGACGCTTTTCCTTGGTATTGCCAAGCGCAGAGACGACGTGCTGCGTATGAACGCCACTGGCATACCAACGCGACAGAATACTACAAGGTATAACTTGACTTTCGTAAACAATGCTCTCAATATCACGGGAGCCGTGATGCTGGTATGCTACATCATGTACACCGTTTCGGCTGAAGTAATTGAGAATTTCGGAAATCCATACCTATATCTCACCACGATTTTCGTAATTCTCGGTCTGTTGCGCTACATACAGCTCGCGGTAGTTGACGAGCGCACTGGCGACCCTACTAAGGTTCTACTCCATGACCGCTTCACGCAGTTTGTAATCGTTGGCTGGGGACTGACTTTCCTGTTGCTAATCTACGTACTGTAAACTACAGTCTCTCACCACAATGCTTGCAGTAGTTGGCATTGAGGTCTGTTTTCTGATTGCAACGTGGGCAACAACCGTTCTTCCCTTTCTTCTTCGTCTCATCAATCATCGTGGCCGACACGATGCCCGTAGGGACGGCTATGATGGTATAACCCAGTATCATCACTATGCCCGACAGAAACTGTCCTACGGCAGTGGTCGGTGTTATGTCGCCATAGCCCACGGTAGTAAGTGTCACTATTGCCCAGTAGATGCTCGTAGGAATGTTTTTAAACTGCGTGCCGGGCTGATGGCACTCCACAATATACATTACCGTGCCGATGATACATACCAACACCACGACAAAGAGGAAATAGACCAATATCTTAGTCATGCTCCTGCGTATGCTCTCAAGCAGCAGTATGCCTTCGTTGATAAACGTAAACAACTTCAATACGCGAAAAATGCGTATCAGTCGGAACGTACGCATGACGGAGAAGTAGCGCAGCGGAGGAAAGAACACGCTGAGCACCTGCGGAAACGTGGCAAGAAAATCAATGATGCCAAAGAAACTCAGCACATAATCACGTTTCACCGGCGAACAATATACGCGCAACACATACTCCACGGCGAAGACGAAGCTCAGCAGGTATTCCAGCACTATGATGGCAAACTTTATCAATCCCTTCGTGGTCAGCTCAAGCGAGAGCAACGCATGATAGGAGAAATCGCTAACCTTCACAACGCTCTCCATGGCGGCACTGAAAGCACATAGCACTATCGATACCATGATGATGATGTCAGCCGTGCGCGACCAGCGGTCTTCATCAGTAAACAGTATGCGATACAAGCGTTCTTTGTCGCGCAGCAATATAGGCAGGCGTCTTATGTAGTGTATTGTCCTCATTTATTAAAACCAGAAGTATTAGGATAATTCGTTTCAGGCACTATCCTTGCAGAAGTGTTTCATTATTATTTCTCCGTGCAAAGTTAGTAAAAAAAAAGCGAAAAAAGCGCACCAAACCACAAAAAAGATTTCGCTGATTTGCAATAGCAACACCATCGCGCTGTAATCGCATTGCTTTTACACCGTAATCAGATAGCTTTTACCATGCAATCAGATAGCGATTACAGCATAATCAGACAGCGATTACGCTGCCGTGTCTATCAACATGTTTTTCAAACGAATAAGTAGGTGTGCATAATTATTTTTATATGTGGGTTCTATTATTCCGTCGAAAATTTTGCAAGAAAACAAGAAAAGATTTGCAGATATGAAAAATAATATGTAATTTTGCTCAGGATTATTTTTTATCGTAAATCAAACAACATATCAATTTCTTATACCTTATGAAACAAAAACTATTTTCAATGTTCCTCGCAGTCGTATGTCTTATTGTGGGGACAACAACAGGAAGAGCAGCGGCAGTGGCTTTCTTCTCTACGGAGGCGACAGCTCAGCTCTCAGTTTCTGCTTCTACTACTGACATGGAGATTACCTCCGATAATGCTACAGTGACGGGCGGAACGATGTACGTAACTAATGGGCAATCGACTGCCAAGGATTTGATTTCTTCTAATTCATCTGCTGTGCGTTTTACCTTTACTAATAACAACACGTTTTTCAAGGTCGTATTGGATGAAGCATTGCGTGAAGGAGATGTAGTAAGGGTAAACCTTCTGGGCGGTACCAAAGATGGTGCTTGGAAAGGTATTTGGCTCTCTACGCAGAGTTCACGTCCTAATACTGCTCCAGATTCCATAACGACAACTAATACGTCATACACAGACCTTACATATACTATTTCAGCGGGTGATGAACTTGTTGGTGCCACAACGTTTTATATTTATCGTTCCGCAGGTGCTACAACATATCTCACGTCTATGAGTATTACGAGAGAGGTAGATGTAGCTCCAATAATCACAACTGACTTATCATCTACGGCCTTTGTGGGCATAGGTTCAGCTAACACTTTCTCTATTGTGGCTACTGATGCCACCTCATACCAATGGTATAAGGCTACAAGCGCAACAGCAAATGTTGGGAGTGACACATCCATCGAGGGTGCAACCTCTGCATCTTATTCTTATACAGCTTCTGCAGAAGGTACAGAATATATTTACTGTGTAGCTTCCAATGCGTATGGCAGTACGGTTTCTACAGTATGTGCGGTTACAGCAAGTGAGTTTATTCCTGTAACCTTTGGTCTCACCCGTCCGTTGACTGCGCCAGCCACGGAAGGTGGTAAGGGAACTATGGGCGCAAACGTATGGAATACTGCTAATGACTTAATAGCCCTGTCTGAAATACATGGTTCAGACATATCCATAGACGGGCAATCACGTGATTACGTCATAGGTGGTGTAACCTATTCATCTAATTACAACTATAAGAAGAGCACTAATACATCAACGTTTGCAGAGACCCATTATATGGGATATAGCTTTGTAGTGCCAGACGCAAAGAAGCTGAATGTAACACAGATAAATGCTCGTCTGTCAGATGCCAGCAACGCTACATGGACGTGGAAGATAAGTGTTCAAAACAGTGAAGGTACAGTTTTATGGGAATCTGGTAACAGAACTACATCTGGTAATTCTACAACAACAGCAACTATCAGTGACAATGCATTAGCAACTGCGCTTGAGGGGCTCAGCAGCGGTACGTATTTTGCGAAGATATATTATTATCAGGGAGGTACCACAAAATGCGCTACCATCGACCTGACGTTTACTGGTAATCTGTCAGATGCAGACCCCGAAGTGGCAAATGTAACGATACCAGAGACTGCCAGTGCTATACTTAACGAGTCAAACACCATAACATCTACGGTAAATGCTTATCCAGCCGTGACAGCATATCAGTGGTATTCATGTGACGCCAATGGTGAGAATGCTACAGAAGTAGAGGGCGCAACAACTTCGACCCTGACTTTCACACCATCAACAGAAGGAACAATATATTATTATCTCGCAGCAACCAATGAGGCTGGTACAGCCAATTCTAATGTTTGCGCTGTAACAGTTGTGGCAGAAGCATTGTTCTCTGACTTCTCGGCTATCCTGAATAATCAGACTGGTTCTCTGTTGACATCTGCAGAGCAAGTTCAGAACACAGCAGTAAACTTTGGTATAGCAGTAGATGGAGAGGGTAACACCATACGTGTAGCAACCGACTCACCTCTGGCATTTGCTACAGTCAGCGGTGCTTACCATAGTGACCACGGTATGACAGGTCTTTCTGTTACTACAAAGGTATCAGGAAACGTCAAGATATCTGTGGGTGAGTGTACTTTCAGCGGCAACGTAATTACAGTAAAGAATGCAGATAATCAAATCGTAGCTTCAATAACTCCTGTGATGGATTGCTGGAAGAACGATCACTCAAAGGTAGCCGTGCTTTACTACGAAGGCGGGGCTACTACCCTGACGATTTCAGGCATGGCATATTGTCCATACATAGCAGTAGAGGCGGTGGAGACAGTGCCTGCACTTTATACCATCAAATACTATAATGGTTCAGAGTTGGTTAAGACCTCTGAGGTTTATGAAGGAACTACTCTCGGCAGTCTTCCTGCTAATCAGACAGCACCAGAGGGTCAGTATTTCATTGGTTGGTACACAGCAACAGATGGCACAGGTACTCCTGCGACAGTTGGAACTATTCCTACAGGAGACACTAATTATTACGCAAACTTCGTTACGCTTACACAGTCAAACGGCTATGTAGTTGTAGATAATAGCAGAACAGACCGTAAGAACGGTGAAAACCTGCTTGGAGCTTTGGCTTACGCAAATGCTAACTCATCAGCAAACAATCCTGTTAAGATATTCCTGCCAAACGGTACTTATGACCTTGGCGATGCTGCCGAAACAACGAAACTGACAGGTTCATACATCTCTCTCATCGGTGAGAGCCTTGAAGGCACTATCATAAGGAATACTCCTGTTCAGGAAGGACTTGGCACCGCTACACTCCTTTATAATAAAGGTGAATACAACTATCTGCAGGATATTACTCTGCACAACAACTATCCATATGGCAATTCAACAGGTCGTGCAGCAAGCTTGAAGGATGAAGGTAACTATACCATCTGTAAGAATGTATGGCTCTACTCTCATCAGGATACCTACTACAGCCACAGAGACCATTCTAAATTCTACTTCAACGGTGGCAAGATTTCTGGTTGTGTGGACTATATGTGTGGACAGAGTTGTGTATATTTCGATGGTGTGACGCTTTCTAACGATAATCGTGACACATACATGACTGCAAACTCAGAACTCTACGTATTCAACAACTGTGTGGTAGAGAATGGCGGCAGCACATATAAATATGGTCGTGCATGGAGTACTACAGCAAACTTCGGTGACCCAGTCTGCGTATTCCTCAACACTACGCTGAAAGATAACGGCAGTAATATGGCTTCATCTCGTTGGATGCTTAGCGGACTTAATACAGACTATGCCGTTGCAGGTGAGTATGGTACGAAGAATGCAGAAGGTACAGATATCACACCAGCTTCAAACAACGTGACATTCACAAAGAAAAATACAACGCTCAATACTATTCTGACAGCCGAGCAGGCAGCAGTTTACACCATAGAGTACACATTGGGTGACTGGGCTGCTACAGCACAGGCAGATGCAGAGCAGGCAGAAGTAAGCAATGTGGTGCTTAATGGCAATACACTTACATGGGATGGTTCTTCTGATGCATACCTCATTGAGAAGAATGGAGAGTTCGTGGCACTTACCTCTGAAACATCATATACCGTTGAAGATGGCGCGACATACACTGTTCGTGCTGCTAACGGACGCGGAGGATTCGGTGAGGCAGTAGAAAACACTGCTGCTGCACATCTCATCCTCACCACTACTCAGAATATGGCGGGTTACAAGTCTTTCTATGATGCAGACAAGTCTTATACGCTGGATGAGAATACAACGGCTTATGTTGCTATCAAGAAAAAGGATAATCTCATCAGTCTGAGAAAGATAGCAGTCGTACCTGCAAATACTCCGGTAATCCTCAAGACCACTGGCTTGGCTGCAGAACCAAGAAGCGATGCTGCTTACTATCAGATGACTCTGACTGCTAGTGATGAAGAACTTGCTGTGAACACTGGTGGCAACCTCCTTGCTGTTACTACAGGTGCTGGCGAAGACCTCAACGTATATCGACTCGGCTACAAGGCTGGCGAAGACTACGGCGTTGGCTTCTACACATGGACTGTGACAGGAAACACAACAGCAGGCATCGTTTATATCAACATCAACAACGACGGAGGAGCCAGTGCAGCAAAGCTTGGCTTCACTTTTGAGAATGAAGAAGAGGAGACACCTACTGCCATCAACAGCATAAGCGAAGATAACACCGAAACAGAGGACGCAGCCTACAATATGGCAGGTCAGCGTATAAATCCTACAGCCAAAGGACTCGTAATAAAGCGTAACGGTAAGTTTATTAACCAATAAAAACAGAACAAAAATGTTAAAGAGATTATATACCGTGCCTACCATAAAGATTGTAAAGATTAAGGCACATCCAATACTCGCAGGCTCATTGCAAACTTACGACACAGATGCAGACGAGTATGGAGCCAAGAGCGGAGTGGTACTCTTCAACGACGAAGAACCTGAAGAAACAAGCGTATGGTGACAACACACTATATATAATATTATAACCATATATACAAATAAAGAGAACAACCACATCACACCGATGATGTGGTTGTCTTTTTTCTTCATTAAACAGAGCTTTTAAAAAAGAAATATTGATAAATGCTGACAAAATGAAAGAAAATAGAAAAGAAAAGTGACAAAAGTTTTCGTAATTCAAAGTTTTTTAGTAATTTTGCATTTCAATAAGAATAGAAAGTAATTGTATTATGGGAAAACTATCAAGCAGACTTAACAGATTACAGCCCTCAGCAACGCTCGCCATGTCACAGAAGAGCAGCGAGATGAAGGCTCAGGGCATTGACGTAATAAACCTCAGCGTCGGAGAACCAGACTTCAACACTCCCGACCACATCAAGACATCTGCCAAGCAGGCTATCGATGACAACTGGTCACGCTACTCTCCAGTGCCAGGCTATGCCGACCTGCGTGAGGCTGTCGTAGCAAAACTAAAGAATGAGAATGGTCTCGACTACAAGACAAGCGAAATCCTCGTAAGCAACGGTGCTAAGCAGGCTGTATGCAATGCTATCATGGCATTGGTTGACGACGGCGAAGAGGTCATCGTGCCTACACCTTACTGGGTATCTTACCCACAGATGGTACTTCTTGCCGGAGGCACACCTATTCACATTCCTGCAGGCTTCGACCAAAACTTCAAGATTACACCAGAGCAGCTGGAAGCAGCAATCACTCCTAAGACACGTATGCTCATCCTCTGTTCACCAAGCAACCCAACTGGCTCGGTATATTCGAAGGAAGAGCTCGAAGGACTTGCCAATGTAATAAAGAAACACCCTGACATGTACGTGCTGGCAGACGAAATCTATGAGCACATCAACTACGTGGGCAAGCATGAGTCGATAGCACAGTTCCCAGGCATGAAGGAGCAGTCTATTATAATAAACGGTGTAAGTAAAGCCTACGCCATGACAGGCTGGCGCATTGGTTACATGGCTGCACCAGAATGGATTGTCAAGGGATGCAACAAGCTGCAGGGACAATACACCTCTGGTCCATGCTCTGTATCACAGAAGGCTGCAACAATCGCCTACACCGCTTCACAGGAGTGCGTGGAGGATATGCGCAAGGCTTTTGAGCGTCGTCGCGACCTCATCGTTTCACTCGTAAGAGAGATACCAGGACTCGAGGTCAATGTTCCAGACGGAGCATTCTACGTGTTCCCTAAGTGTAAGAGCTACCTCGGCAAGACTGACGGTAAGCGCGTAATAAAGGATACAAACGACTTTGCAATGTACCTGCTTGAGGAAGGACACGTGGCTACCGTGGGAGGCGATGCCTTCGGTGATCCAGAGTGCTTCCGCATGAGCTACGCTACCAGCGACGACAATATTCGCGAGGCTATGCGCCGCATAAAAGAATGCTGTGCAAAACTGAAATAATGAAATAACACGCGAACTACATAATAATGTTTGATTAAACATATTTTCAACTCGGGGGACTATCAACAGTCCCCCTCTTTTCATGATATGCATATTTCTTGAAAAAAAAAATGTTAAAAGTATTAAAATCATTCTTTAATTCAATGAAAATTGTTACCTTTGTGATTGAAAAACAAACTTAACAATGTTTTTACAGCCTTAAACCACCTTATCTTTACGAAAAATACAAATAAAACTATTAACAAATTCATTAATTAATAATCACAAAAACCAAACTAAATTATGGCAACTACAAAATCAGCCGACGCTAAGAAGTCACAGGGCTTCCAGGGCGTAAGACACGCAATTATCATTATTGCATTCGCATTCGCAGTTGGTATCTGCTTCTATCTGTTCTTCTTGGGTTCACCAAGCAACTTCGCTAACGGCGACGCAGCTAACGGTCATCCTCTGAACATGCTCGGTACAGTGTATAAAGGTGGATGGGTTGTGCCTATCATTCTGGGTCTGCTCTGTACCGTTATCGCAATGTCAGTAGAGCGTATCATCGCTATCTCTGCTTGCTCAGGTAAGGGTAACGTTACAAAGTTCACAGAGAACGTGAAGAAGGCTCTCAAGAACGGTGACATCGACAAGGCCGAGGAGCTCTGCAACAAGCAGCGCGGTTCAGTAGCTAACGTCGTTCTCGCTGACCTGAAGTCTTATCGCGAGATGGAGAAGGTTTCTATCAAGCTGAAGGAGAAGGTGGCTACCATCCAGAACGCTCATGAGGAGGCAACCGCACTTGAGATGCCAACCATGACCATGAACCTGCCTATCATCGCTACCATCGTAACACTGGGTACTCTTACCGCTCTGTTCGGAACCGTGCTTGGTATGATACGTTCATTCGCCGCTCTTGCTGCTGGTGGTGGTGCAGACTCTATGGCTCTGTCAACTGGTATCTCTGAGGCCCTCGTTAACACCGCTTCTGGTATCGCAACATCTTGGGTATCTGTAGTAGCATATAACTACTTTACCAACAAGATCGACAAGCTCACATTCGCAATGGACGAGATTGGTTACACCATCGCACACACCTACGAAGACAAGCACCCAGAAGCTTAATCTTTTACTAACCCTTTAAAATTTTATTCA
>OCVV011359803.1_pt1 | contig 31599 bp, 16 predicted proteins | sample 1539721 | NCBI WGS metagenome assembly OCVV01 (sample SAMN02144230, study PRJEB22623) | gut metagenome | biome: sheep rumen | host: Ovis aries | place: New Zealand | reverse complement strand
TAACGATTCTCTAATTTTTGGTTAGAGCCGGGTTATTGTTACCTTAGCGTTACCTTAGCGTTACCTTAGCGTTACCTTAGAGGAAGGTTAGAGAAAGAGCCTTGTAACGTAGTAAAGAGTGGATAGTAAGCCATAACTAAGAGTGAACTATGGCACAAGCGAAAAAACAATAGGAACACCACCGCAGTTGTGTACCTATTGTTTTTACTTTTCCAACACTTTTCAAGAGCGTTTAATCTCCCTCTCCATCGGAGAGGACTGGGGTGAGGTTTTACCTTTTCACCTTTTTACCATTAACAATATATATTCCACGTGGCAAGTTATTCAAGGCATTAGCATCACGTGCTACAACTTGTCCCTGAAGGTTATAAACGAAATTAGACGAATTCATTTCGCGCTTATTTTCAATATTATTTATACCTGTTGTAGCATCGTTTACACCATCATTACTCAAGAAAATGGAACGAATACTAACACCATCGCCTCCACCATAAGTCCAGAAACCAGCTTTATAAATATGTGAGAGATTTAATGCTCCGTATGACGTTTTAACTCCATTAGCCTCTTTATACTTAGTTTGATTATGCAGGTCTATAACCACACGTGTTTGATTACCTATTTCTGTCATAGAACAGGCACCAAAATAGTCACTGGAATCAAACAATCTGAAAGAAGCTCCTACTGTTTGAGGGCGATTTAGCTCAATAACAAGATATTTGTAATCAGACAAATCTATAGCTGGATATTGCCAACCACCAAAACCATATTGACCAGTAATAAGCGTTCCCGTTGTCTCGTCAAATGTACCTTTAGAGTAAATATTAGGATTTACATCATCATTGGTAAGAGGGAAAAGATTTGAACTCGTTTTCTCATAAGGATTTACAAGAGCCTGTTCATACTTTGTTTCTGATGGATAAAACTCCTTTGCATAATCCTCAAACCAATGATAACAAGGCCATAGGCAAGCCTCTGGGTCATTAAAGAATGTAGAATCAGTAGCTGTAGCTGGATTATCCTTATCAAATTGAGCCATATAATGCTCCCATGCAAAAATCAACCAACTAACATTACCATCATCATCAACTATCTTCTTGAAATTTGCACCAAAACCATCACTACCCACAGTACCTGTAGTAGATTGTGCGAAAGTCATCTTGCCATATTTTGAAGGCGACCAGTCTGTTTCCGTAACCATAATAGGATAATTTGCGCTTACAGGACCAATTTTTTCTCTCCACCCTGCACGAAAAGAACGATAGTCAACCTTAACATCTCCAGTTTCACTTGTACCTCCATTATACCATCCTGGATAGCAATGCACAGCAAAACCTATATTATCCCCTACAATTGGATATTGTGCAAATGTGTCATATCGTGACTGCCAACCAAGTCCTGGAATAAGAAGAATATTATTGCAATGCGTACGGATTTTATCAACAATAGCCTGCATATACATCGTCATCTCCTCTGCCTCCGATTTACCTTGCGATGTTGTAAAACCAACAGGTTCGTTAGCTAATTCAAACATAACAGCAGGATTATCCTTTAGCTCAGGTTGCTGACTTACATAATCCCATATCTTCAACAAATACTTATGATAGTCATCATTCAACTGTATTTTTTGAGGACAAACCCCAGGAGGGCGCATTACGACATAAAGTCCCTTCGCCTGTGCATATTGTGCCATTGGAATAAAGACCTCAGCAAGATACTTTTTGAAACGCTCCATACTAAAAGCCCTAATATCACTTTCATCACCTGCATTATGATATATCTGTGGATCACTACTCCAATAAGGATCCATGTGCAAACGCATAAAATTGACTTTCCAACCTGCTTCAATGATTTTATCAATCATATCCTTATTATAGTTCAGGCATCCCTCCACATCATAATTATTCCAGCGTTTACCTTCCTCATTGAAATATGAGCTGTAGGTCTGTGCAAATCCATGCAGATTAACAACATTGCCAGCAGGATCTTTAAAATAACGTCCTTCAACGTGAAGTGGAATCAAGTTATCACCAACTCGCTGTCCTCCTCCGTTCACATCATTAGCACAGCAAATGTTGAAGGGCACAATACCACTTAAAAGTAGTAACAAAATAAAAAAAAGTTTCTTCATTGTTCGGTTATTTATAAGCCCATCCCCTACCCTTCCCGATAGGGAAGGGGATAGGCTGTTAGATTGTTTGAAACAGAAACGGCGCGTATCACTACGTGCCGTTCCTTAAACCAAATTAATCATGATTTTCACATAGGAAAACCTATTCTATGTCTTTTCTATTACTTATTAGCAAGACCATCAGCAAAACCTGCATAAGTAGGCTTGCGGTTCAAGTTCTTATCCCAAAGACCAATTGGTTCATTTGGTCTCCAGCCACTCTTTTCAGGGCTATCAGTAAGCGACCACTGAGTGATACCATAGCGCTGATCAGCAGGTATGTTCTCAAAGTAAGCCTTAATGATAAAGTTATAGTATGCCTTCTGAGCAGCAATCTGCTCTTCTGTTGCATCAGCAGTCAAAATCTCAGTCTTGCCATCTTCTGCCAATATACCCATATCAAGCTCAGAAATCTTAATGAGCTTACCAGTAGCAGCAAGAAGTTTGAACTGGTTAACAACAGCAGCCTCGTTTCTCTTCTGAGCAGCAGGATCCATACTAACACTTACGTGCATCTGAGTACCGATACCATCAATCTTGGTAACGCCATCGCTTTCCCATTCACCAATCCAATGAATCAAGCTCTTAAGTTTCTTGTTATCATCCCAAGAAGACTCCAAGTTATAATCATTGATGAACAACTTCAATTGAGAAGCGTCACCACCATGAGCAGCAAAACTCTTGCGAGCATCAGCAACAGCAGTACGAACATAGTCTAAATCGCCGAGGTAATCCTGCCAATAGAAGTTTGACTCTTCATCCTCTGGGTTAATAGTTTTGCGTGTGGCAGACTGAAGATCATAGAATCCATCACCATCCTTATCTACACCAGATATAGCCTCATTAACAACATCCCATGCTGTAACCTTACCATGACAAGCTTCCATCATACCATCAATCCAGTTACCCATTGTCAAAGTGAGAGTATCCTTCTTTTCCTGTGCAGTCAATGGACGCTTATTCTTAGCTTCCATGTGAGTAACCTTAAGCCACTTGATATAAATCTTACCATCAAATGATCCTGGCTGGAATACAACGAAACTCTTATCAGATTCTATGCCTTCAACATCAATAGAACACTCTTTCATTTCTGTTGTAAACTCAATAGAAGCACTACCAGCCTTTGACCAACTACCAACATTAACGTTAAAGCTACCTGGCTTAGAAGCCTTCATCATAACAGTAACTTTGAACTTTCCTTTTGCGATAGAAGGGGTAGGAATATTGTCACCAGCAAAATACTGATACCATCCACCTGGATTCTCAGAAACCATACAGCCATCTTCAAAAGTTGGAGTATAGCTCATAACATAATATGGGAATGATTTCATTGTTGAAAAATCTACTTTGCCATCTTCTACTTCTTCATAAACAATACTGTTACCAGATATTTTATCCTTAAGAAGAGAATTTAGATAAGTTTTGTTCTGCTGAGAATGCCAAGCGAGAGTATGACCATAAACTGTCAAACCTGCAGATTCTGCTTCATTAACAAAATCAGTTACACCACGGAAATCCATGGTACCATCATCCTTAACTACAGAGTTAAACTTCATCAAATTACCTGGTGTAACCTCGTCAAAGTTCTGCTTAGCTTCAGTCCATGCTGGATAATGAGCAAATACATCAGAAGCTTCAATACCAGCACCCAGTTTAAAGTTTGGATTTTCAGAACGGTTCACGTATGACTTAAGATAAGTGTAACCATCCTGACCTGTAACACCAGGCTCCGCAGGAGCCTCGGTGTACATTGCATTGTCAGCACAACCGCACATAAGTACGGTTGCTGCTGCAATTGAAAGGATTTTATTGTATTTCATTTTAATTTCGATTATTTGTATTCAAAGGTTTCAAGCTTATTCTCACGTGTCTGCATGATCAAAGACTCCTTAGTAGAAATCTGCTTATACTGAGTACCAGCTTTGTATCTGATAGTATAAGTAAGTTCTAGAAGATCACGATCCTTATCGTTCCATGCCTTCTCTGCACCCTTAGAAATCCACTTACCTGTACCTGTTACTTCAAAGTTCTCGCTTGCAGAAGTTAAAGTACAATTGTCTGAATTGTCAAATGTGAGACGGATAGTACCACTAACGGGCGTTGAACCGATATTATCGGTGAGTGTGTAATCACACTGGTTCAAAGATACTGTAGTCAAATGGCGAACATCATACTTACGGAAATCCTCTGGTTCACGAACCTGAGTTTTCTTTGTACCATTTTCGTCAATTTCATCAGTACCATGACTCAACCAAGCACCTGTGTACTTATTCTTAAACTTCACAGCATAAAGAGTGAAATTCTTTGATTCGAGAATAGAATCACTTGCATCTATAATCTTCAATGGGATAACGTAGTTTACAGATGGAGCCTTAGCATCAGCAAAGAAAGCATCTGTGAGCTCAACTGTTGTTGCTCCCATAACCTTTCCTGAAGGAATTGTTATCTCATTGCTTGTAAGGTGATAGTAATTTTCAGGCATAGCAACAATAGGAGTACCATCGGCAAAAGTTTTACCGTCAACAAGAGAGTTGTCAACAGCAATCTTTACATGACGATCCTGTTTGTTTTTCCATACACCACCAAGAGTAACATAAACATTCATCTTATGTTGGTTATCGAGGTCTGTTGGATATACATCGTCATCACCCAAAGTGATTGTACGTACAGGGTTCTGATATGCAAAGTACACAGTCTGATAATCGAAATCATCAAACTCTCTGTCTCCATTCTCGCAAGAAGTAGTCAAGAATGCTGCAGAAACTGCAAGTATAGACAGAAATACATTTTTTATTTTCATATTCTTATGTATTTATTTTCTATTGATATTTTTTACCAACCCACATTCTGTTGCAACTGATCAAACTTCAGCATCTCAGTGTTAGGAATAGGGCCATAAATCATATAATCCTTGTAGTTACGAGTGTCTACTGGAACAACGGTATATTTTTTCTCACCATCTACAGTGCTGATAGACATACCATAAACCTCTGCTTTCATTTCATCAACAAGGTTCCAACGACGGAGATCCCAGAAACGGAAGCCCTCGAAAGAAAGTTCTATACGACGCTCGTTACGGATAAGCTCACGCATTTTCTCCTTGTTAGTCTTGATGCTCTCAAGATACTCGTTACCTACACCAGCACGTTTGTGCAGAGCCTTGATTACATCATAAGCAGAATAGTTGTGACTACCCTTACCAGTTGGTCCCCAAGCCTCGTTAGCAGCCTCAGCATAGTTAAGGAACAACTCTGTATAACGAATACGTGGAGTATAGTGATGCTGCTTTGTTGTTTTATTAGGATCAAGGTTTACATCCTGACGAAGTAACTTACGAAGATAGTAACCTGTACGAGTTGACTTTCCAACTTCTTTATTGATACCATCCTTTGTACCTCCATCTACCGTAGTATTAATCTCAGTGTCATTAACACCTTCCTTACAACCGTTATAGAGTACATATGCAGCCAAACGTGGGTCACGATTTGCGTATGGATCGTCAGCCTTATATCCACTACCAGCTTCTGTTATAGGCATACCATTAGCCATTGGGAAAGCATCTACGAAATTTTGAGTTGGGTTAATACGTCCCTTACCCTCAAGAGAAGGAGCAAAGTTGTCTTTCTCCCAATCATTATTCTCGCTCTTTTCACCACGCCAAAGAACCTCTTTAGGACACTCACCATTAGCAAGACCATTGATTTCCTTTGTGTTAGCATACCATGTCCAACCTGTTGGATCCATACCGTCTACACCACCTATCTTATCAAGGACCTCGGCAGCATAGTTAGCTGCATCTTCATACTTTGCACCAGAAGCCTGGAAAGCAGGACTTGCTGCAAGAAGAGCAGCCTTGCTGCGGAAAGCCTGAACAATCGTAGCATTAACACGACCACGGAAGATGAGACCAAATACACGATTAAACTGACCCTTAGTAGCTCCTATTTCTTTATATTTAGCAGGAACTTCATCATCCGTTTCGATATCCTTATACTCAGAAGGCAACAATTCGATAGCTTTCTGGCAATCATCGTAGATTGCCTTCATACAGTCAGCGAAAGTATTACGTGGGAGATTATGCTCAGAATGTACATCCTCTTCTTCTGTAATGATTGGCACACCCATAAGCTGACCATCAGCAGTCATTCCACCATGAGCCTGAAGCAGGTAATACATGTACATAGCACGCAAACCGTATGCTTCACCCTTTTCACGATCACAGAACATCTTAGATGCTATTTCATCATCAGCCCAATGAACTTTTTCTGCACGTGCAAGGAACATATTGATATACATAATAGCTGCACGACAGTCACGCCAACGCTCTGTCTTATTTTTCTCTGATGTCCATTCACCACCAGCCAACTTACGCCAATCATTGCCTGTATCATTGCTGACAGCATCGTCAGTTGCTACTTCGCTGAATGGAAATGAACCGCAAGGAATACGAGTATATGCATTACCAAGCACACCCTCAGCATAGCCTGCATTGTTGTACATATAGTCCACACCAAGATTGTTCTCGATTGCAGGTTCGAAGAGGTCGTCACATGAAGTGAGCGCCAAACTTGCTGCAGCAAGAATAGTCAAGGCTTTTATATTTATTTTTTTCATATTGTATTCTAATTATTTTAGAAGTTTACCTTTACACCAAGATTATAGCTGCGACACTGTGGAGCTGAACCAACGGCTGTCTCCATGTACTTACGCTCCTTAGTGATTGTAAGCAAGTCAGCACCATAAACATAGAGCTGCAAGCCATTAACAAATGAACCCTGGAACATAGAAGATGGGAAATCATAAGTTAACTGAACCTTGTTCAAACGAACAGCATCAGTCTTATATGTCCAGAAGTCAGAAGTAACATAGTTCAAATCGCTATGCTCAAGAGACAAACGTGGATAAGTAGCAGTAGCAGCAGTTTCTGGAGTCCAACGGTTAAGAAGTACATCAGAATACTTACCTGTCTCACACCACATATAAGAGTTATTCTTAACTGCAGAAGCACCGAAGTTACCAGTTGCATTCAAGAAGAGTGTGAAATTCTTATACTTAGCGGTGAAGTTGAAACCAAGAGTTACATCTGGTGTCCATTTACCAAGAATAACTTGATCGTTAGAATCGATGATACCATCACCGTTCATATCCTCATACTTCAAGTCTCCAGGCTTTGCATAGTTGTTAATTGTAGCAACAGCAGGAACCTTTTTGCCATTTTCTTCCTTCATATCAGCCTCTGTCATGAAGCCAAGGCACTTGTAACCACGAAGAGCATCAATACGCTGGCCTTCAGCCTTCATCCAATCATGAGCAACAAGTTCACTGTAGCGATCATTCTTGCAATCGTAAACCATACCAGTGAAACCAGCCTGAAGATCAACCTCACCAAACTGCTTATGAACATTAACGGTGAAATCAAAACCTGAACGGCTCTGAATGTTGTAGTTCATATAAGCCAAGAAAGTTGATGTTGGCCAATATGTGTGATAGTAGCTTGGCATCTGTGCATCTGGAGTAACAAGCAGACCATCGAACTTAACATTGAAGTAGTTAGCATTCAAGGTGATCAAACCATTCCAAAGAGAAGCGTCGATACCTGCACGGAACTCCTTACGCTTAACAAAACCAAGATCGTAGTTAGCACCACGCTGAGAATCAGAAGTCCGCATTGAGTTAGCAGCCTCACTCCATCCCCACCATGTACCAGTAGCAGTAAATACATTGTCGTACATATAGTACTTTTCAATGTCAAGATCCTCGTTGATAACACCATAAGAAGCGTTAATCTTCAAATCATCCAACCAACTCTTTGTACCTTCCATGAACTTCTCGTTGCTGATACGCCATGCAGCAGAAACTACAGGAGATACAGCCTCACGGTGACCTTCTGCCAACTTAGCAGAGTGGATTGCTGCCATAGAAAGTTCAGCATAGTATGTCTTGTTGTAGTTATAACCTACGTTAAGACCAAGGTTCGCGTTGCTTATACGGTGATATTCACCAGCGATAGACTGCTGATAACCATGTGCTAACAATGTAGCATCAACATTGTGCAAACCGAAAGAACGGTTGTAGTCAAACTGTCCTTGCCACAAAATCAACTGCTTGTAAGTTGTACCACTTACAGAAGGAATACCAGTACGCTTGTCAAGATTATACTTATTCAGTTTTGTTACCTTATTATACTTATCTGCATCCCAAACTGGCTCATAAGTAGCATAATCATTGCTCAAAGTAGTGTTGTAAGTTGTTGCATAGTCAACAGCAAACTTAGTCTTGAAACTCAAGCCCTGAAGAACACTATTCAAATCGAAGTTGATACCCATATCAAACTGCATCTGACGGCTGGTGTATTTGTTCCAACCTGCAACATACATAGCTGCGAATGGGTTAGTCTTCTGGTTCTGAGTACCTCCAAGCAGATACTGTCCATCTACAATGTAGTTAGATCCCTCATAAAGTTTCAACTGTTCTGCATCATTGAGATTAAGAGCACTAATTGGTACAAGAGGAGTAAGTGGTGTCTGACTTGTTGGAGTAATCTTTGCAGATTCTGCCCAGAAATTAGAACGATCGCTACGTACATCATAGAATGTAGCATTAGCATTAACATAACCTGTAATCCAGTCATTAAGACGAAGGTCGATATTACCACGTACATTCAAACGAGTAGTACCATTGTTCTTACCCTCACCAAAGTTAAGAAGGTCGTTATTGTGATAAAGACCTACATTAGCATAGAAGTGAGCATATTTACCACCACCAGAGAACTCTGCAATACCTTCATAACGCTGATAACTCTTACTCAAATAATCATTTGAGAAGAAGTTAATGCTTGGGTAACGGTAAGGATTATCTCCCTGTGCGTAAGCATAGATTTCATTCTCTGAATAAGCAGCAGTATTGCCATCATTCAAACGAGCCTCGTTATAAAGCTTCATATAAGGAGCTGAACTTAGATAAGTAGGATACTCCTTTGGAGTGTAGATAGTAGCATTACCACGAACACTAACCTTCAATCCTTCGTTACGACCACGCTTAGTGGTGATGAGGATAGCACCCTTAGCAGCACGGCTACCATAAAGAACTACTGCAGATGCAGACTTCAGGAAAGTAATCTGTTCAATCTCTGAAGGCAACACATTGTTTGCGTCACGAGGTACACCATCAACAATGACAAGTGCATCGCCCATGTTCCACAACTGACCTGTGTAACCACCAACATAAGCCTGCATATTATCGAGACTGTATGTTGTATAATTCTTATGAGTGAGCTCTACCATATTAATGGAAGACACACCACCCATCAAATCGCTTTTGTCAACGGTACGGAAAGCAACGTTCACCTTGTTATTAAGCGAATCGTTAATGTAATCCGCATCGTCCTGAGCCATTGCTGCTGTTGGCAGCAAAGCCATTCCAAGCGCGATTGCCTTATATATATGTTTCATAAATTTTATTACGATTGTAAGTTAAAAAATTATTTCCAACCAGGATTCTGATTAAAGCCTTCATACAACTGTGTATCTGTTCGCTTCAAAGGCAACCAATAGTGCTTGCTTGAGAAATCACGCTTAAGAATTTGCTTCTGTCTGAAACCAGAAACTTCTTCATTCTTCTCATCACCAGCATCGATAACCTTATAGTTTTCGTCATCAACCTTTACTACAGAGAAACCCTTTACACGTGTAAATTCCTGAGACGTCTTGATATTATAAGGATACTTATCAAGAAGCAACCAACGACGCAAATCGTTGAAACGGTGACCTTCGAATGCCAACTCAACAGCACGCTCACGACGAACTTCGTCCATGAACTTATGAGCATCAGCAACGTTCTTAGTAGCTACAGGAGCAACACCTGCACGCTCACGAACAGCATTAATAGCTTCTTCACCTGTCATTTGAGTTGTTAAACTTGCTTTTGGATTACCCAAAGCTGCAACAGCCTCAGCATACATCAAATATACATCAGACAAACGCATCCATGGCACACGCATGTGAATCTGTGGAGACCAACCATAATCATCATCCCACTTATTACACTTGGTAGAAATGAACTTATAGTTGAAATAACCTGTACGGCTACCACGAGTCTCACTACGGAAACAACCACCAGTCTGGAGGTCGGCATACTGCCACTTTGTATCATTCTTAGTAAGTTCCTTCATAACCATCTGACAGCCATCAAAACGAATATCATGATAGAAACGTGGGTCACGACCCTTCCAAGGATGAGTTGGATCAAAGTGAGAATCAGGGTCATCCAAAGGAAGTCCATTTGCCATACCATAGTAGTTTACGTAGTTAGCTGTTGGGAGGAAAACTACACCACCATCGTTCAAGTCACTACCACCATAAGCAAGAGCCTGCCCCCAGCGAGAACATCCCCAACCAGAACCGTATGTAGGACTACGGAAGATTGCCTCTGTAATAGTACCATCCTTAGACTGACCAGGCATCTTGCCACTTTCACCAAGTGTAACAAAGTTCTCAGAATACTGATTAAATGGTATCAAACCATAACCGCAATCGCTATTAGCTTTTATCTGATTAAATAATTCACCAAAAGCATCAGCAGCTTTCTTTGCATAGGTCTGATCATAATCGTAAGTACCAGCATCAACACCTTTAGCCATCAATGGACTTGCAGCCCAAAGATAGTTCTTACCTAAGTAACCAAGAGCAGCCAATTTAGTAACACGCAACTGGTTCTTACCAGTAGTTCCCTGACCAGCCTTTGTCTTGTCCCAGTCAATAGGCAATAAATCTGCAGCCTTACGGAAATCCTCTGCACATCTGTCAGCACATTCCTTATAACTCAAACGAGGGAAAGTTGGAATCTCATCGGCAAGAATAACACGATCAATATATGGATAACCACCTAAATACTGGATTATCTGAAAATGGAACCATGCACGGAAGAAATAGAGCTGCCCCTTGATAAGATTCTTCTCTTCTTCTGTACCCTTGAAATCATCAATGTTCTCAAGACCAATATTTGCTTTACGGATACCATACATACAGCCTGTGTAAAGACTATGACCGAAACGGTCGCTACCAGGATTGAAACTTGAAACAGATCCACGATCCAACCAGCCTGCCTGCCAGCCATCGTATTCACTCTGCCAGCCCCAGAAGTCACCTTGATCTACCTTATAACCAAAGTGGAAGGTTGTACCAACATTAAGAATTTCATCCTCACCAAAGTTCCAGTTATTCGTCCAATAACCATTGGTGAAGTCAGGAATACACTGATACAATTCCTCTGTGAATCCCTGGAAGTTCTGAAAATCTTTGAACGCATCTGTGCTCGAGATATCAGACTCTGGTGACTTGTCCAGATAATCTACACAAGAGCTAAAACCCAAAGAAAGGGTCAATGCACCAAGTAATATATATTTATTAAAAAATTTCATTGTTACTATTGTTAAAGGTTGATTTTAAGACCCATGGTAAAACGCTTAACAGTAGGATAAGCACCCTGAGAACCAAGACCTGTACCAGCGAAGTTAGACTCACGGTCATCAGGCATTCTTGACCATACCCAGAGGTTGTTACCACTCAAATAGAGTTTTACACTGTTGAGCCCAACGCTCTTTATCCACTGCTGTGTAAATGTGTAAGAAAGTTCTACATTCTTCAAGCGGATAAATGAACCATCATAGTTGAAACGAGTTCCCTCAGCATATTCTGGAGTAGAGTTGATACGTGGCATTGGAGCATCAGCATCCTGAGTGTATTTTGTCCAAAGTGTACCCTCATCAAATACTGTATCAAGCTTCTTACCGAGTGAATTGAATGCTACATAACGGTTAACATTAGTTACACCATAGAGCTGAACACTTACATCAAAGCCCTTATAGCTTGCACCAATGGTACCACTGTAAGTGTTTTCTGGAGTACTTGTGTAGCCATAAGGTGCGTTATCGTTAGAGTCGATAACACCATCGGCATTATAGTCGATAACGGTGTAGTTTCCTGGCATCTTCTGGTTATCCATCTTATCCTGTGGAGTCATACCATAAACCTCATCCCATGTGTTTGCAAAACCAGTTGTGAGGTAAGAGTGTCCCTGACCAATAGCATATCCAGCCTGCTTCTGATAAGAAGGCTTCAACAATGGGTCGTCCTTAACAATAATCTTATTACGAGCATGGCTCATATTAAGGTTAGCCCAAAGGCGAAGGTCGCCGAAGGTTTTATTTACACGAAGAGTGAACTCGTATCCGTGAGTCTCTGTGCGACCAAGGTTAACTGCAGCTGGAGCAAAACCGAAATATGTAGGAACAGCACGATCTCTACCAAAAACAAGAAGATCCTTACGGTTCTCACTGAAGATTTCGAAGCTACCAGCTAAAAGACCACCGAGGAAGCTATAGTCGATACCATAGTTACGCTTAATAGCTGTTTCCCAGTGCACATTTGGGTTACCAATCTTACTAATCTTGTACCATGCGTAAGGACTGGTGCCACCAGTAAGATCCATATAGCTATTGCCACCATAAGCCCACTGAGTAGCATACAACCAACGCTCGTTACCAAGTCTATCGTTTCCTACTTCACCCCAAGAGAAGCGAAGCTTCAAATAGTCCATATATTTCTTTACAGGCTTGAAGAATTTCTCCTCACTAACGGTCCAACCAAGACCAATAGATGGGAAGAACTCCATACGATAGTCACGACCGAACTGCTCTGAACCGTTGTAAGCACCGTTAATCTCGGCATTATAACGATTAGCATAGTTATAAGTAGCACGGAAAGCAAAGTCCTGACGATAATGAGCAAATTCATTACCCCAAGCTGTTTCTGCACGGTTAAGTACAGCCATTGCACTTATTTCATGTAAATTGAATTTACCACTCCAGAAAAGTTTACCTTCATAGAAAAGGTTACGTGCCTGAACCTGTACAGAACCACCTTGTGTTGACCAAAGAATACCCTCGTTGAAGTCGAAACCAGTCTTGTTATCACCTTTCTGAGCGTATGTAACCTCACCAGTTTCAGGATTAATCCACTTTGTCTGAGTACCATGGTTTTGGTCATTGATACCACGATTTACCTCTTGGAATGTATTATCCCAAGATACAGTAGCACTTGCCTGAAGACCCTTCAAAATGAAGTCAAGGTTCTGGGTAAGTGTGAAGTTTGTATTGATACGAGTGTTTGTTGTTTCACCGATACCTGCTGTTGCAAGGTCCTGAACAGAGTTGTGAGCACCCTGAGTATCGTCTGGGTAGTAACCCCATGTGCCATCAGAATAGCGTGGCAAGAAAGCGTTGCTTGGTGCTGAATATGCAGCCTCCCAAAGCTGTGTCTCAGCCCAAGAACCACGAGCAAGACCATAAGGAGACTTAGAAACGCCATGAGAACCAGAGAGGTCAACACGAAGCTGAGTTGTCTTTGTCAACTGGAAGTCGAGGTTAGAACGAATGTTGATACGGTTGTAACCGAAACCTGACTCGTAACCACGATTGTTGTCCCATACCTTATAAAGGTCACCCTCGTGCAGGAAGTCCAAAGAAGCATAGTACTTAACATACTTTGTACCACCGCTTACGTTGATGTTAGGGTTATAAGCCATAGCAGACTTGTTGAAAAGCTCATTTGCCCAATCTACATTAGGATAACGCTCAGCCTCTTCGAGGTTAGCTGGGTTGCGATACTTGTCAAGAATGTACTCAGGCAATACCTTACTCCAAGAAGCAGGTGTAAGACCAAGCTCGTTCTCAGCAGCCTGATTACGAACACGAAGTGAGTTGTAGCTGTCGAACTTAGTAGGAAGCTTAGAAACTACCTTTGCAGACATCTGCATACCGATTTCAATTTTAGCCTTACCCTCAGAACCACGCTTTGTAGTGATAAGGATAACACCATTAGCACCACGCACACCATAAACGGCTGTTGCAGAAGCATCTTTCAAAACGGAAATGTTTGCAACAGAGTTGATGTCAACAGAGTTCATTGGACGCTCGATACCATCAACAAGAATCAGTGGAGAAGCGTCACCCCAGGTACTCACACCACGGATAACAATCTGTGGATCCTCTTCACCAGGCATACCTGAACTCTGAGAAGTAATCACACCAGGGAGGTTACCCGTGAGGGCTGCACCAAGAGAAGACACACCACCAGAGCGCTGCAATACCTTACTGTCGGCTTGGGTAATAGCACCTACAACAGAAGCTTTCTTCTGCTGACCGTAACCAACGACAACAACTTCTTCAGTTGTCTGTGCGTCAGCCTGCATCACGATGCGCAGAGGTGCACTACCATTTACTGTAACTTTTTGAGTTTTCATACCAATGTATGAAACGCTCAAAGTAACATGATTAGATGGGGCTTTCAGCTGGAAGTTACCATCGAGATCGGTAACCGCCGCAGCAGATTTGTTACCCACCACAGTGATAGCGGCACCAATCAATGGTTCGCCGCTCTCATCTGACACATTTCCCTTGATTGTTGTCTGAGCCAATGCTGTCATCGACGACAGTATCAGCATGAAGACAACAAGAGATAAGACTTTTAAAAGTCTGTCTAAATGTTTCATTGTACTTATTAGGTTTATTGATAAATTGAAAATAAATAAATCTTCATCAGAAGGTCAGTACATTTACTGAATAAGCAGGGAGATTCACCTTGAATGTCTTGCCTGCCTTAATTTTCTTGGCAACAGGTACGATGTTTCGAGGATTGTCAATAGAATTCGTATCTTCAGGTTTAGCAGATGTAAGTATTATCTGCTTACCATTTTTCTGTACCTTGCCACCTTTTATATATATTGTTACATTCTGCTTAGTAGATCCACCGTTTACAAGTTTAAGATAAGTTTTGCCTGTTTTAGTATCAGTTGTAGCAGAATAATATATCTGTGAAAGTTCACCATCTTTAACAGCCATCTTTGGCATATTAGCTACCTCTATTGGAACTATCTTGTTACCTACATGGTTAGCATACATGCACTGTGCATAGTAAGAAGGGCTGCCATAGGCATTCAATGCGTCAACACCAATAAGATCGCTTTCCCACTGCATTCCACCCTTGTTAACATTAACAAAGAGAGGTGCATAGCAATGAGCAATAACAATATCAGAGTTGCGTTCCATAGCCGACATCCAAGCTGCATCACCAAGAGCTGCATTCATGTTTGTTGTTGGAGTTCCCTCGCGTGAAGCCCACTCACCACAGAAGATTTTTGGACCTTTACGATCATAGCTATCATACTGATTGAAAGCACGATACATATCTTCTGTGCTACGATAATAGTGCTCATCGATGACATCGAGTTTGATGTTGTCAACACCAGTTTCCTCTGCCTGTTCCTTAATCATCTTAGCTTCCTGAGTTGAGATTATCTGCAACTGAGGATATTTTGCCTTGATAGCCTCGTAGAACTTCTTGTAACGACCAGGATAGGAGCCACTTAAATCAAAGAAGTCCTCGTTACCAATCTCAACATAGTGCAATGGGAATGGCTCTGGATGACCATCCTTAATACGCTGAGCACCCCACTTGGTATCGGCACCACCGATAACATATTCTATCTCATCGAGAGCATCCTGCACAAAATTGTCACAAAAATCGGCTGAGAGATAGTCGGTGCTGAGAACATAACCTGCAAAAACACCAAGAATAGGCTCTGCGCCACAATCCTCAGCCCATTGCAGGAACTCCAGAAGTCCAAGACCATCAGTAGAACGATAGCCCCAAGGACTCATGTGACCAGGGCGTTCATCAGGATTGCCAACAGTGCGCTTCCAGTCGAAACGATTCTGGAAGTCGTTACCTTCGAGATAGTTACCACCTGGGAAGCGAAGAAACTTTGGATTCATGTCACACATCATCTGCATGAGATCCTTGCGAAGACCATTCTTGCGACCTTTGAAAGTCTCAGGGAAGAGAACAACCTTTGAAAGCTGATATTCACCTGACTTCAATGCTGTGATACGGAACTTTACATCCTTTGTTGCCTTCTCAAGATTCTTTGGAGCATTGAAAGAAAATTCCAATCGCTGCCAGTTATCGTTGATGTTCTTAACAACAGTAGAAGCATAAACCGTTTTTCCATCATTGCTAACAAGAGCAACTTCAAACTCGCTTCCGCCTGCAATGTTTGACTTCACTATTACTGCTCCCTGATACTGTTCACCAGCTCTTACAGGAATACCCCAATAACCATCATTGAGCAATCCGTCACCTTTCTGAGCTGTCCACACAAAGGCAACAGGGTTTGCACGATTGTAGCCACCCTTTTCCTCAATGCGCACTTTTGAAGTTGTACTATCTGTGAGAGACCAGAACTTTGCGCCTTCAGGTTTCCAAGGAGTCCAAGGATTAGGACGCTTACCATTCTGAGCATCACGAAACGAAACGTTACGAAGCAACTGTGCGTACAAGCCACCCTCATAAGCGAAATTAATCTCTTCGGTCATCATACCATAAAGGATCGGGCTAACAGATGTCTTTGCTTCATCAAGACGAAGCGTCACCTGTCCCTGGGCATGAATTCCCATAGACGAGAGTAGCGCCATTGTAGCAAGTGCTGTTCTAAATGTTTTCATGACTATTTGTCTTTGGTAAATTTGAGTCTATATATTTCGTTAATTTTCGGTCGCAAAGGTACACCTTTTATATATAATATGTTTTATCATACGTTACGCAAACTTTACATAAAGTAACGTTTCATGTATCAAAAACTTTGTGAAAAGTACCATTTGGGGTAAAAAAACGCGTTTTTCGGGCACAAAATTTCAGTATTTCATAAATAATGTGTAATTTTGAGCCAAAATCAAATCAATCATGATAGTCGCGAAAAATATTTGGCTAACAAACATACTATGCTTTTTGTTCACTTTGAACATTACTGCCCAAACAGGTAAATTATTCAATACAGAAAATCAACTATCAAGCAGTTTTGCTAATCAGGTGTTCCAAGCACGTAATGGTTTCATCTGGATCGCAACCCGTAATGGAATCAACGTTTACGACGGGTATAACTTCACGTTGCTAAGACGCGACTTTGAAGATAATCGTGGTCTATCGAACAACTATATCAATTGTATCGACGAAGACCATGAAGGCAACATCTTGTTAGGAACAAGCAACTCGCTGATAGAATATAACGGCAGAGGTTTTCAGGTTGTTCCCATGTATGACTCAAAGGGAAAAGAAGCGCGCACATACATCAACCACATGACTGTGTGTGAGAATGGTGATGTGATGATTGCCACATCAGGCTACGGACTTTTGCGTTTAAAAAGAGGCAAGAAACGCGAATGTCGCCCTATTGGTGGTGCATTGAAGAAATATGAATATATCTATACCATGAAAGAGGATAACCTGCATAGATTGCTGATTATCACCGAAAACAACAAGCTATTGATACTAAATCCAAATGGTTCACTTGTTACAGAGGTTCCCGGTCTGAAAGATGTCAAAGCACGCGAAGTGGGTGTTGACAGCAAAGGAAACATTTGGTTAGCAACCATAGGACAAGGACTTTACCTTATGCCACAGGGCAAAGGAACATTCCAACGCATTGACATTATTGGCAATTTACCAATGTGGAGCATATATATCAGCAAGAACGATAATGTGTATATAGGCTGCGATGGAATGGGTATTTTCATGTATAACCCTATTACTCACCAGGTTATAGACAATCCTTTCTTTAGCAATGCTATTGATTTAAGCAAAAGCAAAGTTAGCTCTATCATAGAAGACAGACAAGGCAACGTGTGGATTAGCATGCTGCAAAAAGGTGTATTCATGCAACCAGGCAACACCTTTTCTTTTGGCTACATGGGCTACCGCCTCGGAAATCACAATACAATAGGCAGTAACTGTGTAACAGCTGTTCTATATGCCAAGAATGGTCATGTATGGGTGGGAACTGATAAAGACGGTGCATACGAGCTTGATGGTAGCTACCGACTGATTCGTCACTACACCAACGTTCCACTTGTTGTGCTCTCTCTATGTGAAGACAAAAAGGGACGCATCTGGATAGGTTCTTATCGCAATGGCTGTGGATATGTTGAAGGCAGCAGCTATCACAAGGTAAACATTGGCAACAACCCAGAACTAAGTATCTTTGACATGGAATGTGATGCCAATGGTACTATATGGATGGCGTCTATGGGACACGGTTTATTCAAATATGCGCAAGATGGAAGTGTTCATAGTTATACTATGAAGAAGGGTGCTGATAACAACCAGAAAATCAACAGCCTTCCCAACAATTTCCTATCTAAGCTATCGGTAAGTCATGATGGAAAGACACTATTTGTAGCTACATCAATAGGACTTTCTGCTCTCAACATAAAAACAGGCAGTTGGTTATCTACATTCGGCAAAAACTGCATAAATAAAGGTACTTTCTCGCATAGTGTGTATGCCGACCGCAAAGGTAAAGTGTGGTTTGGTACCGACGACGGAGTTTATTGCTACGATTTTCACAACGGCATAAATGAAAAGCGTTATACAATAAAGGAAGGAATTTGTGACAACAGCATCTGTTCTATAACCGAAGATAGCAAGGGGCGCATCTGGCTTGGAACAGCACATGGTATTTGCTGTTTGAACCCTCGCACAGGCAAAACTGAAAACTACTATGCCGAAAGCGGTATTCAAAGCAATGAGTTCAGCGACGGAACAGTAGCAAGCAAAAACAACGGAGCACTTATCATAATGGGCGGCACAGGGGGTATAACTTGGTTTGAACCAGCCAAAGTGGCTCAGCAGGAATGGAATGCAAAAGTTGCAATCACCGACTTTGTTGTAGGCTCACGAAGCGTATTTGCAGGAATGGAATCAGGAATATACGAGATTACCGACAAACGAGTTATCGACAGCGAGACATTCAATCTATCTCATGACGACAACTCGTTCACCATTCACCTTTCTACCCTAACCTTCAACAACGTAGAGCAGATAACATACGCATACAGAATAAACGGCGATCAATGGTACACCACCCGTCAGGGAGCTAACGAACTGGTATTCAATCATCTTGCATCAGGAACATACCATTTCAAGGTCAAAGCAATATGCAATGGTCAGGAATCGCCAATAAAAGAATTCACTGTAACCATTCACCCTGCATGGTATGCCAGCACATTGGCTAAGATTATTTATATAATTGTCTTCATTGCACTAATTCGTTTCTATTTCATTTACAGAAAGCGTAAGGAAGAAGACCGTTTGCTGCTTCAGGAACACATCCATGCCGAGGAACTTAGCGAGTCAAAGCTACGTTCATTCATGAACATCAGCCACGAAATTCGCACTCCAATGACACTCATAGTATCGCCTCTGCAACAGCTTATCAAGAACGACCCCGACCCACAGCGACAGGCGATATACACTACTATTCACCGTAATGCAAAACGCATCCTGCATCTTATCAACGAGATTATGGATCTTCGTAAGATTGATAAGGGACAGATGGCTATGCACATGAAAGAAACCGATATGGTGAAATACATCAATGAGGTATATACTCTTTTCACACAACAGGCTAAGTCACAGCACATTAACTTGAGTTTTGTTCACGACACAGAGTCGCTGAATGTGTGGATCGATCCTAACAACTTCGATAAAGTATTGGTGAACATCATCTCTAACGCATTCAAATACACATCTGCAGGCGGAAATATACGTATCACGCTGACACATACTGATTCAGAAGTAAAACTGGTTTTCTTCGATGATGGAGAATCAATCCCTGAGGACAAGATACAGCATATTTTTGAACGCTTCTATCAGGCGCCAACCGAATCTAACGACCGCAAGATTGGTACTGGTATTGGTCTTGACCTCACTCGCTCACTTGTGGAACTACACTATGGTGACATCTCTGTACATAACAATATAAATGCACCAGGATGTGAATTTGTTGTTACATTACCTTTAGGTAACAGTCATCTCAAACCTGCTGAAATGGAGGAAGTTGAGGAAAGTACCGATGAACTTACATACAACGAGATGAATGCTCTTGCTGATAATATAGAACAACAAATAGATATTACTCCAGAGCAACTTTCCGAACAACTTGCGCGTCGTACACGCGAGAAAATCCTCATTGCCGAAGACGACTATGAGATTTCACAATATCTTGAACAGGAACTCAGTCATGATTTTGACGTTATTGTATGCGCTAATGGTATGGATGCTTTTGAAACAGCACTACGTGAAGTACCATCATTGATAATAAGCGACGTAATGATGCCAGTTATGGATGGTATTTCATTGAGTAGTCGCCTACGTAACAACATCAATACCAACGATGTACCAATTATTCTGTTAACAGGTAAAAGTACTGACGAAGATCGCTTGAAAGGACTTGAGACTGGTGCCGATGCATATATTGTTAAGCCTTTCAACATGGAAATACTTCATCGTACAATAATAAATCTTATTGCAAAACGCACCATTCTTCGTAATAAGTTCACAGGCAATGAAAGCCAAGACCACAAATTGCAAGGAGTAACGCTCGATGCTCCAGACAGTAAGCTGATTGATCGCGTGATGGACGTTATCAACGCTAACATCAGCAACACCGACCTGAGTGTTGACATGGTAGCTAACGAGGTAGGAATCAGTCGCGTACACTTATATCGTAAGATGAAAGAGCTCACTAACCAAACTCCTCATGGCTTCATCCGTAACATCCGCTTGAAGCAAGCTGCCAAACTACTTTCACAACCAGGACAGAACATCACAGAAGTAATGTATACATGTGGATTCAGTAATCTTGCATCATTCTCAACCATGTTCAAGGGTTTATACGGCATGTCGCCACGCGAGTATGCAAGTAAAAAAAGGTAACTTGCGAAGCATGCTTCGCCCACCTGGAGGCTAAATTTTTCTGAAATAACGACTTTTGTGGTTAAAATTCTCTAAAGCACTTGAACATTAGAATGCTTTTGAGGTCTCAATTTATATATTTGCAGACCAAGAAAACAGAGTATTAACTAATATTTTATGAATATGAAAAAGAATATTATCATGCTCACACTCCTTGCAGGCACTTTATTTGTTACAAGTTGCGCAAGCAAGAAAGATCTGGAAAACTGCCAGAACGAAAACCGTGAGCTTACAACAAACTATCAGGACGCAAAGGAACAGCTTGCAGCAAGCAAGGCACGTGTAGCTTCTCTTGAGGAGCAGCTTGCTCAGCAGAAGAAAGACTATGCAGCCCTGCAGAAATCACTCGACAAGAGCCTTTCAAACACAAGCGACAACAATATCAACATATCTAAGCTTGTTGACCAGATAAACGAGTCAAACCAGTATATCCGTCACCTTGTTGAAGTAAAGAGCAAGAGCGATTCTCTTAATATGGTACTCACCAACAACCTAACTCGCAGCCTTAGTAAGGAAGAGATGAAGGAAGTAGATGTACAGGTTCTCAAGGGTGTTGTATATATTTCTTTAGCTGACAACATGCTATACAAGAGCGGTTCTTATGAAATTAATGACCGTGCAGCAGAGACACTGAGCAAGATTGCAAAGATTATCACCGACTACAAGGATTACGATGTGCTTATCGAGGGTAACACTGACAACGTGCCTGTAAACACTCAAGCTGCTTCTATGAAGAATATCCGTAACAACTGGGATCTCTCTGCTTTGCGCGCTTCCTCAGTTGTGCAGTATCTCATCAACCACTTCGGCGTAGCTCCTAAACGTCTCACAGCAGGTGGCCGTGGAGAATTCAATCCTATCGCAAGCAACGATACAGAGGTGGGTAAGCAGCGCAACCGCCGCACACAAATTATCATTACTCCAAAACTCGACCAGTTTATGGATTTGATCGACAAAGCACCAGAGGAGTAAAAAAATAACGAACAATTAGAATTATTAGAATAATCAGAGTATTCGGATAATCGGAATACTCTGATTTTTTTTAGCACAATGGTAGCAATATTATCATACTGTTACATTTATGCTTTAAAAGATTACAATCAACACATTTTATTAGGTGAAACAAATTCTTTTTATTACCTTTGCGAACAGAATAACCAAAATGTGTAACTAAACACCATCTCCCAAGGGAGAGGTTTGTAGAGGCTTTTTTATTATGGAAAAGATTAAGATGACTACCCCACTGGTAGAAATGGATGGAGATGAAATGACAAGAATTCTGTGGAAGATGATCAAAGATGAGCTTATCCTGCCCTTTGTTGATTTGAAAACAGAATACTATGACCTCGGTCTTCCAAACCGCGACAAGACAAACGATCAGGTAACCATCGATTCTGCCAACGCAGCACGCAAATATGGTGTAGCTGTAAAATGTGCCACTATCACTCCTAACGCACAGCGTATGGACGAATATAAACTACACAAAATGTGGAAAAGTCCGAACGGCACTATCCGTAGCATCATGGACGGAACCGTGTTCCGCGCCCCCATCACTATTCCAAGCATTCACCCTGTAGTGAAAAACTGGGAAAAACCTATAACTATTGCCCGTCATGCCTACGGCGATGTTTATAAGAGCGTAGAAATACGTGCCGATGAGCCTGGCACAGCCAAACTTGTGTTCCAAGGAGAAAGCGGAAAGATGCAAGAAGTGGAGATACACAACTTCCAAGGCTCAGGAGTAATCCAGGGCATGCACAACACCGACAAGAGCATACGAAGCTTTGCACACAGTTGTTTCAAGTTTGCCCTCGATACCAAGCAAGACCTATGGTTTGCCACTAAAGACACAATCTCAAAAACATACGATGCACAATTCCGTAAGATATTTGAGGAAGTTTATGAAAGCGACTATAAGAGCCTATTCGAACAGGCTGGCATAGAATATTTCTACACACTTATCGATGATGCTGTAGCACGCGTAATCCGTTCAAAGGGCGGTTTCATCTGGGCATGCAAAAATTACGACGGCGATGTGATGAGCGATATGCTCTCAACAGCTTTCGGTTCACTTGCCATGATGACTTCTGTACTTGTTAGTCCTGACGGCAACTATGAATACGAAGCAGCTCACGGCACTGTTACACGTCACTATTATCGTTATTTGAAAGGTGAAGAAACATCAACCAACCCTATGGCAACAATCTTTGCATGGAGTGGAGCTTTGCGTAAACGTGGAGAACTTGACAGCAACAAACCTTTACAGGATTTTGCCGATCGTCTTGAAGCTGCTTGCTTTGCTACCCTCAACGCAGGAATAGCAACCAAAGACCTCATACCACTCATGGAAGGCATAGAAACCAAACAGGTGAACTCTCTCGAATTCATCAAAGAAATAAGAACACGAATCTAAAATCCCCCCTCTCCCTTCGGAGAGGGACGGGGTGAGGTTATAAAAACGGGGTGAACTTCCCAGTTCACCCCGTTTACATACCATGTCTAAACTTATAAGACATTATTTTAAACTTTAATGCGAAAAATTAACCGAAAAACCTACCTTTTATCAAATAACCACTTTTTATTTGTTATGACATTGCAAAGATATATCGAATTATATTTACTCACAATACCTTTTATCGTCTAAAATTATCAAAATTGTGACTAATAATATCGTTTTTGTTGTTTCAGGCATTTTTTTTCATTATATCTATAAAAAGCACTACCTTTGCAGTAGGATTTACTAAAAAGAAAATAACATAATGAAAAGAAACATTTTAATGATTATGCTGATGGTAATAGGTGTTTTTACCACATCAGCAAAGGAACTTAATGAAGCGGATTTTGAACCTACTCACAACGTAATTAAAGTAAACTATGGCCCAGGCTTAGTTTATTCTGAAATACACGAATTAAATACTGTATATAAAACATCATCATCTTACGACCTCTCAGTTGACTATTGTCACACTTTCAATAAAGGTTTTGGATTTGGAGTTAATGTAATACAATCACATCTCAATGCTATTGGGTGCAATGACTTTTACGCAGGCGCAAGCGTATATTATGCTTATCAAACCAAGAACAGTTGGTATTTTGATGCGTCTCTGGGCTTAGGTTATGCAGGCAACGACTACACAAGCCCTGAAGGTGGCATTGGTGTATTCGAGCAGATTGGTGCTCACTACAAGATAGCTCGTCACTTTGGTGTAGGCGCTGAATTACGCTCACTCAGTTGTAGCTATAGCACACAAATAGAACGTCCAGGACATTATTCTTTCGAAGGTTCCTTTGGTACTAACCGCATTGCACTAACCATAGGTTTGCAATACTATTTTTAATAATTCAAGTTTCGCTTTAAAAAAAATCAAGAATTACAGGAATTTGAGAATTAAGCTTACGCCTTTGCGCATTATAAAACAAAAATTCTCTAATTCTTGATAAAACTATCATAGATTAATGAATCAAACTGGAATAGTCAGATGAATGCTTAAAGTTTCGCTTTTAAAAAAAATCAAGAATTACAGGAATTTGAGAATTAAGCTTACGCCTTTGCGCATTATAAAACAAAAATTCTCTAATTCTCTAATTCTTGATAAAACTATCATAGATTAATGAATCAAACTGGAATAGTCAGATGAATGCTTAAAGTTTCGCCTTAAAAAAAATCAAGAATTACAGGAATTAGAGAATAATGAAGAGTTCCTCTGACCAACGGAAAGAAATGATCGGCTACGCCGACATAATACTTCCATCTTTTAATATCTCCATTTTCAATTTTACTTGGGAGTACTAACAGGCTGAGAAAAACAAACTCGATTTACTCTGTCCGCGTACGCGGACGCCATTTCCAAGCCCCAATTTTCTCTGTCCGCGTACGCGGACGCTTCTCAAAGGCACAAAAAATAATCGTCCGCGCAGGCGGACGATACAAAAACAATATTAAGCAAGGCTTCTCACTTGGTCCAAGTAAAATTGAAAGATGGAAAGATGGAAATATTGAAAAATTGAAAGATGGAAAGAATGAAAAATTAAAAAATGGAACCGAAGGTCACTGAGCGATATAATATTTCAATATTTCCATCTTCCAATATAATCCTTCCATATTTCCTTATTTCAATATTTCAATTTTCAGAATGCGAAGCGTGCTTCGCATTCTGAATTAGGCTTATTTCTTCAGCGCAATATTATAATTATAGTATTCCAATCGGCCGGTAATGTCTTCCACAACCTTGATAAATGGAGGGAAGTTCACCTCCTCGTGATCGGTGATGCCCTTTGTTTCAAGAATCTGCAGATTGCTTACAGGCGAAAGATAAGTGTCGAGTTCAAAGAACTGGCCCTTATAGATGAAACTCTTGCGCATCTTGTTAATCGTCTGGCGATAAGGATCAGCCTGCTGCAACAACGACTCATACATATTAACGCCTATCTGACGCTCGGTCTCAACCTGCTCGTTGCCCGGAGTATTCTTCTTGATGGTGTGCACATATACATATTTTCCCTGCCATCCACGCTTACGCAAGCGAACCTCGCTTCCAGGGTCAGAGGTGAGATAAGTCTGAGTAATCTCACTCTCAATGGCATTAGGAATCTCGCCAACGAGTTCAACGATGTATTTACGCTCCTCAGTAATAGGCTGTGGAAGTCCAAGCACATTACTAATCTCCTTTAGCACACGATAGAGTTTCTTGTCGAAGTCCTCATGGTTATTGATAACACGCAGATGAGGATGACCGCTCCATGCCTCCATAACACGCTTGTCGAGCATACGCGCAATAGCCAGTCCCTGCTCGGTGGCAGGCTCGTTGCGCTGAGCATTATTGCTTGTAGTGTAGTATTTCTCAGCACCGTCGGCAGCCGAAACAAGGTGCAGCACAGCATCATAGCGCTGGCGCAGCTGAGCAGAATTGGTGCCACAGGCAGCAGTGATATTCTCCCACATTTCAGGCTTCATATAGGCTGAGATATCCATTGTGCCACGATCATAAATAATAAGCGTGGGTTGAGTCTGTGTCTCTGCCATCTTATAGAACTTATCTTCAAGAGCCAGCTGAACTTCGAGAGTAGCTTTCTCACCCTCATAGAAAAAATCCTTATTGTCAGTAAGGTAATCCATACCCGCCTGAGTGAACATAGTTGGAACCTCAGGAATGGTGAACACCTTGTAACCAAGACTGGTGAAATGTTCGATAACCTTAACGAGGGCTGTTGTCTTTCCGGCACAAGGTCCGCCGGTGAGCACTATTTTCTTTATATCTTTCATACGCAATGTTGTGTGATAAAAGTTTCGGTTAGTAGAGTAACATCAAACCGCCAAAAGCGGCATAGCCTATCATCTTGATAGGATTAATATTAAGCCATTTAGTACCTACAAAGGTAAACACAAATAACGACACGCTAATCCAAAAACGCCATGGATCAGCTGGAGTATAGAAGTTCTCAGCATTCATGAGCAGAAGAGCAGCAGCACCAAGCAAACCAACTACAGCTGGGCGCAAACCAGAGAAAACACTCTGCACAATGGGATTCTTCATGTATTTCATGAACATCTTACTGATAAGTATCATCAAGATAAACGAAGGCAACACAAGCGCAAAGGTGGCGGTGGCAGAACCAAGCATAGCCATAACACCATCATAACCAGCATTGTGAACAGCTGTGTAACCGCAATAAGTGGCAGAGTTGATGCCCACAGGACCAGGAGTCATCTGCGAAATAGCAATAACATTGGTAAACTCCTGCATACTCATCCAATGCCAACGGGTTACAACCTGTCCCTGAATAAGCGAAATCATCGCATATCCACCACCAAAACCGAAGAGTCCGATTTCAAAGAATGTTATGAACAGATAGAGAAAAATCATAATCTTTAGCTTTTAATGCGTAATTACACATTCCACATTCCACACTCCACATTCATAACCAACTATTCCGTTGGTTTAATAAACTTACCATAGATGAATCCGCCAAAGCCGGCAGCAATGATAACCCAAATGGGGTTTACCCCCATAAGCCAGATGAGCAAAGCACCCACGATAGGAATCCAGCAGTTTACCAAAGAGATATTGGCACTCTTGGCAAGATTGAATGTAGGCACAGCAATAAGAGCCACAACAGCAGGACGAATGCCAGCAAAGCATGCTGCAACAATCTTGTTGTCCTGAAACTGATGGAAGAACATGGCTATGAGCAAAATAATCAAGAACGAAGGAAGGGCTGTTCCAAAAGCAGCAGCCATAGCACCACGCACACCACGAAGCTTATAGCCTATGAAGATACTTATGTTGATGGCAAACACACCCGGACAACTCTGGGCAATAGCAAGGAGGTCGAGAAACTGTTCTTTCCCGACCCACTTGTATTTGTCAACAACATCGGCCTCGATCATTGGAATCATGGCATAGCCGCCACCAAATGTGACGAGACCGATCTTAAAGAATGTTCTGAATAACTGTAAAAACATATATCGTTTATTACTTCTTTCGGCTCTCAACCCACTTGCGAGCATTCACGAACATCTCCATCCAAGGAGTGATTTCGTCGTTGCGATGCTCTGCAGGATACCAAGCGTTCTGCCATGGGAAGATAGCACGCTCTGGATGAGGCATCATAGCCAGGTGACGACCATCGGCACTGGCAATACCAGCTACATTATAGTCTGAACCGTTAGGGTTACCTGGATATTCAGCATAGTTATACTTAGCAACGATATTATAATGATCCTCAGGCTCTGGCAGATAGAAACGACCCTCGCCATGAGCAACCCAAATACCAAGTTTGCTGCCACTAAGACTGCCAAGGAGCACGCTCTCATTCTGCTCGATGTTCAAGCCAAGGAATGAACTTTCAAACTTCTTAGAGTTGTTGTGACACAGATGTGTGCGATGCTTGTGCTCTGGATTGATAAGGTTAAGCTCAACCATGAGCTGGCAACCGTTGCAGATACCGAGTGAAAGTGTATCCTCACGAGCATAGAACTTATCAAGAGCCTCCTTAGCCTTAGGATTGTAGAGGAATGCACCTGCCCAACCCTTGGCAGAGCCAAGAACATCAGAGTTAGAGAATCCACCACAGAACACAATGAAGTTAACATCCTCGAGTGTTTCACGACCGCTGATAAGGTCGGTCATCATCACATCCTTAACATCAAAGCCTGCAAGATACATTGAATAAGCCATTTCGCGCTCACCATTAGTACCCTTCTCACGGATGATAGCAGCCTTGATGCCTGATGGCTTACGACGATCAGGATCACAACCAAGGCTCTTACAAGTGCCCTTGAAGCCATAGCTGAACTTCATCTCTACAGGCTGCTTCTTGTAGTTGGTGTAACGCTTCTTAGCCATTCCACCGAAGCTCTGGTTGCGGTCGAGCAGATATGATGTCTTATACCATGTGTCGCGCAAAGCGTTAATGTCAAACTCGTGCTCATACTCGTCCTTCTTAACAAAGATGGTACGTGTTTCAGGAGCAGGGTAACCAATCTTAGCGTATGCGATGCCTGCATTATCAAGGAACTCCTTGAATTCAGCCTTATACTTGTCGCTCACCTGAACAACAACACCTGGGTTCTCAGCAAAGAGCATCTTTACAACATCATCGCCAGCAAGATCGTGAAGGTTTATCTTCATACCACCCTCAACATTAGCGAATGTCATCTCAAGCAATGTGGTGATAAGACCACCGGCTGAGATATCGTGACCAGCCATAATCCACCCCTTGCGGATGAGTTCCTGAACAGCGTTGAAGCAGTCAACAAAATACTCAGGGTTCTCAACTGTTGGAACATCGCTGCCAATCTTGCCCATGCTCTGAGCAAAAGCAGAACCACCGAGACGCTGCTCGTCGAAGCTGAAGTCGATATGATAGATACTTGAATTCTTATCATTAACAAGAACAGGAGAAACAACCTTCTTTACATCGCTAACCTCACCACCAGCACTAACGATAACTGTACCTGGAGCGATAATCTTGTCGCCATTAGGATATTGCTGAGTGAGTGAAAGCGAGTCTTTACCTGTTGGCACATTAACATGAATAGCACAGCAGAAATCGCTCAATGCCTTTACAGCTTCATACAAACGTGCATCCTCACCCTTCTGTGAACGACAAGGCCACATCCAGTTAGCCGAAAGACTTACAGACTCGAGCGGAGTCTCCTCATTTGCCATTGGTGCCCACACAACATTGGTGAGAGCCTCAGCAACAGAGAGAACAGAGCCTGCCTTTGGATCTGCCAAACCAGCCTGAGGAGCATGTCCAAGAGCTGTAGCAATACCCTGCTTGCCACGATAGTCGAGAGCAACAACACCACAGTCGCTCAATGGCAACTGAATCTGTCCCTGTCCCTGCTGACGTGCAATCTTACCTGTTACCGAACGGTCAACCTTGTTGGTCAACCAGTCCTTACAAGCCACAGCCTCAAGCTGAAGCACGTTGGAAAGATACTCGTCAAGTTTATCTTGTGTATATGAAACGTTGTCGTATTTGCGTTCTACTGTTTCGTCAACCATCACGGTCTTTGGAGTGTGACCAAACATCTGAGCCACATCAAGGTCGAAAGGCTTAACGCCATCACCCTGCTTGAAACTGAAGTGAGCATCGCCAGTGGTCTCGCCCACAACATACATCGGAGCACGCTCACGCTCTGCAATCTTCTGCACTCTGCCCAGATACTTCTCATCAATAAGCAAGCCCATACGCTCCTGACTCTCATTAGCGATAATCTCCTTTGCGCTAAGTGTCTTGTCACCGATAGGAAGCTTAGTCATATCAATCTCACCACCACACTCTTCAACAAGCTCAGAGAGACAGTTGAGGTGACCGGCAGAACCATGGTCGTGAATAGAAACAACAGGATTTTCATCCTCCTCAACAAGAGCACGAACAAGGTTATATGCACGCTTCTGCATCTCAGGGTTGGCACGCTGAACAGCATTAAGCTCAATACCATTGCTGTAGCGACCAGTATCAACCGATGATACCGAACCACCACCAAGACCAATACGATAGTTGTCACCACCAACTACAACAACCTTGTTGCCTGCCTGTGGTTCTTTCTTCAAGCAGTCGCGCTTCTTGCCATAGCCAACACCACCAGCAAGCATGATTACCTTGTCGTAACCATACACCTGATCAGCTCCCTCTGGGTTTACATCCTTGTCTGTTGTGTCATACTCGAATGTGAGCACAGAACCAGTGATAAGAGGCTGTCCAAACTTGTTACCGAAGTCGCTGGCACCATTTGAAGCCTTGATAAGGATCTGCTCTGGAGTCTGATAAAGCCATTTGCGGGCAGGGATAACATTCTCCCAGTTACGTGCCTCGCCAGCATCATCCTTCAAACGTGGATAAGCAGTCATATAACAAGCAGTACCGGCAATAGGCCATGAGCCAACACCACCACCCATACGGTCGCGAATTTCACCACCAGTACCAGTTGCAGCACCATTGAAAGGCTCTACGGTTGTTGGGAAGTTGTGAGTCTCTGCCTTCAGAGAGATAACACTCTCTATATCCTTTACCTCAAAGTAATCAGCTGTTGTTTGGTCAGCAGGAGCAAACTGCTCAATAACAGGTCCCTGTGAGAAAGCAACATTATCTTTGTAGGCAGAAATAACCATATTAGGATTTTCCTCTGTGGTCTTCTTTATCATCTTGAAGAGTGAAGACTCCATCTCCTTACCGTCGATGATAAACTGACCGCCGAAGATTTTATGACGACAATGCTCTGAATTAATCTGAGCAAAACCAAAAATCTCGCTATCGGTAAGCGGACGTCCATTCTCCTTCTCAATTTTGTGCAGATAAGCCATCTCGTCCTCTGAGAGAGCCAAGCCTTCTTCCTCGTTGAATTTCTCAAGGTCGTCAACACGCTTAATAGGCTCTGGGTCGTGGTTAACTGTGAAAATCTGCTGGTCGAGTCCCTCATACATTCTCTGAAGCATAGGATCGTAATCGGCATCCTTAGACTCCACAGGGAAATACTCTTCTATACGCGAAATGCCGTTAAGACTCATATTCTGAGTAATCTCAACGGCATTCGTACTCCAAGGAGTAATCATTTCGCGGCGAGGGCCAACAAAGAAGCCCTTCAGTTCCTGGGCATCTTCAAGGGTTGCATCACCAAAAAGCCAGCAAAGTTCGTTTGTTTCATCTTGATTGGGCTGATGGTCAATATCAGTTGCAATCACACTCTTTGATTGAGTTCTGAAAAAGAGAATCATACTTGTTATTTAAAATGAGATTATGTTTCTGGCTGCAAAGGTAATAATTTAAATTTTATTTCCCACATCCATTTCCTTTTTTATTTGTTATTGAACTTTAGTAAGTGAAAATTTAATAACTTTTTATTATCAACTTTCATCTTTCTTCATCGCCAAGCGACTAATTCGTAACTCGTAATTTCTAATTACTGAAGTTTCGTAAGTGAATATACTCTGTTTTTTCTCTTAATATAAAAGAAAATAAAGACGATTAAAAAGAAGCCTCTCCCAACCTCCCCAAAGGGGAAGGAGTACAAGCAGCCGTTAATGATCGCTAATGAGACGTTAATTGGAACGTTAA
>OCVV011337066.1_pt1 | contig 31613 bp, 15 predicted proteins | sample 1539721 | NCBI WGS metagenome assembly OCVV01 (sample SAMN02144230, study PRJEB22623) | gut metagenome | biome: sheep rumen | host: Ovis aries | place: New Zealand | reverse complement strand
CCCGTTTCCGTAATATTTTACAATGCTCAACTGATATACAAAATTAAAGCATCAGTTTCATTCTTTTTTTGACTTTTTTCCTTTTATATTGTATACTCAATATACTACATATGAATATTATGATCCGTGTTGCATACCGAAACAAAGGGATTCGGATGAAGCCCAAATCATTTAATCTGAAAGGAGATATTCATATGAGTAAAAAAACAGATGTAGTTTCATACATCAACGCAATAAGGACTGGTGACAATATCAATAATTGCAGAAAACTTAGGGGTTTATCTCAAGCGACATTTGCAAGAAAGCTTGGTGTTACAGTAAAAACGGTAAGCAACTGGGAACAGGGGCATACAAGTTTTACACTTGAGCACCTTGGGTTGATGTGTCGTATCCTGCGCGTAACAGCAAATGACATCCTCTGCTTTGACGCAGAGGATGTCATTCCCTTTTATATATCTTTAAACCATTTACCCATGTTAATAATTTGGTTTTCTACATAGAATTTGCATCTCTCAACAGCATCAAAATGTAAATATTTTCCATGTGCCGGAGGATTTCTGAAAGTTGTTTGATTTTTTTCAGAGTACCACTCATCTATCAAACCATCGTTGTATGCATTAATACCTTCTTCTGTTAATCTACTAATAAATCTTTCTTTAAAAACATTGGCAAGAGCATCAGTCGGTTCCTTGAGTGATCCCATTAAGTACCTTAAATTTCCAATCATTAAGCCTGGTGCATCATCTTCTTCAAACATCTTATTAATAGTTCTTATTATAGTGCTCCAATAATTTTTATGGGTTTTACTGAGACTATTATAAATATTATTTACCTCTTGTAATGATATATCCTTTATTATTGGTTCCCATATTGCCGTATTCGATTCTAATTCGAGAATTCTGTAGAATGCCAATGACATTGGCCCCGCATCATTTTGTTCATATTCAGATTGTTTTGCTAGGTTATATAATGTACATGCACCTTTATATGCCACCTTAGCTTTACTACTAAGAACATTTGCAACACTCTCATATATAATGGCATTCGAAACTGTTTCATTTGAAATACCACTCTCTAATAACACTTTTTCCATTTTGATAGCAGCGGTTTCATCAAAATCCATCGCTTTCGAATATGAGCATAGTAACGGATACACTGCTAAATCTCCAAACAAACTGATCATTTTAGGAAATCTATCAAGGCCTTCATATACCTCTTTTATTAACAGTTCATCATCAACAACTCGTTCCAATACCATGTAATAAACCAACCAATCCTTCTCAGTATTACCTATTATATTAAAATTTTCCTTAACATAACTATAGAATTTATAAATAAGTTCATTAAATCTCTTCTCATCTCCACTAGCTTCTATTAATGGATATTCCTCTAGGATAACCGGATTAAGAAGTCTTAATATATTTTCATAACCAAACATATTAGATTCAGCACTCAATATTCCTTCCTTGTATTCCAAATCACAGAATAGTATTGACTCTTTAATAGCATCAATATATAAACTCATATATTGTACTGAATTAATAAAATATGTTTTACATTCATCTTTAGTAAAGTTTTCATTGCATTTTCCTTTACTATCCATCAAAATTCTATTTAACATAGAATCAATATATTCATTCTCAACGTATTGATGATACTTAAATACCTTAACAAAATCAAAAGCATAATTCATCATGCCTAGATAGCTTAATTCCCCATCAAAACTGTTTTCAAAATAATCTGCAAATTCTTCTATCATTCCATTTTTTGAATATGCTTCTAATACTATCTTCTCAGCCTCTCTCTTTATGTATTGATCATTAATAGATTTAGCATAAAAAACCGCCTCATCTACTTTTCCCAACTTCATAAGTATTGATGCCAAATAATACCTTTTCTCATCTATACTATTAAATTCTATTGTGCCCCAATAAGTTAGAGCTGGCAAAAGATTTCTATTTTGAATTTCATCAATCAAAGTTTTATACTTTTCATCATTTGATAATCGAAAAATATCTTTCATATCAGTTTCCTCATTTTCAAAACAAACTACTCATACTTTCTCATCTAAGCTATATATTGTAAATATGACATCCTCTGACTTTACGCAGAGGATGTCATTCCCTTTTTTACATATATTCTTTCTATCAGTTACCCAAGTTAATTATTTGGGGTTCTATATACAATTTGTATTTTGAGTACCACTAAAGAGAAATCATTCGGGCAATACAGCTTTTATTTTTTCACTTAGGCAGAATAAAGAATCGTATAAATCCCACCATTCTCTAATGATTTTCGGACAATTTTTAAGTTTTTTTCTTATACCTTTTATAAAACCTATATCAATACCATAATCAGAAATATTTTCTTTTTTAATTTTCCAAAGAATCAAAACACTCATATAATAATACGCAAATCTACGAGCTATATTATATGCTGTAAATCTAGCTATTATTCTATCATCCCCATCATCTTCTTCATATTCTTTATATTTTTTATCTTCTTCATAAACCTTTATATCCTCACACAAAGAATTCCAAGCATTAAATATATCAGAACTTATTGTATTTTTAATTCTTTTACAGTACTGAATTAATAATGCAAATTCGTCTTCATGATTATGATTAATATACTTATTAAAAACAATCCTATTATTTTCATCATCAAATTCTGACGGATATACTAATTTTAATGCTAACTTATTCTTGTAAAATAATTCAATAAAGAGAAGAATTATACTAAAATTTAGTTTTTCTTCATTGAACATAACAAATCTATCATCTTGCTCAACAATCGAATTCTGCTTCTTATTAACTGTTTTGTAGAAATTCACTTCAATATCGTTCTCTACTCTATCATGATAATATATGTATAATGCTGAAATACTTTTGATTCTTGTATCAAATCTGACCTTAGGTTTTTTCAAATAATGAATTCTCTTAAACGATGCATTTATAGTATCCACCGGTTCAAAATCATATATATCCATATTAAAAAAATGCTTGACTGCTTCGCCTTCTATACGTTTACTTTTTTTAGTATAATAATTACCTGTAACCCTAAGCATCCAATATGAATCTATATCAATATTTTTATAGAAAGAGCTGACAATTCCATAACCACCATATCCATTATAAAAATATTCAGATAAATAATCCACAAAGCCGGCAGTTTTCTTATTTCCAACGCAAAAAATATTAACTTTTTTTGAAGCAGCACTTAATCCTACTATTATTGTATCTTTTACTACCCGTTCAGACAATACTTTATACTTTTGTATTACTCCTTCATTAAGCAGAGATATTTTCCCAAGTGAATTAAGCCCCACTGCTTTTATAAATCTATTCTTTTCTAAATCCGTTCCATTTATTACATGTTTACAACAATGACCACATAAGTTTGAAACACAGGCAAAATCAGGAAGGCAATTGATACAACGTAAATCTTGATTGTTACAATAACCTACCTTATCAATCCAATAGATTTTATCCCATAGAAATATTCTATTTCCTATTTTAAAATATCGATCAGCCATATTACATCTCCAAAAGATTATCTAATTTAGTACAATAATCAATATACTCACTCAAGCTAATACTCTCAAAATTCGGAATTATCAAAGGTTTCCGATAATTCTTAGTCTGTTTTTTACACAATGCATAAGTAATGGCTCTAATATCTTTGACATTGGATTGATCATAGCTCAGACATGCAACCCAATTTGCAGTTGTTTCACGTTCAGCATTCGATTGATTCGGACTTACTTTACGAAAAATCATATGTCCCATCTCGTGATAGAATACTTTTTTTATTAGTAATTCTCTTACTTTTTTGTAGCTATAATAATCATCAGCCATAATTTCCACAAGATATCGAGCAGTTCTCTCTATATTAATTAAACATATGGATATTAACCTACGGTCATTATCATAATCCTCTAGATCCAACCTGTATTCTTCACGATATTTTCCCAACAAAGTCATTAATTCAGCATGACTAAGAGGCTCATCTACAGTATATACAATATCTTCAGGTGTAATTCTATCATCATCCTGTATTTTGCTAAGATATCTAACATGATTATTATTATAACCAATAACCCCATTTTCCTGTAGTTTATCTTTCTTATATATATTAAGCATTGTTAGATCATCAACTATTTTAAATCTAAAGATACCTTTTCCCGAAAAGTACATATAAAGCAATCTAATCAGCTTATTAGTCCTTGACATTGACGGAATTTCCAAATTCTTGTATTTGTTTCTGATGCTGTCCATATTATTAATTGCAGAAAACAAATATTTCAATACTTCCTTACGATACTTGAGAGGCGTTACTTTATACTTTTTTTGTTTATCAAATTTAACCAAATCGTCTATAAATGATTGACATGATTCATCAACATTTATTCTTATATCAAAGGAGATAACAATTGCCCCTTTTTCAACCTTATATATCCCGATATCACCCATGACAAACAGCTTTGAAGGTAGTTCTTTACAATTTTCATCCTTATATAGTTTTTCAACATAATAATTATAGTTATCTAATAGTTTTTTTTCATGATCTCCAAAACCATAGCTAGAAGTGTGTTTATTGTGCAACGAATTATATGATTCACATTTTGCATAAAAATCACTTTCTTCAAAATAATCCCACGCCTTTTTATTATACTCCAAATAATCTTCATCTCTATAAGAAATAGTCTTAATATCACCATCTTTATCATATATTTGATTAATACAACTTACAAGGATCTCGGTGGCAATATCTTTTCGCCAAATACCACCATCAAAGACAAACAATTCTCCAACTTTAAGCTTTAAAACATTACCTTTTTGATTCCAAAGATAGTACTCTTTCTCGTCGTAATCATCTCCCAAAATGCAAATATCGATAAATGATCCCGGATCAACATCATTAAACCATGTAACGATTTCTTTATAGTTTTTCTCTGTAATTCTCATCTTTAAATTTCTATAACGCTCTAAATAATCCATATAACAATACTCCAATATTTAAAATGAATTATAGCTTATCAGTATTTGTTGTTTTTTGCATATCTGCAATCTTATTAAAAATCGCGCTCCAAAAATGTCAACAGGATACTAATCTACTCCTTTAACTGTAATCATAAAAAATGTTCAATGCTCAACCAGGTCCCTCCTAGGTAAGTGGTTTACCATTTACTTATTATAACTTATGTAAATGTCAATATTGTCCTCTTCGTCGTTTTCTGCATGATTTACACCTACTTGGCAACATCCAACCCTTTTTATCAAAGAAAGATTTATCCCCAAAAGTAATCTCAAAACTCCTGCCACAATCCGAGCATTTACGTTCCTGAAAAACCGCACTGTCGTTTTTCTTCTTTTCTTCTTGTAGCCTTGACACACATTCCGAGCAACAAAGAATGAGTTTACCTTCTTTCTTTAGATGCTCATACTTTCCTCTTTTCATGTGTATCATTTTCCCACAGAATTTACACTCACCTATGTCTATTTCTTCATCAAGAAGCTTCAGACAATCCGGACAGGTTTTTGGCATCTCCAATCCATCTTCGGTAAATCTTTTAACATCCTTCTGCGGCATTTCAATCTTTTTCTTACAGCGTCTGCATGAAAATGTATATGCCACTTTAGATTCTTCATACTCTACTGCCTTTATTCTATTTGCCTTAACCTTGCCATAATTGATGTTTTTTCCAGTTTTTATCTTCTTGCTATTTTCTTCACCATCATTTTCATTTGCTTTTTTTATAGCCTTTTCTTGCGATTTCTGTTTCTCTGCTTCCTTTTCTTTAATTATCTCTTCAAGCTCTTCATCAAAGACTATTGTGAGTTCTGAAAGAGCTCTCGTATATGCAATATACTTTTCATTATTTGATAAACCGTTTGCCACAACAAAAACAGTATCAAATTCTATTCCCTTAACTTCATCAACATAGGATACACAGATTCTTCCATTCCCCATCTGATCCCCTATGATCTCACGAATACTCTCCGGAAGTTGTTCAAGATCTATATAGTTCCTTTTTCTGACCGCCCTTGGAAGCAGAATCGCAATTCTTTCTTCATTTACTGACAGCTTAGACAAAGCTTCCTCAAATTTATTTCGGATTATTTCATTAACTTTACGTCCATCGACGCCGGTCTGCGCAACATCCATTTTGAAATTCTCATTACAGAATTGCGTGATCTGATTCGTATTACGAAAGTTCTCGTTCAATGTGAATTTATGCGGCGATTCAACGTACTTTTCAATTGACTTCCAATCGTTGATTCCTCTATTGGTTTTCAACAATTGATTTGTATCTCCAAAAATATTAAAGATTGGCTTACTTGCGTTGATATCTTTTATCATTCTATATTCAGCAGGACAGAAATCCTGCCCTTCGTCTATACATATCAATGTATTATCACCGGAATTATATCCGTATAATTTTTGAGCAAACAAAAGTTGAAGATACAAGTCATATCTGTGAGTACCTCTTGTTCCGCCAAGATAGTGCTTTCCTGTTTTAAGATACAATATGTCATCTGCCATCTTAGCGGCCGCCTCATAAACCTCATTGAATATACTTCGTACTGTGTATCCTTCAATATGATCGAAAAGAATAATCATTTTATCTTTGTCTTCTGAATCTTCTGCAATCAATATGTCATAAGCTTTTCTTCTGTCTAAATCATCCTTTCTGTTTACAACCCACTCTATTTGCTGATTCAATTCTCTGATCAGTGATAGCATATTCAAAATAGGATTATTCGTTCCACTTATACACGCATTAAATGTTCTTTCATCTAATATTGGTTTTATATATAGGGTCAATTCCTCATACATAAGTTTCAATTTATCCATAGTGCTGTCATATGCATTCCAGAACTGTTTCAGAAACTCATCAGAATACATATAATCCACATATGTCTGATTGACATGAATCTCATCAGAAACTGCGTACTTAAGCTTAAAGTCATCGCTATACTTCACGAGAAGCATCTCGTAATACTTTTCAACAGAGAGTCTTTCTACATATCCTAATTGTAGACTTGAAGCAAGGCCACTAATATGCGTGTTAAAACTATCGTTCGGCGTAAGGATAACAACCCTGCTAAAATCAAAACTTGGATTCCCATATTTAAGCGCAGACAACCTCTGCAGCATAACAACTGTTTTACCAGATCCAGCACACCCTTGGACAATAATATTCTTTGATAAAGGAGCATCTACGATCGCATTCTGATTTTCTTGGATCGTAAACATGATATCGATCAGTTGATGCTGTTTTTTTCTGGTATTTAAAACCTTGATCAGATAAGGATCTGTCAAGCCTTCGCGGAAGATAGCATCCTCATCTGATTGCTCCATGTATCCATAGAGAACTGCCTTTGATATGTCGAACTGCCTTCTCCTTTTTACCTGGTACTTGATTCCTCCCTTTGTAATCTCAAGGTTCCGGTAATTAACCATTTCCCTTCCAATATTGCTGTTGAACGAAATGATCTTTTCCCCAGCAATTTCAAAATCTGTTGCTCCCAGATAATATATCAAGGACTGATTTCCATTGATCAGCTCTACCCGATAACCATATGGTTTATCTATATGCGTTGATATTTCGTCAATTTCTTCCTGTAAGGGAATACTCATCGCCTTTTTATATTGAAGTGCACTGATTTCGTCATAATCTCCAGTTGCATACTTGCTAACATAATCATCATTACTCTTTATATCAAGAATTCTATCCCTGATTCCAGTCTCAACCTTTTTCAAATAACCCTTTTCTTCGTCAAATACAGCACCTGACTGAATATAATAATTTGAACTTGTATCATCATAGATTGTGACATTAGGTCTGCCTGCAGAGTATATGATTTCATAATCTTCCTGAGCAATGTAATATTTATCACAATCTGAACAGTATCCAACAAGCAATAGATATTCTTTTCTTCCACCCTTCTTCTCATCCACTCTGACCATAACAAGCTGGTCACTAGAATCATGATCATCAAAGCTGCAAACACGGGAATATGATACTACTAAAATAGTACTTTCAGGTAATTCTTCCCATTTTCTATTATCATAATCGTATTTTACTTTTTCACCATTCTGAACAAAGTAATCAGGTTTGAAAGCATTAGCCTTCTTCACAGTTTTTTTCACCTGAGGCTTTATTCTTTCAAAGTCCATTTCAGGAACCCCTACTCTTCCGCACTCCAAATTAAGCTTTTGCGCAAGAGAATTTCTCATAAGAATTCTCTTGCATTTACCACACTGACATGCTTCGAATCTTATTTTCCTGTCCTTGTACCCCTTCTTATAAATGTCAGGAATCAATTTTCCTCCATCATCTGGGCATTTCATATCAACATCCGCCCAGTTATCTGGGATATATATCACTGTATCATTGTTAATTTCAGTTGGTTCAGTATATTCCTCCCATTCCTGCAAAGTATCTTCAAGGGGTTGAATCCACATCTTGTGATTTCTCTTATCCAGATTCTCTACTATATCGGCAATCTTACTTTCTTCGACATAAAGTGTCATGCATTCAGGACATAAGTATCCATTATGACCATAAATCGCATATCCAGTCCTATATTTCATATTCTTCTCTATAAAGTCAGTTCTATGGATCCTACACCTAGTTACACCGTCTGGTATCACCTTGCACACTAACACATCAGTTTCAATTACATCCTTATGCCACTCCTGTATCTTAATACTTTCCCATTGGTCGATAATTCTCTGCTCTTCAATGGTAAGATCAGAATCTTCAAACAGATCGAAGTCAAGTTCGTCAGTTTTATTCGTATCATTAACTGCTGCGTATAGCTCCGGATGAGTTTCCTTTATTTCAAGCTTCATCTCATCTGAAAGGTCAGCAAAATACTCTAAAAAGCTTTCCGGAATTGCCTGTGGATCTATTTGTTTTATTGATTCAGTTGTGTAATAGTAAAATGCCATCTTATCACTATCCTTTGAATGTTCTTAAGGCGGTTTGCAGCGCAAGAAAATGCTTTGGCGTATATTTTATCTTTGCATCTTCATGTTGCATTCCGATATGAAGATATATGAACTCTTCCTCGCCGCTTTCAACCTCTATTGAGTCAACTTGGCTTTCAAATTCAGAGAGATCCTTGGACCCATACTTATACTTGGCTGCGCAGTTAGGACACAGGCAAAGTGAATTCCATCCGAGCCCCAATGCTTCTTTATATATATCATCCAGTAGCATGGTTTTCAGAACATTGATTGCCTCAAAATGTATCGATCCATCATATTTTTCAATATGTTCATCACATATCTGACAGAAGCCACCATACATTTCTTTCAAAAACGCTTTTTCCATGGGATCAATTCTGTCTTGGAATGTATACTTTAAGCTGCTGAGCTTTAATGAGGTCTTTTGATCCATCGACTCAGCAAATTCCTGTTCAAGCTTCTTTTTCCGTTTTTCAACATTTGCTATCGCCTCCGGATCCGGCGCATTTTCCACGGATATTTGCGATGAAGAACTCGTGTCACCACCACGCAGATCATCAAGAATTTCCTTTGGCGATTTCTTTTGTTTTTTCTTCAACTCTTTAAGCTGCTGAGTTTGGACAGCCTTGGTATACTCTGCAAGCTTATCCGGATCTGTTAGGAGCGTTTTAAGTACTTCCTTCTGCTGAGAATCCTCAACCCTAGAAAGAATTTCCTCCACTGCCTTATCCTCTGCCTTGAATGGTAATTTCTTAAGAAGAAGCGGCATATGTTTTGCATATTCCTCATCGATGTCTCTTAGATGAGTCGATGCTACAGCAACTTTAATGCCTTCTTTGGTATATATCCATGGAATATAAGATATGAATATTCCCATTGCAGTATAAATGTTCAGTGAATCAGCTGACTTTCCAGAGAAGCCTTTATCGTCAGCCGAATAAATCTCACCGGATATAGATATATCTATACGAACCTTATTAAGAAAATCAGCAAGCCTTAAAGATTTTTGCCTGTCTATGTTTTCAAAAACTTTTGGAAAGCCTTCAAAAACAACATTCCAATCCAGCCCCTGCTGATATTTTTTGGCGAACACCCTCCTTTGAATCTCTGCAGCGGTATCCTGAGAAATATACTTCCTAACAAAGCCCAGATATTGGCTTGTACTTATCGTCTCTTTTGCCAATGTAGATGGGCAACCAAGCTGGATAAAGAATCGCTCATCATTCAGCTTCACATCACCAGTATATTCAACTGCCAGAAATTTCAGATTGCATATATCCTTTACAAGCGTATATTCAGGTTTGTTTCCAAAACTATTGGAAATATGAATTTCAGAAGGGCAATACCAATCTTTTCCGTCAGTAAGGATGTAACAGTCTGCCGCTTTTCTTGCAATTGTAGAATCTACAGCCATGGCAGTTTTTACCATCTTTAGATCTTGGATGTTCTCACGAATATGATTGTCTGTATTGAATCTTATATGATTTCTATCTTCATACTTCGGCAATACAGTGTCTAATACCGTCCTTGCAATATCGTAATTCGGAATCCTCAGATTATGAGCATAGAAGCTCTTTATCGTGATATCTTCAAGGAATGCATGATCAATCTTGTTCTGTATCTCTTCCGGATTATTAAGATAAACATTTGGCATTGTGCCATCGTAAGCGCAGATTTGTTTACCGTTTGAAAGTCTGACAAGCGGTATTTCCTGAAGCTTTACTTCATTGCTTATGGATACACCGCTTATCGCAGAGAAAAACTCTGAAAACCATCTCCGCTCTTTCAGCTCTAAGAATCTGATTTCCTGTCTTAATCTTCTTATTATTTCCGGCCATGCATATGTCTTAAATTCAAACTGACGCTTTAAAAACTCTCTGAACGGTTGATATGCATCTGTTGATACTTCCTTTGCGATCCAGAATATTTTTCTGTTACTGAAAATACTCTGCATATCTTCATCAGGAAAAATATCAACGATACGCTTATTATCCGGTATGATGATTTCGGATTTCTTCTTAAATACTCTTGGCATATTTGTCGGGAGTATAATCTCATCCGATGCAATAATATTTATTGCCTCATCATAAATGGCTCTAAAAATCGTATTCTCCGGATACTCGTAAATAGGATAGGTGGCATTGAGTCCTGCAATGGATAAATATCCATTATCTCTCATCCAACAGTATCCGCCTCTCAATATTGCGCAAATATTTCTTACGAATTGAACATTTCTATCGCTGTCTTCAACAATATTATCCCTAGCTGGGGTTGTATCAAACGGAGCGTGAATATAAAATGATTGATGCGATTCCTTATCTGTTGGAAAATACGTAAAAATACTGGTATTTCTGACAGGCACCAGTTCTTTGGAATTGCCATCATACTTCACTTTAAAAGCTAGTTTTACCGCCTCTTTTTCATTATCAGTAATAACGAGATAATCCTCTGCTCTCTCTTCGGATGACAGTTGTGTATTTCTATCAATTCTCTGGTATAATAGATTTACATCAATAAAATTATGGTGCTTGTCCAGATACTTCTCTTCTTTGGTGATCTCGATAGTTTTGGAATGTCCCTCCACATCAATTTCCAACCGCTCAATATTATTTAAGAACAGAAGCGTAGATGTGGATATCTGATCATTCAGAGCCCTTGCGATTTCAAGAAATGCCTTATCAGGAGACACTTCTTCACTATCAAATGGAATCTCAATTCTCGTATAATCATCATTGATTTTTTTATTAGCGATTTCATGTGGAAAAATATAGTCTTGGATTTCAAAAGAATAATTGCCGGAATAAATCTTCGGAACGGTAGTATATGCATATACCGATTTAAAACCTATACCAAATTTACCAATAGTACCGCTTTCCGGTCCATTCTTCGTACTTTTTGCAACCTTTGTTATACTGACAACATCCGCCTTCGTAAACGGATTTCCGTCATGTTCAATGACAAACTGTCCTCGTTCAAGAAACAGTCTTACATGAGTTGCACCTTCATCTTCAGCATTTTGAAGCAATTCAAAAAGGAAATGAGTCCTATCCTTGTATTGCCTTACCAAAATCCATATCCAGTCCTTAAATTCCGTACCATATTCTTTAATTTTCTTATCACAAATATCTTTATAGGAAATCTTTTCTTGGCTCATTACCATCACCTATCCCTCTATCTTTAAAACCCCATATGCAAGTAATTCAAATAGAATATCCGTCTCTTCCTTTGCCTCCTGAAGTTCAGACAGATGTCTCTCATAGTCAACCATTGCTACATTCATCTTGCCTTCTGTAAGTTTTATTGTCACATCATTCTTTGCTCTGCTGATCTGGTCTTTTAATGCTCCAATTCTTGCACTATGGCTTGTGTAAAGACTTGCTTCCTTGTATTTGATTCGTTCGACTGTCTTTCTTTTATGTTCTGATAATTCCTTTTCCCAGATGTCATGATGTGTAGATTCAATCCGATCCCATGCTGACGGATCCACAGTTCCCATCTGATCCGTAGGCACGCTTTCCTTTAACAGCTCAAATAGAACATCGTTGAGTCTTTCATTTTCGGAGATTGTTTTTATATCAATGTCTGTTTTATCACCGACCATCTTCCACTGATAAACAGCAAAAGGATACTCACCCGGTGCAAATTTATCCGTTTTAACAAGCAGCTTCGTCACATGCTTTCCTTTGCTTTGCAGATAATCCGCTGCCTGTTTTACGATAGGATGAGTAATTGTAATCAAATGTGCATCTTTATTCGTTTTACTGCTCTCAACATCAAAAGTAATTGTCCAGAACTGATCCGTTCCTTTAAGGAACTTCTCGTAATTACGCTGAATTTCATTCTTTTTATATTTATGTCTCTTGATGTCATCTAAAAGAATCTTTCTGGCTTCCTGCGATAGTCTCAGAGTCTTTATTTCTTTTTCCCCAAGTATATATTCACTCTCTTTTCCCAGTATTTCGGAAAGGAATTCCACAATCAGATTCTGTATCATATCTGCAGATAACCAGTAATTGGTCGCATCTTCCAGTTCCTTATCAAAAGCATCCTTGCTAACCCTTATGCCAAACAGATCTCTTTGTTTCTCCTCTAGTTCTTCCTGTTCCTTGATAAATCTCACCTTGTTATCCGTCATTTGCTGGAGTTTCTTCCTTCTGTCTTCAGCACTCATTTCAAAGTCTGTAGCAATGTCTTTGAGTTCTTTTGTTACTTCGCCAAGAATTTCTTCACAATCTCCTACAGAAGCCTGGAAAACACCGACACGCATCAGACAACGATCATAAATATCCGCATCTACAGTATCCGGAGTAATCAAATTATAAATATTTACCTTAGGGCTCTTTTGTCCGGTCCTGTCGATACGACCTATTCTCTGCTCTATACGCATAGGATTCCAAGGCAGATCATAGTTGATCATGCAATCACAGAACTGATAATCTAATCCTTCTGTACCAACCTCAGAAAAGAGCATGATATCTATGGCATTTTTATCTGTAGAGTCTGTCATCTTCGGATCAAATCTTTCCCTTAACAACAACCTGTCATTATCTGATACTCCGCCGTGAATCATCCCCACCCTGTATCCGGCATCCACAAGCTTTTCATATAAATATCTCAGAGTATGCCGGAAACTACTGAATATCATAATCTTATTCTGTACAGTCGCTTGTTTTTCCTCAACAACCTTCAGCATTGCATCGAACTTTGGATCATCCTTTGGAAGCTTTTCCGCCAGTTCAATGATTTGATTGATTCTGTCTCTCAGTACAAGGCTGTCATCTTTCCCATCATCAAGCAACGAATCAAGGAAATCCTCCTCTTCCATCAATTCAAAAACATGTCTATACAACATGTCTTTTAGCATGGGTACCAGTCCAAACAAACAGCTGGCCGTCTGTCTTCTGATAGTAGTCATCATAAATTTTGTGTTATCTGTGGAATGAATCTGAGATAACATCTCATGTGTGATTTGAAGGATCGTATCGTGAAGTTCCCTTTGTGCCGGCGTAAACTCAACCGTAATGGTGTGGGGATCCCGGACAGTAAATTCTCCAATATCTCTTCTTCTTGTTCTACTGATAATATTGGAAAAAGTATGCAGACCTTCTACATCCGATATCAGCTGCACAATATCTTCATGAGAAACAGATGCAGAATCCAATATGTTCATTATCCTATCTACATCAGGATTCCCAACGAAGACCTTCTTTCCCCAATCTGTTGCACATGCCTTATGAATCATGGAAAGAGCTTCCTGCTGCCATCCGTCACCTCTGCCACGGATAAGCATTGCTGCCTGGTTTATATAAATATTTGGTTCAGCCATCTCATGGAAGGCATTCTTATCGATTACATAATCCGGTCTAAGAAGATTAAGAAGTACAAACAGATCATCATATTCAAGCTGTACCGGCGTAGCAGTTAGGAAAAGAACTGCCTCTGCATTATCTACAAATCTACTCACTGCTCGATATGCAAAAGTATCTGTATTTCTAATGTGATGTGCCTCATCCACAATTACTAGGTCAAATTTCGGAGGATCAACATTCATAAGTCCGCGCTGATCCCTTCTTCCATTTTCGACTCCATAGATGTTATTTTTATCAAAAAGCGAATATGGCATAACAGCTTTACTGCTATTAACCGGCCATTCACCTTCCATATATAGTTCGTTAATGCAATAACGGAACTTCTCTCCGTCAATAGGAAAAAATTCCTCATCAAACCGTTTCATTTCTGTTTCCCATTTTCGCTCTGTTATCAGCGGTCTGGGACAAATGATAAGAACTGAATTGATATTTCTTCTTGCTTCCAGTTCTTTTAAGATAAGCCCCGCTTCTATGGTCTTGCCGACACCAACACCATCTGCGATGAGTAATCTTGGCCTGTCAGATCGGATAAACTTCATGACAGGCCTGAACTGATGCGGTATCAGATCAATTCTTGCGGTATTCAGGGAATATAGCGACGAAAGAGATGGATTACGAATAAGAGACGCTGTAAGTCCGGCGTGAAATCTTTTTCCATCCACCTCTTCAAGTGTCTCTTCCATTTCCTTGGATTCAATCTGAGATTCATAATAGGTCTGCATACCCAAAGTATTGGTGAAGACCTGATATCTCGTCTCTGCAGATCCCTCCAATACAGCTATCACAGCGCCTTCTACTGACCTATTAGATTTCAGAACAATCATCTGTCCCTGAATAAACTTTGCCATTTAAATCAATCCTTCCGCAATTCCCTAAAAATTTTCATTCCTACCATTTCTTTTAATAGACCTTCTACCTGCTTTGCCTTGTCTTCCGATTCCAACCGTATCCCCATCTCCACATTGCCTTCCATCCCGTGATAAGAAAGGTTTGCCGAAGACACAAGCAGGTTTCTTTCATCAACGACAATAGTCTTTGCATGAAGGGCAGCCATAGCATCATCTTCTTTTTGCTGATAATCGAAAACTCGAAGATACTTACTCCTCAGATCCATAAGTCTCCTAAGATTTGACTTATGCTTTTCATAATCATTCAGATATATCCTTACATATACCCCCTGCTGACTTTTACTGATAATAAGATCTATCATATCCGTAAAATAATCTGAAACCGCATATCCAGTCAGCGTAATGCTCTTTTGGGATGCTTGAAGCATACTTGCTATAACCTCATGAATCTTTCTTGCCTTCAGCTTGAATGATATGGGAGCTGTAATCGCAAGTTCAGATTCTTCTGAATTATTACTGGCATATACATTCACACAGAGACCAATAATACTCCATATTTCCTGCTCGCTTAGAGAAGGAAACTCTTTTTTCAGATCTGATAACACCTGTGTAAACGCTCTATCACTACCTCTGCGTAAATAATCATCTAAAGCCTGAACAATATTCGCAGATAAAAGTTCTAACCTTATATTTGAATCCCACATAAATCATTCACCAGTCCCCTGAAAAATGCCATATCTTCATGCTCCGGAATCGGTACCACAAACGCTCTGTCAAGCAGTCTGTTGCCGCATTCGCACGCCGTTTCAGATATCATCGTGCATGAATGACACGCTGCACCGTTCAATCTCTCCGATGTCGGATTCTTCATAAAACATTCCGGATCAGTAGTGCAAGTTAGTCCATTTTCAAGTGCCTTTTTAATAAGCGGAACAAATTTATCCATTCCTCCCTGTTCCACAAGACCACCAAGAGAGCCTTCCTTATCAGCGGCACCGGTAAAGATCAGCAGACCACACATATTTTCGTTGCTGTATATCCTTTCACACAATGCAGCAGAAGAATAACCTGATACAAGAGCCATTTCCTTGATGATCATATGTGCCAAAGTATGCAGAAGGACATATTCGGCATTTCTTTTTTTGTAATGCTCCCAACCCTTGCTCTCGCAATACTGGTTGTAACATTCTTCGTACTTCTTAGAACGTGCTGCCACCTGTGGGATACGCATCCATTCCGAAACCGTATCTCTGTTTAATTCAATAAAGATTCCCTCTCCATTTACAGCTACTGCCGGAAGCCATTTCTCTCCCTGCGCAGGCTTGAGCTTGCAAATGCGCGGTCCGTCTTCAACATCCGGTTCAGCAGCTTCAAGTCTGGTAAAACCTGTAAGGACACGAACTTCTCTTAATCTATGAATCTTGATCACTCGATTGATATACTTCTTTAACCCCGGCAAAAGGCTAACTTCATCTGCCTTAAAATACTTTACATCGTGCTGATATTTTACATCCTCATGATGAGTGATCGCCATATATTCCATTTCTTTCAGTTCAGTGAATTCTTTTATATCTTCTGAAAGCAATTCAAGCGCCTTGTCAAACTCTTCCCTAGTAAATCGCTCTGAAAAGTATTTCTGGTATGCCAAGTCAAGTCCCGCATCTCCCAGTTCCGCAGCGAGTTCTATCGCCGCTCTGTTTGCACTCATCACCTCATTAATTGGATTCGTCCACGGTGGGATAGAAATGGCATTTCTCGTAACAGAAAAATACACATTGGACGCACCTCTCTGACTGGGGATCACCGACTTACAGCAATTCTTACATTTAGAACCTGGTCTGTGCGGATGATTCCCTGTACACTGAAGGTCTGAAAACATTTCCTTTGTCATGGCACCCATCATTGAGCGCTTTGCGTTACCACAGTCACATTCCACAATAAGCTCAGCTAGAGATGACGTACTACCTGTGGATTTTAAGCGTATAGTTTGCTTGCAATCCGTAGCACCACGATGGCACCACCATCTCCACGGAAAATCATCCATATGCCCATCTTCACATATGGTTATAAATCTTGCCGGATATGCATCCCATCCGCAATGAGGACATTTAACCTGCCCTTGGCTCGCCTTGTATTGATCGATACTGAAATGATCTCTTACATCAAAAATCGCTCTACAATCTGATTTTGTGCATACATGCATATATGGGAAAGACACAACCGGTATATCTTCTTTTCCACCGGATTTTGGAGTGTAAAGCTTATGTATCTTCAAATAATTTGCAAGACGCATATCGTTGATCTCGATACCCTTTTCATTCCAGTATGAAAGATCCAAAACCGTCAGCGAATCGTTTACTGCATCCATAATGGATCCAGGGCCATATGTTGTAATCAGTTGGTTGGGTCTGATCTCACCTATTTTCTTTTCAAACATAACCGTTCCTCCTTAGTCCTGATTCAAATGGAAAAGCGTAGATGACTGTTCTACATCTCTCATTGAGTTTAACGTTGGCATCTCAGTCGGTGCGCATGCCTGACCATAGAAAGACAGCAAACGTTTTTTACTACCGCTTGTTTTATAAACCCAATATGTCAGATCCTGTGAATGCGCCAGTCCTTTCCAAGTGCTAATAAAATCGTCCATTTCCTTCTCTGTTGCACTATATGCGGTATTGGATACCACAGCTACTCTGTTTAGTATTTTTTGCTTTACAAGATCTATCTCTTCATCAGTGAGATCTATAATATTTCTTGCACCACCATTATCTGCCATTGACTCAATCTGAAGTCTCAAAAGAGAAACAACCAGCGCATGTAAATCCCGGTCTCGTGCCCTTGCCGCAAATGGTGTTGCCGTAGTTCCTTCTACATATCTGTACATCTGAGAATGGAAACCAACAAAGTTTTCATAGTTTGAAAGATCTCGCGGGCGATAAGGGTTATATACTGTGAAAATAATTCCCGGATGCTCACGACCGACACGGCTGGTCGCTTGGATATATTCCGAGTTCTGCTTTGGCTGACCCACAACAGTCATCAGCCCCAGTCTTCCAACATCCATACCAACCGCAATCATATTTGTAGCTATCACCACATCATAGCATTTCTGTTTGTTGCCATTTGCAGGGTCGAAGGATTCCATCAATTCTTCAAGTACTTCTGCAATCTGCCAAGACGGAACTCGCGAAGTGATCTCCTTTTTCCTATTAAGGAATCTCTGCTTCGAATACTTGTGCTTTCTCATAAGTACTCTAATACGGCTTACAATATCGTCGTCCAGAAGCCGAACTGCACCACCAAGCTCTCGAATAGAGTTAAAGTATCCGATCAGCGTATAATATGGATCCACATAAACCTTATAATCATCGTCTTCTGACAATTCAAATATCTTCTGTAAAATTGCCGAATATAACCTTACAATCGTGGTCTTAACGGATTGTCCTGGTGCACAAACTCCTACATACCGTCTGAAAGGCTTCTCTCCCTTATCTATCATCTCTGCAATTTCAGTTTCACTTGCGAGCCCAACATTTTTTGAAGGAAGCTCAACCTCACGAATGAAAAAGGAATCCCTGATATCTAAACCACTCGGAGGAAACTGTGCGCTTACCTCTCTTGAATAAAGCCCCTTAATCTGTTCACCGGCGTTCTTGATTGTTGCAGTAGATACCACATACTTGGGCTTTATTTTCTTCCCGTTTCGAGTTATGGAACACATCTCTTCTACCACTGTCTCATAACCACCATAAATAGTTCCCAGCGGTCCGGTGATAAGATGAAGCTCATCCTGAATGATCAATTCAGGCGGATAAAAAGGTCTGCATTCTGATTCATTGCAGGCTTCAATTTCTCCCGACGCCCTATGGTTGGTATGTTTCTCACCTAAAGCGATATATCCACACCTATTGCAATGCCTGTCTGTACGTCCAAAGAGAAGTCCGCACTGTTCGCTCCAAGGCAGTCTTGCAAACTTATCTACCGTGGAGATGATTATAGTAGGACACTTGGCATATATCTCCTCATCCACTAGGTATACCGGCATAGTTTCCCCCACTTCAGAGAAATAGCACCCTTTTGACGGACAATGAATCTCCACCGTCCTTCTCTCAGGTATGATCTTGAAATTATTTCGCTCAATAGAAGTTCCACAGCAAGGGCATTTTAGTATCTGCTTTGTAACCTTGCGAATAAATTCTCTTCTTTTGTAATCGTCAGTCTCATCATAATCTGAGAATTTATTGGGTGTAACCTGTCCTCCAACCCAGAAACCGATAGAGATCCGTTCTTTACCGAACGGCGAATCTGTTCGTCCCTCTTTTACTGCCTTTCGCTGTTCCTGCACTCTGGTCATTTCCATAGCCACAACAAGCCTTAAGAGACGATCACGTTGCTGCGTAGTCAACAACCGAAGAGTATACCTAAGGAAAACCGTAACCCCTCCGTCTTTGTTGTACTCATCTTCTTCACTTGCAGTGAGTCTCCTGTACCCCACCGTAAATGCAATAAGGCCAAGGTATGCCTCTGTCTTTCCGCCGCCGGTTGGGAAATATAACAGATCCACTACTTCACGATCCGGATCCTCGCCATCTATGATTCCCTTAATATTCAGCAAAATAAACGCTATCTGGAAAGGTCTCCAATCGAATTTCTTATTATCCGGCTTGCTATCCTCATCCATAAACTCACGAAGCTTGCATGGAATACCTGCACCAAATTTAGCTGAATATTCGGACAGTGCTTTCTGCATGAACATAGTATTGTTCATAAACATAAACGCCTTATAGGCTATTTCATTATCCTCAATAATCTCGATTCCTTCACAGATACGCTCATATGCCCTTTGACAATCACCGATTATTATTTTGCCCGTATTGATAAAATCCTGGTCTCCCATCAGCGGATCCTGCTCGAGTTTTTCGATCCAACGCTTATAAACTTCTGCTAAACTACGGAGATTTCTGATGGATTGTGCTTTGTTTCTCTCCACGCCAAGATTTCTGACGGAAAGAATATGCTTTTCCAGCTCGGACACCTCTGCGCTAACACTATGGATCTCATAATCCGGCATAAATGATATTGCCACTGAGTGTGCCGCATGATTTTCTGCAAGAATATCCCATTTTGCTGCACACCCCCTTCCCCGGGCAAACACCGGTCGTCCATGGTAGTAATATTCATCTTCCAACCCCGTGTCTCTACATTCATATTCCGGCATAAAAACAGGTTTTTTGTTTCCGTCGGTTATAGACATTTGAACCTGGAATAATACCTTTTCAAATTCTCTGTCTCCCTTATTGCCTATGTCATTATTATGAATGTGCACAGATATCATCTTGTATGCGTTCTTCAATTCCATTTGGATAATATACAGACTGACATTGGCATTTTGCTGGAGTTTTATTTCTCCTGATCTCCCAATTGACGTAAGATCAATTTCTACCGCTTCATTCATCTGTTCACGCACATACACTTTATACGTTTTTTTCTTTTTGTTCTCGGCATCTTCTTCCAAAGTACCATCGACAACCTCGCCCTGCTCTTCTTCCGAATAATACTGTCCCCAGCTGATATCGGCTACAAGTTTGCTTATGCTTTTTGCAACATAGAAGGACACACCCGCAGAAGAAGGCTTCTTAAAAAGACTCTTCCCGTGATCATCGGCTTCATCATCTTCGAATACCGATGCTTCGATATTCTGATCAGCGTCCAATCCCACTTCCCCAAAGCGATCAGAAAACTCGACATCTCGATAGTTTTCATCTTCCGTTATCGCAGCATCCGCCGGATAGAGCATACCCATGATATAGGCGCTCGTCGGATTATCAGAAATTTTTTCATTCTCTTCTGATGGACCGATCAGATCCTCATATACAGATTCCAAAAGTATCTGCCGTACTTTTGCTTCTTTGAAATCATTCTCTGTTGCCATGCTTACCTCCAAAAACTATTCTTCCGAATTGATTTGAACTGCCATTCCTGCTACATACTTAAATGTATTTCCAATGGCAATCTTATCTCCCGGTATCATCCGATATTCCCACTTTTTATGATCTGCATCCACTTGAGTAGCACATTCACACCACTTGATACCCGCACGTGCCTTTTCGATTACATCCTCTTGATCTGTCTGATTTGCAGCTTTAACCTCGATCATATACTTTGCATCCTTCGTCTCAATAAGGAAGTCCGGATTATACTGCTTCCCAGCACGATAATATAACCCCATCTGGTTAAGCGGCGGCTTTATGTATCTGACCACCTCTTCATCTTCTTCTAATATCACAGCCAGTCTCCGCTCGTCATCGCTGTCAAAAGAATTCTCCGGATAGAAGGATTTTTTATATCCTTCAAAAATATATTTTCTGATATTCTTCTTGTCAGAAACATCTTTTTTGAAGTTCAACCGTCCATCCTTCATTGTGTTTTTCACAAACCCGGTAAACATGATGAGGTCATTCTGAACCTGGAATGAAAATTCCGTTTTTTCTTCCTTTGCAGAATAAATCTGTTCTCTCAAATCATCTATAATGACCGTTGCATAGCGTCTGACGATTTTTTTCTTCTCATCTTCATCTCCATCAATCAACGTCAGATATTGATCCACAACATCCAAAATAAACTCAGCATCGTCTGCCGATAACTCAGGTATCACCTCTAGCAGAGAACATGCCAACAGATTTTCGGGATCATCCACTTCCAAAGCGTCTGCCTCTATGGTCTGCAGAAGCTTTCCATTCACCGCGTCGTACCGTTCGATCTTGGCACTTGCGATCTCAAAGTCCACAATGTTTCTTTTTACCGTTACCGGCTTAAAGGAGATTTCAGAGCTATATATCATTCCAATACGCGGAACAGAGATTGCAACTCGCTTGAGCTCCTCGATCTTCTTATCAAAAATAGCTTTCACATAAGGCATAACTCTCTTCGCAACATCGCCTTTTCCGAATTCGATATCCACAATCTCAACCGGAATTTCTTCTCCTTTTTCGTCAGCTTTTGAAGCAGTACCCGCCTCTGTCTCTCCATCGGAAGTCTGCTTTGAAAACTCAGGAAAGAAATCCTCAAGAGTCATCTGACCGGTTTCTTCATCTATCTTCTTCTTTGTCCTATGCCTCTTTATGAAGGTCTGTTCGTATGCTTTATACAGATCCTCTGTGCTGCTCTCATCTATCTGTTGAAAAGATTTAACATTTGCCTGTTTGAATATCTCTTCAAAAATCGAAGCATTATCATCACTTACCGTAGAAGTAACTTTTACTGTGCTTGTTTCCTCCACATCTTCATCATCCAGATTCCTCTGTTTGAAAATAGGATTGTTCTTCACATCATCAATTATTTCACGGTAGTGATCATGTGCCACGATGTCCAGCGTATCCAGTTCTTCGATGCCTGTTATCTCTCCAAAAGGAAGACGCAATCCTCTTCCGATAGTCTGCAGTGCAAGGATATCGCTCTTTGCTGCATTTAGCGGGATGATTGTAAACAGATTATTCACATCCCAGCCTTCCTTCAGTTTGTACACATGAAGTACGATTTCGATCGGGTTCGTATTCTTTTCAATCGTCAAAAGTTTCTGAATGTTCTCTTCCGTCTCGGCACTCCCGGTACTGGAATCGATCTCAATAACCTTTCCCAGATATCTGCCATCAAAGAAAGCATCGGAATCGATCATATTCTTGATCTTCTGGGCATGAGTTGTATCCTTGCACGCCACCAAAACGATTGGTTTTACCTGTTCGAGATTGTTTTCTACGCAGTATTTGTAAACAACCGCCTTGCGTCTCTCATGAAGCTTAATACCGTCCTTCAGCTTCATTTCCTCTATATCGTCATCAGAATATCCGGCAGTATTCGTTCTACCGGTTACTACAGGAATCTTTAAGAATCTGCCGGCTCCTTCCGCAAGTCCGTAATGATATATGATATTTTTGTTAGTATTCTTCGGTGTTGCTGTAAATTCCAATCCTAGCTTCGGCTGGAGATAATTGATAGCCTTCATAGATGCAGGAGCATAATATCTGTGTGCCTCATCCATGCAGAAAACCAGATCGTCGAATGATCTAAGTACCTGCGCAAAGGATCCGCCGAGATTCTCATGAAACTCATGGAACTTAAACTGAATATCCCCTCTCGTGAAAATCTTGGAAATATTGAAGATGAATATCTGTATCTCCGATGTTTTTTCCAAGACGATTTCCTGCTGCTGAAACTTTACCGGATAGGAAAGATAGTTTTCGCCATCATAAACTTTCGGTCTTCCCATTTCTGCTTCAAGGCCCTTGAACATATACTTCGGATGGCTTGGAACTGCCTCTCTGCGCATCTTGTCGTAAATGGTATTTCCCGGTGCCAGAATGAAGAAGTGTTTATATCCCTTGGTCTTATAAAGGTAATAAATACAGGCTCCCATCAGCCTTGACTTACCGATACCTGTTGTCATATCAAAGCAGAAAGAAGGAAAATCGAATTCCTTATCAACTTTTATTGTGTTTTTACCCTGACAGTTTTCAGAAGCAGCCTTTTCTGCCTCTTCTTTCGAACAAATCCGATAATCAACATTCTCTGAAATGGCATCGAAAAATGTTAACGCCTCGAACTGAGGATCCCGTAAGCTCATTGCCCATTTTATTTTTTCTGTTATCTGGCTCATGCTTCCTCCTCACTTTCAAATGAACACTTCTCCAAAAGATCCTTAGGAATTCTTTTAATCTCAACATTTACAGGCAAAATAATATCTGATTGATGCTTTTTACAATAAATCAGCATCGATTGCCTATCTCCTAATGCCTTTACAAGACACATTACATATTTTCCATTTACGAATTCTTCCGTAATATGTATAAATCTATTTTCCGAAGAATAACCTTGGAACTCCCCATCTGGAGCATATCGAAAACCTTCAATCTTACATACAGCCCTACACATCATATCCCAAGTATAAGATGGGTTTACATGATACGCTGAGAGTTTTGGATGCTTAACAAGCAAAGTTTCTGCAAGCTCATAAAAACTATATCCGCCTCCTCCTTGCCAATTAACTTCTTTTGAAATTCCCCCCGTATCTTCACCATCTATAATTCTATCCAATCTCACTTTACAATGAGTGTAAGCATGATTCCCCATTTCTATTCCAATCCATCGTCTATTCATTTTATGAGCAACAGCACATGTTGTTCCGCTTCCCAAAAAAGAATCCAGAACATATTCTCCCTCATTTGTAGTCATAGATAGAATTCTCTCTATAAGTGCTTCTGGTTTTTTTCCATTCGGAAATTCTACTTTTCCTTCCTTGGTTAAATTCTTCGTTCCAGCCGTATAATCCCAATAAGTCCCTTGCATCGTTTTTTTATAAAAAACGCCGTCTTTCTCCTCAAGGACATCAGAAAGCCATGCGAACAAATTATATTTATCGCCTTTGTAATATTGCGTATAAACAGTCCCCTTGTTTTTTCCGGTTTTTGGAACATATTCTATTGATATCAAATCGTTTGAATACCCCATGCTCTGAAGTTTTTCCATAACTCTAGGCCTTATCGATGATTGAGGCATTGTTGTCCTTATTATTCTATTTGCATACCTGTAATACACATCTTTTTCTGTTATTCCTTCATCCTTTGCCACTCCCGCTATAGATTTTAGAACATAATCTGTATGCTCATAAATCTTTATCTCATTTCCGTCTCCATCTACAGTTGAAGCAATGTATTTTCTGTTTCCTGGAGACAAAAAAACAGATGTGTATTTCCAACTAATCCCTTGTTCCTTATATCTTTCAACAAGTTCACTAATCTCTTCGTAATCATATGCAGCTTTAAAGGTTTCGAGCAAATCATAGTTCTTGGCATATATAAGTATGTATTCACAATTCTTTTTTAATCTCCTATCTTCACCGCCGCCTGAAGCTCCAGCTATATTCTTCATGTTTACAGAGATCATATTAACAAAATTCGATCTTCCAAAAATCTCATCACAAATCACTTTTAGATATGCTTGTTCTTCATCATCTATCTGAATCCATATTGACCCATCTTCCGAGAGTAAATTTCTAAGCATTTTCAATCTTGGATACATGATCTGCAACCACTCACTATGTTCTAATCCATCTTCATAGTGTTCAAATGCATTTCCGGTATTGTATGGTGGATCTATATATATACACTTGATTCTTCCATAAAATTCATCTTCTAGTGCTCTTAAGGCCAAAAGATTATCTCCATGAATAAGCATATTCCCAGTATTTTTATCACCATAAGACTTATCTATATCTTCGATTATTATCCTAGGTTCGAGTGCTTTTTCCTCGTACTTCCCAACCCAAGTCAGTTCAAGTTTTCCTTTCTTCTCCATGTTTTCCTCCTAGTATCTCACTACTATTTTTGTATATAAACTCGGCTTTTTCAGTAGCTCAGACTCATACTCTGTTGTTAGTTTTGTTACTTCTTCTTCAAGTTCCTTCATTCTTTCCTGAAATGCAGCTTCTGAATTTTCTTTTTCTTTTTCAAGCTCCTCAATCTTCTTTTTCAGTTGAATTTTCAACTTGAAATTCTTCTCCGCTCGGTATTCATCTTGAAGCTGAATAATCTTGGTGGAGTCTCGCATATTTAACAAAAACTCTTCCTTTCGATAATTCAGCCAGACCTCCATTTTCCTTCTGTTAGCAGCAAGTTCTCCAACCTTACCTGCACACATATCGTCATATAAAAGTCCTTCAATTTGATCGATAACTGCCCCAATTTCAATATTGTCACAAGCTTTTTCATCAATACTGTCATCATCTAGTTTTCTTGAAATATCCCTTGTTAATTCTTCCGGAATCTTCCTAACATGTGCATCATCGTCATATATAGCAAACATCGAGTCAATCAACTGATTACCATCATACCAACCGCCAACAATCAGATATCCATGGCTTCCATCTCCAAGAATATCCACACCGGTTTCCAGATACTTGGGAAAAGTTCCATTAATTGCAGGGGCAGGTATGGCATTCCAGTAACCCACCTGTTCCTTATATGCTTCAATTTTAAGCAGAATATTCGAAAAAGCTCTCTTATGTTCATCCGGAGTATTCTTAGTGATTAGACCGCGAAGCTCATCCATCTTCTTATTCCGTTTTCTATCAATCTCTTTTTCCAAGGAATTGAATCTCTTTACAAATTCATCAGAGGTTTTGCATTCCTGGTAAATCTGAGTGATTCGCTTTTCAAAGTCCGAACCACTTTCCAATAGTCCAATGGCCTTATCAGACGCGCCAAATACTCCTTTGAATAACTGAAATTTTTTAGACAGAATCTCATAAACTCTTCTGTCAGCTTCATTTTGAGTATTTAAAAGATTGATAACTATAACATCTCTCTTCTGACCATAACGATGGCAACGCCCTATCCTCTGCTCAATCTTTTGCGGGTTCCAAGGCAAGTCATAGTTGATAATTGAATTACAAAACTGTAGGTTAAGTCCTTCTGATCCAGAATCCGTTACCAACAAAATCTTATATTCGTCTCGGAAAGCTTCAACGATTGCATTCTTTATTTCGATATTTCTGCTCCCAAAAGACTTTCCATAGTTTCTTGCTTTCCATGCCTTGTAAATTGCTTTTGTTGTTGGATCTCCTGGGTTCCCATTAAACATCAAAATATCCCCTTTGTGTCCATGCTGGGAAAGCTCATCGAACAAAAACTTCTGTGTGCGAACCGACTCTGTAAATATAACAACTTTGTTGTCTGCATCATCTTTCGTCTGGTTCTCAAAAGCTCTGCTTATTGCCACTCTAAGCGCATCAGCCTTCGCATTATGAGTTATACTATTTGCTTTCTGTATAATTGCATCGACTTCATCAATCTCATGCTGAATGAATTCATTGACGAGTTCTCGAGTATATAATTCCTGTCTCTCTTCAGGTTCATTATCATCGTCAAGTTCGTCATCAAGGAATGCAAAGAAATAATCCAAACTCTCCTCTACAGATTCCTCTCTGGTGGACTCTTTTAGCACAACAAGTCGATGTCTTAACACTTCGAATGTTTCTGCAACTGCCATACTTGAAGAAGCAAGCAATTTCCTAATAACAGAGGTAATAAGAGTGCGTCTTGAGTTTGGCAGCGCATATAATATCTCTTTCTTGAGATAATTGTTTATCATCATGTATAGTTCTATTTCCTTAGGAGAAAGCGAAAAATCCACCGTGATTTCTTTTCTCTCAGGAAATAAAATATAATCCGACACCTCACTTCTAAGTGTACGTTGTACAACCGGAGCAAGCTGCTGTTTTAACTCATCATATAATTCGTTTTTTACATATCGCTCGCTAAATACAGATTTACTGTAAAATAGTTTTCCGTCTATAAACTGAACTAGCCCATATAGGTCAAGCAATGTGTTTTGCATCGGAGTTGCTGTAAGCAGAATCTTCGGAATATGCTTCGTCAGTTCGAAGATAGCTTCAGCCATCTTCATTCCACTTTTGTAAACATTCCTCATCCTATGTGCTTCATCAAACACGCAAAAGTCCCATGCAACTTTTCCCAAAAGCTCTTTCTGGCGAGCTGCAAAGTTATAAGAGACTATGATAACCGCGTTGTCTTTACGTAACTCTTTGCGATAGTCTTCTATGTTAGAACTGTCCACAATAAATGAATCAATATCAAATTTTTCTTCCAGTTCAATCTGCCATTGTCTTCTTAAGTTCGACGGCATAATCAGCAGTATTTTGTTTTTTCCGCTCAATAATAGATGCTTTAAAACAAGACCAGCTTCTATTGTTTTTCCAAGTCCAACTTCATCAGCCAAAATAGCCCCGCCATTTTTTATTGCAGCAAGTGAAAAAACATACGCTTCCACCTGGTGAGGGTTTAAATCAATCTTAGAACTCAATAAGCAGCTATATGGATTTTGTGAAAGTTCTTGCTTTCTAATCTCGGCGTAGGTTCCTTCTACGATTCCCATGCTGCTCTCCTTTCTTACAATTGATCTCGTATTGCCTCTGCAATTACCTTTGCCATCATAGGCGGAACTGCATTACCAATTTGCTTAAACATCTCGCCTCGACTCCCCTCAAAGTAATAACTATCCGGGAAAGTCTGAAGTCTCGCAGCTTCTCTTACTGTTATTGATCTGCACTGTCTTCTATCTGGATGAATAAAGTAATGTCCATCCTTCGCAAGATGAGCAAGCACTGTATGACAGCTATGCTGATTACCCTCAACGACCTTAAAGCGATCCTTAAAGGAAGTCGTATTCTTATGTGTTCTTAGCTCCTCAGGTAATTTGTCATAGCTAAGTCTCTGTTCACCGTCATTCCAAGCATCGATTGCCATTCCATATATCTGTACATCCCGCTCACAATTTGGTCTTGCAATATGATGCGTCACCACATCATCCGGGGTGCGGATACCGTTTTCTTTCAAGTAATCACTGCACTCTTCATAACCAACTGCATATGCATTATTCTCTTTGCCTCGCTTCACCGGAGCCAAATCGTCAAGCAAATCGCTTACTATCGCCTCAGAATGGTTAGCAACGAAATCCGGATAGAAATGCTCTGTGCCTTTTCTCCATCCGATTATGATCATTCGTTTCCTGTTCTGAAGCACGCCAAAGTCTACTGCATTCTGTTCACGGCACTCAATTTCATATCCTACTCGTTTCAATTGAGCCTGGAGATTCTTATAGGCGGCACCTCCACGCGCGGTCTTGATTCCAGCAACATTCTCGAAAACAAACATTTCAGGATCATATTTTTTGAGAAACCTTGTATACATCTTGTATAGTTCGTTTCTCGGATCATCCTCCATCGGCACGAGCATGTGGCTGCTTTGTGCTCTACCCACGAGAGAATATGCCTGACACGGCGGACCTCCTACAATGACATCCACGTGATCCACCTCGTCGTCATTCATAATCTTATCTATCTGCCGGAACACTCCCTTGATAGTCTTATCAGACAGCTCCTCATTGATTACTGACGATATAACATTCTCCGGAACATGCTCAAACATTTCTTCCCGTGTGATTTCACCTCGCTCATAGGCATAGTAATACTGTATAGCATCATCATTCTGCCTGCTGAAATAATGAAAAGCCGCCCTTGTCTCGAGAGTCTGAGCCGCCATTAGGTTCATTTCCACATGTGCGACTGGATTAAAGCCTGCTTGGATGAATCCTTCAGACAGTCCTCCGGCACCGGCAAATAAATCTATAAAATTAAAAACGTTCTGGCCCTTAGGCATTGTCCCTATCTCCATTCATATTTTTTGTCATGAAGCATTTATATAATCGCTAATTGTTTGATATGACAACGTCATATAATAGCTTTGGTATCAGTGATTATATCCAATTTACTAGGAATTATTAATTCAGATAGTTTATCATAAAGCGCCCTACTCCTAGCATTCACAAATGCATAAAAATCATCCTCATAAATTCCATAGCCATTTAAAGAAATATAATGTGATTTTAAAGTATTCTCAAAATATGGATTTTGCCGTGAAAAGTCTGATATATATTCACTCGGATTTCTATTGCTTATTTGATCATTGGTCAATGCATCCATAAAAACAATATTTACCACATTATTAACTATAGTTTTATATTCCGTATTATTTCTAATAATCTTTGATTCCTTTGGAAAAAAATGATGATATTGTTTTTTTGTAGCATTTGAAACAGAGTCATTTGTTATATTTATTGTTCTTCCAACTCCAAACGACATTGGTGACATCTGTGTCATAAGACATAACATTCCAATTACATAAGCTGATGACAGAACGAATCTTCCATTTTCAAAAATAGATTTTGGAGAAAGTACAATAGGTTCTTGTCTTGGAACTTCACCATCAATGATTTTTTGAATATTACCGATATCTGTATTTAGGTTTGTATCAGCCGAGCTATTATACCTTTTTCCAATAACACACCGCCAAAAGAAATCAACCATATACAGTTCTTGTTGTGGAGTAATGTGTTTATTTTTCATTTTGTAATGAAAGTAAGCAAACGAAACAAGAATACGTTGATAAGGTAATAGATTTGCCACTAAAACCCCATAGTTATTCCCCTTTAGATGTTCAATTGCTGAAAACATAGCTTTTTCAACTGAATCATAATTATCTCTGATTAATTGACTATTTAGATTTTTCAGTATTTCAGCTTTATTAACTTTTCCAATTAAACAAGCAGCGATGGATTGTAAATAAGTTGAGTCACTAATTTTTCCATAATTATTATCTTCAAGTTTCTTATTAAACACCTCGTATTTTTTAGAAAGATCAAAACCATTACCATCCTCGTCTATAGTTTCATAGCTTCTCGCAGCGATTATAGAAAACAAATTAAGCTTTTTCCCACCTAAATTTAAGCGTTCAAATATTTCTATAACCTCATCAAGTTCTAAATTCTCATCATCTATTTCAATAACAGATACTTTGTATTGAAGCAGCACTTGATAATATTCTAATCTTTTTTCAGGATGAGTTCCTAACAAAGCAGTAGCATTAAAAAGATCTTTTAAACCAACATAATCATCTGGAGATGCACCCTTAGGTATCATATCATAGACAAGTTGCTCATTTCGATTAGCCACTAAAGAAATACACATTTGAGAAAAATCTGCTCCTGAACTTGTAGTCAACCCCATAAGCGCAAAGTAGAGACTTGTCAGCCTCTGTTGTCCATCAATAATGTATGATGTATATCTTCCCGTATCTCTTCTTGGAATTGCAATTCCACCAAGATTTCGAATTTCGGATAACTCATTTTTAGTTTTCCACAAAATAACAGAACTGATTGGAAACCCTTTAAAAACACTGTCAAGTAAAGTTGCTGACTTCTTGATATCCCAAACAAAATCTCTTTGGAATCTAGGAATTCTGTACTCACCGTCCGTTATACTTTTTATTATATCATTGATTGTAGGATTTAAACCTGTAGGCATACCCATAACCCTTATCTCCTCCAAATACTATTAATTCTGCATAGTCCTATGTGCATGAAGCTATTTGACAACTATTTTGTGTCATATAATCTATTGAACACTACAGTGACAAAAACAACATAACCCGAAGAAATACCATTCATCATCAATTTTATATATCTAATTTTAATGAACTGACCGATGATGATTTTTTTCTAACAAATCTACTCCACAAACACTTTCCCCACCAGCGCCTTCATCCTCTCCTTCGCACTCTCTGGGCCAGTAATCACTACATTTCCGCCCAGTGCCACTATCCAGCCAAGGAACTGGTCACTCACCGCCACGTTTACACTTGCAGTGAACCATTCGTCATCTATCGGGTGCAGCCAAGCGTCCTTGCCAAACTGATCAATGATGACATTTGCCATCTCGTTTTTGCATTTCAGGGTTACGGTCTCTATCTCTCCGCCGAACATACGGAAATACTGCTCACTCCACTTC
>OCVV012881154.1_pt1 | contig 31639 bp, 18 predicted proteins | sample 1539721 | NCBI WGS metagenome assembly OCVV01 (sample SAMN02144230, study PRJEB22623) | gut metagenome | biome: sheep rumen | host: Ovis aries | place: New Zealand | reverse complement strand
TTAAACTTTCCCATCCCTTGAATCATTGTTGCAGAAGACGCTGAAAGCGTCACCGCTCAGTAACCGAGGTGTGCGAAGCACCCCCGGATGACAGTGCATGTCGGCAGAATCGACTCTGGAGGAGTCACCCATCTGTGCCGACATTGGGGCACTCCTTCAGAGTGCATCATGCTTGGACACACACCATCCGCAGGTCGTTCCGACCTACGGTTACTGAGCGATGACGCCTTCAGCGTCAAAGGGTTATATGGTGGGAAAGTTTGGTTACATTATTAATGTTACTTATATTAAGTTGAATAAAATCACCATACTTGAATGGGCCACAAACTATTTCTTCTTCGTATTTAGAAATACCATTCAATCGGTACGAACAATTTGCAGATTTTTTTTCTCCCAATAAAAATCAACTTTCCCGACGAACGTTCGTTTGCGTTTTAACGAGCGTTCATCCGCAGCCCGTTGAACGTTCGCAGGGTTGAAAACGAACGCTCACCACTCTGCTCAACTCCCAAACGCGGAATTGTACTCAACCACGAATTGAGATTTTAAAACCACAAATTGCACGAATTAAACGAATTTTTTATTATTTAATCGAATTTCACGAACAAAAATGCGGGCATTTTTCAAATTAGAGAAATTCAATATAATATAAAAAAGATAATTCGTTTAATTCGTGCAATTCGTGGTTTAAAAATATCGGTTTGTGGTTTTAATAATTCGTTTAATGCCTGTTACCGAGGTTGATGCCCACATAGAGATTGATGGAACCAAAGTTGTTGCGGACTTTGAGGTTGTCCATATCGAAGCTGTTGCTGTAGTAGATGGCATTGGCTCCTGCATACCAACGCGTGTTGTTATACACAATGCCAGCACGAGCCGTGAAGTCCAAATTGAATGAGGTGTCCTTGTACTCGTGGGTGCCGCTTCCTATGGTCTCAATGGTGGCCTTGTTAAATTTCACGGCAGGGTTCAGCGCGACGTGGGCTCCCAGGGTCCAGTTGCGGGCAAACACCCAGTTGTAGCCATAGCCCAACTGGGCTGTAAGACTCTTGTAATTGGCATTGCGCAGCACTTCTGCTCCGCTCAACGCTTCCTCGAAGAGAGAATGATAGAACTGATAGAGTTCTCCACCAGGCTTCATGGTTTCCCAATCTTCTTCTGTGAATTCTTCTCCATCGCTTTGTTTCCTGGCTTCGTTAATCGTGGTCTGAAAGATAACATCGGTGAAGAAGTCGAGAAAATTAAGGTCGAGCACTGTTTTCATATAGCCCAAACCAAGGGTTGGCGAGCCTGCACTCTTGCGCTGCACAGTGCTCTGCGCAAACACGGCTGGCATGGAGTAGTGCTTGTGGTTGAGCACATAGTAGAGGTCGAGGCCCATATACTTCGTGAAAAAAGCATTACAATCCATGTTCTTTGGAAATTGCGCTTCAGTTTCCTTATCCATGCCCAAGCGGCGAATCTTGAAGTCGCCATCCACCTTTCTATAGAAGAGGTCCAAGCCGAAGGCGTTGGAATAGACTCCGAGGATGAAGTCGGTGCGGTCGTTCGACTTGAAGAAGTTCTTCAGGTCAACAGTATAACCCAAGAACAGAAACTTATAGCCTGCGAAGGGTCCCAACTTGAATGCAGGGTCGGACGAAAGCACCATCTTTTCGCCATCTTCAAACTTGATGGACACACGGTCATAGACGTATGACCCCTGCCCCATCACGGTCCAGTTGTAGTGTTGAGGTTCGATGTAAGTGGTGTCGGTGTGCAACAACGACTCCAAAAGACTCTTTCGGTATTCCTGTGCAAAGCATGTCAAGGCACACGCCGAAAGCAAAATCACAGTCAGTAATTTTCTTTTCATGCTGCAAATTTAGCACTCAGCAAGGTGAAAAACAAAAAAACATGCGATTTTGTCATCACTTTGTCATTGTTTTTCCTTTTGAGTCAACAAATTATTTTTTTTAGGGTCAACAAATGATTTATTTTTGGGGTCAACAAATTAACACAAATTTTCTCAAAAAAAGAAAGTCATAGGCAAATATAGTAGAACTTTAAGAATCCCTTTATAATCCTTAAAATCCCTGATTTTTTTGTGCCTTATTTGTGTCCATTTGTTGACGAATCCTTAAAAACCCTAATTTATTTTTGTGCCTCATTTGTGGACATTTGTTGACAAAACAAAAAAATTTGTTGACTCACTTTTCACTTTTCACTTTAAATCTCTATCTTTGCGAATGGAAACACCAATATGCTAATTTTATTTTCATTCTGATAACTTTTAACTATACTTACAAACGATGAAGAAAAAATCACTGATTGTTGCTGCAAGCCTCCTCTTGTGCTTCTCCACGAGCCGTGCAGCAAGTTGGGGACCATGCCTTTTCGAAGCTTTCCCCGAAGGAACGAAAGCTGAACAACCCATCACCAACGAAACGCAAAAGGAAAAGAAACGCATCACCATCTTCACCATCGGCGACTCCACGATGGCTGACAAGGCTATCGACAGCAACAAGCAGGAACGTGGCTGGGCGATGATGCTGCAAGGCTTCTTCCCAAAGGGAGTGGACGTTGACAACCATGCGCTCAACGGCTATTCGTCGAAGAGCTTCATCGACAACGGCAAATGGCAGGCGGTGCTCGACAAACTGCAAGCTGGCGACTATGTCATCATACAGTTTGGACACAACGACGAGAAGGCGAACCCTGCTCGACACACCGACCCAGGCAGCACTTTCGACGACAACCTCCGCAAGTTTGTCAATGAAACTCGTGCCAAAGGTGCCACCCCGATTCTCATGAACAGCATCGTGCGACGCAAATTCCACCACGATGCCAACGCGGTGGCTGCCGACGACAACCGCGTGAGCCAACTGCAAAAAGTGAACGAGGGCGACACGCTCATCGACACGCACGGTGCCTACCTCGTGCCTCCACGCACGGTGGCTGAGGAATTGGGCGTAGTGTTTGTGGATGCCAACAAGATTACGCACGACCTCATCCAGCCAATGGGTCCCGAAGACTCCAAGCGGCTCTTCATGTGGATAAAACCTGGGGAATACGAAGTTTACAAGGATGGACGACAGGACGACACGCACCTCAACGTGTTCGGAGCCCGCACCATCTGCCGTGCGCTCATCCATGCCGTGTGCGAACAGGTGCCCGAACTGGCAAAGCTCTCGAAGGACTTCGACCTCGTGGTGAGCAAGCAAGGACGCGGAGAATTCTTCGACCTCCAGCAAGCGGTGAACAGTGTGCCTGCTGGCAAGAAATGCAGAATCCTCGTGGCTGACGGCGAATTCGACAACGTGCAGAAACCAAAGGGCTCTAAAGTGAAAATCATCAAAAGGAAATAACAGAAGATAGTCTCCTGAAGAAATTGGCGAAAGTCTTTATAAAACCACGAATTACTCGAATTATACGAATCTATTTTAATCATTATTTAATCAAATTTCACGAATAAAAATGCTGGCATTTTTCAAATTAGAGAAATTAGATAAAAATAAAACCAATAATTGGCTAACGCTAAAAATTCGTTTAATTCGAGTAATTCGTGGTTGAGAATCTTTTCATTGCTACTAAGTTCATTCAGTTTCTTTAGGAGATAATAAAACGTGAAATGATATGAAAAGGCAAATCATATTGGCAGTGTTGTGCCTGATGGGGCTTACTGCCGCAGCACAAAGCGTGACCTCCTTCACTCATCCTTGGCAAGGCAAGAAAGTGGGATATATTGGCGACTCCATCACCGACCCGAAGAACAAGGCTGGCAAGAAGAAATACTGGTTGTGGCTACAGGAATGGCTCGGCATCACTCCTTACGTTTACGGAGTAAGCGGACGGCAATGGAACGACGTGTGCCGACAAGCCACCAAGCTCAAAGAAGAACATGGCGACGAGGTGGATGCCATCCTCGTTTTCATGGGCACCAACGACTGGAACAATGCCGTGCCGATGGGCGAATGGTATGCGGAGAAAGACTCGATGGTGGAATTTGCACATGGCGGAAGCACCAAGCAACTGGTTCCACGTCGGCACCGCGAATTACTGAAGGACAAGGGCACTTTCAAGGGACGCATCAACATGGCACTTGATTCGCTCAAGCGGCTCTTCCCTCACAAGCAAATCGTGCTGCTCACTCCCATCCATCGTGCCCGCTTCTATGCCAACGAAAAGAACTGGCAACCAACCGAGGACTGGAGCAATTCGCTCGGACTGTTCATCGACGACTATGTGCAGGCGGTGAAAGAGGCTGGCAACGTTTGGGCTGTGCCTGTCATCGACTGGAACGCTTCGTCTGGCCTCTATCCCATGCACGAAGTACAGGAGTATTTCGGACATGAGAACGACCGACTCCACCCCAACGACTTAGGACAAGAGCGCATGGCTCGCACACTCATGTACCAACTGTTGGCTCTGCCGTGCCAATTCTAACCAAACACTGAACAATGAAGCTATTCCTCTCACATCCTTCTGCCCTCATTGGCACACTCCTTTTGGCACTTTCGCTCAACTGCAATGCGCAGAAAAAACGCATGGGCGACTACACGGAATCCGTTTCCTACAACGACGACAAACGCGGTACGGAGCGATGGTTGCAATACGTGCCAAAGGACGATGCGTTCGTCTGCGTGAATGGCAAGAACCGCTTCTCGCGCGCACTCTATGGCGGATACACGCAGTATCGTCTCGAAACCAGCGACCGCCCTGCGTTCGCCCTTTTCCTCAACTCTCGGAATTGCCGCAACATCCAGTTCCTTGCCACCTACAAAGGCAAGGAAATCTCGCTCGATGCCACTTCCTTCTGCGAGGCGCGCTACACGAAAGGAATGCGAACCTACACGGTGCGCGACACGCATTGGGGCAACGCCGAACTGCTAGTCGATGCCACTTGTCTGTACGATGCCGACGCTGCCGTCTGGCGATTCACCACACGCGGCTTCGACTCCGACCTCACGCTGAGAGCCGTGGTGAAAGGAATTGCGGTGCAGAGGCTTTCGCGCAATGGCGACCTCGGAGCTGACAAGCCGGGCTGTTTCGAACCACTGGGCGATGCGCTCGACGTTCAGACATGGACGATGGCAGGCAATGGCGAGTCCTTTGCCCGTGCCGACAGTCTGCAAATCGCTGTCAATGGCAACGAACGACTTGCTTTCCAGAACAATCAGAAACGACTCTCCGAAGTGGCAAACCGCATCCACTTCAGCACTCCCGACCCTTACATCAACACCATCGACGAAGCACTGATGTTCGCAGCCGAAGGTGCTTGGGATGGCGAGACTTGGCTCCACGGAGCCATCGGCTGGCGTATGCCGCTCAATGGTTGGCGTGCTGGCTATCTCAGCGACGTGCTGGGATGGGACGACCGCGCCAAGAAGCATTTCAATGCCTACGCTGCCAGTCAGGTGACCGACGTTGAACCCGTCATTCCTCATCCTTCGCAAGATGCCTTGATGAACATGGCACGTGCAGAGAAGAAATGGGGAACGCAGATGTATTCCACAGGATATATCTGCCGAAATCCCAACCGAAACGACCAAATGCACCACTACGACATGAACCTCAACTACATCGACGAGTTGCTTTGGCATTTCCAGTACGATGCAGACACAGAGTACATGCAGCAGATGTGGCCCGTCTTGGAACGTCATCTGGCGTGGGAAAAGCGCAACTTCGACCCCGACGGCGACCACCTCTACGATTCCTATTGCTGCATTTGGGCAAGCGATGCACTCTACTACAGCGGCGGTGCTGGCACCCACTCCACGGCATACAACTATCGTGGAAATCTCCTCGCTGCCAAGATTGCCAAGCGCATAGGCAAGGACGGAACGAAGTACGAAGCCGAAGCAGCCGCCATCCTCAAGGCGATGAACGAACGGCTGTGGGTGAAAGACGGACAGCACTGGGCTGAATACCAAGACCTCATGGGCTTGCAGCGTGTGCATGAGGATGCCGCCATCTGGTCCATCTACATTCCCGTGGATTGCGGCGTAGGAACACCCGAACAGATGTATCAAGCCACACAATACGTGGACCGCAACATTCCTCACATCGACGTGCGCTTCAGCATTCCCGAAGCCTACAAGAGCTATTGGCAACCCACCGCTGCCGACCATCATCTGCAAGTCATCAGCACCAGCGATTGGCTTCCTTACAACTGGAGCATCAACAATGTGGCTTCGGCAGAAATCATGAACATGGTTCTGGCTTACTTCAAGGCAGGACAACCCGACAAAGCATACCAACTTCTGAAGGGAAACGTCATGGACCAGATGTATTTGGGCGACTGCCCAGGCAACTTAGGACAAGTGAGTTTCTACGACGCAGCGCGAGGCGAGTGCTACCGCGATTTCTCCGACAACACTGGCATCTCTGCCCGTGCCTTCCTCCAAGGACTTTTCGGCATCGTCCCTCAAGCACTTGACGGCATCTGCTTCATCCAGCCAGGATTCCCACAGGAGTGGACGCACGCCTCTGTCTCAACGCCTTACCTCTCCTATTCTTTCCGTCGAGAGAATGGCAAAGACATTTACGAGATTCGTCAAAACTTTAAGCAACCCCTCCGCATCGTCTTCCGTCAGAGCCTTGGCGCTGGCAAGTGGAACATCATCGAAGGCAACAGCGAACCAGTGCAACGAATCGTCGTCAATAGCAGAGAGAACGAAAACAACAAAGGACAAGGGCCAAAGGACACGCTTCACGCTTCACTCTCCACGCTTCACGCAGACGAAACCCTCTCCCACAGCCTTGGACTCTCTGCCCCAACCGAAGGCAAAGTGAAACGTCGCATGGTGAATCTACGCTCCCACTTCAACGCCCGTGTTGACGACATCTACAAACAGGAATACCTCTCCCCTCGCCCACAAGTGACAACCTTGCAGATTCCAACGCAAGGCATTGGCGAATGGTGCCATCCGAAATATACTGCCGACATCAACGACAGCCTGTTGCGTACCCTCATTATCAACGACACCTACAACGTGGCAGGAGTGGATTTCCAGCTACCGAAGGAAGGACGAAACACCATCTACACTTCGCGTTGGGACAACTACCCTACCCGCTATTCCGTTCCGCTTAGTGGCAAGGCAAGCTACGCCTATCTGCTCATGGCTGGCAGCACCAATCCCATGCAGAGCCACATCGAGAATGCGCAGGTAGTTGTCACTTACACCGATGCCACGACTGACACGCTCCATCTCATTCCGCCTTACAACTGGTGTCCCATCGAGCAAGACTATTTCGTGGATGGCATGGCGTTCAAAACCATCGACCCTCGTCCTTACCGCCTTTGCTTGGGGACAGGCGATGTGAGCCGTAATCTGGGTTCGCTCTACCGCATCAAGGAAGTGTATGGAAGGGAGCTCCCTGGCGGTGCTGCCCAAATGCTGAAGATGCCGCTCAATCCTCGCAAGAAACTCCAGTCACTCTCCCTCGAATCCCTCTCCAACGACGTTGTCGTCGGACTCATGGCCATCACATTGGAACGATAGGACCACGAAAAGAAAACGATTGCCGTCTGCTGAAAGTGTTTAGCAGACGGCAATCGTTTTAAATGATGGAATGGCGTTTCCGTTATAGCAAATGGTTATCGTTGAATATAGCCCCGCCTTTATTTTCTCTTCTGATTTTGCGTGCGGTGGTCAATCTTTTTCAATCCCTTGTATTTCTCCGCAGGAAAATCGAAAAGCGAATCATTGATATCGCCAAACTTGATGTTCGACAACTGCACCTTGATACTGAAAATACCAAAACGCAATTTCAGGTATTTGGGCACGAGCGATTTCTGGTCCAACGCCAGCATCAAGCGCTTGATGCCATCCACGTTCTTTTTTGCCTCCAACTCAATCTTGTATTCGCCGTCTTCGGTTTCCAGTTCATAGTCATAATTGTCGGGATTCAGCTTCATCGCTCCTGAGTGGGAATTGCGTTCAGGGTCGTCGGATGCATAAATCTCAATCGTTTCCTTCGGCTTGTTCAGACGCACATACTGCTTTCCATCATTCCAAACCGTTATCTTCTTCTCGTCGTAACGCTCCTTGCCATTCTTGTAGTAAATCGTGCCCGATGTCTTGAACACGCCAATGATATTCACGGAATAAGTCAAACGAGAACCTTCCTCTCCGTAAACCTTTTTAAAAGTGGTTTCAAAAAGTTCTTTCGCTCTCTTGGCATTTGCCGCTTTCTGGGCTGGCGTCATCTTTTGAGCCAGGGCATAACCACACCCTAACATCATCCACACCATCAGCAACAGCATTACACGTCTGCCATTAACACATTTTCTTTCCATTTTCATATTTGAGTTTGTGAGTTTTTAGTTTTTGAGAGTTAATAAGTTACAGCTCATTGGCATTTTTAATTGTTAACTTTTAATTCTTAACTTGCCAAGTTTTTCACTCTTCCCGCTTATCAACAATCGTCCATTCCTTGTATTTGTTCCGTGGAAACACAAACAGGTCATCGTTTATCTTTCCTCTCTTATAGTTTGTAATCGTCACGTTTGTCCAGAACCACAGCAACTTAATCTTCAGCGTCTTTGGCACGAGCGTTTTCTTGTCCAGGATAGCCTTCGCGTGCTTAATACCATCCACGCCTGGTTTAGCATCTACCGACAGCACGTAATGGTTGCCCACGGTCTCCATGTCGTAGTCGTAGTTCTTAGGGTCGAAAGTGAACTTTGTCGAATACATGTCACGGTCGGGCGAGTCGGCATCATAAATCTCCACCCGTTTCTTCGAGTGGAACGCACGCACGTAGGTCTTCCCATCGCACCACACAGTACTTTTCTTCTCCACGAACTTGCTCTTCTCGCCTTTGTACCAGATGGTGCCAGCCGTCTTGTAGATGCCAATGATGTTGACACTATACGAGAGCGAAACACCCGTTCCGTGGAATATCTCGCCATAGACCTTGTCAAAAATCCGTTTAGCTTGTCGCTGACTTTCCGTTTGTTGCTGACCCTCCGCATTCATTCCGAAAGCAAACAGCGCAACCACCAGCCATAACTTCATCATGCAATTATCTTTGAGTTTTTAAGATTTAGGTCTAAGGTCTGAAGTCTAAGGTCTAAGGTCTGCTTTGATCCTTACCCTTTGACCTTTGACCTTTGTCCTTTGACCCTTGTCCTTTGACCCTTGACTAAACACTAAAACACTAAGCACTAAACACTATACCTCACCAGTCATCATTCTCATTACCCACAATTCCGTTCTTCACCGCCTCTTCAATCTTGTCCATCACGGCATTCGAATAAGCATGAGTCATCACCAATGCTTTGGCACACGTGCGCTTCTGCGGATCCTTCTCCACGAACGGAAAATGCTTTGCTATCTCCCACTGCTTTTCGTAGAGGTTAGCATTCGTCTTGTCGTCTGCCTTGCGCTTCGAATCGCCCATCGACTTCCGCACATCACGGTTGTTGTCCGTGTTAAGTGCAACACCAAGGTAACCTCCACTCACATCATCAAGCACATCGTAGTTCTGCACAGTGTAAGTCACACGAATGCGCTCGTTCTTGATGTCGATGCGAATGACAGGAGTGATACTAACCGAGTATTTGCTGATTGTACCCACATGCTCGGCAATGTTCTTAATCGTAGAAGAGATGATGATGCAACCATCTTCCTTGTCGTTCAGCGTGATAGCACCCTTCTCCTTGAACGTAGCCGTAGCCCAGTAGTTGAGTGCCACATACAACTGACTTTTGTTTTTTCCTGGAACCTCAATCACCTGCTGGTAAGTCAGACTCTCATTCTTGTCAAGCGTCAACATCTGCTTGAGGTTATCGGCTGCATCCAACCACTTCACCCCATAGCGTTCCTTGGCATACTTCTCCAGGTCAGCCGACTTCATCACCTGCGCCTTCAACGACAGGGTCGAAACACTCACAAGAGCGACAGCCAACACAGATTTCACGAACGGTCTCATACTAATCCTTTTCATATTAAGCCTCAGCAATTTATTATTAACACGCTGCAAAATTACAGCAAAAAATCTTGCAACTTAAATGTTAATAGTTAAAAGTTAATAATTCGCTGTCCAAGGCCCTTTTTATTTTTAATTTTTAACTTTTAATTATCGTTTATTTTCATATCTTTGCCCCAAACACACAACAAACCAACAAAAACAACATGAAAAAGATTCTCAAAGTGCTGTGCGCCTTAGCTGGACTCCACCTCGGAGCTTGCGCACAAGGTAACGTCAAGAACCAGTCAGTAGAGGAATTTGCTAAGAGCATCCAGCAGAAAGACATTCAGCTGCTCGATGTGCGAACCGCCGAGGAATTCGCCGAAGGATTCATTCCAAGCAGCAACGGCAGCCAGTGTCTCCATGCCGACGTTCAGAAGAGCAGTTTCATGGCAGATGCAGAACAAATTCTCGACAAGTCGAAACCCGTAGCCGTCTATTGCCGCCGTGGTCGCCGCAGCGCAAAGGCTGCCAAGCAGCTCGACCAGGCAGGCTACCAAGTCATCAACCTCAAGGGAGGCATCGAAGCATGGAAGAGCGCAGGCAAGGACATCACCACCAGTCAGCCAACCGCAGCCACCACCTACCAAGAAGGCCCCTACACCGTCGATGCCTTCCGCACCGCCAGCGGCAAGGAAATCAAGTTCCACTGCCTCGTCCATGCCAGCATCCGCATTCAGTACGACGGCAAGGAAATCCAAATCGACCCCGTCAGCCGACTCGGGCAGAAAGTCATCGACTATGCCTCCATGCCAAAAGCCGACTACATCTTCGTCACCCATGAGCACGGCGACCACTTCGACAAGAGTGCCCTCGACACGCTCAGCAACAACCGCACACGCATCGTCACCAACCAGCGCTGTGCCGACATGCTCGGTGCAGGCGAAGTCATGAAGAATGGCGACAGCAAGCAGATAGCTGACGGCATCAGTGTGGAAGCCGTTCCTGCCTACAACACCACCGAAGGCCACCTTCAGTTCCACCCCAAAGGGCGCGACAACGGCTACGTGCTCACCATCGACGGCCTCCGCATCTACATCGCTGGCGACACGGAGGACATCGAAGAAATGGCAACACTGAAGGACATCGACATCGCCTTCCTCCCATGCAATCAGCCTTACACCATGACTCCCGACCAGCTCATCCGTGCCGCCAAGACAGTGAAGCCTCGTGTCCTCTTCCCATACCATTATGGCAGCACCGACATCAGCACTCTCCCTTCCCTCCTTCAAGGTGAAGGCATCGACGTCCGCATCCGCGACTACCAGTAAAATTAAGTGAAGAATGAAGAATAGTCGCTACGCTCCGAATGAAGAATGAATTTTACTCCATGTTATTTCCATTCTTAATTCTTCATTCTTCATTTAAGCGTAGCGCTCATTCTTCATTCTACTCCCCTCGCCTTTTGGAGAGGGGCTGGGGGTGAGGCTTTTTTTTTCACTTTTAGAACTCATACCCAAGATTGATGTAGAAATAAGGCTTCTTCGTGCGGTTGCTGTAACCAAGAGTTGCACCCACAGGACCGAACATCGTCTTGTAGTAATAAGCAATCTGACCGCCGATGAGCGTTCTGTTGTCAAACAGATTTTTCATCTTGTCAGCCTGCTGAGCCACCGACACGCGCAGCAACACATAGTTGTTCGTGGCAAAGCGTTGCTGTGCCTGTAACTGCGCAGCCACAAACTGTTTGTCCACATACTCCATGTTGCCAAAACCAGCAAAAGGCATCTGCTGTTCCACATAGTGAGCAAACCAGTCGCCACCAATGGCATTGCTAAACACAAGCGGAATACTGCTGCCAAACAGAAGACGGCCATAGAGCATCGGCTGCAACGAGAAGCGGCTGCCAAAAGGAATCGAAATGCGCCAGTCGGCACTCACCTCGCTCATGCCAGGTTCGCCATCGAGCTTAGCAAAATTGTCCGTCAGATAAGCATACTCAGCCTTGAAGCGTGCCCCCCGAGTTGGGAAATTCCAGTCGTTCTCACTATCGTAGTTCAAGCGTATGCGATAGCTGAAGAAATGCTCGTTTTTCAAGTCAAACTGCTTCGAACTGTCCGAACCGAGCTTGTTGCGATAGTGCATATAGTCCCAGCGCAAACCCGCCTTGATGTCGAAGTGATGCCAACTGAAGTTAATCGGCAAGAACTCAGCCTGCATCTGGTTGTAGAGAATATTATAGTCGCGGTCGCCATCAATATACACATCCACGTCGTTGCGACGGAAAGCATAACTGAGCGCAGGGCGCGTGAAACTGCGAGGATGGACCGTAATCTCACCACGAGCCATCAGTCGTTTGCCCAGTCGCAGCGTGATGTCGGTATAGACAGGAATAGCCGTCTTCAGCGGAATGTCCAGACCCAACTGCACAGCAGCATACTCCTCCGTGTCGTAGCGCACACCCAGACGCGCCTGCACCGACTTGCGATTACCAGCCGTGAGCTTCACGACCACACCATCATCATCAGGCATCACCTGGCACTCAGCCGTCTGATAGAAGAGGTCGATACGCATCGACGTAGTCAGTTCCTGCTCCAATTCCGCATCCACACTGTCCAGCTTGTTCAGGTGGAACTTCTGGCGCAGGAAGCGTTCGTCTTGCGGAGTCATATTCTCGAACACGAATTTCTTCACGTGCTGCTTGTCCGTCATCACCGTCGGACTCTTCGGATGGAGAATCTTTGGACGAAACGAATCATCAATACCAATCACCTTCTTCAGCGCCATCAGTTCGTCCCAATGCTTCATCGCCTCCTCGTTGCCACGGCGAATTAGCGTGTCGATGGCAGCCGCCGAAAAACTGGCAGCACCATAGCCCTTCGTATCCACAGCCACGTGGACATCCGTGATGCCCAGATTGTCGTCATATTTGTTCTTACAGTTCACATCGATAATCTGGCTCAAGATACTCATCGTGCGCCCCATGTCGTTCGCAATCTTCGCCTCCCCCTGCACCGTCACACCGATGATGACATCAGCACCCATCTGCCGAGCGAGGTCAGCAGGATAGTTGTTCTTCAAACCACCATCCACCAGCACCATGTCGCCAATCCTCACAGGCGAAAAGGCAGCAGGAATCGCCATCGAAGCGCGCATGGCTTGCGGCAGACGACCGCTGTGGAAGTCATACTCCGAATTGTCAATCACATTCGTCGCCACGCAAGCAAACGGAATAGGCAAGTCGCGTGAGAAATCGAGCGAGTCCGTGTAGCCATAGCAGAGCTGCCCGAACAACTCAGCCAAGTTCTTACCCTGGATGATGCCACCGTCGTTGTAGTTCTTCTTACCGAAAGTGATGCCACGCGAGAAGAAGTACGTGTTCTGTTTCCTGCGGTCAGAAAGGCTCTGCTTCCGCAAGTCCTCCTTATCCGTAATCACGTAGCTCCAGTCCTGCACACGCACCATCGAGTCGAGTGCATGGGCGTTGTACCCAATGGAATAGAGACCACCGATGATACTGCCCATCGACGTACCCGTAATGATGTCAATAGGGATGCCGGCACGCTCAATCACTTTCAGCGCACCGATGTGAGCCATACCTTTCGCACCGCCACCACTGAGCACCACAGCCACCTTCTTTCTCCTGACAGCCCCACTGTCGTTCTGGGCACCGACAGCACCGCACATCAGCATCGCAGCAAGCATTAAAACGATTTTCTTCATATCTGTTGTTAAGTTTTTGAGTTTTTATGTTTTAGGTCTAAGGTCTGAAGTCTAAGGTCTAAGGTCTGCTTTGACCCTTGACCTTTGACCTTTGACCCTTGACCTTTGACCCTTGACTAAACACTTCTCATCTGCAAAGTTAGGTAAAAATATCCATTTATCACTTTTCTAAATAGATGTAAATGAGTTTCTTTTGTTGATTTGCATGATTTATCTTCACGCTCCACATTCATTTTTTCACTTTCCTTTTTTCACTCTTTCGTTCCCCCTTTTGCAACGAGCCTTCGTTTCATCCTCGGCGAACGCTCGTTCCACTGTCAACGAACGTCCGTTTCAGTGCCGACGAACGCTCAGTGCTTTTCTGCTGGAAGTACCAATCCCAGACAGGGACAAATCAAAAAAGAAGGCGCAAATGATGGGTATTTCAAAAATTGTCAATATCTTTGTATTACTTAAATGTAATTCACCATGAAACGACTATTACTAACTATCAGCCTGATGGTTTTGGCAGGAGGTGCTTCAGCACAAGAAAGCATTGGCACGAGCCTGGCACGTCACAATTTCTTCTATGCAGGGCAGAGCAAACAACGGCGGATGTTCATCGTGAAGGATGGGCAGGTGGCTTGGAACTACCAAGACCAGTTGCACAAAGGCGAAATCAGCGATGCAGTATTGATGTCGGACGGACACATCCTTGTGGCTCACCAGTACGGCGTGGCAGAAGTGGATGGGCAGGGACAGACCGTGTGGAGCTATGCGGCTCCCCAAGGCACGGAGATACACACGGCGCAACCCATCGGTCGCAAACACGTGGTGTTCGTGCAGAACGGTCGCCCAGCCAAGGCGGTGGTGATGCAAATACCCGAATGCCACATCGTTCGAGAATTTCAGCTGCCGACGCATGAGAACAGCTCGGTTCACGGACAGTTCCGCAATGCCCGTCTGAGCAGTCGGGGCACGTTGCTCGTTGCCAACATGGGCATGGGCTGCATCCATGAATTCACCAGCGACGGAAAGGAAGTGGATAGATGGGGAGGCATGTTGCCGTGGTCGGTGCAGGAACTGCCGAAAAGCGGGAACTTGCTCATCACGGGTCGCAAGGGACTCATTCAGGAAATCACACGACAGGGGCAGACGGTGTGGCAACTGAACACGACGGACTACGGGGTGACGCAACCACAGAAGACAGTGAGACTGAAGGACGGCGGACACCTCATCAGCAACTGGTACAACGAATGGAACAAGACTCCGATGGACACGCTGAATGCGCCTGTGCAAGCCATCGAAGTGGATAAGGACGGCAACTTGGTTTGGCAGCTACGTGCATGGAAAAATCCCGACTTGGGACCTTCGACCACGATTCAGTTGCTGGACGAGAAGGTGAACCGCGACAGGTTGTTCTTCGGTGAGTTCAACGCACCAAGTCCGAAACTCTTTGTCGGACCCAATCAGCCCATCGGTGAGGGCAAAGGAATCCACCCAGGGCGCGTGGCGTGGATTCACTGTCCAGGCGTTGCGAACTGGGATGGCAAGACGGGACTCTGGGTGGAGGACCGCTGGAACGACCAGCAGAAAGCGGACGGGATGGTGAGAGAGGCTGTGATGCAACTGACGGGAGAGGCAACAGCAAGAAAGGGCTGGAAGGCTCTCTTCAAGCATTTCAACAAAAAGCACCAGCGTGGCAATCGTGGCTACCGACGCGGAGAGATGATTGCCGTGAAACTGAACCTGAACAATGCCATCACCCACCACGACACGATTGAGCTGAACTCATCGCCTTTCATGACGCTGGCACTTGTCCGCTCGATGGTGCAGGACGGCGGAGTGAGGGAACAGGACATCGTGCTCTGCGAACCAAGCCGTGCCATCACCGACAGCATTTATAATAAGGTGCATCGCGCATTTCCAAGGGTGCGATTCGTTGACAACATCGGAGGCGATGGGCGCGAGAAATGCGAATACAACCCCGAACAGATTACCTATTCGGTAGATAACGGGAAGATGGCTCGCGGACTTGCCAAGTGCATCGTGGATGCCGACTACCTCATCAACTCGGCTCTGCTGAAGACACATTCGGGACCAGGCGTGACACTCACCTCGAAGAACTGGTATGGAGCAACGGACATCAACCTGATGTGGCGCAGGAATGCACACAACAACGTGAGCCAAGACAAGCGTCACGGCACTCCGAGCTACAAGACATTCGTCGATTGGATGGCACACAAGGACATGGGACAGAAAACGCTCCTCTTCCTCATTGACGGTTCCTACGGTTCGCGCGACGTGAATGGTGCTCCAAACCCCAAGTGGATGAAGGAACCGTTCAACGGCGACTGGGCTTGTTCGCTCATCGCGAGTCAGGACGAAGTGGCTTGCGATGCCGTGGCAATGGACATCATCATCGGCGAATGGCCAGAGTTTGGCAGTCTGAACTATTGTGACGAGTACCTGCGCGAAGCTGCCAGCATTCCGAATGCGCCCAGCGGAGCCATCTACAAGCAGGATGGCAAAACGCTGTCTGCTCCGCTCGGACTGATGGAACATTGGAACAACGCTAAGGAACGCAAATACACGAAGATTGAGCTGATGTTCAGGGAGATGAAACAGTAATCAACACCACAGATTGAACGGTTTTTCTCAACCACGAACCTTCAGCATTCTGCGTAGCCAATTGTCTTAGGAAAGAAATTAGAAGATTATCGTCCTTGGACGCTTGGGGCAACGCTCCCAAGAATTATCATAATTACTCCCAAAAAAATGTTTTTGTGTTTAACGCGAATTGACTGCAAATTTATGATGAAAAAACTTACGAAAAATTGGCTTCGCTGAGCAAAAATTTCCGTTCTTTCCGTGGGACATTAAAAATGGTTTAAGCGTATATCATTGTCCCACGGAAATGACAGAAATAACAGAAAGGTCAAAAGTCAAAGGCTTTCCATCCGGATGGCGACCTTAGTCCTTAGACCTCAGACCTTAGACTTTAAAAAAACAAAACATATTATTTCTGAAAAAATTATTTTAATTATTCTAATTTCTTTCCTAAATAAACGTCAGTTTACAAGAATTTTTTTCTGTTTTTCCGTTCTATTTTCGTTTTTTCCGTTGTTCTTCTTTCTTCATTATAATTCACATTTTTAAAAGATATGAAAAGAGTATTAGCGATATTGAGCTTGTTGGCATTGACATTCCGAATGTCGGGACAAGTGAACGATGCCTTTCAGGGCATTCTGCCTGTGACAGATTCAAAAATGAAGAAATCACTCAATGGGGAATGGCAGCTGAAAGTGGTGAAAGGCGTGACAGACGACACGTCGGTGCCCGCGGCTGATGCCACTTGGGGAAAGATTCCTGTGCCTGGCTGCTGGGAAGCCTACGGCTTTTGCCAACCCACCTACGACAAAGCCGATGCACTGACAGGCTACTACCGCACGGCATTCGTTGTGCCACGCGAATGGAAAGGACAACGAATTGTGCTGCGCTTCGACGGAGTGCTCTACGGCTACGACCTCTGGGTGAACGGCAAGCAGGCAGGCAGCTGGCGGTCGGGCTACAACACCGCTCTCTTCGACATCACCCACTGCCTGCGTCGGCAGGGAGAACAAGAACTCGCGTTGCGCGTCATCACCCGCTTCCCAGGCAGCGACTTCGACTACAACGACGACTGGGCTCCAGCCGGCATCTTCCGCGATGTGACGCTCATGGCTGTTCCAGAAACGCACCTCGCAGACCTCACCATCCGCACGAAGAACTCAGGACAAGTGGAGGTGGAGACGAAGGTGGCGGGGAAAGGAGCCACACTGAAGCATGAAATCCTCGATGCCAACGGACAGGTGGTAGGTAGCGACCATGTGGAGAATCCGCATTTGTGGACAGCAGAAACACCTTATTTATATATCTTGCGCACTACGTTGACAAAAGGCGGCAAGACCTTGCAGACATTTCACCATCGCTTCGGTTTCCGCGACATCAGCATTGACGGCAACGTGCTGAAACTGAACGGCCATGCCATCAAACTGCGTGGAGTGACCTGCCACAGCACCGACCCCGTGAGCGTGAAAGTCATTGACGAAGCGCTGACACTGAAAGACATGAAACTGATGAAGGAAGCGTCCGTGAACTACATACGCACCAGCCACTACCCACGCGAACCACGCTTCTACGAACTCGCCGACTCGCTGGGATTCTACATCATCGACGAAGTACCCTTCGGCTTCGGCGACAAGAACCTGAGCAATGCAGCCTTCTACCCCACCCTGCAACAACGGGCTCAAGCCACCATCCGACGCGACAAGAACCACCCGTCAGTCATCATCTGGAGCCTGGGCAACGAGAACCCGCTGACAGACATCTGCATCCAGTTGGGCGAATACGTGAAACAGGAACTCGACTCCTCCCGACCTTATTGCTATCCACAAGTGGGCAGTTATTTCCGACGATTCTTCGACCAAGACAAGTCGCAGGGATTTCCTTCGGCAGCACCGATTTACGCCCCCCATTACCCCACCACCGAACAAATCGCAGGATTCTACCAGCACCTCGACCGCCCAGTCATCTTCACAGAATACTGCCACAGCTTAGGCATCTCGTTGGAAGACCACGACCGCCAATGGCAAACCATCCAGCGCACACCAGGCATTGCAGGCGGCAGCGTGTGGGAATGGGTGGACCAGGGTATGCCATTCAAGGCAGAACTGTCATCCAATTATGGTTACACAGAGAAAGTCTATACATCGGCAGAAGGGGGATTCGAAATGTTTGGCAACAAAGGAACAGACGGACTGCTCTATGCCGACCGCACACCCCTGCCCAACTACTTCGAACTGCAACACAATTACGCCCGCGCATTCGTCCGCTCCGCTGAATGCGTGGATGGACTGATTCGGCTCGTCATCGAAAACCGATTCGACTTTCTCGACCTGAAAGACCAAGTCCGTTTCCGCTGGGCACTGACCGAAGACCGCGACACCGTGGCACGAGGAGCATTCAGTCCCTCCTGCCCACCCCGCATGGAAACCAACTACACCCTGGCACCAAGCGTAAATCCTGCTGCCACCCGCTACAGCCTGCTCCACATCGACATCTGCGATGCACAAGGCCACCAATTCCTGCAACAGACGTTCGTGCTGCACAAGCCCCACATCCATTGGACAGGCAGCACCGCCGCCGACACGTTCATGCTGCAAGAAGAGCCGATGGTGAGAGCTGGCAGAAAATCGACGCTGGCAGAGAACGTCACCCAGAAAGGCCGACTGCCCAAGCACTACCTCCTGCCGCTCGACAACACACAGGTGAAAGCCCACCTGAGCAGGGAGAAAGCCGATGGAGGCGAACGAATCCGATTCGACCTGGCTCCCGACACAGCAGACATTTTCCGTGCTGAAATGGGATTGGCATTCCTGCTCGACCCCAGCATCCAGCGCGTGCAATGGATAGGCCAAGGACCATTTGCCTCCTACCCAGGTCGCCACCAGGCATGTCGCTACGGGTTCTGGGCGAAGCAGACAGGCGACCTCTACCTCGACGGCAACCACGGCGGCGTGGATGCAGCCTTGCTGACCGATGTTAAAGGGAATGGTATTTTGGTAGTGGGCGACAGCCTCGACCTCAACTTCGAGCAAACCGACCGCGGCATCGTCCTCACCGTCAATGCAGCCGTGGCAGGACAAGGACCGAAGTTCCGCAAGACAGCCTTCCCGATTGAAAAAGCCACTGACACGCCGTGCAGCCAGTTCTGCATGTACCCCATCCAGGCAGGCGAATGGCCAACAGACGTGCAGCGACTCTTCCTCCCTGCCGAGGACGTGCCCGCAGCCTTCACGCCATTCCTCACGCAATACGACACGTACCTGAACCGATTCGAGGAGATTTTCGAACGGAAATAAGAAGGTGCAATAACAAAACAGAGAGAGGGTGTGTCAAAACTGGCTTGACACACCCTCTCTCGCTTTTCTGTGTGTATGAATGATGTTGTGGCTTAGAACTGGAAGTAGTTCTTTGCGTTGTAGTAAGAGATGTCTTCTACCATCTGGCAGAGACGGTCCCACTCTTCGCAAGGGATTTCGCCGTTCTCCACATCGGTAGCGATGAGGTTGCACATGATGCGGCGGAAATACTCGTGGCGAGGGTAAGAGAGGAAGGAACGGGAGTCGGTGAGCATACCCACGAATCGGCTGAGGAGTCCGAGGAGTGAGAGGCTGTTCATCTGCTTCTGCATACCGTCCTTCTGGTCGAGGAACCACCAACCGGAACCGAACTGAATCTTGCCTGGAATAGTACCGTCCTGGAAGTTGCCGAGCATGGTGGCGATGACTTCGTTGTCGGATGGATTGAGGCAGTAGAGGATGGTCTTGGTGAGCTTGCCTTCCATGGTGAGCTTGTTGAGGAACTTCGACATGGCCTTGGCTGTAGTGAACTGGCCGATGGAGTCGAAACCTGTGTCAGGACCGAGGAGGTTGAACATCTTGGTGTTGTTGTCGCGGATGGCTCCGTAGTGGAACTGCTGTGCCCAGCTGGTCTCGTAGTCCATTTCTGCAAACTTGATCATCATGCACGACTTGAACTTGAGGATTTCTTCGCGGGTCAGCTCGTTGCCTGCATACACCTTGTCGAAGATGGCGTTGATTTCAGCGTCGGTGTAGTCTTCTGCATAGAACTCCTCGATGCCGTGGTCGGAGAGCTTGCAGCCTTGCTCTGCGAAGAAGTCGTGACGCTTCTGGAGGGCATCGAGCATGTCCTGGAACTTGCTGATGCTGACTCCGCTCACTTCGGCGAGCTTCTCGACGTAGGCACGGAAATTGGCAGGCACTTCGACTGCCATTGCCTTGTCTGGTCGCCATGTTGGGAGCATCTTCACCTTGAAGCCCGATTCGCGGGTCTTGATGTGGTACTCAAGAGAGTCAACAGGGTCGTCGGTGGTGCAGACGGTCTCTACGTTGTATTTGAGCATGAGTCCACGCGCGGTGAGCGATGGGTCGTTCTTGATTTTCTCGTTGGCCTCTTCGTAGATTTCGCGAGCGGTCTGAGGATTGAGTATCTTGTCAATGCCGAAAGCGGTCTTGAGTTCGAGGTGAGTCCAGTGGTAGAGAGGGTTGCGGAAGGTGTAAGGCACGGTTTCTGCCCACTTCTCGAACTTCTCCCAGTCGGTGGTGTCCTTGCCTGTGCAGTAGCGTTCTGGCACTCCGTTGGAACGCATGGCACGCCACTTGTAGTGGTCGCCGCCGAGCCACACTTCCGTGATGGATGAGAAATGCTTGTCTTCTGCTACCTGCTGTGGGATGAGGTGGCAGTGGTAGTCGATAATCGGCATCTTTGCCGCATGTTCGTGGTATAACTTCTCTGCAGTTTCGCTCTGCAGGAGGAAGTTTTCGTCCATGAATTTTTTCATGATGGTGTTTTTATGGGAATTATGGGGTTAATGGGAGGAATGGGAATTATGGGAAGAACCCATGATTCCCATTCCTAAATAATTTTAATGATTACAAGATGGTCTTCACTGCTTCGAGCATACCCTTTTCCTGAATGAGGTCAAGGTATTCCTTCACGAGGGCTGTGAGTCCAGGGACGGTGTTGTTGAGGTTTTCCTTCCAGATGTTCTCTGCTGCGAGAACGCCTTCAGCTACGCGCTGCGTGTCGCCTGTAGCCCAGAGGTCCTTGAGGAGCTGCATGATTTCTGGTGCATCGTTTGGCTCGATTGGTGCGCCGTCGGCACGAGTACCACCCTTGTAGTAGGTGATGATGGCTGCGAGTCCGAAGACGAGTCCCTTAGGGAGTTCGCCCTTGCGTTCGAGGTAAATCTTCACGCCTGGGAGGTCGCGGGTTTCGTACTTAGGGAAGGAGTTGAGCATGATGCTCGTCACTTGATGGTCAACGTATGGGTTGTTGAAACGCTCAAGCACGTCGGTAGCGAACTGCTTGAGTTCGTCCATTGGGAGGTTGAGTGTTTCCATCAACTCTTCGAACTGCACCTTGCGGATGTACTTGCCCAGCACTGGGTGGTTGCAAGCATCGCGAACGATGTTGACTCCTGAGAGGTAGGTGACTGGGGAAAGAACAGTGTGAGGACCATTGAGGAGTGTGACCTTGCGCTCGTGGTATGGCTTCTCGCTTGGAGCGATGAGCACGTGGAGACCAGCCTTCTCAGCAGGGAATTCCTTGCGGAGTGCTGCGATGGACATGTTCTCTGGCTTCTCGATAACCCAAAGGTGGAAGATTTCGCCCTGAACAACGAGGTTGTCGGCATAGCATATCTTCTTCTGAATCTCTGCGATTTCCTTGCGAGGGAAACCTGGAACGATGCGGTCAACGAGTGTTGCGCAAACGTAGTTGTACTTAGTGAACCACTCCTTGAACTTCTCGTAGTCCTTGCCGAAGTCGTCTTTCCAAAGCTCGATGTACTGGTAGATGCACTCCTTGAGGTGGTGACCATTGAGGAAGATGAGTTCGCAAGGCATGATGATGAGTCCCTTTGTCTTGTCGCCCTTGAATGTCTGGAAACGACGATAGAGGAGCTGGACGAGCTTGCCAGGGTAGCTGGATGCAGGTGCATCGGAGAGCTTGCAAGCGGGGTCGAAGGCGATCCCAGCCTCAGTGGTGTTGGAAATGACGAAGCGAATCTCTGGCTGGTCAGCCAAAGCGAGGAAGGCTGAGTTCTGCGTATAAGGGTTGAGGGCACGACTGATGCAGTCGATGCGGGTGAGGGAGTTCACCTTCTCACCATTGAGGCGACCCTGAAGATTAACGTGGTAAAGGCAGTCCTGTGCATTGAGCCAATCCACCATGCCGCGCTCGATAGGCTGAACGACAACGACGGAGGAATTGAAGTCGGTCTTCTGGTTCATGTTGTAGATAATCCAGTCAACGAAACAACGGAGGAAATTGCCTTCTCCAAACTGAATGATTCTCTCGGGTGCATGGCTCTTAGGTGCCGTGCGGGAATTGAGTGCTTTCATTTTTCTTGCGATAGTTATTATTTAGTTAATGGATAGATAATTATAAATCGAAGTTCTTCATTAAATTTTTCGTTGCGAAATTACATTTTTTTCTTGAATAAAAAAAAATAAAGTCCTAAATTTGTACGCTTTTCAATGTTATTTGGATTATTATGATGAAATTTTTCTCCATATTTGCAATTCTGTTAGCTTGTGTATCTGCCAAAGCTCAAGAAAACGGGGTGTTCATCGACAACCTGAAATCACTGCGCGTGGAAATAGACGGTTTGTGGGATTCGGACCCTGTGATGAACCTTGGAGGGGCGAATTGGGTGGAAATCAGTTTCGACGACCTGCAACACAACTACGTGAGATATACATACAAGATTACGCACTGCGATGCCGACTGGGAGCCTTCGGACTTGCTGGAAAGCGACTATATGGATGGGTTCAACGGCATGAGAATCGAGGACTATTCGCCTTCGACAAGCACTGCCATGCTCTACAACCACTATTCGCTCCGCATTCCAAACGACGACGTGAAGCTGAAAGTGAGTGGCAACTACAGGGTAGAGTTTTTTGAGGATGGCGACGATGAACCTGTTGCTCAGGCTTGTTTTTCTATTGTAGAACCCAAAGTGGGTATCGACATCAGCGTGTCGAGCAACACGGACATCGACACCTATCAGAGTCACCAGCAAGTGTCGTTCGAAGTGAACTACTCCACCTATACGGTACATCATCCCGAATCGGAGTTGATGCCAGTTGTGGTGCAAAACCGCCGCTGGGACAACCATGTGGAAAATCTGCAACCTACGTATCTGAAGACCAACACTTTGATTTTCAACCATAACAAAAGCTTGATTTTCCCTGGAGGAAATGAATACCGACGCTTCGAGGTGCTGGATGACCATGTGCCTACCATGCGCATCGAAGCCATGCGATACGAAAGGCCATACTATCATGCTTTCGTGATGGAGGATGCACAGCGCATCAATTACATTTATGACCAAGACCAAAACGGCAGGTACTACGTGAGGAACGCCAATGACATTGACAGTGCTTGGGAAAGTGAATACTACATCACGCATTTCCGACTCTCCATGCCTCAGATTCCTGGTGGAAATCTCTATTTGCACGGGGACTTCACCAACGGACGACTGGCAGACGAATACAAGATGGAATACAACTTGCTGGAACACGTGTATGAAATAGCCATGCCTCTGAAGCAAGGTTCTTACAACTACCAATATCTGTTTGTACACGATGGTGACAACGTGGGACAGACGGCTCAAAGCGAAGGGGACTTCTATCAGACAGAAAACGAATACGGGGTGTATATTTACCACCGTCCTTTCGGAGAAAGATACGACCATCTCGTAGGATATAATAAGGTGAAATACTTGGGAAACAAGTAAGTGAAAAAGAGAAAAATCACAATTAAGTACAAAGAACAAAGGACAAAGGACAAAGGACACGCTTCGGAATTTGTACTTTGTAAATTGTACCTTGTACTTCTCTTCACGCTTCACGCTCAACTCTAAACACAAAACACTAAACGCTAAACACAGTAAATTTAAGTGAAGAAACTGATTATTTGTATATTAGCAACGGCATTTACATTTAACGTCGCTGCACAGAACTTGCAAAAGATATTTTCCGACTATCTGAAGAACTACAGCAGGGTAGATGCTCGACTCTCACCCACTTCCACGCTGGAATCGTGCTTGGTGAATGATGACAGCAAGACCATACGTCTGACCTGCGGAGGAGGATTCAGCGAGCAGTTCTTTACGGAGGAGGCGGTGAACCAAATCTACCGTAACTTCAAGGAGCTGCTGCCTCAGAAATACAAGCACTACAAATTGACGATTGTCACAGACCAGCACGCCATCGAAGAACTGATTCCTAATGCTATGCGACAAGGAAAGAAAGACAAGACGAGGCGGTGGGAATACGAAAGCAAGGAAGAGCCGTGGGTGACAAACTTGTCGCGACCTTACGACATCCAGCAAGGACTCGACGGCACTCACATCTCGCTATGGCAGAGTCATGGGAAAACATACAAGGAAAACAAAGGCGTGTGGGAATGGCAACGCCCTCGACTCTATTGCACAACCGAGGATTTGTTCAGCCAAACCTTTGTGATTCCATTCATCATCCCTATGCTGGAAAATGCTGGAGCCGTGGTTTATACTCCTCGTGAACGCGACTGGCAACGGAACGAAGTGATAGTAGATAACGATGCTCCGAAACGCGAAGGGCTCTACTTGGAGGACGTGGCACAGCGACGTGCAAAATACAAATGGCACACGAGTGAAGTGTATGGTTTTGCCCGTATAAAGAATGTGTATTACGCTGGCGAGAATCCATTCACGCATGGCACAGCACGCTACGTGCAGAGCGTGAGTTCGGAACGGAATGCCACCATCGCACAATGGGTACCCAACATACCAGAAGGTGGGAAATATGCCGTTTATGTGTCGTATCAGAGTTTTGAGAACTCAGTGAAGGATGCACGTTACACCATCTTCCACAAAGGTGGCATCACGGAATTCAGCGTGAACCAACAAATGGGAGGAGGAACATGGGTGTATCTCGGCACATTTGAATTCGACCCAGGCGAACACGACTACGGCATGGTGGTGCTGTCGAACGTGAGCAAACAGAATGGCATCGTGTCAGCAGATGCAGTGCGATTCGGTGGTGGCATGGGCAATATCGCTCGTGGCAGCCTGAGAAATTCGGGAGGCACAACCAGCGGTTTGCCACGATGGGCAGAAGCAGCACGTTACAGCACGCAGTGGGCAGGAATGCCCGACACCGTGTGCGACAAATACGCAACAGGGAACGACTACAACAGCGACATCAACAGTCGCCCATTGACAACCAACGAATTAGGCGGCGGCTCCGTGTATATGCCGAACAGCAAAGGCAGGAAAGTGCCATTCGAATTGGCAATGGCATTCCACACCGATGCAGGCTACTTCTCCGACAACACCTTTGTCGGTTCCCTCTCCATCTGCTCCACCAACTTCTTCGACGGCAAGACGGATGCAGGCATCGACCGCTATGTGAGTCGCGACCTCTGCAACATGCTACTCGCCAACCTGAACATTGACCTGAAGAAATACAACTGGCAAATCCGCAAACTCTGGAACAGGAACTATGGCGAAACACGAATGCCACAAGTGCCATCCGTCATTCTCGAAATGCTCTCACACCAGAACTTTGCCGACATGCGAAAAGGCTATGACCCACAGTTCAAGTTCGACTTCAGCAGGTCGGTCTATAAAACCATCGTGAAATACCTGGCAGAGATGCACGACCGCGACTTCGTAATCCAGCCGCTGCCCGTGAAAGATTTTGCCATTACCCTCAACGAAAACAAAAGCGAAGCAACCCTCAGCTGGCAGCCACAGCGCGACCCACTGGAACCAAGCGCTAACGCATCGAGTTACGTGGTCTATACCCGAGAAGGATATGACGATTTCGACAACGGAAGAGTGGTTCATGGAAATTCATTCACCATGAAACTCGTGAAAGACAAAATCTACTCCTTCCGCGTGTGTGCCTTGAATAAAGGAGGAAAGAGCTTTCCATCCGAAACACTCTCCGTGTGCAACGCATCGAAGAACGAAGGAACAGTGCTGATAGTGAACGCATTCACACGCTTGTCGGGTCCAGCCGAAATCAACACCGACACCCGCCAAGGCTTCGACCTCGACAGCGACCCAGGAGTGCCCTACGGAGCATACGCAGGGTTCTGCGGCAGACAGATAAGCTTCGACCGTGCCAACATCGGTTCCGAATCAACCACAGGACTGGGCTATAGCGGCTCAGAACTGGAAGGGAAAGTAGTGATGGGAAACACCTTCGACTACGTATTCCTCCACGGAAAAGGCATCCAGCTCACTGGCAACCACTCCTTCACGTCGTGTAGTGAATCTGCCTTGATGAACGCAAAACTCGACTACGGCCATGTGAAGATGATGGATGTAATATACGGCGTGCAGAAGAACTTCAACAGCATGACCGCCAATCTCATCAACAACTTCTGCAAAGAAGGTGGACGCGTGTTCGTGAGTGGAGCCAATCTATTCAAGAACAATGGAATACATTGCCCTGCACTCAAATCCACACTCAGCAACGTAGTAACATCAAAAGCCATCCGTCAAATCGCAGGTTCAGGTTTGAATTTTGAGATTTACAGGGAATTGAACCCCGAAAGCTACGCTGTGCCCCAACCCGAAGCCATCAGCCCAACAGGAGGAGCATTCGCCATGCTTGCCTACTCCAACGGACTACCAGCAGCCGTAGCATACGATGGCAATGACTACAAAGCCATCACCTTCGGCTTTCCCCTCGAAAGCATCACAGACGCAAGAAGCCGCAACCGACTCATGGGAGCAGTCGTGAACTTCCTCTGTCGATGATGATTAAGGTGAGAAGTGAAAAGCCTAAATTAAGTACAAAGTACAAAGGACAAGGAACAACTTGGTAAGTTAAGAATCTTTGGAAATTAAAAATTAAAAGTTAAAAATTAAAATGAGCAACTGGATAGCCCATTTTTACTTTTTAATTTTTAACTCTCTAATAATCCTTTTAAATCCTTAAAATCCCTGATAAAAACCTCAATTAAGTACAAAGGACAAAGAACAAGGAACAACGTAGTAAGCGAAAATCCTTAAAAATCCCTGATTAAAAACTTATATATGTTCAAGATTCAAACAAACACTTCAGGCACACGGCACATCGACGTGTCGGAAGAAAACCTACGAACCATCGAGAAATACTCATTGTTCGATGGACTCGTAGCCAGCAACGGCATTGTGGATGAAAGCACACTCGAAAAGCTGAAACAGAACGTACGCAGTTTTGTGATGCAAAACGACGATTGCAAAGACCTCATCAACCTTTGCTACGAAGTGCTCTACCACGACAACATGAAAGTCTATGGACTTCGAGAACTCATCATGCTCTACATCAGTTGGAACGAACAACGGGTAAGTGAAAATCTTCAGTAAGTTAAAAATTAAAACTTAATCATTAAAATGGCTATCCAGATGGTCTTTTTAACTCACTAAAAACATGCACCTCACCGACTGGCTACCCACCACAAAGAAAGAAATAGAACTGAGACACTGGGACACATTAGACGTGATACTCTTCAGCGGAGACGCCTACGTGGACCACCCCTCATTCGCAGCCGCAGTCATAGGACGACTGCTCGAACAAGAAGGACTACGCGTGGCAATCGTGCCCCAACCCGACTGGCACGGAGATTTTCGCGACTTCAAGAAACTGGGAGCACCACGCCTCTTCTTCGGCATCGCCCCAGGATGCATGGACTCGATGGTCAACAAATACACAGCAGCACGAAGACTACGCTCCGAAGACGCCTATTCCCCCGACGGCAGGCACGACATGCGACCCGAATACCCCACCATCGTCTATACCCGAATACTCAAGCAACTCTTCCCCGACGTACCCGTAGTGATTGGCGGCATCGAAGCCTCCCTCCGACGACTCACACACTACGACTATTGGAGCGACTCACTCAAGCGATGCATCCTCTGCGATTGCGGAGCCGACCTCCTCGTCTATGGCATGGGCGAAAAACCTATGACATCCTTAGTCCGCCTCCTCACCGACGAACTCAACTCCAACCACTTAGACAACATCAGCACAACCACATTCCGCAAGCTCATGCTCCGCCACCCACAGCGGCAGACCGTGCTCCTCCTCACCGAAAAAGAAATCCCTGGAGGCATCAAGAGCGACGACATCGTGCTTCATTCCCACGAAGAATGCCTGAAGAACAAGCTCTTTCAAGCAGAGAACTTCCGACACATCGAAGAAGAATCCAACAAATACCAAGCACAGCGCATCGTGCAGAAAGTAGGACAACAATACGCAGTGGTCTTTCCACCTTACCAACCCATGACCCAAGACGAACTGGACCGCTCTTTCGACCTGCCCTACACACGCCTTCCCCACCCCAAATACAAAGGGAAACGAATTCCAGCCTACGAAATGATTAAGTTCTCCGTCTGTCTGCACCGAGGCTGCTTCGGAGGCTGCGCCTTCTGCACCATATCAGCCCACCAGGGAAAATTCATCACCTCACGCAGCAAGGAAAGCATCCTGAAAGAAGTGAAAGCCATCACCCAGATGCCCGACTTCAAAGGATACCTCAGCGACCTCGGAGGACCCAGCGCTAACATGTATGCCATGCACGGAAAAGACCTCAGCATCTGCCACAAGTGCAAACGACCGTCCTGCATCCATCCCAACGTATGCAAGAACCTCAACACCGACCATCGCCAGCTACTCGACATCTATCGCTCCGTCGATGCACTCCCTGGCATCAAGAAGAGCTTCATCGGCAGCGGTGTGCGCTACGACCTCTTGCTGCACGACACAGGCAATCCAAAAACCAACAAAGTCAATGCCGAATACACCCGCGAACTGATTGTGAAGCACGTGAGTGGCCGACTGAAAATAGCACCAGAACACACCTCCGACCGCGTACTACAGCTCATGCGGAAGCCCTCATTCCAACTGTTCTATGACTTCAAGCGCATCTTCGACCAAATCAACCAAGAGCACCACCTCAACCAACAACTCATCCCTTACTTCATCAGCAGCCACCCAGGATGCACCGAAGAAGACATGGCAGAACTGGCTGTCATCACCAAGAACCTGGATTTCAAACTGGAGCAAGTGCAAGACTTCACACCCACTCCCATGACCGTGAGCACAGAATGTTGGTACACAGGATTCCATCCCTACACCCTCCAGCCCGTCTTTTCCGCAAAATCTCCAAAAGACAAACTCGCACAGCGACAATTCTTCTTTTGGTACAAACCAGCCGAACGCCAAAAAATCATCAACGAACTCCGAAGAATCCACCGACAAGACCTGATTGACAGACTCTTCAAGAAATGAAGTGAATTAGAAATGAGGAGTGGGCATTTCATCACACATCCCAAATGACTCATTACTAATTTGAGAAAGTGAAGCACTTCATTTCGTGCCTCTTCCGCTTTTTTACTCGTTGTATCCGAACTGCTTTAGTTCGTCGTCGTTGACCTCCATCAGCCGTTTGCAGTTGTCAATCTTCTCGTGGAAGGTGGTCAGTCCAGCTTCCATGCCCGCCAAATAGTCGTGCTGCTGTTTGATGAAGGCGCAGAATGCCGGTGAACACAGCATCCTCGCCACGGTCTCTTGAATGGTCTCGGAAGGCTTGTCGGCATAGACCACGGTCTGCATATAGGTGTTGTAGAGGCGATGCCTTTCCGTGTCGAGTTCTTCCAGCAGCCTAACCATCAGTCGTTTGGCGGAAAAGCACTTGCCAGCCAATTCGATGAATTCACTGCTATTGATGCTTTTCCATGTCTCGATATTGCTGCTGAAAATGTTTTCTGCTGTTTGGTCGATGACGGTGAAATTGCGGTCGAGGATGCCGCTTACAAACTGTAGCAAGCTGTCTTCGGAGATGGTTTGGTGCTTCTCGTTCTTCGTCTGAACGCTTGCGATAAGCGAATCCACGGCTTGCAAATGCTCTATTTCGTCCTCAAGGTCGTCACAAAAGGCTTCGAGGTTGTGAATCACCATCAACGCTGCTGTCCGCTCCGTTTCCTGTTGCTCTCGATGCTCTATCCATGCCGAGGTGCCGAAAGTCAGTATGATACCGATGACGGTACCCAACGTACAACTAAGCAGCTGTACCCAAAAATCAGTTAACTTCCATTTCATATTTAGTGTTTTGCGTGAAGTGTTTAGCGTTTAACGTGAAGCGTGAAGAGAAGTACAAAGAACAAAGGACAAGGAACAACGTAGTAATAGAAAATCCTTTAAATCCTTTAAATCCTTGATTGTTCTTGGTAAATTGTACTTTGTACTTAATTGAGGTTCTTCATTCTACATTCTTCATTCTTCATTTTTATTCCTAAAGGTGTTTCTTGAAAAACTCCAGCACCTTCCTTTGTGCTTCCTTTCCGCAGCTGTGCGGAATGTCCCATAGTTCCGTGTCGAGTTTTTCTTCTGCTCCCTGACTTTTCCACACGTCGCGCATCACGCCGAAGGCTTTTTCCACGCCAGGGATGGGGAACAGCTTGTCTTGCTTTCCGTTAATGAAAAGCATCGGTTTGGGACATGCCAATGAGGCGATGTGGGGATAGTCGAGCCAACGGCGCAAGCCTGGAATGCAGTTGGCAAATCCGCCGTTCTCGCTGCGTCCGTATTTGGTGGTGAGCTGCACGTCTGATGTCACCATCCAGCACACTGCTGCTCCCACTTTGATTCTGTCGCTCAGGGCTGAGAGCATCCAGGCTCGATAGGCTCCCATGGAGCAACCCATGCAGCCGATGCGCTCTGCATCTACGCATGGCAGGGTCGCCAGGAATTCAGTGCCACGGATGTCGTCGTATGTCATGTATGCCGAGAGGTCAACGCCGTACATCATCATGTTGCCTGCAATCATGTCGTAGTGTGTGCGGCTCACTCCTTCTGCTCTTCCTCGTTCTCCCCACATCGGTGCATCGGCTGAAAAGACCACGTAGCCGTTCTTGGCAAGATAGTCGCCTACGTACTGTCCTTCGTACAGGCTTGCTGCCCAGGCATCAGCATCCTCCATCACTTCGGCACTCTCAGCCAAGGGACGTATCATCTTTTCCTTACCTATGAAAAGGTGTGCGCCATGATCGTGCAGGGCATTCACGGCTGGGAACGGACCGTCGCCATCAGGAATGAGCAGCAACGCCCTCACGGGGTAATACTCTGACAGCTGAACCTCTATCTTCTGAGCCTTATAGCCATCCCGCTGTTCCTCTGCCAGCACTTTCATCTGGTAGCCACCCTTGGCTGGAGGCGGAGGCGTAAGCATACATTCGAAGACTTTCTCTCTCGCCACTTTCTTCCACTTCTTGAAGTTCTTGATTTTGCTGTTTCCCCATGCCAAAGGATAGTGCAGGTCGGCAATCAGCTTGTCGGCATACACAGGCATGTTTTTGTAGAACTCATAGTTCTCCCGTTTCTGCACCTTCTCTTTGTTTTGTGCATTCAAAGAAAGAGAGCAGAGGAATAGA
>OCVV011150226.1_pt1 | contig 31649 bp, 52 predicted proteins | sample 1539721 | NCBI WGS metagenome assembly OCVV01 (sample SAMN02144230, study PRJEB22623) | gut metagenome | biome: sheep rumen | host: Ovis aries | place: New Zealand | reverse complement strand
CCCGATTGAAAAAGATTCTGTTATTTATTGCGATATTCCCTACGAAAATACGGCGCAGTATTCTGTAGGGAATTTCAATCATGCCGAGTTTTTTGCTTGGTGCAGCAGACAGACGGAGCTTGTTTTGATTTCGTCTTATGATATGCCGAAAGACAAGTTCACGAAAGTTTTTGAGATTGAAATAAATCGTGGCTTGGGTGGCGGTGCGGTTGTCAAAGAAAGGATATTCGTGCCGAATCACCAAGTGGAAAAATTTAACAGAGAAAGAACGGATGTTCTTTTTTAGGGGGTTAACATGAACGAATTGACAACAGAGAAAACAATGACGACAAGGGAAGTGGCGGAAACGTTAAATACTAGCCCTAAAGTCATTCTTGAAAACGCTAAAAAATGCTTGCCTAATAAGGCGATTGAAAACGGCAAAACAACTTATTGGACACAAGCAGAAATTACGGTGCTTTTGGATTGCCTTAAAAACAATTCAAAAACAAACGCTTCCGACCTTTACTTTCAAAGTAAAGGGTCTGTTTCTACGGAATTGACACCCGCTCTCATGATAAAACAAGCAATGGAATTAATGCAAAAGGGTTATCAATTGGAACTCGAACGCATAAAAGCCGAGAACGAACGACACAAGGCAAAGATAGCCGAGGACGCTCCGAAAGTCGATTTCTACGACCGAGTGACAGAATCCTCCGACTGTATTGATATCGGACAATGTGCGAAGATTCTCAACGAACATAATCAACCATATCAAAAGTATGTTGACTGCGGATATTTTCGGATAATCGAAACGCCTTTCAACCTCCCTGACGGAACTCAAATCAATCTTAAAACAGTTGTTTTTCAAAAGGGCGTGGAATTTTTCCGCAGAACAGTTGCAATTAATAACACAAAAAACGATATAATGTAAATCGGAGGTTGGAAAATGCCAAAGAACAAAGGTTTTACACGAGAACAGATAATCGAAGCAATCGATAATTCGGATTATACATACAATAGCGTTGCCACCTATTTGGCGGTTGTGTTCTCCAAAAGCGGAAAATGCACCCATGACACGGCAAAGAGTTACATTCAGAAATACAACCTTGAGGAATATTTGAACTTCAAGACAACCGAAATTTCAAAAGATTGTATTCAGATAATTCGCAAGGCTATCAAAAAAGGAGACGTTAAGACGGCTAAATGGTGGTTGGAGCGTGTCTTGCGTGATAAATTCGGGAATGAGGTTGTCGTCCACAATGACAACAAAGACCCATTGAACATCAATCTTTCGGGGGGTTTTCTCACGGCAGATAAATTGCAGGAATCCCCGACAGTGGAGATAAACAAATAAAAATAAAATATTTTTACAAAAAAAACTATTGACATTTTACATCGTTTGTTTTAATATTTTAAACATAAGGAACGGCAAGCAAGCCGAGCCAAATAAAACAAACGAGGTAAACAAAATGAAAACAACAAAAATTTACATAGAGAACAAAAGGGTTAACAAGGCGATTAACTTCTTCATCAACAAAATTGCAGAAAACCTTCTCGGTGTAGGTGTCGAAGTTACGCCCGATTCATTCATGTTCATAGATGATTATATCTGTGAAATTCGGTTCGAGGTTTACGACCCATTCATTAACAAAGCAAAAATTGTTCATTCTCGTTGGTGCTTGTCTAAAGACGCAAGAAGAAGACCGCAGTTCTTGACGTTCTGTTAAGCAAACTCGACAGATAAACGGAAAAGCCCTAGCCCCGAAAAAGGCTAGGGAGGTTTTAAGGGGGGCGGAAGATGTGATAAACTGTTTTATCAAATCCGAGGTTTAAAATGATAGAACCGTTTATTCATCAGAAACAAATAATATCCGCTCCGTTCGCTTATCCCGATATTTCCTATTTCGCACTTGCAGGCGGTTACGGTTGCGGAAAGTCGTTTTCAATCGTGCTGATGATTATTGCGATTTGCAAGAAATACCAAGGCAAGGAAATAACGGTGGCTTTATGCTCCACGACAATAACGCTTTTGCGGAAAACTGTCATTCTTGATTTGGAGCGGATTCTTTCAAAGACAAAATCGGAATACAAATACAATCAACAAGACGGTGTTATCGAAATCGGCACGATTCGTTTTCTTTGTATCGCAACGGGTCAACCGAATGAAATCTACGGGGCTAACGTCAATATTACTCTTTGCGATGAGATAGACGAACTTCCCGAAACAAAAGCCCTCGAAGCACACAAGGCACTTTCAGAGCGAACAAGAATCACACTCCCCGATGGGCGGAAGCCGTTTGTCATGTACTTCTCGACTGTTCACGGCTATCGGGGATTATATAAAATCATCTCACAGATGAAACGGACAAAAATCCCCTACGTCATGGTTAGAGGACTTACAAAAAATAACACGTCTTTGTCTGCTGATTATGTAAAAAATCTATATGCAATTTATGACAAAAACGAAAGGCTCGCTTTTCTTGAAGGGTATTTTGTCAACCTACAGAGCGGACGTGTATACTCGGATTTTGACGAAGAGAAACACAGATGTGAACCGTTCGAGATTGATAAAAGTTTTGATGTTCTTATCGGTCAAGATTTGAATAGTGGATTTTCAAAGGCTTGTGCTGTTGTCAAGAAAGACAAGATTCTTTATATCGTCAATGCGTGGAGCTTCAAAGAAATCGGTGGTGCGCCCTCTATCATGCGGACGGCTTATAAAAACAATCACATTTTATGGTTTCCCGATTCTTCCTCTAAAGAAATCTTGAAAGGATACAGACAAGAAATAATTGATAATGGGATTGAGTGCCGAATCGGAAACAGTAATCCTCGAATCCTCGACCGTGTTTTCTTCATAAACAAATTGTTTAAATTGGGGCGGTTGAAAATATTTGATGTTAAATCTTGTGATATGTTGTCGGAAGCGTTGAAAGTAAGAGCCTACAACGATTTAGGACAACCCGAAAAAGGCAAGGGCGAGGACGCACCCGACCATATATGCGATGCCCTCGAATATGTCATCTACAGGATTGTCAGAAGCGATTCGGATTTCTTTGATTTGAAAGACGTTGTAGAAAGGAATGGAAGTTTGGAGATAGGCAAATGATAACAGCAGAACAGATTGAAACTGATTATTATGACATCAGAAACTTGGTTTAAGCAAAGAACTCCGATAACTGAAGCACTTAGTCTGAAAGAAGTTGCAAAATTTCTTAAAATTCTTGAAATTAAATTTGTTTCGGGCACAAAACTTTCAAGAAAAGAATCTTTTGTTCTCATGGGTCTTAGACTTATGCCCGATTTTTTTACACAATCAAATCCGGCGCATGAACTTTTCTTTACGCATGAACTTCAGAAATGTTCAGATGTTTATTTCAGAATTAAAAGAAAAGGTTTTCTTAATGCGTCGTGGAAAAACAGAAATTATCCTGCAATATGCAAACATTTGCGAAATTTCTGTGTTTTTGGGTGTGGATATTTTAATTATTAATATGCCCAATAAAAAGGCCAGGAAATCAAATCCCTGGCCTTTTTCAGTTGACCGAAGTTAACACAACTTCGAGTAGTAACGGAGAAAATTCATCTATCACGCATTCCCACCTAATCAACGGAGGCGGAAGTGAGAGTGAAAAGGGTGTTGCCCACGAGAATATGCCACCGTATATAGTCAAGTATTGTTGGGAGCGCACCGCCTAAGCAGTCCTTTCCCAACAGAATTTCACGATATAAGGAGGGAGAACGGAAAAAGCCGTTGAAGCACCATTTCCGCCTCCCGTTGTTCCGCTTCCGCTATAAGAATGAGAGTGCGAAGCGTTTTCATTCATGGCGCCTGTATTCCCCGAAATTGTTATAGTAGCGGGACTAGTATAAGGCGAATAATAACTCGAGCGGTCTTCTTGCCCACTACGGAAGCCATAATATGTGCCGTGTCTTCCCCACGGTGCACTGTCCGCTTGCTCATATTTAACAAGCACTCCAGATATATGATCATGGGTATTACTGCCTGAAAAGTAATGAACGTGGTTAATGTCTTTTTCATTTGTCGTTCCACTCCAGCTAAAATTATGCGTATGTGCAGGCAAATTTCCTTCGGTTAATTGAACGGTCTTGGAACCCCCCGTGGCATTGACCGTATCTGAATCACCCTTAGCCCAAATGAATTTATCCTTGATTTGAGTCCATGTACCTCCGAACAGTACGGATGGGTCGGTCGGGTCTGAACTCCAATACAGAGAGCCAACGGGATGAGCGTCCAATTTTGCCTGCGCCAATACTTGAGCGTTAGCCGTCAACACGGCATTTTGAATCATCAATTCAATAGCAGTTTTCAACTGTGTGTTGTCCGAAGGACTCGGTGTTTGTCCGCTCCCTTGAATGACGTTTATGTTTTCTTTCCAAATGGACTGCACTGCCGTGTTTAAGTCTGAAACACCCTTTGTCGCTCCGTGAAACAGATAATTAGCCCATTCCGCAGGGAAAGTCTCCCCCTCAAGAAATCCGACTTGATATTTTGCGGATTCCGTGTTCATGTTTCGGCTTCCGTTGGTTGCAAACGGAGGAAAATTATCAAAAGTTGTTACATTGTTCATCTTTTACACTCCCCATGTTTCATGTGAAACATTTTTTCTTTCTGTTTCACATGAAACATCTATTCTGAATCAGTTACAATATGAATCTGTGGTAACGATACAAACTTATAAAACAGGTTTGACAACAACCATAGATTCTGATATCCGATATACTCTGAAAAATGAATAACGATATCTTTATTTTCATCATAATATATCGTGTAGTTTTTTGAAATCAAAGACGCTATCTTATCAATCGAATACAATGTAACTCCATAGCGTTTTATGTATGCGATTTTATCCAATACGCTTCTATACAATCCAAGATTCATGTAATTAGTCGATGATGAGGTTGTCGAAACAAAGCATCCGCCAACTTCCGAATCTATCGCAGAAAAACCTATCGAATTGTCAATAAAGCATGATTCTGTGAAAAGAAACACGTTTTCTTGCTCAAAACCAATCGGAACTAACGGACGTGGGTAGCCTATAATTTTGCCGATGTTTTCGAGTTCCGTTTCTTGTGCGGTTGTAATCGACAAGCCGTGCAGATAATCGCAGATTGTCTTCGCATTTTCCAAACGGTCTTCAAGTGCTTGCATATACGCATTAACAATAGAACCGTTCATCTGTTTGGGTAGATATTTCGATTGTGTCATATCAAGCTCTCAATAACAATCGTTGAATCTGAAACATGAGGAATGGAATTACAAGCCGTTTCAATTCTGTTTCCCCATGTCTCTCCGTCCGTGCTTACCAACGTATAAGCGACCTCCGCATAGGAACAATTGATAAATGGAGAAGATGTTATCAAAGATGTAACGTCCTGTCCTATCACCCATTCTGCCGATGAGGAAATCAAATCCCTTTTGATTTGGTTTCTTATCTGTTCGGAGTCGTTGTTTTCGCCTTTCGCCAATACGACTTTTACAAAAACCTGCACATTCGTTGCCTTGTCATAATTTATATCAATGGATTGTCCGCTTTCCGTGATATATTCTTGCTTGTATGCGGTCTTATTCAACCCCTCGACAGATTTTGCGTTCGTTATGTTGCTGACGTTGGCAATAACATTTGCAAAACTTGTTACGGAATTTGCAGGAATCGTTATCGCTCCCACTTCGTTTGCCGTGAATCCTACAGATTCCGTTGTACCGGCCGCAACCGTTATTGCTTCGTTAATCGTAAACTGCACGTTATCATAAATGAAATATGTGCTTTCGGGGATTTCTGCGTTTCCTCCGCTTGCTGTGATGTAGATTTCTACAGTCGTGGGCGTTCCCGTGTCGCTTGCGTTCGGTGCGTTCTGTGTCGGTGCTGACATATATTTTGCGTAAGTGCCTGCGATGTCGTCCGAACTTCCATTAACAACTATATAGGCAGTTCTCGGTTGCAACTCGACCCCACCCGATAAAGTCGTTATCGATGTTGTCGAATTGTTGAAATAAACCCTAGCATGATTTATACCCGTCAATTCCTCTATCGCAAGTTTCACTCCGTCCAAAGAATAAGGAATTGTCTGCCCTTTCTGAATCCTCATTCTCAATGAATCGACTGTTTCTGCGTTTGTTCCCACCTCGCTAGATGTGTTGTTTATTACGCTCAACAGATTCGGAATCTGTACATCAAAACTTGTTATCTCGCCTTTCAAAACGGCTATCGCCCCCACCGTGTCGCACGTTGCCGTGATATTGACGGTGTTGCCAGCCTGTATTGTTATTGCGTAATCTGTCAAAAAATTGACATCGCCAAAAGGGGCTTTTGTTCCTTCGGAGATATAACAACTTCCGTTTTCGCTTGCTGTACAAGTCAACACAATCGTTGAAGGTGAACCTTCATTCCTTGTAATTGAAGCAATTGGCAAAAGATTCTCAATCTGTTCATCATCGCACAATTCGATATTGAATGAGTTGATAGCGGACTGCAGTTTCTCGTCATTGTCTTTCAGTCTGTCCGCTCCCGACAAAACTAAAAGATACAAAGCGTTTGCGAAGTTCTGCGAAAGTTTGACGATGTTTCCGTTCGAGTCTCTTACATCGTTTTCTTCCAAAAGGTCGTTTATACCGTCCATCCACTCTTGTGCGTGTTCTGCGGTTGTGCTCGGCACCCATGTCGTCCCGTCAATCTTAAAACTCATCAATAAATCCTCTTCTGTACTTGTAGCGTTAATTTATCATCGTTTAACAGATAATTTGGCACGTATTCGGTTTTATCCGCATTTATAAGGCTTTGCCGAATCTCCGCATCCAATTCTCCGAAAGTCGTGTCCCCCGTCAAAAAAGAAGCCCAGTTCACCCCCACATCTTGAATCTGTTTTATGCTTCCTTTTTCCAAGAAGCAAGCAAGGGTGGCGGTCTGTATTTCTTCTTTTTTATCTGTGATTATCGGGACAATGCTTCCGCTCGTCTTCAAATCCCAAATCGGATAATCTCCGCTTGTGTCTTCCGCTTGCATTTCAATGTCCATGTTAACCCCCGAAAACAACGTTCTGACTTTTCGCAGATGATATGTCAATACTGCTCGGCAACGGATTGGCGAAAACCAAAACAGTAGGTGTTCCGCCTGCGTTGACATAAGTGGCTGTCTGCAAAGACGTTTTCAATGTCGTTAAAAACTGTGTTAAAGCCGTGTTCAGTTCTTGCCAAGAAACAAACTGCTTCCCGTTTCCGTTCAGTTCTATCTTATCACCGTTTATTTTTATTGTCTTCTCTGCCGTTATCGTCAACGCTCCGCTCTCTGCAATTATTTTAACTTGCGAATCCTCGGAAAAAATGCACATTGGAATCGCCTTTAATGTCGCTCGATTATAGTGAATGAAACTTTTCGGAGCTTCCGCTTGTGTTACTTCCGACACTTTCGGCACGTAAGTTTTCAACCCCAACAACAGAACACGGTCGCCTGCCTTGTAGTCGAAACTCACCCCGAAACCACTTCCGCAAATCGTCAAGACTTCGACATTTTTCGTAACCGTTTCGCTTAATTCCGTGCCGTCAATCATCACTGTTTTGCCTGCATGAGTTACGTTCACGGTTTTGTCCGAGTTGACTTGATTAATATAGCCGAAATCCACGATATAAAATGATGATAAAATATCTTCTATCAAATCCCTTTCGTTTAACGAAGTCGCTTGTAATGTCGTCATTCCTTACCCCCTTTTAACTTGCCAACGGTGTACACGTCAGAATCATTTCGTTCGTATCGCTTACAGTTCCGAACGAAAATTGAATGGTGTTGACTTGGGCCGTGTTATAGTTAAGGCTTCCTACAGATGTACTTAAAAAGTTTGACGAGAATTTAACATAGTCTCCACAATGTATCATCGGATTGAATGGAATCGAAAGCGACACGACTCCGCCCGAAAACTGCGGAGCTTGCGTGAATATTTTCAGAGTATGCGTTAACACTGTTTTCATTTCTGACTCTGTGGAGAATATTTTTATTCTCTTGCCGTCTGTTTCAACGCACATTGTCGGAAAATACTTTTTCAGTTGATTCAATGCGTCCGAACATTTGCCATTGAAGAAAAATGGAGCGTTGCTTGTCAATGTCGCTATCGATGAATCGATATTCGGGGTGTCATATTCAAGATTATTTGAAATCTGTGTTATGGCTTCCGACAAAGTAAAACCTTCTGAAAGATTTAGATTTATCGTTGATACGTTCCACGTTTGTGTCTGTGCCGTTGTGCACTGAATGACAGTTTCTTTGTCGGGGGAGGGTGTTGCCGTGTAACAATTTGTGACGCTCCCGAATATCCCCAACGATATTTTATCTTCATAACCTGCACTGACTTCAACAGTCGTTAAATCTGCGTTAAGTCCGTCAACATATAGATTTTTTACCCTTATTTCAAAGTTTTCTGCGAATCCGTTAGGCGAAAAACTCCCGCTGATTTCAATGTCGGGCTTATACCCTTTTTTCGGTGTTTTCACTTCAAAAGATTGCCCGTTGCTCGTTTGAAATTTCAGATTGATTATCTTGTTGAAGTTTGCCGTTGACGGTTGCACGATTGTGCTTTTTAAATAACTTAACGAATCTCGGAACATCTATCACTCCCATTTTACAATGATTAACTGCGTCGAGGTCAACGAATCATAATCAATCGTTGTTAGACTTGTTGAGAAAAAAATAGCGTAGTCAATATACCCAGTCCATGAAACGACATTCGGCAAAACTCCGAACGCTCTAATCTCTCCGCTAGGAAGTTCCGCCCATGCGTTCCAACGGTCATTGAAATATTTGAACGTAAATGTGAAAACTCCATCGGGGTGTACGCATGAGAACTTGAAATCTTCCGTAATCTCCGAGTTCGGCCAATCCGCAATAAAAATACTATCTGCTGACAACATTCTAAGCACTCCTTATTTTGTGTATATCGTCCCGATTGTCGAGGGGTCTATCTTTTTATGCAAAACAACAGTTGTTGGGTCTGTCCATTTACTTCCGCCCGTTGTTCCTGCGTCAGAGGTCGCATTGTCTGCCGATGATATTTTTTCGGTCTCCGTCAATTCTGCCGTTTCCGCTTCTATTTTTACGAGTTCTCTCAATACCATTGAAAACGGTGTTTTGTTTTTGCAATCCGCACGGTATGAAGTGGAAAACGAAGATATGACGCAATTCGTGTGTAACGTTTGGTCAATGTCCTTGAAGATAACCCTCGAACCATTCGTGAACGCAAGCCACAACATCTGCGTATTAGCCCACACTATAGGGGTGAATAAATTTGTCTGCTCTATTGTGTCGTCTCCACCAATATATCCGCTAAGAGTCCATTCTTTCGGTTGTGGTGCTACATTGTCGTTCAATACTTTTTTGCTTGTCGCTCCTGCTACGATTATCGGAGTCTGCGACACTTCCGCAGTTCCGTTTTTGTCATAACTTTCAACTTCAAGAGAAATTGCGAACGGCGGATTTGTTGAGATAATGGCAGGATTTGTTATCATCGACTTTACAAGCCGTTTCGCTTTTGAGTAATCCTTATCTTTCCCCAATAACGCTTTTGCTAATGATACTATCATCTTTTAACGCTCCTTTATCTCGCTCCGCTCATCATCTGCAACCTTTGATTTGCAGTGTTGACAGTTACTCGCAAAGCCTCCGCAGTTCCGTTGTATGCTTGTTGTCTTACATTACCGCCATTTCCATTAACGACAAAACTTTGATTGATTGTATACGTTGCGTTGTTTGTCGTGTTTCCGTTATTATTGGTTGTAACATTCGGCAAAAATCCGCTAGCCAAGTCGGAAATATCCTTAACCGCAAATACCCAATCATTTGGGTTAACTTGCGTAACGTGTCCGCTAGGGCTAATGATTCCGTCTTCGACCTCATCGTCTGCTGTAAAAGCGTTCCTTATCCGCTCCCCAAGATAACCGCCTAGCCCCTCGATTCCTCCTGTCGTAATGTTCGTTACTGCTCGGACGACTCCTCCAACCCCCTCGTTCTCGTATACTTCCCGAATGTTGGATAGGGCTTCAATTCCCTCCCTCGTTCGGGTTGTCCGTCTCTCGTGCCTCTCTTGTAGTGCGTTTCCCGTAATGTTCAACGCTCCACTGAAATCCCCTTGTGCAATCTTGCTTAAAATGTCAAATACTGTCGTAAGCCCTTGTATAAGGTCATTGATTCTTGTTATTGAATTCGCCACCGCTATATTAATCGTTATTCCTGCAATTTTAGCTAGAACTTTTCGGACTTCCTCCGTGTTTGTCCATAATTCTTTCATGTCCGTTATTAAGTTCGTTATGCTCTCCGTGTCAATCTCGAATCCCATACCCGATAATTCCTCGAAAGTTTCTTTCAATTTCGGTATGACATAATCGAATATCAGTGAGTTTCCTCCCATAAAATGAGAAACGACATCTTCAAACAAAATTCCAAGCCCCATTGTCGCCAATCCGCCTGCAAGCCCCGAAACTGCGGATTTTACACTTTTGACACCTAATGCAACGGATTTTAACCCACTCGCCACTTTCAACAATTTCATTGAAGCAAAGCCGACCCCCAACTTTACAACAACGCCTGTCAACCCCCCAAAATTGTCTATAAGCCCCGCCACAATCGGAGCAACTTTCATCAGTGCGCCAAAAATTGCATTAAATACAGTGCCTACATTTTGAGCGAATCCCGAAATACCTTTCCGTATCTGTTCACGGTTTGAGATGAGATAGTTTTTTACTTTGCGGATTGTCGGGGTAATCGCTCCTGCAAGTTCCATTCCAAAAAGTTTCAAAATGCCTGCGCCTGCTTCTTTTACCGCTCGCATTTCCATTCCGAACAAAACCGCTTTTTTCCTAGATGATTCAGACACAAAGTTTAACGCTTTCGCTTCCGCCATTTGTTCTTTCAATGACTTCCCCGAAAGTTTCAACATATTGTAATACTCATTTCCAGCACTTCCCAAAGTGTCTTGAATCAATTGGCTCGCCATTCCTTGGTCTTGCATTTCGCTAGCCCTTTCGAATACTGTAGCCATTCTTTGGGTGCTGTCCATGTTTGCGAACTCGCCATAGCCGATATTCATCATGGCTAGATTCTTTGCCAATCCGCTATCAACCTCCCCCATTTTGAGGTGTTGCATTTTGGATTCAATCGAAGACAATGAAGAGATAATGCCGTCCGCACTCACTCCTGCTATGCTTGCCGAGGTTTTCCAATTCGCCAAAGCGTCCGAAGATACCCCGATAGCGTTGGCCATTTTCATTTCTGCCGTTGCGACTTCGCTTGCCTTGCTAGCCGTTGCGATAAGGGCGGTGGCGATTCCCGTAATCCCTAAAATCGCTTTTTTGGAAACGTCCGCAACCTTTTCTATGCTTGCGATTCCATTCTGAAAGCTCTGCTTGTCTACGACCGCTTTTATGTCGAACAAAAAACCGTTAGCCATTATCAACCTCGCTATAGATAGATTGTACCTTATTTTTAGCCCTTAGACACTTCAAGCCGTCGATAAAATCATCTAAATCTTTCGGCTCTCTTCCGTATTCGGCATTGAAAGAATAAAAAAGCCATAAGAACGAATTAGGCATAATTCGCCTTATGGCATTTTTTGCTCTAATGCTTTTTATGTCTATTCCGTCTTGCTCTTCGGACGGGCTACCTCCGAAAAGCGAATTGATTTTTTTAGGACATATCCATAAACAACGTCCGCAAGCATGGCAAGCGCAAACGGCTCTTTCTGAAAGAGTGGTATGCTGTCCAAATTGTCGGAAGCGTCATTCAATACGAATGATTCACTCTCTCCATTTGGACACTTTACGTTGACTTTTTTGCCTGCAACGCAAATCTTCATCAAACGGACTTTGTTCTCGAATGAAGAGTCTGCGATGATTCTGCAAATCTCCATGACGCTAGCCGTGTTCAAGCCCTGCGGAAATTCGCACTCGAACTGGTCAAGATAAGCCGATTTTTCGGATACCTTCTCAATCTTTTCAATCGCTTCGGTGTATACGGCCCTTGAAAGTTTCAATTCTTCCATTCTTCAAAACCTCTCAATCAATCGGAAACGTATTCGCCATAATTCCAAACAACCGTATAATCGGGAGCGTCATTTCCTTGAATGATTCTGTTCGGACATGACTTGACGGTACAAGCGTAATAAGTCTCGCCTTTTGTTACACCGTTGATGTCTTCCGTAATGCGGATTGTACCACCAACAGAATCCCCGACACTCTTCAAGTATTTGGCGATTTTAACCATGTCGTTTTCCGAATCGCTTGCCGTTACATTGAATGTCAACTCTCCCGAAAGGTTGTTGTTGGTAATTGTGATTGAATCACCTTTAGCCAACGCAACAAGTTTTGAAGAGTCGATACTCTGTTGGTCAGAAACCATCTGCCCCTCAAGTTTGAAGCCCCCGATTGTCGTAGGGGCACCGTCATTCCAAAGTGGGTGCGTCAGTGTAACGGTAAACTGCCCTGCCGAAATTATTGTATGTGTTGCCATTCTTCACGCTCCTTTTTTTTTATTTGCTCGGTGCTGTAACGTACAATGTACCGTATACAACAACACTGCGAAGTCTGTCAATGTAAGTTGCTTTCCATGCGTTCGCAACCGTGAACGAATCTGCCGACTTTGGCAACTGTGAGAAAGTCGGAGCTGTAATCGAATAATCCGCCAAGCGTCCGAAATCAATGAACGGTTTGATAATGGCACTCATCATCGTCAAGATTCCTTGATACTCTGCGTTGTTTCTGAACTTGTTTCTCTGTGTGATGTAGTTTGCACATTTCACTTTGCAGAGATATTCGATATACGCTTTTACCCAATTCGCTCCGACAACTTCCCCCGTAAGCGTCAAAGAACCTTCCGTGACGACATTATCCGTACCGTCTCCGACCGCTGTATTATACCCGATTTTCTGCTCGTCAAGTGTCGCTTTTTCCGTTGTCGTAAGATTCGTATAGTTCCCGTCTGAATCAGGTGAACCGCTTGCGTTGATTGTTGAAAATGCGTGTCCGTCAATGTCGTTTCCAATCGGTGTCCCCGTTGAATTGACGACCGCCAATGTATCACCCAATTGAGCGAGGGCGGGATTTATTTCTGCGTTTGGATTGTAGATTACACGGACATTTGCGTTCACGTTGTTCAACTCTGTAATCAATGTCGATGTCTTTGTAAGGACGTTTGTGTCGGAAGTTCCCACCCACATTGTTGAATAGAGGGGGTCAATCAAACACAACGAAGCCAATTCTTTCTGAACCTTTACATAGTTTGACAACTCTGCAAAAGCGAATTTGAAATATCCATAATATTTATACCGTCCATACGCTGATTTAAGAGAGAATGTGGCAGGTGTCGTTTCTGTTGTCGTTCCTGTCTGCGTTCTCGTGTAATAAGTCTTTCCCTCTATCGGGGTTGTATCATCTGTCAATGTATAAACATTGTTATTCAATTCGTACAATCCCAAATCATGAGGATTAGACGACGGCTCAAGCGTTTCGGAATATTCAGAATATGAATAAACGGGAATTTCGCTTGTAACGTCCGAATCATAAAGAACGACCGCAACCTTTGCCGTTGTCGCTGATGTAAAGAACGGCACAAGCCATTTTTTGAGCAAACCGCCCGTAATGTTCGCATAACTTGACGAATCAAGTTCAATTTTCTGCCCTGCCGTGGGTGTCGTTACATTTGGGAGATTCTCACTCACCAAATCGACATGAGCAAAAATCACCGCCCTTGAATAGTTCTCGCCTGCTATCGGCTCGATAACTGTTTCAATCGGAAACTGCACGTTGTTTTGTGCAATCGACCCGTTAAACTCTGCCATTTACATTGCCTCCCAATGTTATTTCAGTCAAAACATTTTGACTTGTTTCGTAGCAATCATACCACAATATTTTCATGTTTGGGATATTCCAAGCCACCACCGTGTTTCTTCCGTCTTGATAGAAATCCGATGATACTGCCGTTAAATCCTCATTCATGATTGAACCGTGGACTTTCGCAAATGCTTCTTTTACGTCCGCCCTCAAAGGCCACGCTGATAAACTTTGCGCTATCCGTTCGCTGTCCTTTCCGACAAACTGCAATTCAATCTCGGCAAGTTTCAAAACGCAAAGAGAGTTTTTTCCCTCTTCAAGTTCGTAGTAAGTCGGTGTCGCTCTCGGCTTGTTGTCTCTTATCCTATAGCCAATCCAAGTTTCAACGTTTGCCGTCTTGCTCTGCGGATTCCACCAATTTCCCTGCTTCGGAACAACGTGGTTTTCATCAACTGAAAGAATCTCCGCCAATATTCCACGCAGTGTCGTCTGATTCAGTTGCATTGTTGCCCCCCACTTTTTCCAAAGTATACCGATAAAAACCGCCCTCAAAAATCCATTGATTGGAATCAATCATTCTGAACGGTTTGCCGAGTACGTCCACGAAATAGCCGTCCAAACCTGCCGATGAAGTCCACAACTCGAACGAACTTTTTGAAACGAGGTTTCCGCCCTGCTCCGCTATTGCGTTCCCTTTTGTGTTCTGCAAGATTCCGAGAATCTCAATCTCGCCACCCTCGATTCTTTCCCAACCGCCATTGACTAGAGGATTCATCTGATAAGCCGTGAATGTCCTCATCTGTTCGGGGAACGCTAAAATCATATCGCCATAAATACCGCCCATGACTAAGCCTCCACCACATATTCGCACGAGTTCAACAAGTCCGCAGTGTCAATCAATGGGGTGTCGCTCCCCTTTTCTTTGATTGTTTCGGGACTGTTCGGTTTGGTGCTTTTATAATAGTCGCCCCTAACAAATTCCTGCACCGCTCCGACCGCCATTGTTCCGACCTTATCCCAATTAGCGTTTTTGCCGTTCTTCACTGCTTCGACTTGCTCCTCCATCGCCTTGTTCAATTCGTTTTTCTTTGAATTGATTCCTTCCTCAAGAAAAGGACGGGCGGGTGTCGTTGCCGTTCCATACGACAATTCTTTTGCAAGTTCTGCCGTTTCTTTCGATTCGCTCTGTGAGTTTTTCGGCACGTGTTGTCTACCCGACAGAAAACCGACCGCAACCGTAACGTTCGCTTTCTTTGCGAAGTCTTTCAGTTCCTGCGTATTCGGCATTTCTCTCATTGACATTCTTAAATTAACCATAGATTGAGAACCTTTCGGGGATTCCTTGAATCATCATAAGAGCTTTTTGTCCGAATGTGTTAGAATTGAGTTGTTTCAACCCCTCTTGCGTGTCCATGTCGGAAAATGAAAGGGTAGTCCCTCCGATACTCTTTGAAGTAACGGCCATACCCCCATTCCCGATAACGCCCACGGCCGATGTGGGATTCATGTCCAACAAGTACCAAGCAATCAACAGATTCAACAGTATTTCTCGCTTTTTTGTCCTTGTCGGCTCTTCCACTCTCTTCCAACAAGTAAGGACTCCCGAAAACATGGCAGAGACGATTTCAAACGCTTCGTCAATCTCCGAGTCTGTCAAATTCGGAAAGTTCTTTGAATATTTGAACTCTTCTACTGTCATGCTCCGTCCCTTATTCCTCTACGCTCTTCGCCTTGCGTCCTCTCTTCTTCGTTGCCGTTTCCTCGATTATTTCATGTGAAACATCTGTTCCCTCTGTTTCATCTGTTTCATGTGAAACATTCGCACTCGCTTCCAATTCTGCGATTCGCTTTTTAAGTTCCTCGTTTTCGCTCTTGAGTGTCTCCGCTTCCTTGCTCGCTTCGTCAAGTTTCGTGGAAGTTGAAACATAAGAGGACGGCAGATGATTCAATACACGAATCTTCTTGTTTTTGACAAGTTCACGGTAGAACGGCTCGCAATTTTCAAGCGTCTCGATTTCCTTTTCCGAAAACTCCGCTATGTTCTTCATCTCCCCTACTGCATTTTTGGCAGGGATTGTCTTTCCCACGGACGAAAAAGTTATCGGGTACTGATAAAACGACTGAATATATTTCATAAAAAACTCCTAGAAAAGAGAACCTACATTTTTTTTCTGTAGATTCCCTTTCCTTATCTTATCACATTACTACGCTACTGTATAAGTGAACGTTACAACTTCCGACGGCTCAAAACCGCTCTTAACCGCTACAACCTTATAAGTCGTAGTTGCCGAAATTGTCAACTCCCCACTGTATTCAGTTCCGTTTGTGATAGGGTCGCTACTGTCCGTTGTGTATTTGATTGTTGCGCCCTCTGTTGCGGTACTGAATGTTACTTTCGTCCCACTCTCTACCGTTCCGCTCTCTACGCTTGCTGTAGGTTTCGCAACGGTGCGAACTGTCGTTCCGAATCCGCTGTAAACCTTGACCGCTTTGGAGATTGGAGCGAAAACACCTGCAAATCTGCGAAGGACTGCGTGCTGTTGGTCGTAAGAGTTCGGATAGACTGGATAAGTGAAATTCTCAAGTGGTACACCCAACATGAGTAAATCTTCTGTTTCTTCCTCAACTCCCATATCGATTTCGGGAGCTGTGATAACCAACTTATCCTCGGCACTTGCGTTGAAGTCGGTGAGTGCTGAAAGAAGAGGGTCGGCAAAGAACTCAATCTTTGGCTTCGCTCCGTTTTTCGTCACACCTGCGTTGAAGTTCTCTTCAAAAATCGCAAGGGCGGATTTCGCTTCGTAGTTGTCGGAATACGGCACGCTTGTCAAAAGATTGTAGGCCTTTGGCGACATGGCGACACGAACAATATTGAATTTGTTCTGTGAAGCGTCCATGAAGTCCGTGATGACTTTCGCCAAGGCTCTGTACATTGTGTAGCCTTTTGCAGTGTTGCTCGTATCGTTTGCGATTTCCTCAAGGGTCAACCCGTTCCATGTTGTCTCACCGTTGATGTCGAAGAGTCCGAGCGTGTTTGTCTCTTCGTTTCCGTAGTATGTGAGATAGTCCGTTATCATGTCGATAACATACTGAGCGTACCTCTGCTTCTCGGTCATCAAGGCGGAAGCGAACGGAGAACCGCCCTCGCTCTTAGCCCTCTCCATTTCCTCGATTGTGAAATTGTAGAAGACTTTGATGTTAATGATTGCAGAAGTCATCAACCCACTCTGAACGTTTACGTTCTGTTTGAGGTTAGCCCCAACAGTTCCCGACTCGTCAACCAAGCCCCAGCCGCTGTAAGAAGCCAACTGCAAATTCTGCACTTCCGCCCAAGGATTTGTGCCACCGTAACGCTTTACGAGTTCCCTCGCCTTTGAGTACAGCAACGGCTGTTTGAAAATCTGCGGAAAGAACGAAGCGTTCCACGGAGAAATCGCCTGCGCTGAAATCAGTTCGCCACTATCACCCGTGTATGACTTGATACCGCTCTTTGAGAATACCATGTCATACTTTCCCGTCCTCATGTTGAAACGTGGTTTGATGTCCACCCCGTAAGCGTTCTTTTTGTAGAGTGCTTCGAGTTCGGGTGTAAGTCCTACGCTGTTGCCGATAACGGCTGAATCCCCGACATAAAGCGGAGAAGAGATTGCGGAAGCACTGACTCCATAATGAGAATCAGAAGCCCTACCAATCTGCAGTGTAGCGTCTTTCATCAATGCGTTTGCTTTTCCGTTGCTGTTTATCCAACGGTTCGCAAGTTTTCCGAGTTTCTTGAACTCGCTTGAACAATCAATAATCATTCGTCAATTCCTCCGTTACGACAACCAAACATAAACTGCGTCATTCGTAATTTCTACGATTTCCGCATTGGAAAGAAGCTCCGCACCCGTGCTTGCCGTTGATTCCACAAAGCCGAGAACGCCCGTTGTTGTGTTGAACTCAACTTTATAGCCAAGCTGAATATCGGACAAATCGACATTTTCAATCTTGACAAGCCCCTTCACAACGAAAGCACAAGGCATAGCGTCCAAGTATCTTGAAGCATGAGCAGGTGCGTTCTGTGCTATAGCGTCATCGAAGACAGAAATACCCCGAACAACGTTTCCGCTCGCCTTTCCTTTTGTTACGACCGAAGGGTCTGTAGGGTCTGCCGAAACGACAACACCAAACGGAAGTCCGTCAGAATCCCCAACGATTCCGCCAAGTTTCAAATATCCCTCGGCAAGCGGAACCGCCATTCCGTCAAGTTTCAAACCGCCTTTGAAACCAATATCCAAATCCATTGTAGAATCCATTATCTACCTCCCTTTTTCAAATTCGCAAACATTGCCGAAAGTGAACCGTTTGATTTGATTCCATTCAAACCGATTCCGACAATTGGAGCGTGGTCTGATGTAACCTCGTCTTTCTTTTCCTCGGTCTCTTCGCTTCCGTCCTCGTCTGCGGTTTCCTCGGTCTTCTGCTCTTCGCTTCCGTCTTCGTCTTTGCAAGCGTCTTTCACGTCTTTCAGAGACTGCAAAAGTCCGACAATCTCGGAGATTGTGTAGCGTTTCTCTTCCGCTTCCTCGCCCTCGTCTTTTGTCGATTCCTCGGTCTTCTGCTCTTCGCTTCCGTCCTCGTCCGCGGTTTCTTCTTTTTTCTTTTCCTCGGTTGTGTCTTCGTCCGAGGTCTCTTCTGTTGCCACTGTTTCCTCGGTTGCCGTCTCCGCTGTCTCTGTCGGAGTGTCGCTCATCGCAGAAGCGTCAAGCGATTCGTACAGATTGGCAACCATGCCGACCGCTTCCTTTGCCGTTGCTTCGTCCTGCGACTTTACTGCCTTGAAATCCTCAAGAAATCTTGTCAACTTCTCTTTGTCTTCACTGTCGGGGAGGTCTGCCGTCATGGCTTTCAGTTCCTCGACCTTCTTTTCAATTCCCTCGTCCGAAAGTGATTCCCTTTCATCTACAAGGGCGGACAACCTTTCTTTGAAATCTTCCGCACCGTCTTTTGTCTGCGTTCTTTTTCTCGCAATACGAAAAAGCCCCGAAAGAATCTTCATCTACTCTTCCTCCTCGCTCTTTATAAAAAGCAAAAGAATGTCGTTGATTGCGGGCACTGCCACCGCAATTGCTCCGATAATTGCCGTGTAATAAGTCGGCTGAACATATCCAACAATCGCACTTGCAACCGTTCCACAAGCAATAACGATTGTTGAAATTAATCCGAATAACTTTTTATTCATCTGTTACCCTCCCATACATCAAGTAATCATAAGACACCTTTAAAAACTTTGCAATTAACTCGATTTCTTTCTCTGTCGGTTGCTCTGTAGGAATACCCGACATCCACGTTTTCATCGGAATCGGAATCCCTTTACAAACTTTATTCCATGTGTAGCCCTTTTCCCGAATCTGCTCGTTAGTCCGAAACCACACATAATGCCAATTGATTTCCGCCATGCTCACCCCCTCACACGTTCAAAAACGTTACCTTTCACTCTGTCAAACACCGTCATTTTTTTCGGGGCATGGTCAAGGATAACCGCCTTGTCGCCCCCTCGCCCGTTCGGAAGCAACGCAAGATGATTAACGTCCGTTATCTCTGTCATTACAATGTCGTACTCCTCCCCGTTGATTGTCTTCCCTTTCTGCCACTTGAAATTGGCTACATACCCAGGGGATAGTTGAATTTCCCCGTTAGTATATGCGTTTATTGCTTCTTCATCGTACAACATGACGGTTGAACGGATTCCCACCTCGTCAATGTCATCAAGATATTCGACCGTTGGATTTTCTCCCGTGTACCCGATAGCAAGCTCCCGAAAGTTTTCACCGTCCACAATGTTCTGCGGATGGTGATGTGTCAACGGAAGCATAGAAAACTTCTTGACCGCCTTAGCCAAAACGGTGGCAGGTCTGTAGACTTTGTAAATGTCCTTTTTTTCTATTCCGTCCTCAAGTGTCAACCTCAAAGACGGAAGCTCAGACAATGCGTAATCATAGATTCCGCTAATCGCTATTCTGATATTCTTCAATTCCGCCACGGCTCTCACCTCCCCAAACAAACGGCTCGTAATCTTCGACAGTCGGCATTTTCTCGGAAATCCCTAGAAGATAATCAACACAATCTGCCCACGCTTCCCACGTCTCAACCAAATATTCATAATAATTCAAGACTTTCAAAACGTCTTTCTTATTGTTCAAGTCGATTTCATCGATTGTTTGTCTCTGAGGTCTTTGAAGTATCTTGACCGCTCTTACGCTTTCCGTTTCGACCGTCTGTGTCGTTCTGCACCCGATTGTTGTTAAGAGTGCGAATATAATTAAAAATATTGATATTTTCCTCATCTGTTGTCGCTCCGTTTATCGCCTTTTCGACTTCCGCTTTTCTTGCGTTGATTCGTTGCAATTCTTCATAATGCCTGTTGACGGTTTCATAATTCGACTTATAAAACTCTGCCAACTGCTCAAAATCTTTTCGTTCTTTCCGTTCAGCTCTCCACATCAAGAACATAACCGCAACCGCAAAAAACGCAACGACTGCGATTAAAAAAAAGTTACTGATGTTCATTCCGCCCCTCTATCCAATTGTCCCGAATGATATTGAAATCAATCGTACCAAGCCCGACTCCGTAGGCAAATGCGATTGAATACCAAATCTCATTGACTGACGCACTCGGCAACTTTCCGAACCATTTGAGCACACAAAGCCCGAAGCCGATTGTTATCAATGCGATTTTAACAAGCAAAGAAACGTTTTTTAATTTCATGAATCCCCCTCAAACAAAATGAATGATACGTGCCGTTGTCGGCCGACCGTATCTTACACACTTTGAATCTTTCAAACTGTTGTAGACGACCTCGCCATTTTCGACCCCTACCCAATGAGAAAAGCCGTCATTGTCGAATCTCACGACACACCGCCCCGAAATGCTTTTCAATTCGTTTGCGTTCTGAATCTGTTTGAACTCAACAATAGAATCCTTCCCCGTGAGGTATTTTATAGCGTCTTTCCAATACACGGTGCAGTCGTTCCCGATTACTTTAGCGTCAATCATATGCGAAAGAATCTCCACCGCCTTGACGTTCTCGGAAATGTCGAAGCCCAAAGCCCACAAAAGAGAAAACGCACAGCACCCATATTTTGCGATAGAGTGGATGTGTTCTTTCGTCAGCGTGTCCATTATCTCGGCAACCGTCTGCGGATGTTCCGTCAATGTCTGCGTTTTCAATTTCGTTAAGTCCATTTTTCACGCTCCTTTTTTTGATTTGTCCTCAATGTCGATTTTTGTTTCAAGCCTTACAATCGACTGCTGTATCTTGTTCAGAATCTCTTTCAGTTCCTGCGTGTCATTCTGTCGGAAGTCTTTCTCTTCGTCCAATTCCTTCTGCATGGCCTTGTGGTCTGAACAGAATTTCCCGATGTTCTCCCCGACCTTTGATTCCAATGCGTCAATCCTCGCCGATATTTTCGCACCCTTCCAAACCAACCCCATGACGGGTACTAGGTACGCTATTGTATTTAGCAGATTTCCTAAAAACTCATTGTTCATTTTCTAGCACCTCCATGCATATTTTACACGAAGGTTTATTTTTTTCAAACTCGTTCGATATGTTCAATTCTTTCACAATCTGCCAATTATCGTCCGTAATAATCCCCGAATCTTTCAGAGTGTCCAAAATGCTAGAAGCTCCGTTATCCGAATCCCTGCACCTTAAATCTCCATGTGTAAAAATCATCTTAATTCTTATAGGTCTGTCAATCGGAAACGACACGTTCTTCATCTTCATTTTCTGATAGACAATCTGCCCCACCGCCAAAACGTGCCAATCTCGATATTTTTTATTTGGAAAACTTCGACCCGACCGTGTGTTTATTCTGCTGTTCTTTTTGCTTGGGGTCTCGCCTTGTACCTCAAAATTAATTTCCATTTCAATCCTCGTATTCTACAGGAACTAAACCGCAACGACAATTGTAGTCGTCTACTTCTTTCGGCAAGCCGTCAACATTAAAAATCTTTCCGTCAAGTGCTTTATGTGTCGGCCGGACTCTTCCGTCATGCGATGTTATCCACTTCACTCTTTTCACTTTCGCACTTAAAAATGTCGCAAGCGTGCAGGCCTTGTTGAACCGTTGCATTTGGTCTCGTGCGAACAACTTTGAAAGAGTATTGCTCGAATCAAAGCAAGCCCTCGCCAATGTATCGATGTTCAGTTTGTCAGTCTTTCCTTCTGCGTAGTCGATTATCTCTTGTATGATTCTGCGTTTCAAAAAATCCGTTTCTCCCTGCAAGCGTTCCAAACTGTTTTGTATATACAATGTTCGGACGGTCTGCGACTGTTGCGAGAAGAACTCATCTTTGTTAATTTCCATTGACTCAAGAATGTTTTTGAAACGAACGGAAGAATCCGCCTTTAGTCTTTCGTAGTAATCGGCTTGTTCCTGCTTGAATACTTTTTCAAGAAGAGGGCGGAAGTTCTCATCTATATCTCCCGTATAAACGTCATCAAGCCTTTCGAGTTCCTCACGCTCCGAATCAATCCATTCTCTTTCCAGTTCCTCGGCAATATACCGCATATTCTCACGTCTTGCGATTTCCTCGGATTCGTGGAGCAGTCGGCCTTGTTCCTCAAAAAAGTTCATCAAATCGGCTAGATTCTCATCTTCATCGCTCCCCCTTTCATCAGTCGTCAAAGAGATGTTTCTTTCTTTCATCTTCGCCTTTATTTCTTTGAGCAAAGAACGAAGCATTTTTTTAAAACGGAAATCAACGGACTTTGCCAATTTTGATTGAAGAGAAAACAGAGGCTTCGGGATTCCGTGTTTTTTCATGTTCTCGAATCCCTTGGCTGTCTTCTTGTTGTAGATGTAACCGAATCTTTCAGTTGTCTTCTGCTTTTCCATACTTCAACCACCTAAGCGAAGTCCCTAAAGTTTTAGCGATTTTTTTCAAGTCTTTATCTGTTGGGATTTCATCAGCACCGACCATCCACGTGGACAAACCGATTTTTGATTTTTTACAGAGTTCATCCCATGTCAGTTTACATTCGGTTTTCTTTTGGAGGACACGCAAACAAATATCTGTCATTTTATACCTCTGTTAGCGTTCAGCATTTCCCAAATATCTGCCGTCATCTCTGAATCATCGCCGTCCGAAAGGGACTTGATAACATCATCGGAAATATTGACATTCGGGATAAAAGTTTTGGCGATGTTAACGGCAGTATCGAGAGGAACCCCCACCCCCGACAAAGTCTGTATCATCTGCGAAAACTTCACACCCATGTCGGATTTTTCAGTGTCGGAAAGAACGACATTAGAATCGTTCGTAATCTTGACTTCTTTTGCGTGTTTAGCCTGCTCGGAATTCGCCCCGAAACAAGAACACACAAGCAATTCAATGCAGTTTTTATAAGAGGGGGCGACATTGTTGAACAAAAGGCGAATCATCTCCGACTGTTTCAGTGTAACATCTTCTTTATTGTCACTAGCAAGTCCACTTGCCTGTTCTTCAAAAAGAATTGATTCGGCGATACCAGAAGACGAACACAAGGCAAGCCGAGATTCGGTCATCAAATCCCGATAACCGCTATATGTGCGTTCAAGTATCTTTATTTCTCCTATTGAGTTGACGGTGCGTGGGTGGAGTATACTCCATTCCCTCATCTGCTTCTCGTTTTCCTCAAAATACTTTTTGGCGAATTCGACTCCGTTTTCGATTATCAATCCATCGGCTGGCATTGAGTGATACATCAATGAGGACTGTTGAGCCATGATTGGCAATGACATTTTCATTATCTGATAAGATTCAAAATCTTTTATCCAAGATTCGAACTCACTTGTCGTCCACCCCATCTGTTGAATCGCTCCCCAAAACGGCAACTTTCGAGGGCGCACCATTGCCATTCTTTCCGTATTGACACGGACACCGCCCAACGGGATGAAAAGCGAACTTGCAAACAAATAATCTTTAACTGTGATGTTGTAATTTGGAACGAACACGCAGTTCCATCTATCCGCAACAGTCCAATATTTTATAAAATTCTTTCTGCCCTTTGTGCGTTCCTTTATCTGTCTGATAGAATCCCCGAAAGAAAGCGGATTATCATCAATTAAAATCGGATAGACAACCGAACCCCCATAAATGAGGGATTGTGCGTTTCCGTTTCTATATGCGTCCGAGAATCCACAAGAGTCTGCATACTCTTCAAGTCGTGTCAAGTCCTCGGCAGAAAAAGATGAACATTCAAAATGCACATCGTCCAAAGACAGACACCCCGATTTTTTATCAATAATTCTTTGAGGAATCCCGCCATTCGCATAGTAAGCCGTGGCTTCGCTCGGTTGCAACGAAACAGGAGTGAATGATTCCGTTGACATGGCGGGGTCAATCTCCGTCCCGATTCCGTTAATGTCGTTATAATATCCGTCCTTCGTCAAAAGTTCAAGTTTTTTCGGAACTTTCAGCATGAGCGATTTTTTCATCTCGTCTAGCGACTGTGTGTCCGTTCTCGAATCCTTGACGATTTCAGCCATTTCATTTTTTATGTCCTCGATTTCCGAGGAATCCAAAACAATTTCATGCGGAGAATCCTTTACCACGGTGGCGGACTCTCTTCTTGCCAAAATCGAAAATATATTCTTGTGATGTTCGTTAGTTTCTGTTTCTGAAAGTTCTGCGAATGTCGCCATAAACGCTCCTTTTTTTGCTATTATAGAAGATTTTGGCGACATTTACAACAAAACCATTCAAAAGGCTTTTTTTACATTCTTTTTAGTTGTTCTCGCATTTTTTTATACTCACAGATTCTTAGTTCCAAGGCAATCTCTGATTTAGCGACTTCCTGTATAATATCGCTGATTTCTTTAGCGTTTTTAACTATGTTTTTTCTTGACATCTTGAAAATTAATGAAAAATTTTCTTTTGCGATTACTGCTCTTTTATAAGCCTTTGGCAAAACCGAACGTTTCATTTCATTTATTTGTGAAACCATCTCAATTCTTGTCGAGTTTTCAAACTCTTTAGCCGCTTTTTCCGATTCAAAAATCCTTCCGTTGACTCTATACACTATTTGCATTTTTCTACCTCCAAAAAGCAACCCCCGAATTATCGGAAGTCGTTTTTTTTCTAAGCCATTTTTAGGAATCCCAATATTCGACTTCAAAGGACTTTTTCAATATCCTTGATTTTTTTTCTTGAATACATCGGAACATGAACCGCATACTTTGCGTGTGTCAGTATGCTTCCTGTCGGCTTGTAATATATATCCACTATTACAACTGCCGTTCTGCTTTTTTTTACCATACCACTCGGTTTTTGCCGAGAATTCGGAAATTCCGAGCAAATCTTTTACTACATTGGTTACCTTTACGCACTCTTTGTTTTTCTCGTTCTGTGTCATTTTGTTTACCTTGCTTGTTTTGTTTTTAGGCCGGCTTTAATTCGCTCGCCCTTATGATTCTATAATATACACCTATAAAAATATTGTCAACAAATTTTTTGAAAAAATAAACAAAAAAAAGCCACTAAAAAATTAGTGGCAAACAAACGTAAGGTAATTGTCTTGATATTTTGATTATATCATCATTTTTAATTTTGGTGCATTATTTTTTTTGTTTTTTGTATTCTGTCTCTCAATGCAAGCACGGTGTGAAAATCCGCCCCTTTCGTGCTTTCCATGAACGCTTCGTGTTCTGATATGTTGCTATCCACCATGATACAGAACCGCTCGAAGCGTTCATATAATTGCTCCTCGAAATCCATTTAGAGTTTATCCCCGATTTTTTCGCTCCGTTTTCTGTTCTTTTCGACACAATCCAACAATGCTTTTTCCATGTCGATATTTTCCAACTCGGCAACGTTCAATACACAAACAATCACGTCCGCCAATTCGCTAGAAAGTATGTTTATCATATTTACCCCCAATTTTTTGATAGACACATACTCCGCAAGGGCTTGGGTCGCTTCGACAACCTCGGTGGCACAATGTTTCAGCATTCCAAAACTGCTCGTTTCGGCAAACGCTCCGTTTTCTTCTCTCTTTTTCGCTATCCTCAACGTCTCTTTTTTCAGTTCGTTCAAATCAATCATTTTTTCAACCTCCAAAAAAAATCCCCGAATACAAAAAATGAAATCGGAGATAACAAATCATTCAATAAGGAGATATATACTTTTATGACATGAAGTACATATTACCACGAAAAACGAAAAGGAACAAGTGAGGGAAGCAATCTACTTGCACTCTGCCACGCTTTCATGCTTTACGGCTTTCAGCACAACTCGCGAAAACCGACCCCAACTTGATTTCTAAAACAGTTTATGCTTAGCAACGAAGATTCTTTTCTTCCTTCCGTCAAACGGCTTTTTCGGGGCTTCCGTGCTTGTCGGTGGTTTTATCGGCATTCCGCATGGCTTGTCATCGCAGAACGTGAAATCGTCAAAAAGTTTTTCAATCTTAATCCAATTTGACGCAACATATACCGACTCTTTCAGCCCTGAAAATCCGATAATAAGGTATTTGTCCCCGTTATCCTTATCTTTCAACCAAATGAGGGGCTTCGCCACTTTCGGCATTTTCGCACCCTTGCAGTAATGCTTGATGAACCAATAATTCAGTTCGCTTGTGTCTTTGAACGGTCTGTAATCCATATATATCTCCTATAACCACCCCACCACGAAATCAACGTGCATGGGGCTTTTTTTATGCTTTTATTGTATGACAAGTTTGATATTTTATCAATCTTTTTTTTTTATTCTGTTTCAGCAAAAACGATATTTCCATGAACCGAATATTTAAGATTTTTGCATGGCAAATTAATTGTATTATTCGGATTCATGCTATGAATAAAAAGCCTTTTTTTCTCCTCGCCGAAAACAAAAGAAAAATCCCCCCCGATAATACGGACTGTTTTCATTTCATCGTCAATCTTTTTGCGAATCTCCAAAATCATTTTTTACCCCCGTTTTTTTTTGATTTTCGGCACGCTCTCTCTTCTCTCTCAATTCTTTTATGTCGTTCATCGCCTTATTCAGATTGTTCTCGATGAAATCTTTTAGGCTTGCTATTTCCCTTTTCAACCTCTCATTCTCTTCGTGGATTCCGTTTGTAAAGTTCTCGGTTTTGTCGAAGTTCCAACCGTCAGCGATAATCCCCATGACATAGGCATTATGTACATCTTCTTTTTTCAGATTTAGCAATTCACAGATACTGTCGAAACTTCTAAAATTTATCGAAATCTGTCTTTTTACATTCCACGCAACAAAATCGCCATCAGTTCTCACCAAATCCAAACAATCACCCCATGAAAACTGCGTTTTCATCTGTAGCCCTTTCGCTCGACTGTAATTCAGGCCACTTATCTTACAACATTCTTCGTTTGTCATTTTTTTATCATCTCCATATAAAAAGGCGGTTTTTGCTTCTTGCGTGTTTGTCATTGGATTTTGCGAAGCCCTCTCGGAAAACCGCCAAAAGTTGATTTATTATGGACAGTTAAAACATTTTTATAAATATCTTAACGGTATTTTTACGCTATCTGATAGAGTGGAGAGTTGATAAATTCTTCTTTCTGCTCTTCACTAAGTCTCGAAATCCAGTCTTTTTCCCCTCGCAAACTGCTTATCGGGGAGAATCCGAACATATTTTCAATGCAGATTTCTTCAAAAAAAGAATTGCAATTCTCAAGTTTTATCCGCAAGGTTTTACTATCCTCGTTGTAGAAATATTCCTCAATTGTCGGATAACGAACCGCCAAATACCCGAAAAGCATTTTTTCTTGTTTTACCCTAAGAAACAACTGTTCAGCATTCATGTAATCAATTTTCATTTTGTCTACCTCGCTTGTTTCCTACCACCTTGCGGTGGTAGTTTTTCCGTCTGTCGCTTCCGTGTTTTATCGGAGTTCCTCGTCAATCCACATTCGATATGCGTCTTTCACTTTCCACTCAAAATCCTTGAACCATGTGTCAGAAAAACCATATTCAAAACACTCTTCTGCGTAGTCGTTCGCAAAATCCCAATTTTGGACGTATTCAAAGACAAGCTCCTTCACAAGGTTGAAGAGAAAATCCTCCCGAAAGTTCTCTTTCGACTCTCTCAACTTCAACCATTCGTAACGGTTGACATACTTGTTGGTTTTGACCCCTGCTTTTTTTAAAGCCCTTTCGATTTTTTTCAGTGTAACCATATTTGATACCTCGTTTGTTGTTTGATGATTTACTATATAACAAAATGCAAAAAGCGTCAATCATCTTGAAAAACTTTTTGCATTTTGTTTGAAAAAAAGTGTCAACTATTCTGCCGTCAATATCTTATAATGAGAACAGAACTCACGGCATGGACAATAGTCCAAGCACTTTCTATCAACCCCCTCTCGAAACTGAACATAATGCCCTTTTCCGAGGGTCTCCACATAATTCAAGGCGGAGCCTTCTTCGTCAAACAATTTCACTGCCGTTTTTCTTCCGTCTTTCATAACCGCCCATTTTTCATCTTGTGTCCATCTCTCTTCTTTCGTGCAGTTAGGGATTACATCATCGGGGAGGTTTTTCGCCTTTTCAAGTTCCGTAACTTTTTCGATGATTCTTTTTTCTGTTTCTTTTAAATCCTCGGAAGTCACGAAAAATTCATACACGAAAATCGGGCTTTTTGGATAACCCACAGTCGTCCTCGCCTTGCTTTTCGAGTGGTCTTTCAGCAACGCAACAAAACGGCATTTTTTTATTTCAAGTCCACTTTTTTTCAAAAGCCACGCATAAGTAAGTCCTTGCCTTTTCCAATCCTCAAAACCCCTTTTCATGACTTTAAAAACGCTTGCCGTCTTCCAATCGTAAATCGTTTGATTTTCCATGTCGTAAGAATCCACGATTCCCGACACTTTGGAACCCGACACGGCAACCTCGAAACGCTCTTCATGGAAATTATCATCTTTCGACTGTTCGAGAATCGCATGAACGGCAGTCCCGAATACCGCCCACACATTGTCGCTCGCTTCCGTCTCCAAATCTTCCCAATGTCTATCGGTCAGTATCGTTTCTTTGATACCTTTGTTCAAGGTTGTCGCACTGTATGTGTTCGGCTTGTTGTGTCTTTCCACGCTTACCGCATTGACGAACGCTAACGGCAGATTCATCTTATTCGTTACTTTCATTTTGTTTACCTCGTTTGTTTTTCTCTTTGATGATTCTAGGATAAGGCTTTTTTATTTTTTGTCAATGTTTTTTTCGGAGAAATATTTATTCCCGATTTCTCTAATGGCTTTTCTCGCCATTTCCACATCTTGCCAAACCTTGAACATCTCAACGAAGTTCGCCCTCGATATAAGCCCCAACTTGTACGACTGAATAATTTTTGTAGGATAATTCATTTCCTTATCTCCATTTCCGAGTTGTTAAGAAATACTTAACAACTCGGTTGATTGTCTCTGCTTATCTTTCAGCAATTCTCAAACATCTTAGATTGTGTGTTTGAGAATTTGGGATCCGATTGCTTTTGTTTTTTCGACTGCTTCTTCGATTTTGTCTTTTGCGTTGATTACGCTTTCTGCGATTTTGTTTCGCCTTTCTTCTTCGATGTCTTTTGACAGAATTTTTCTCCTTGTGTCGTCATATGTTCTGATTCCCTTGGTTGCTGCGTTGTTGTGTATTTTTTCCAGTTCTGATATTGCCTTTTCGAGAATCTCTACGGCTTCTTTTCTTTTGTTTTCCATTTTGTTTGTCTCCTTGATTGAATCGTTTATTTAGTTTGGCTCGGCTTGCTTGCCGTCCTTATGATTAAAATATATACCACAATAAAAATATTGTCAATAACTTTTTCTAAAAAAAATTATTTCACTATCCGCCTAATTTCTGCTTGCGACTTGCCAAACAAACGACACTTCATGCGTTTGACGACCCTCCGCTGAACATTAACCAAGCCTGTAACAGTGCATGAATACTTTTTGGCGAGTGTCTTGTAATCTATCGGAATCCCCCCATAAAGCCCAAAATGTTCCACCATGACCGCCATTTCAAAATCCGAACACATCGACCGCATTAAAGCCCACGTATTTTCTGAATCGATTTTGGCTATAATCTCGTCTTCTTCGCTGCTCGCTTTTATCAGATAGTCGTTTTCCATAACGTCCAAACTTTGATAAGGTTGCAGCCCATGATTGATTCGTTTTAACGTTGTCTTTCTGATTCCGCCCCTCTTCGCTATCTCTTCATATTCTTCATCACTTCCCGACCGAATCATGCCGAGCAACCGTCTTTTTTTCATCACAGTTTCATCGGACACCGACAACCGCCCTTTTTTCGCTTCGTACTTCACCATTCTTTGCCATATCTTCAAATTGGCAAAAGTGATAAAACGGACTCCGCCTTTTTTCTGCAACTTGTCAAAATCAAAAGAATCGAGGGCTTCGCAAACCGCCTCCGCACCTTCCATTATCAAGTCCTCGAACTGTTCTCGCTCGTAGTGCTTCGACTTTATGGTATTTTTTGCCATATAGACAACATATCGGAAAACGGAGCCGAATATTCTTTCTTTCGCTTTTTTGTCTCCGTTCTTCGCCTTAACAATAAGCTCCTTCTCTTCTTGCTCTGAAAGTTTCTCATATTTTAATTTTATAATATCCGCCATGATACTGTTGATTGTTGATTCATACATCTTTTTCTATCTCCCTAAAACCGCCCTAGCCTTTTTTCGGGGCTAGGGCTTTTCTGCTTATTTTGAAACGTATCTTTTAGCCTTCGCCTTCGCCTTCGCAAGAGTGTCGCAATTGTCGCAAGCCATACCGTGCGCTCCCCTTTTCCACTCTTTGTCAGAAAATCCGTCATAGTAGAAGAAGATTGAATAACCGAACCTTGTTTCTTTGATAACCGCCTTCCTTTTTCCGTTCTCGAATGTGATTGCCTTTGTCATTTTGTTTACCTCGTTTGTTTTGTTTGGCTCGGCTTCTTGCCGTTCCCTTATGGTTATAAGATACACCACAATAAAAATATTGTCAATAACTTTTCTTTAATTTTCTGAAAATATTTTTTTGATTTCGTTTTCTGAAAAAACTTTTTTCAATGGTTCTTTCTTTCCGCAGAATGTCAGCATTAGCGTCTCGTCGTTAAAATAATTCTCGCATTTAGGACAAAAATACCAATCCTCATAGCCGATTTTAAATTCGTTTCCGTCAATCTGCGAAGCGTATTTGTGTCGCTCATACCTCAATATCGATACTGTTTGTTCGTGCGACATTTTCAGACATATAGGACATCTCGTGTATGGGCTATCTTTTAGCATAGTCCCATACACGACTTTTCTGTATACCACCCCGTTCTCGTTCATCTTTCCTCGGACTTCTTGATTCGGTCTCAACGACTTCACCGCATACACATCGGCTTCCGTGTATTGCTTACTTTCTGTGTTCGCTCCGACTATCTCACCTATTGTCTTGATTTCCATGTTATCCCCCAAACCCGCCCTAGCCTTTTTTCGGGGCAAGGGCTTTTCCGTTTATCTGTTTTCGATATTGTCGTATTTTGGGCTTCTATCTCTCATGTTGCTCCATGTGAACACATTTCCCGCCATTGTTTTTTCTGTTCTCGTTGTGATTTTGTCGCCTTTAACATAAGGAACGTACCAGTCCAGCTTTTTCAAAAACTTTGAATCTTTGATAAAGATGTCCTCGCCTGTGAAATAGTTGTACAGTTCGACTTTTCCAAGGTTGTAAAAAATCTTGATGTCCGTGAATCTTGCCGTGTACCAATTTGAGTTCTTGTTAAGTGGAAGATTTTTCATAATGTTTACCTCGTTCATTTATTTTGTTTGGCTTTGCTATTCGCTTGCCTTATGATTAAAATATAAACCTATTAACTTTTTTTGTCAAT